>Ga0224555_1000623_pt1 | contig 54539 bp, 43 predicted proteins | sample 714S23034metaG_FD_180687 | JGI IMG/M metagenome (GOLD analysis project Ga0224555, IMG submission 180687) | Peat soil microbial communities from Stordalen Mire, Sweden - 717 S2 30-34 | ecosystem: Environmental > Terrestrial > Soil > Wetlands > Peat | place: Sweden: Norrbotten County, Stordalen... | reverse complement strand
GACGCCCCGACGCGCTTCGCCACCGACCATGTCACCGTCAAATACCGTGTCCGTAATCCCGCCGATGCAGGGACCATCGACAGTCCCCGGATCATGGTGAACGGCGAATGGCAGCCGACATCCCGGGCGGTCTACCAACGCGCCGCCGACGGTACGAGGGACGTAGTCATCGGGCCGTTGCCTCCGCACGACAGCACGGTGAGGATCTATGCCGACAATGGCAATGCACGCTCGGAACCGCTCACAATCGAGCTGCAGTGGGATGCCAGGGCCGCGCTCGCACCCGGCCAGCAGGGTCGCGCGGCGCAGCACAAGCCACGCCTGTTCGTCCTGGCGGTGGGGATCTCGCAATACCAGCGCCCCGACCTGCGGCTGAATTTCGCCGCTCGCGACGCCGAGCAGTTCGTCGCAGCCATGCAGGCCCAGCGCGGCAAACTCTATGCGGAGGTCACCACGAAATTGCTACGCGATGACGAGGCGACGCTGGCGGGCGTCGAGGCCGGACTCGCTTGGTTTGCCGGCCAGGCGGCGGCGGACGATGTCGGCGTGCTATTCCTCGCCGGCCATGGCGTGCAGACGCCGGATCAAGACTACTTCTATGCCCCCTCGGATTTCGACCCCGCACGCCAGCGCGCCACCGGCGTGAACTACCGGGCGATCCGCAGCGCCCTCGATAAGTTCAGCACTTCCGGCAACAAGGTGCTGTTCTTCGTCGACACCTGCTACCCCGGCGGGGCGCTCGGGCCCAACCTCGCCGCCTCGAACGGCACCGCGTTCGCTGCGGTGCTGAGCCGGTCGGATTCTGGCATCGTCGTGCTGTCCGCCACCAAGGGCGATCAGCTCTCCTACGAGGGTCCGCAATGGCAGGACGGCGCGTTCACGAAGGCGCTGCTCGAAGGCATCGTCGACGCCAAGGCCGACCCGTGGCAGAGTGGCGAGATCACCATTCTCGATCTCGGAAGCTACATCCATAAGCGTGTGCTCGTGCTGACCGGGCAGCGCCAGGAACCGATACTGAGCATGCCGGAGGGTGGCGTTGCGGATTTCACCGTTGCCGCGCACTAGACTGCTGCCGCCGATCCTGGCCTCGATCCGCGCTGCGTGCACTTGGTTGCGGTGGGCGTGGGGCCACATGGGTCACCGCAACCGACACTGGGCCGCCAACTTCTTGATTGGAATCGTGATCGCGATCGGGCTGCGCTTTGCCCATGATGCACGTATCGTTGTTGCCGCGCAGAACTGGGCGCTGGATACCGCGATGCAAGGCATTTCGGCGGTGCGTACGCAACGCGGCGGCCACATCGCCTCGCAGGATTTGGCCTTCATCGATGTCGACGAGGAAACCTGGCGCGACCCGCAGTGGGGTAACGGCGAGCCGTTCCGCGCACCGCGCGATGGCTTGCTGGCTCTGGTCGACTATGCCATAAAGCACAAAGCCCGCTACATTGTGCTCGATGTTATTATTGAGGGCGGCAACGACCCCGATGATGCGCGGTTCGCGGAGCAAATCGAGCAGCGCGCGACCCCGCTGAATCCAGACCAGCACATTCCCCATCTGAATCCTGACCAGCACATTCTGTTTGTGCGAACGCTGCGTAAACCGCTGAACGGCATGCAGGATCGGCTTGCCCCCGAGCTGCGGGCTTCGGCGCTGGACGACGTTATTAAGAGACATCCTGAACAGTTGCATGCCGTGGCGCCATATTTTAGCGTGTCGCGTGACGGCGTCCTGCGAGACTGGCAGATGTGGCGGACTGGATGCCGCCGCGATGCCGCTGGAATGGGCGACGGTCTTTGGGAAATCCTGCCATCGGTGCAACTCGCCATCGCCGCTCTCATGCAGTCGGACAAGCAGTCAGATCCGAAGCGGAGGGACGCTGACAGGGCAGCGTTTCCTTGGAACAATCCGGTCGAGAAGCACCGCTGCATCGTGGATCTCGCCTCCTACAAGCAGTCAGACGTTCCCGCCTCGACGTTCGGACCCGATGATGCGCGAATGTGGAATTGGCTGCGCAATACATCCGGTCTGCCCCACGCGTCCGAAGTCGAGAAGCCCAGCGATGCGACTATCGCGTTGACCAACCGGATATTCTTCAGGTTCCGCTATCGGCAAGAGCCGTCGCCTGTGCTTCTGATTTCCGCATTGGCAATCCTGAAGCACGCACCGCATAGCGACGTGGCGAAAAACGGCGTGGTGGTCATCGGCCAAAGCTTCGAGGCCGCCGGCGACCTGCACGCGACGCCGATTGGCGTCATGCCGGGGCCTATGGTGCTGATCAACAGTCTGGAATCGATGCTGAACCCTGGCCTTTTACAGGAGCCTGGTTGGGCTGGACGGCTTGCCATCGAGGGCACCTCGATCGCTGTGGTGGGTTTTTTTTTGGCGTATCTGGACTATGTCATCGCGGTTATCGTCATCCTGACGCTGTTCGTACCCCTGCTGATCATCTTGAACTACGTTCTGTTACTTGACGGAATCTGGATGGATTTCGCGATTCCTTTACTAGGCATGTATATGCACAAGATAATCGCGGAAGTGGAAGCCTTTGGGCCGAGGCGACGGGAGCGCCCGATCGCGCGAAGCATGCGCGTCCACACCGACAAGGAGGACACTGATGCAATCGATTAACTTTAGAAGGTGCGCGAGGACAGTTTGTGTCCTCGTTGCGGGTCTATCTGCCGCGCTATCCGGGCTGTCGTTCGCCCAGTCTCCGCAAACCGACGCAGATGGGACCGTCGCCTACATCGACCGTATCATCCCGTCTGGTGCTCGGCTTGCCGATATCGCTGAAATTAAGCGGGACAACATTGAGCTCCGGCTCAAAGATAACCCGGTAAAGTTCCAGTTCCGGCTGGGTGATCAGATCGCCGTGACCCGGCAGGATGCTGTCGTTATGGTGCGCCTGCTGGCCACTAACGAGACTGTCGTTGTAACAACCAAAGACAAACCCCTCACGTTCAAGCAGTCCGCTGTCCCGGGGCTGCTGGGGTCCGTGGCGACCTGGCTTATAGGAGTGCTCCAAGGTTCCGATCAAGCTGGTGACAGCAGCGTGATGACGGCCAGCCGTGCCGTCAATACGGGACCTTGTTACAACGAAACCGGAAAGACCAACGAGCCGGTCACGTTCCGGATACCGATTCTGGCAGCCAGCCGTTCGGTCCTGGCTGCCGGCAACCGCGCGATTTTCGTCTCCTGGCACGGTGGGGTACCGCCCTTCTCGGTGACGCTGTCTGCGGCGGAAACCGGAAGGATCCTCGCGCAAACGGTTGGAGTGCGTGGCACCTGTTCCGCGTACCTCCCGCGCACCGATCTGCGTCCAGGGCACTACCAGTTGACGCTGACAGACGCCCAAAATGTCAAGGAGGAGGAAGACAGTCTGTTCGTGGTTGCCGAAGCGCCGGCCGAGCCGAGCGAGTTGCGTGATGCGAACCTCCCCGAAGAAGCGCGACAACTCTATACCGCCACATGGATGACGGTGCTGGACGGCGGCGAGTGGGCGTTCGAGGCACAGCAGCGGGTCGCGGCAATGGATTGCCACTCAACGGCGGTTCAAAACTGGCTGCGACATTGGGGAGGAACGATGCCCTGCAACTGAGCCAATCTTTGGATCTCGTCGACATGCGGTATTCGTGCTCCGACAGGAATGAGCGCAGATCTTTGGCTGGATTCATCCCCAAAGGTCTGTATGGTCGCCAACTCGGCAGTCGCCAACTCGGCAGTTACCTTGTGGTCAACCGCCCAGTGAAAGACAGCGCATGGGATCGGCGCTGTAGTTTTTCGGCTTCCCGCCACGCCAGCGGCTTCGTTCAGACGCCCTTGTCGCCGGTTGTGCTTCTCGCTTCATGCTAAATCGCCAATGCGCGTTTCCAGTTTGACCAGCCTGGAAACGTGCTTTGGCCTGTCGTCAATCGAGGACCATGCGCATTCAGATCGGCGGACACTGGCCGACTTTCGAGGAGTAATCAATTCTCGACGAGTGCGTGGCCGATTTGGCATTAAGCGAGGGCAGGGCTTCAATAGAACCGTCCGTGGAAGGTTATGCGATCCCAAGTCTCAAAGGCGAGACTTCGGGCACTCGCGAGCCGCCTCAATCATCAATGCCGAAAAATACGAGTAATTTGTCGCTGAGCCGCATCTCGAGCTTCATGAACCATTCAGACACATGCTCCCGAATTGCGGCGAACTCGAGAATTACGAAGACGACGATACCGCCGGCGGTGACCATGCCCCAAACTCCGGGGTGGAAGTTATGTTCACGTATCAGCGAGAACGCTCCTACGAGGAGGACCGCGTTAGCTGCCCAACGAGCGCATTCGGTAAGACGGTGCGCCCATTTGCCAGCCCTTGCTCGGATTCTAATGTCCCTCTTGCGTGCAGCCTCCGCCGCAATGCGCTCGGCATTATCCGCCCTTTCCAGGGCACTTTGGACGCGCTGTTCCGCGTCCGCGATTGCTGCTGACTTTTCGTTCTCGGTATCATGAATCTTGCGTGCAGCCTCGGCGGCATAGGAAGCCTTCACCCGCTCGATCGCTTCATCAAGCGAGTCAGTTCCAATCTCCTCGGAGTCATCTGTTTCGAACTCTGCCGCTTTGAGAGTCCGATCCAGCATCTCAGAGACGAGGATCGCAGCAACCTCATCAGAGGTTACGCGTTTGTCTTCTCGGAGCTTGAAAAGATGCTTGAGGAAACGGTCCCAGGTCGCGGCCTCTGGCCGGAGCGCAGCAGCACAAAGCGCAACTAGCTCCTGAATTTTAAAATCGCCGCAAAGTGCAGGCTTTTTCAACCAAGCCAGATTCGCTAGAACGCGAATGTGAACGATCGGCGCGACAACCGTCTCCTCCTCGTCCTCTCGCCACCAATCTCGGACAGTCTTTATAACGGTGACGGAGTCTGTAGCGAATATGACACCAGCATCCTCAAGGTGGTTCGTACGGTATCCCCTTCGAAGCGTGAGTATCCCTGCGATGCATTCCACATCGTGGATAACTCGCGGCTCTATGTCGGTCTCGTTGGGCCGCTTCAACCTAGCCGCGAGTTCCTTCTCCCCTGCCGTGAACTTCGCTTGCCGGGGCGGGCGTGCAAGGATGTGAAACCCGGCGGCGACAGCATCGCGCTCGAGAAGCGCCGACATTTCTACTACGTCAGCTGGAGAATATCTTCGCGTGAGAAAGTACCGTGTCATGGCACCTGGTCTTAGCGCGGTGCACCCGTTGGTGGTGCCAAGGTGCGCCTCGTACATTGCCAAGATCCGCCTGATTTCATCAAGTGTTTCATCGAAAACAGCACACTCTATTCCAGATGCCTTTAGAACATCTATCGCCTCCCGAGAAAGCGCCTTCAGTGCCGGCCCGTGGTATCCGAGCGCTTCTCTAACCAGCGAACTGTCGAACACGACTCGGAGGTTTCGAAATCTCTGCTTTGCGTTATTAAAATCAGGTAAAAAGGCAGCGTGATAAAGGACGAGCCCTTCCAGCATCGCTCGGAGAACGCTAAGGAGGGCGGGATCAGCTTGCACAATATTCTGGATAAATTCCGCGACCACCGAACGCTCCCGCTGGCCGATTTTCGGGATCGGTTCATCGTGCATTGGTGACTCAAGCAGTAGCGCGACTTGTTCGGATTCCAAGAATCTGTAAAGGAGGTCGAGCGCGGCTTCCGCTGAAGCAATTTCCAGCTTTCGCCGTCTCGCATGAAGTCTGAGCTCGTCACCCAGCCTCTGCTGTCCTTGCTCAATCTGCTGTTTTTTAGCATCGACGGAGGACTTCGGAATTTCGACCCCAGGAATCCGCTTGTAAATGCCAGCTCGCAAATCTAGATATTTCTTTGGTACCCGTCGTAAGAGGGTTACTACGACATGCCTGGGCATTGAAACGTTATGCGTTGTCGAAAGTGCGAGTTGAATATCCTCCACAGTAAACGCAGATAGCGGTAGCCGACCAATTACATCTAGGACGAGGGGCATGAAAATCCCCAGATGGTCATTGCCGGCGTCCAGTTGCGCCTTCAGGAACGCCACAGTGACGAGCACGCCCCCAGTTACCTCAGGAGACTCGACGGCTGTTGCCATTGAGATGACCTCAATTTGCTGAGCCAAGTATAGCTCTTCAGGTCACGTCTCTCCATCGCCCCACCGGCGTCAAAACCCTGGTTGGGCGGGCTCCCCGGGCCGTGTTCGACGGCTCCCGGCTCGCGACAACGTCTTCGTCGAGCGCATCTGGAAGTCCATCAAGTACGAGGAGGTCTACCTGCACGCTTACGCCTCGGTCAGCGAGGCCAGAACTTCCATCGGCCGCTACCTGGAGTTCTATAACTCCATCCGGCCGCACTCCAGCCTGAAAGCGCTCACCCCCGATCAGGTATACTTCAACCGCCTGCCAGAATCCATGGCAGCCTAAAAACAAAAACAAGAACTTCCACTTAAGGAAAAAGCAAAAACTGTCCGAACGACCGGGACCACCTCACTTGGACAATTTGAGTTCAACATGCACCTTTGCGTAAAAAGAGAGATGTCGACCTGGGACGGTCTCAAATTTCTCCAGTTCATTCTGCCAAGCGGAGAGGCGGTATATTCGGAAGACAGCTACGTGGGAGGCCTTACCCGCGACCCGGCGGGTGACAAAAAGTGCGAGCTAATGGCGCATCAGGGCGAGATCAAGCTCAAGGCCGACCACCAAAGATAAATCACGGAAACAGCCCGCGCCCAGCACCCCACCTGGACCGATCCTTCTACCGGGCTGATGTGGGCGGGGAAGGACAATGGTTGGCTCTTGGACGCGGCAAACTGGGCAATGATTCCGGTTCGCTTCTCTACCTCGCGCAGGGACCACACTGCCCCCATCACTGGTGATGGATCCCCCCTCGAACTCCCCTCGAACTTCACGCTGATTTAGAGAATGAAACAGGAGCAAATCTCGATTACAATCTGTAGTCACAAAGGCTGTCCTCATCTCGTGGCCTAACTTCTTCTCTCAAAAGTTTTTATGCCACGAAGGAACAGCCTTTGCAATTTCTTTTGGGAGAAATCCGGGCTAGGTCTGACCGGATGGTTTTTTGCACTACCGTCATCCGGAATCGTCTCCGCCCTGATCCCACAAGCGAGGAACGCCCGATGGTTCTTGTAATCCGTTTTCCGCAGGCCATGGGTCTGCTGCTGGTTCTGGGTTCCGTCCTTGGCGCGCCGGCGCGGGCGCAGACCGGCGAGCCGATCCTGCACGCTGCCGGGGCCGATGCGACGGTTCCAATCTTGCAGCTAGAGACAGGCATGCATACGGGTGGTATCGACGCAATGAGCGTCGATGGAACTGGCCGGTTGCTGCTGACCGCATCGGCTGCGGACAAGACAGCACGCTTGTGGTCGCTTTCGGATGGGCATCTTTTGACCATCCTCCGACCTCCCCAGAATTTCGGTCTGGAAGGTAGCCTGAGTGCCGCGGCCCTGTCACCAAATGGAGCGGTGGCGGCCGTGGGCGGGGATACAGGTGCAGATTGGGACGGAAGCTACTTCATTTATATTTTTGATACCCGAACGGGGCGTATGACGGGCCGGCTTCCGACCGGAGCAAACGGGCCCTCTGAACTAGTCTTCTCTCCCGATGGAAGATTTCTTGTTGCCGGCTTATTTAAGGGCGGTGGGATCCGGGCCTGGCGGACCGATAGTTGGACAAAAGCTGGAGAGGACGTCAATTATGGTTCGACCGTTCGCAACATATCTTTCGATCATTCGGGCCGATTTGTGACCTCTGGTGATGAGGATGTTGTCCGACTTTATGATTCATCATTTCATCTCATTGCCAGTACCAAAATCGGAGCTGTAAACCTCCACTCTTCCATCAGCCCCGACGGCACTCAGGTTGCTGTGACCCCAGGTCTTGACGGAGAGCTGGTTGACATCCTGTCTGGGCACGACCTTAGACAGTTGTTCGCCCCGGATACTCGTGGGAGGAAGGTAGTCTCCAACGATATTATTCGTGCGATGGAGGCAGCCCACAATGGAGCATCGCCCGGAGTTGATGCATATTATGGTTCAACAACGTGGTCGAGTGATGGTCGTACTCTTTATGCGGTCGGCGCGACGTTCGGCGACAAGCAGGAGCAGTTCGTCAGCAGTTGGTCCGGGGGGGCGCGCGATGCACGCCGTGATCAGCCGACCCCATTGTCAATCTACCTACTTACCCCCCTGCCGGGCGGCGGATTCGTCTTTGCCAGTAATCCTACTTCGTGGGGAACAATCGGGACAAAATCGGATATCACGCAAGAAGGATCAGCTACAGATTTTGAGGTTGGTAATATCGGTTTTCATCTGTCAGCGGACGGCCGTATCGTGACCTTCGGTTTTAAGCAAGGAGGCCGACGTTTTGCAGAGATGTCATTGACCGAGCGAAAACTGCGATCAGTATCGCAACCTCCTGCCGATATTAACGACTCTACGGAGGATATTGGTCTTCCAGTAAGCCACCAGGGATTACATCACCTGGAAAAGGGTGCCGGGTTGATTTTGTATGACGCGGGCGCGAGGAAGATCCTTTGGCAACACAGGGTGAACTCCAGCATTGAAGATCTCCTGCTTTCGTCCGATGGCAGACTGGCTGTAGTGGCTTATAGCGACGGCACCATTCGTTGGTATCGGGCCAGCGACGGGCATGAATTGCTGGCGTTTTTTCCCGATAAGGACGGAAAACGTTGGGTGCTATGGACGCCGTCAGGCTATTACGACGCCAGTCCTGGCGGAGAGGATCTTATCGGTTGGACCGTCAACCGCGGCAAGGACCAGGCGGCTGACTTTTTCCCGGCCAGCCGCTTCCACGACCGTTTGTACCGCCCCGACGTGATCAACCAAGTGCTTGCGACTCTCGATGAAGGCGAGGCTGTAAAGCTGGCCAATGCTGGCGCCGACCGTAACGACGCCAGGATAACGCCGGATCTCATCGTCACGCTGGTGCCGCCGGTGCTCGAGCTTGTCGACGCCCCGACGCGCTTCGCCACCGACCATGTCACCGTCAAATACCGTGTCCGTAATCCCGCCGATGCAGGGACCATCGACAGTCCCCGGATCATGGTGAACGGCGAATGGCAGCCGACATCCCGGGCGGTCTACCAACGCGCCGCCGACGGTACGAGGGACGTAGTCATCGGGCCGTTGCCTCCGCACGACAGCACGGTGAGGATCTATGCCGACAATGGCAATGCACGCTCGGAACCGCTCACAATCGAGCTGCAGTGGGATGCCAGGGCCGCGCTCGCACCCGGCCAGCAGGGTCGCGCGGCGCAGCACAAGCCACGCCTGTTCGTCCTGGCGGTGGGGATCTCGCAATACCAGCGCCCCGACCTGCGGCTGAATTTCGCCGCTCGCGACGCCGAGCAGTTCGTCGCAGCCATGCAGGCCCAGCGCGGCAAACTCTATGCGGAGGTCACCACGAAATTGCTACGCGATGACGAGGCGACGCTGGCGGGCGTCGAGGCCGGACTCGCTTGGTTTGCCGGCCAGGCGGCGGCGGACGATGTCGGCGTGCTATTCCTCGCCGGCCATGGCGTGCAGACGCCGGATCAAGACTACTTCTATGCCCCCTCGGATTTCGACCCCGCACGCCAGCGCGCCACCGGCGTGAACTACCGGGCGATCCGCAGCGCCCTCGATAAGTTCAGCACTTCCGGCAACAAGGTGCTGTTCTTCGTCGACACCTGCTACCCCGGCGGGGCGCTCGGGCCCAACCTCGCCGCCTCGAACGGCACCGCGTTCGCTGCGGTGCTGAGCCGGTCGGATTCTGGCATCGTCGTGCTGTCCGCCACCAAGGGCGATCAGCTCTCCTACGAGGGTCCGCAATGGCAGGACGGCGCGTTCACGAAGGCGCTGCTCGAAGGCATCGTCGACGCCAAGGCCGACCCGTGGCAGAGTGGCGAGATCACCATTCTCGATCTCGGAAGCTACATCCATAAGCGTGTGCTCGTGCTGACCGGGCAGCGCCAGGAACCGATACTGAGCATGCCGGAGGGTGGCGTTGCGGATTTCACCGTTGCCGCGCACTAGACTGCTGCCGCCGATCCTGGCCTCGATCCGCGCTGCGTGCACTTGGTTGCGGTGGGCGTGGGGCCACATGGGTCACCGCAACCGACACTGGGCCGCCAACTTCTTGATTGGAATCGTGATCGCGATCGGGCTGCGCTTTGCCCATGATGCACGTATCGTTGTTGCCGCGCAGAACTGGGCGCTGGATACCGCGATGCAAGGCATTTCGGCGGTGCGTACGCAACGCGGCGGCCACATCGCCTCGCAGGATTTGGCCTTCATCGATGTCGACGAGGAAACCTGGCGCGACCCGCAGTGGGGTAACGGCGAGCCGTTCCGCGCACCGCGCGATGGCTTGCTGGCTCTGGTCGACTATGCCATAAAGCACAAAGCCCGCTACATTGTGCTCGATGTTATTATTGAGGGCGGCAACGACCCCGATGATGCGCGGTTCGCGGAGCAAATCGAGCAGCGCGCGACCCCGCTGAATCCAGACCAGCACATTCCCCATCTGAATCCTGACCAGCACATTCTGTTTGTGCGAACGCTGCGTAAACCGCTGAACGGCATGCAGGATCGGCTTGCCCCCGAGCTGCGGGCTTCGGCGCTGGACGACGTTATTAAGAGACATCCTGAACAGTTGCATGCCGTGGCGCCATATTTTAGCGTGTCGCGTGACGGCGTCCTGCGAGACTGGCAGATGTGGCGGACTGGATGCCGCCGCGATGCCGCTGGAATGGGCGACGGTCTTTGGGAAATCCTGCCATCGGTGCAACTCGCCATCGCCGCTCTCATGCAGTCGGACAAGCAGTCAGATCCGAAGCGGAGGGACGCTGACAGGGCAGCGTTTCCTTGGAACAATCCGGTCGAGAAGCACCGCTGCATCGTGGATCTCGCCTCCTACAAGCAGTCAGACGTTCCCGCCTCGACGTTCGGACCCGATGATGCGCGAATGTGGAATTGGCTGCGCAATACATCCGGTCTGCCCCACGCGTCCGAAGTCGAGAAGCCCAGCGATGCGACTATCGCGTTGACCAACCGGATATTCTTCAGGTTCCGCTATCGGCAAGAGCCGTCGCCTGTGCTTCTGATTTCCGCATTGGCAATCCTGAAGCACGCACCGCATAGCGACGTGGCGAAAAACGGCGTGGTGGTCATCGGCCAAAGCTTCGAGGCCGCCGGCGACCTGCACGCGACGCCGATTGGCGTCATGCCGGGGCCTATGGTGCTGATCAACAGTCTGGAATCGATGCTGAACCCTGGCCTTTTACAGGAGCCTGGTTGGGCTGGACGGCTTGCCATCGAGGGCACCTCGATCGCTGTGGTGGGTTTTTTTTTGGCGTATCTGGACTATGTCATCGCGGTTATCGTCATCCTGACGCTGTTCGTACCCCTGCTGATCATCTTGAACTACGTTCTGTTACTTGACGGAATCTGGATGGATTTCGCGATTCCTTTACTAGGCATGTATATGCACAAGATAATCGCGGAAGTGGAAGCCTTTGGGCCGAGGCGACGGGAGCGCCCGATCGCGCGAAGCATGCGCGTCCACACCGACAAGGAGGACACTGATGCAATCGATTAACTTTAGAAGGTGCGCGAGGACAGTTTGTGTCCTCGTTGCGGGTCTATCTGCCGCGCTATCCGGGCTGTCGTTCGCCCAGTCTCCGCAAACCGACGCAGATGGGACCGTCGCCTACATCGACCGTATCATCCCGTCTGGTGCTCGGCTTGCCGATATCGCTGAAATTAAGCGGGACAACATTGAGCTCCGGCTCAAAGATAACCCGGTAAAGTTCCAGTTCCGGCTGGGTGATCAGATCGCCGTGACCCGGCAGGATGCTGTCGTTATGGTGCGCCTGCTGGCCACTAACGAGACTGTCGTTGTAACAACCAAAGACAAACCCCTCACGTTCAAGCAGTCCGCTGTCCCGGGGCTGCTGGGGTCCGTGGCGACCTGGCTTATAGGAGTGCTCCAAGGTTCCGATCAAGCTGGTGACAGCAGCGTGATGACGGCCAGCCGTGCCGTCAATACGGGACCTTGTTACAACGAAACCGGAAAGACCAACGAGCCGGTCACGTTCCGGATACCGATTCTGGCAGCCAGCCGTTCGGTCCTGGCTGCCGGCAACCGCGCGATTTTCGTCTCCTGGCACGGTGGGGTACCGCCCTTCTCGGTGACGCTGTCTGCGGCGGAAACCGGAAGGATCCTCGCGCAAACGGTTGGAGTGCGTGGCACCTGTTCCGCGTACCTCCCGCGCACCGATCTGCGTCCAGGGCACTACCAGTTGACGCTGACAGACGCCCAAAATGTCAAGGAGGAGGAAGACAGTCTGTTCGTGGTTGCCGAAGCGCCGGCCGAGCCGAGCGAGTTGCGTGATGCGAACCTCCCCGAAGAAGCGCGACAACTCTATACCGCCACATGGATGACGGTGCTGGACGGCGGCGAGTGGGCGTTCGAGGCACAGCAGCGGGTCGCGGCAATGGATTGCCACTCAACGGCGGTTCAAAACTGGCTGCGACATTGGGGAGGAACGATGCCCTGCAACTGAGCCAATCTTTGGATCTCGTCGACATGCGGTATTCGTGCTCCGACAGGAATGAGCGCAGATCTTTGGCTGGATTCATCCCCAAAGGTCTGTATGGTCGCCAACTCGGCAGTCGCCAACTCGGCAGTTACCTTGTGGTCAACCGCCCAGTGAAAGACAGCGCATGGGATCGGCGCTGTAGTTTTTCGGCTTCCCGCCACGCCAGCGGCTTCGTTCAGACGCCCTTGTCGCCGGTTGTGCTTCTCGCTTCATGCTAAATCGCCAATGCGCGTTTCCAGTTTGACCAGCCTGGAAACGTGCTTTGGCCTGTCGTCAATCGAGGACCATGCGCATTCAGATCGGCGGACACTGGCCGACTTTCGAGGAGTAATCAATTCTCGACGAGTGCGTGGCCGATTTGGCATTAAGCGAGGGCAGGGCTTCAATAGAACCGTCCGTGGAAGGTTATGCGATCCCAAGTCTCAAAGGCGAGACTTCGGGCACTCGCGAGCCGCCTCAATCATCAATGCCGAAAAATACGAGTAATTTGTCGCTGAGCCGCATCTCGAGCTTCATGAACCATTCAGACACATGCTCCCGAATTGCGGCGAACTCGAGAATTACGAAGACGACGATACCGCCGGCGGTGACCATGCCCCAAACTCCGGGGTGGAAGTTATGTTCACGTATCAGCGAGAACGCTCCTACGAGGAGGACCGCGTTAGCTGCCCAACGAGCGCATTCGGTAAGACGGTGCGCCCATTTGCCAGCCCTTGCTCGGATTCTAATGTCCCTCTTGCGTGCAGCCTCCGCCGCAATGCGCTCGGCATTATCCGCCCTTTCCAGGGCACTTTGGACGCGCTGTTCCGCGTCCGCGATTGCTGCTGACTTTTCGTTCTCGGTATCATGAATCTTGCGTGCAGCCTCGGCGGCATAGGAAGCCTTCACCCGCTCGATCGCTTCATCAAGCGAGTCAGTTCCAATCTCCTCGGAGTCATCTGTTTCGAACTCTGCCGCTTTGAGAGTCCGATCCAGCATCTCAGAGACGAGGATCGCAGCAACCTCATCAGAGGTTACGCGTTTGTCTTCTCGGAGCTTGAAAAGATGCTTGAGGAAACGGTCCCAGGTCGCGGCCTCTGGCCGGAGCGCAGCAGCACAAAGCGCAACTAGCTCCTGAATTTTAAAATCGCCGCAAAGTGCAGGCTTTTTCAACCAAGCCAGATTCGCTAGAACGCGAATGTGAACGATCGGCGCGACAACCGTCTCCTCCTCGTCCTCTCGCCACCAATCTCGGACAGTCTTTATAACGGTGACGGAGTCTGTAGCGAATATGACACCAGCATCCTCAAGGTGGTTCGTACGGTATCCCCTTCGAAGCGTGAGTATCCCTGCGATGCATTCCACATCGTGGATAACTCGCGGCTCTATGTCGGTCTCGTTGGGCCGCTTCAACCTAGCCGCGAGTTCCTTCTCCCCTGCCGTGAACTTCGCTTGCCGGGGCGGGCGTGCAAGGATGTGAAACCCGGCGGCGACAGCATCGCGCTCGAGAAGCGCCGACATTTCTACTACGTCAGCTGGAGAATATCTTCGCGTGAGAAAGTACCGTGTCATGGCACCTGGTCTTAGCGCGGTGCACCCGTTGGTGGTGCCAAGGTGCGCCTCGTACATTGCCAAGATCCGCCTGATTTCATCAAGTGTTTCATCGAAAACAGCACACTCTATTCCAGATGCCTTTAGAACATCTATCGCCTCCCGAGAAAGCGCCTTCAGTGCCGGCCCGTGGTATCCGAGCGCTTCTCTAACCAGCGAACTGTCGAACACGACTCGGAGGTTTCGAAATCTCTGCTTTGCGTTATTAAAATCAGGTAAAAAGGCAGCGTGATAAAGGACGAGCCCTTCCAGCATCGCTCGGAGAACGCTAAGGAGGGCGGGATCAGCTTGCACAATATTCTGGATAAATTCCGCGACCACCGAACGCTCCCGCTGGCCGATTTTCGGGATCGGTTCATCGTGCATTGGTGACTCAAGCAGTAGCGCGACTTGTTCGGATTCCAAGAATCTGTAAAGGAGGTCGAGCGCGGCTTCCGCTGAAGCAATTTCCAGCTTTCGCCGTCTCGCATGAAGTCTGAGCTCGTCACCCAGCCTCTGCTGTCCTTGCTCAATCTGCTGTTTTTTAGCATCGACGGAGGACTTCGGAATTTCGACCCCAGGAATCCGCTTGTAAATGCCAGCTCGCAAATCTAGATATTTCTTTGGTACCCGTCGTAAGAGGGTTACTACGACATGCCTGGGCATTGAAACGTTATGCGTTGTCGAAAGTGCGAGTTGAATATCCTCCACAGTAAACGCAGATAGCGGTAGCCGACCAATTACATCTAGGACGAGGGGCATGAAAATCCCCAGATGGTCATTGCCGGCGTCCAGTTGCGCCTTCAGGAACGCCACAGTGACGAGCACGCCCCCAGTTACCTCAGGAGACTCGACGGCTGTTGCCATTGAGATGACCTCAATTTGCTGAGCCAAGTATAGCTCTTCAGGTCACGTCTCTCCATCGCCCCACCGGCGTCAAAACCCTGGTTGGGCGGGCTCCCCGGGCCGTGTTCGACGGCTCCCGGCTCGCGACAACGTCTTCGTCGAGCGCATCTGGAAGTCCATCAAGTACGAGGAGGTCTACCTGCACGCTTACGCCTCGGTCAGCGAGGCCAGAACTTCCATCGGCCGCTACCTGGAGTTCTATAACTCCATCCGGCCGCACTCCAGCCTGAAAGCGCTCACCCCCGATCAGGTATACTTCAACCGCCTGCCAGAATCCATGGCAGCCTAAAAACAAAAACAAGAACTTCCACTTAAGGAAAAAGCAAAAACTGTCCGAACGACCGGGACCACCTCACTTGGACAATTTGAGTTCAACATGCACCTTTGCGTAAAAAGAGAGATGTCGACCTGGGACGGTCTCAAATTTCTCCAGTTCATTCTGCCAAGCGGAGAGGCGGTATATTCGGAAGACAGCTACGTGGGAGGCCTTACCCGCGACCCGGCGGGTGACAAAAAGTGCGAGCTAATGGCGCATCAGGGCGAGATCAAGCTCAAGGCCGACCACCAAAGATAAATCACGGAAACAGCCCGCGCCCAGCACCCCACCTGGACCGATCCTTCTACCGGGCTGATGTGGGCGGGGAAGGACAATGGTTGGCTCTTGGACGCGGCAAACTGGGCAATGATTCCGGTTCGCTTCTCTACCTCGCGCAGGGACCACACTGCCCCCATCACTGGTGATGGATCCCCCCTCGAACTCCCCTCGAACTTCACGCTGATTTAGAGAATGAAACAGGAGCAAATCTCGATTACAATCTGTAGTCACAAAGGCTGTCCTCATCTCGTGGCCTAACTTCTTCTCTCAAAAGTTTTTATGCCACGAAGGAACAGCCTTTGCAATTTCTTTTGGGAGAAATCCGGGCTAGGTCTGACCGGATGGTTTTTTGCACTACCGTCATCCGGAATCGTCTCCGCCCTGATCCCACAAGCGAGGAACGCCCGATGGTTCTTGTAATCCGTTTTCCGCAGGCCATGGGTCTGCTGCTGGTTCTGGGTTCCGTCCTTGGCGCGCCGGCGCGGGCGCAGACCGGCGAGCCGATACTGCGCATCGAGACCGGGACGCACACGGCACGGATGTCCGCCGCCGGGGCCGATGCGGCGGGGCAGGTCCTGGTGACCGCTGCCGCGACTGAGATTCCGTCAACACAGCCCACGGCGACGCCTATCTTGCGGCTTGAAACAGGCATGCATACTGCGGATATACTCGCAAGGAGTGTCGATGCCGCCGGTCGATTGCTCCTGACCGCATCAATTGACAAGACAGCGCGATTGTGGTCGCTTCCGGATGGTCATTTATTGACCGTCCTCCGCCCTCCCCAAGAATTCGGCCAGGAAGGTCAATTGTTTGGCGCAGCATTGTCACCGGATGGCGCGACGGCGGCTGTGAGCGGATGGACAGGAGCTAGTTGGGACGGAAGATTCTTCATTTACCTTTTCGATACCAGAACAGGACGGATGATAAGTCGTCTTTCGACCGAAAAAAACATACTACAAAATCTTGCCTTTTCGCCCGACGGCAGGTTTCTTGTTGGGGGACGTGCTGACTGCTGCGGGATACGGGCTTGGCGAACCAATGGCTGGACAGTTGTTGAGCACGACGCCGAGGCTGATGGCCATGTTAGCCAACTGTCTTTTGATCGCTCCGGTTGGTTGGTCACCGTCAGTGATGATGACTTTATTCGGCTTTACGATCCTTCTTTCCATCTTATCGAAAAAGTCCAAACTCCTGGGGGCGATCGCCCCTTCGGCGTTTCGTTCAGTCCTGATGGCAGTCAGGTTGCTGTGACCTACCCCTACGTAAAACCCAGTCGGGTTGATGTCCTGTCGGGACGCGATCTGAGACAGCTGTTTGCTCCGGATGTTAGCGGGATACTGGCTCGCAAAATAAAGCTAAAAGGAGATTTGGACGGTTTATTGGTTTCCAATTCTATCGTGTCGGTGACCTGGTCCGCTGACGGTCGCACTCTTTATGCAGGTGGTTTTATCCAGGGCCCCGGCCCTGACCTGTACGACGAAGCGGAACAGAACCTTACGGCGGAGCAGCGGCTCTGGAATCCCATCCCGCCCGATAACAGATCCTTCATCAGCAGTTGGTCGGATGGTGGACGTGGCGCACGCCAGGATCAGTGGGCGCCAGGTATGCTCATCTCTACTCTAGTATCTCTGCCGGGCGGCGGGCTTGTCTTTACTGGCATGCCTCCATTGTGGGGAACAATCGGGACCGTATCGGATGTTTTGCAACAGGGAGTGACGGCTTACTTCGCCTCTCCTAATGTTGAGACGTTCCAACTGTCTGCGGACGGGAACAGCATCGCTTTTGGCCTTGGATTTAACAACAAGCATGCCGTCGTGATGTCACTGGCTGATCGGAGCTTGCGATCGATATCTGAACTGCCTTCCGGTCTTGACGCCCCCATGTTGTCGGCGCCGGGGATGAGCGTCACAGTTACGATGTGGGAGCAGCCAAGACTTAATGGCCAGATATTAGACCTACAACCAGGCGATTACTCGAATGCGGTTTCTGTAAGGAATAACACCGTTCTGGTGGGAAGTCTTTGGGGACTGCGCCTTTTCGATCGAAACGGCCGCCTGCTTTGGAAACAGTCAATCTCCGCGCCTGCCGCGGCGGTCAATTTGTCGTCTGATGGCCGGTTTGCGGTTGCTGGCTATTCGGATGGCACCATTCGTTGGTATCGGGCCAGCGACGGCCAGGAATTGTTGGCGTTCTTCCCGCACAATGATGGAAAACGCTGGGTGCTTTGGACGCCCTCCGGCTACTACGACGCCAGCCCGGGCGGCGAAGATCTGATCGGCTGGCATATCAATCGGAGCAAGGATCAAGCGGCCGATTTCTTTCCGGCATCTCGTTTCGCCGATACCATGCACCGCCCGGACGTGATCAACCAAGTGCTTGCCACTCTCGATGAAGGCAAGGCTGTAAAGCTGGCCAATGCTGCCGCCGACCGTAACGACGCCAGGATAACGCCGGATCTCATCGTCACGCTGGTGCCGCCGGTGCTCGAGCTTGTCGACGCCCCGACGCGCTTCGCCACCGACCATGTCACCGTCAAATACCGTGTCCGTAATCCCGCCGATGCAGGGACCATCGACAGTCCCCGGATCATGGTGAACGGCGAATGGCAGCCGACATCCCGGGGGTTCTACCTACTCGACGCCGACGGTACGCGGGACGTCCACATCGGGCCGTTGCCCCCGCACGATAGCACGGTGAAGATCTACGCCGACAATAGTAATGCACGCTCGGAACCGCTCACAATCGAGCTGCATTGGGATGGCAGGGCGGCGTTCGCACCCGGCCAGCAGGGCAGCGCGGCGCAGCGCAAGTCGCACCTGTTCGTGTTGGCGGTGGGGATCTCGCAATACCAGCGCCCCGACCTGCGGCTGAATTTCGCCGACCGGGACGCCAAGCAGTTCGTCGCAGCCATGCAGGCCCAGCGCGGCAAACTCTATGCGGAGGTCAATTCGAAGCTGTTGGTCAACGGCGATGCCACGCTCAAGAATGTCAAAGACGGCCTCGCCTGGCTTCAGAGTCAGGCAGCGGAAGATGACGTCGGCATTCTGTTTCTCGCAGGGCACGGCTTTCAATTGCCGGACAAAGAGTACTTCTATGCACCAGCTGATTTTGATCCGCAACGTCCGCGCGATACGGGCATTGATTACAAGGCGATACGCCAAACCCTGGTCAAATTTAGCGGAGCCGGCAACAAAGCGATTTTTCTGATCGATACTTGCTACGCAGGAAGTGCTTTGGGTCCCAACCTCAGTGTGTCAAGTGCGGACTCACTCGCCACTCAACTCAGTAGACCGGAATATAGCGTTGTGGTTCTCACCGCTTCCAGTGGCGACCAATTGTCTTACGAAGATGCGCAGTGGGGTGACGGTGCGTTCACGAAGGCTCTCCTCGAGGGCATTACCGAGGGCAAGGCTGATCCGGCGCAAACGGGTGAAATCACTGTCTTCGACCTCAGCAGCTACGTCACAAAGAGGGTGAAGGTGCTCACGGAGCAGCGGCAGATACCGAGGCTCTTAATGCCATCCGGGGGGGTAGAAGACTTTACCATTGCGACACATTAAGTTGGCCAGCCTGATTAGGGCACTGAAGTCAGTCCTGATTTCGGGCCGATCGGTGGGCAGTCGGCTGCACCGGATAGTCTATCTGGCTGCTGCTTCGAGAGCCAACCTGATTTTGAACTGAGAATGGAGGAATTCGATTAAGCGAGTTTTGTACTGTATGGCTGTCTTGCTGTTTCTGTCCGTACCCTCTATGGTCCGGGCGCAGGCTTCACTGCAGGCGACCACCGACCTGGACTGCAACTGGAAGCTGGATGGTAAACCCCAGGGTGTGCTGACCGCAGGCTGATGATGGATTCGTCGTTGTTGGTGGGTGGTCACCAAACTGTCAATTACCCTTCAGCAAACAGAATCGGAGTGATAGGATTCCATCGTAGCCAGCACCGCTGCCCGAAAGAGCATTCCCGAGTGAAGTTGAATTCAAGTGGATAGATCAATTCATCCGCATGATTCGACAGCAGATCGCCATTTTGGCGAACCACAGGTTGACAACAGCAGCGCATAAGCCTAGCGTCATAATTGAGCAAGCTACCTCTTCTTACTCGTTCAGGTTCCCTGAACGAAGTCAGCCCATCTGAAGCTTCCCCCCTTAGATTTCTCAAAAGAGGAGTTGTGTTATGACCCGATTGACCCGTTGGGAGCCTTTGCGTGAGTTTTCCGCCATGCAAGACCGCATCAACCGCATGAGCATGAACCGTCTTTTCCGTGAGACGTATAGCCCCGAAGTCCCGGAAGAGGCATTAACTACCACCAGCTACGCACCGCCGGTGGACATCTACGAAGACGAGCACAACATTACGTTGAAGCTTGAAGTTCCGGGCATCGACGAAAAAGACATTGATGTTCGTATCGAGAACACCACCCTCACCATCCATGGTGAGCGCAAGATCGAGAAGGAAGAGAAAGAGGAGAACTTCCGTCGCGTCGAGCGGCAGTACGGAGAGTTCACCCGGTCGTTCACGCTACCGAGTACCGTGGATCTCGGTCAGGTGAGCGCCCACTACGACAAGGGCGTGTTGAAGATTAACCTTGCCAAGAAGGCCGAAGCCAAGGCCAAACAGATCAAGGTGACTGTTGGCACCGACAAGGTCCTCGAAGCCAAGGTTCTCAGCAAGGTCGCATAGAAACCACCGCCCGGTCGTCAGGGGCGAATGGTCAGCAAGAGAAATGGGAGGAGGCTTGTCGGCTCCTCCCATTTGTTTGTCATCCCGAAGCGAGGGGAATGAATCTTCACGTCTCGCTTCCATTTTTGCTCTTGAGTATGACCCCTCGGTCAGTTTCTTGTCAGACATAGGCGAAGATTGGAACTTGTACTCAACTTCGCTCATCGAGGCGCTCTGGAGGCACTGTTTTCGAGTGCCGGGCGTGTTGTCGGCAATTCCGAAACTGCACCAGCGCCCCTTTCTCGATTATCGAGCTTGAATGAGTCCCCCTCTGACTGCTAGTTCAATCATGCTCTCTCTCTGCTTTTTGCAGACAGCCAACTTGGTTTCGAGTTCCGCTCTGGGAAACGTTGGCAACTCTCGCTCCAATCGATGAATTATGATTTGCAAGCGACTGATAGCGTCCTGCTGCATCGCAAGGGATTGCCCCAAAGCAAAACGAGCGTCGTCTCGATTCGCTAGACCTGCTTTTGTTATGCGCTGGTATAGTAGGTCTACTTTTCTGGCAATCTTCCTAATAGCATCCGTGCTGCATTCCACAGCCTCCTTTAGAGGCATCTCTTCGATGTCACAGCCTGTAGGAGGCGGCGGCTGATGTTCCTGAAGGTGGGTGTACGCAGCCTGAATCTTCTTGAATTGCTCCTCGGCTTTTTTCTTTAGCCGCGTATCGCCATCCGCGAATCGGTCGGGATGCCAAACTTTTGTAAGGTCGCGGTAAGCAGTCTTGATGGTCTCCGCATCCGCACCGGCTTCCAGTCCAAGTATTCGGAGGGAATCTGCACACTCAGCGCAGTTGCAACCCTCAGCCCCAATGGTCTCCATATCCGAGTCAGAGTCGGCTGTGGCTTCATGCGTGTTTTCCTCCGGGGCATGAAGACCAAGCAAGGAGCTAAAGAGGGGGCGAGTTTCTTCATCCGTGTAACAACACAGGTCTTCGTACGTGAGGCCGGGGCCTTCTTTGGATGGCGAGAGTTGTTGAGTGCTTTCACGTCCTTTCTTACTCGAAAGTTCTTCACTCTGCCTTTGGGGGCTTGGTGGCTGTGGGTCACGAAATATCATCCTGCGGAGAATGCCCGAAATGACGGCACTGAGGAAGAAGTAGAAGACCATGGCCGCAATGGATGGAGCATTGTCGCTTTCCATGTATTTTGCGAAGGCGTCGTTGCTGAGGGCGATAGCAAATGCTACAAGTGCGGCAAATCCACCGAGAACGGTGTACCAAGGAGCCATGACGAAGCTAACCAAGCACATCAGGGTAAGCCCCGAGAACTCCCACATCCCGGCGGTCATGTGCGTGCCGGTGAACAGGCAGTAGAAGGGAAGCCCGAGACCGACGAGAATGACCCCGATGATTATCAGCAGAGTTTGCATCAGGCTCTTGGCAGCACGCACTGGAGCCAGCAAGGTGTTCATGCCGTCGTAATATTTCTCTTCTGGAGTAGTCACCGCAGCCTCCCTTTACGCTGGTAGGTCTTCACTGGATGTACGCACGCAAACACAACTGCGGCCTTCGGAGCGCGAATCCAGTGGGTGCCGAACGGGTATCGGGTGGTGCGCTGTCAGAGGAGATATTTCGCTCACCACAGCCTGAAGCAGCCCGTTTTTCCCCTTCAGGTCTAACCATGCAAACTGCCCGTTGGGATTTACCTCGCAGAACCAGTACTGCTGATCGTCCAACAAGAAGTAGAGACGCCCAAAACCTAGCTTGAGGTCAACCGTTACGCCGAAGCTTTGACTGGTGGAACCTTTGTCTTTAACCACTGAAACACCGTCCACGTCGCCTCAAGGTCTTCGCGATTGTATTTCAGGATTTCGTCCATCACTTCCTTGCGCTTCGCGTCGTCGCTGGTTTCGGTGGCTTCAATGAACATCGCCATCGACCAGTCTCCGCCGTATTCCGTCTGTGAGCGTTTGTAGTTGACGTACTTTTCAATGACCTTGAGGCTGAAGCTTGGCACTGGCAAGACGACGGAATCCCGCGCTACGGTCAGAAGGTCTAGCAGATTTGCCTTTACCCGAGCCGCAATTCCGTCTGGATCGCCGAACCGATCAACGTATCGGGTGATCTGGGTTCTCTCGTAGGATGCCCAGTGGACAAACGGGATGTCACCATGCGCTTCGAATACCAGCTTGGCGTTAGCCAAGAATTCGATCCACCCCTCTTGGTCTCCGTTCGCTCCAAAGTTGGAAACCGCAGGCATAAACTCCGAGGGAGTTGCACCGAACACCTGCATGCCCCACAGATAAATCTTGTCCAGTTCCCGAAGATAAGAAGGCATCCCCTCCAAGTCGAACATGACGTAGTTGGGAGACGAAGGAATCGAAGGGACGGCGAGGACTTTCTCTTCATTCTTCTCCAGCGCCTCTGCGAACTGGATGATTCGCTCGGATTTTTTCCCCACCTTTTGTTCGCGCTTGCCGACAGTTCGTTTGAAATCCCCAAGGCTCGTCACGTCGAACTTGTTCAATAGCTCCTGCCGCGAGAGCACGCCCAAGCCGTGGAGCGTTTTTGCTAGACTCTGGTCGATGTCGGGGACGAGGGCTATGTCGTGATTCGCCTCGGCGGTCGCCCAGCATCGATTCTTGAACCCGCAGCCCTGACACTTGCTCCATCCCACGGGCTCGTAGAACTCAGCTTTCATTTGCTTGATGGTTAACACGTGCTCCAAAGCCGCCAGCGGAGATACGCCACCGTCATAAGGGACATCCACGATGTCGCCCGTGCCGCTGTGAACCTGTAATGCTCTAGGGCGGGTTCCCACAGAAGTTTCAAATAACCATCCGTATAGCTGTACCTGAAGCAGAATTTCGGGGTGGTTGTCCTCGTCGATGCGCCGGGACATTTTCGAATCCCGAATCACGTAGCCGTCACCGTTCCGAATAAGAAAGTCTGGCATGCCAAGAATTTCGACGTCGGTGCCTGCCATGCTGTGGGTCACCAGAAACGCGGGCTGGTATAGGACGGCTACGCCACTCGCGATTGCCTCAGACGTCCGTTTGATCCGCTCGGCTAGGGGCAGGGGGCTCAAGTCGGTGTGTTCGCCTAGCGTACTCAGATGCCCTTGCTCGTGCCTAATGCCGAGCCTTCTCAGAACTTCGTCAAAGACGCTGGGCTCCGCTTCTTTTTCGCCGTTCTGCCTGAGGAGCACCCGCAAATCGCAAAGGCTGGGTCGGTAGTTCGTAATGAAATCCGAGGCGATCAATCGCACCGTGGTTCTCCAGAGAAGGGACAATCGGCAGTGCGACGGAATCTGACAATTACTCGATCCATCATGCCGCACACTCCTCTGCGAATTCATGACAGCCCGAAACCGAAGCAATCACGGTTGGTTGCTTCCTTTGCGCTTCTCGCACAAATCTGACGACACTGGCTCTCGAAATCCCATACTTCTTCGCAGTCGAGGTCAAACTCAGGCCGCTCAGGCGGTCTCGCACGATTGCGTCGTGGTCAACGTCGAGCGGCTGACGGCCTACCGGCAAACCCTCCATTTTCCGACGCCTCATCCCACATTTAATGCGTTCACGAATGAAGCTGCGCTCCAATTCAGCGATAGAGCCGAGAAGCGTTACGAACATCCGGCCAGTTGGCGTAGACGTATCCACCGCTTCTCTCGCCGAGATCAACTCGATGCCGAGCGAGTCAAGTTCATCGACAATATCCAAGAAGTTGCGCGTGCTCCGTGCGAGTCGGTCAAAAGCTGCCACGAGGATGACTGCGAACTTGCCGCGTCGAGCGTCCCGGAGGAGCGAATCGATGCCGGGACGTTTGGCCTTGCTCCCCGAGATTCCCCGGTCGCTGCACTCCGCGACGATTTCGAAGCCGCGCTGAGCAGCAATCTCTCGAAGTTGAAGGAACTGAGTCTCAAGATGCTGCTCTGGCGTCGAGGTTCGTGCGTACAGAACAGCTTTCTTCATTGCATGATCTCTGCACATTATGTCCATAGGGCATAGTATATACGGTTCGGCAGGAGAATTCAACTGTTTTCTGCACTATGGGCATTATGTATAATGATTGCCATGGGATGGCGGATGCAAAAAGTGGCCGTGTGCGACGTGTGCGGCCATGTGTGGATACCGTCAGTGGAGCATCCGACCCTTTGCGCCTCAAAAAAGTGCCGAAGCACCCTATGGGACCGGGGTGGGGTGGATGGGCGCACGCGGGAGGCACGAACGAAGAAGGGAAGGAGCAGAAAGGCGACCGGCCAAAAGAAACGGTAGGGCGGGCGACTTCCGCTCGGGCTATTCCTTTAGCTTGAGCTTGCTCTTGTTTTCTTCGAGGAAGTCGCGCAAATCCTGCGCCCTATCCAAGAGTTTTATCCACTGCTCGTAATAAAGCGTGACCGGGAAGCGGCCAAGTCCGTAGACGGAAGCTCCGCCTTTGTCGCTCACCTTGAAGCTGATGCTTCCAGTTCGCTGCTGCTTGGCTTCGAGTTCGTCTAACCGCGCCTTCAGTTCCGCATAGGTTGGTTCGGTCATCAGGTTCTTCCTCTCTCAATATTGTATTGTCACATCGCCGCGTACAGTCCACCGCTCATTCCCGCATACGAATCGAACACGTGCTGGTACACGACGTTGCATTTGGTCTGGTAAAGCTCCGGGGTGTACGTGCGTGGCAGTTCATCCAGAACAGTTTCGATGGTGTATCGGACAGCGGCCCGAGTCGCCTGACGCTTCTTCCAGTCCAGAACCAGCTTCTCGCTTTTCAGCTTTTGGAGAAGCTCTTTTGCGACCTTCTTTACGTCGCGCTCCTCGGCCTTCGTCAGTGCCGGGTCGGGCTTGGTCAGCAGGTCGAAGATGGTCAGTTCCTCCTCTGTTAGCTCCTCGGAGATTGCCCTCTTGTCTTCCTCGGAGAGCTTCTGCGTGAACGCCATTAGCCGGGCAAAGAAGGTCTCGATGTTGGCCGCGCCGGAATTGTACTCATCAATCATCCGCTGGAATTCTTCGAGGAAGTTCATGCGCGTCTTGTTCATCTGAACCATCTTGGCGACTTTGACCGCAAGCTGCGCCCGGAGCTTCTGCACTTCAATCGGCTTGCGTCCTGCCTCGAACTGCTGCTTCAGTCGTTCAAAATCAATTTGGCTGAGGTCGATGTAAGAGGCTTCCGTCGCCGAGGGACGAATCACGTATCCTTCCGTCGCAATCGAGGCGTCGAGCACATCCCCCACCTGCTCCAACACGCTCGTGATGTCGGCGGAGCCAAACTCGCTGCGAATCTTCTCGGCAATCACGACCAGCACCTTACGGATTGCACCGAACTGATTTGCTGTCGGGTCAGGCAGCAGAGATTTGAAGAGCATCTGTACGTCGCCAACCAGATTGAGGAACTGGCGACGGGTATCGTCCTTCTCTACGAAAGCGGCTACCGCATCGTCCTTCAGCTTCTCGCGCTCAAAGCCAGTCGCCTTCAGAATCTTGTCCAGTTCCACGCCGTGCTGCTGGGAGAAGACGAGCGCCTTCTGGATAGTGTCGTTCAACAGTCGGACAAGCTCTTCCTTGTCCTTAATGGGCATCTCGCCGCCCGTCTGCGTGGTGCCGTAGATAGCCAACGCCTTCTGGAGGTCGCGGAAGATGCCCACGTAATCCACAATGAGTCCGTTCTGCTTCTCCTTCCACACCCGGTTCGCCCGAGCAATCGTCTGCATCAGGGTGTGGTTCTTCATGGGCTTGTCGAGGTACATGGTCGAGCACGACGGCACATCGAAGCCTGTAATCCACATGGCACAGACAAAGACGATACTCAGCGGGTCATCGTCGTCCTTGAACTTGGTTTCCAAGTCCTCGTGGACTATCCGCCAGCGATGTTTGGCGATGTCGAGTTCCTTCTTCTTGAACTCCTCAATCTCATTCTGCGACTGGGAGACCACCACGGCCATGTCCAGCTTCTCGAAGTAGCTTAGTCGGGCCTCAAGTTCCGGCCTGTCGTCCGGGTCGGCCTTCTCGATGTCCTTCCTCAGTTCATCGAGCTTCACCTTCCAATACTTCTGCACCTTGTCGTACATCCTGACGGCGGTCGCCTTGTCGATGGAGATAACCATCGCCTTCGCCAGCACGCCGCGCCCGGTGTAGTGGGCAACGAGGTCTTCGGCAATCTTCTCCAGCCGGTCTTCGCGGGTGATGAGATGGTACTCTCGTGCGAACTCCCGCTCCAGCTTGGCTTGCTGGTCATCGTCCAACTCGGCCTCGTCCACAATGTCGGCGATGTCCTCGGCGAGGTTCTCGTTCACAAGCTGGAGTTCGGGAATCCGATTTTCGTAATAGAGCGGAACAGTATTCTTGTCGTCAGTTGACTCCTTAAAGTTGTAAACGGATACGTAATCGCCGAAGACCTGCTTCGTGCGCTCCTCCCCACCCATCAGCGGTGTGCCGGTGAATCCGATGAACGCGGCGTTCGGCAAAGCATTCCGCATATTCAGAGCAAAAATGTCGTACTGGCTCCGGTGCGCTTCATCAGTGATGACGATGATGTCCGACCTGTCGGAGAGCTTGGGGTACGCCTCGCCATTGTCAGTGCGGAACTTCTGAATAAGCGTGAACAGGTAGCGGTGGTCTTCGGCATTGAGAAGCTGCTTCAGATGGTCGGCACTCTGCGCCCGGACGTGCTCTTCCTTCTCAATCACCGCGCCGGTCGAGGCGAAGTTCTTGTAGATTTGTCCGTCGAGGTCTTCGCGGTCGGTGACGATGAGGAACGTCCAGTTGCCGTGGAGCTTCCTATGAACCTTCTGCGAGAAGAAGACCATCGAGAAGCTCTTGCCTGAGCCCTGAGTGTGCCAGAAGACGCCGAGTCTCCCCTGATTCTCTTTGATTTCCTGCACAGCATTGAATGCGTTGTTCACGCCGAGGAACTGGTGATTTTTGGCGACCAGCTTTGCCGTTTCTCCTTTGGCCTCGCTAAAGACTATGAAGTTCTCTACGAGGTCGAGTAGCCGTGCTTTGTCGCAGACACCCCGGACAATGGTCTCCAGACTGACCACGCCCTCTTCGCCCTCGTCGTTAATCTTCTTCCACTCGGCGAAGTGCTCCCACCCGGCAGTGATGCTGCCGATTTTGCTTTTCGAACCGTTCGACAGAATGATGAAGGCGTTATACCAGAACAGTTGCGGGATTGTGGCCTTGTAGTCGGAGAGGTTCTTCTCGTAGGCAATCTTCAGAACCTTGTGCGATGCCTTCAGTTCGATGAAGACCAGCGGGATGCCATTCACGAAGCCCAGCAGGTCGGCTCGTTTCTTGCCGTAGTCGCCGGAAATCCAGAACTGGGAGGCAAGGAAGAAGTCGTTGTTCTCCGGCGTCTCCCAGTCGATGACCTTGACGACTTCGACGGCCTCTTCATCGTCGCCTGTTCGGTAGGTGACCGTCACGCCGTCCTTGAGAAGCTGGTAGACCTCCTGATTCGCACGGACTGGGCTCAGGACGCTACGGTCTTTCACGATTTCCGTGACAGCGAGGTCGATGACGGCGGCGGAGAGGCCGGAGTTCAGTTTCCCGAGCGCGGTTCGCAAACGGCGTTCGAGAACAACCTGCTCCGAGGTCTCTCGGCCAAGCGTGCCGCCCTTACCGAAGGTCTCGTGGTAGCAGTCAGCGACTGTCCAATCGAGAGCCTCGAACAACTGCATCGTGTTCTGTTCGAGCGTTCCTTCGCCGTCCGGGTCGGTGTAGGTCATACTGTCTCTGCGAGAGCCTCCTGTTCGAGGTTTTCAACGCTGATTTCCCCCGAGACCAGTTTGGGGAGAAGGAGGTCGCGGGTGGTACGGAGGTTCGTGTTCCTTCGTTCTAGAGTGTCGGCAAGTTCGTATATCGGAGTGACCAACGCAGCAAACGCTGTGGTCAGTGGCAAAGGGGGGACAGCCAACCGGTATTGCTCAATCAGCGTTGGGCTCAAATGAAGTACATTTGCACCGTTCGCATGTTCCTTGACAGAATCTGCGAATGTGGAGAATCGCAAGAAGCTATATAGGTACTGCCGAGGAGTGTTCTGGTTCGGGTGAATTTTGACAACATCCATTGAGAAAATCGCAAAGCCCTCAGGTAATGACGGAACCCTTCCGCATCTCGCGACAATCCTTCGCTCCTGTGTCATATCTGTGACCGCCATGATGATGTCACCCGCCTTCGCAACCTGCGTCGGTTTATAGGTTCCGGTATATCGCTTCATTCCGTCCGAGCGAAAACCACCGTCACGAGCTATGCACTTTAGGTTCACGAAAGGAAGACCGCGACTTTCTGAAAGTTCAGAACCTTTGTACGACCGTCCTCTCAATACTTGGGCTATGCTCCCCAATAATGCCAACTCAAAAGACGCCGGAATCTGTCCAACTTCCGACTCAAGTATTTTGACCTTCTCGTGGCCGGGGAAGCGGAAATTGACGAACCACTCCCGGTAGAGCATCTGTGCCATCTGTTCGAGAATCTGGATGCGCCGGGTGTTGTTCTCAATCAGGTCGTCGTAGGCGGAGAGCGTTGAGGCAATCCTCTCTTGGACTCCCCTGCTAGGCAGCGGAGGAATATCCAACGAGCGAATGTCGGACATGTTCAAGTGGTGAACTGTTGCACCATTCGATTTTGCGAGAATCTGTCCTTGAAGCTCATCTCCCAACAGAAGGTACGTCAAGTAATAGGGATTGACCTTTTTGCTGTCTGGCCGAATCAGCACCGTTCTCTGTCCCAAGCACAGCTTGAGACCGGGAGGGATGATAGCAATATTGCCAATGGGAGCTTCTCGCGCAAGAATCAAATCCCCCGGTTTTGGTTCCTCACGCTGCGTCCAGAGCTTGTACGTCTCTTCCGATACTCGGTTGACGCCCTCCAGCAGCAGTCTCCCCCTGCCAATATTTGGGGTCCGAATAGACGAGTATCCTGTGGCTTGGATAGGAGCAGTCTTATGCTCACAATCGACAATGAGTTCAGAAAGCTCTTTGAGGGTCGCCATCTCGATTACGAATTCGCCTCCAAGAGCATTGCAACGTTTTGAGAGATTCTCTCTTCCAACTCCCTTGCCTCGATGTTCAGCGTTTCCAGTTCCTCATGAAGTTCTTCCAGCCGCACTGCGAACTCGAAGTCGTCCGCCGCACGTTCGGCAACGCCCACGTACCGCCCCGGATTGAGGCTCCATCCCTGAGCTTCGATTTCATCGAGTGTGGCGACCTTGCATAGCCCAAGCACATCGGCGTATTTGCCGCTCGGGAAGCTCTCCTTCATCAGGTCGCCGCTTCCGGCTTCGGTCTCCGGCTTCTCGCCGCGATAGAGGCGAACGATGTTCGAGAGGAACTCAATCTGCTGAGGCGTGAACTCGCGGTGTGCCCGGTCAATCTGCGTGAAGACGTGACGGGCGTCGATGAAGAGCACCTTGTCTTTGAGCTTGGACTTCGCCTTGCCCCGGTCAAGGAACCAGAGGGTGCAGGGCAGCGTCACCGTATAGAAGAAGTTCGAGCCCACGGAGACCATCACGTCCACCGCTCCCGACTTCAACAGGGCGCGACGAATCTCCTGCTCCGAGCCTCGGGCGTCCCCGGCAGAGTTCGCCATGACGAACCCAGCGCGTCCGGTCTCGTTCAGCGATGAATAGAACAACTGAATCCAGAGGTAGTTGGCGTTGTCGGCCTTGGGAATGGCGAACGGGTAGCGCGGGTCATCCTTGATGCGCTCCTTGTCCACCTTGTCCACGTTGAACGGCGGATTCGCCATCACGAAGTCGAACTTGCCGACGCTCTTGTGCGGGTCTTCGTAGTAGGTGACCGACTGGCGGATGTCGCCGGAGAGGCCATGGACGGCGAGGTTCATCTTGCAGAGGCGGATGGTCTCGGCCACCTTCTCCTGCCCGTAGACGGAAATCTCGTTGACGCTCTCCCGGTGGTGCTCCACAAACGCCGCCGACTGCACGAACATGCCGCCCGAACCGCACGCCGGGTCGAGGATGCGCCCGTGGTAGGGCTCGATGACCTCCACGATGAGCTTGACGATGCTGGTGGGCGTGAAGAACTCGCCGCCCTTCTGTCCCTCCGACATCGCGAAATTTCCCAAGAAATATTCGTAAATCTTGCCGAAGGCATCGCCCTCGATGGTCATGGGGATGGAGGAGAAGTTCTTGAGCAGGGTGACGAGCAGGTTCTTTTCGAGGGCGTTGTAGGTCTTGGGTAGAACGTCCTTGAGGTCTTCATTCTCGGTCTCGATGGCCTTCATGGCCGTGTTGATGGCCTTGCCGACATCGGTGCCCTCAGGGAGGTTCAGCAGGTGGGCGAACCGGGCTTCCTCGGGGATGAAAAGGACGCCCTGAGCCTGATAGTCGGTCTTGCCGACCTTGCGGCGACCGGAGCCCTGCTGAGCCAGCTTTTTCTCGGCCAAGGCGAACTTGTGGTCGGCGTAGCGGAGAAAAATGAGCCCCAAAACGGGGACGGAGTATTCCGCCGACTTCAGCTTCGAGTTCGCCCGGAGGTCGTCAGCGGCGTCCCAAAGACGCTTTTCCAGTTCAGAGTGGTTGTTTGCCATGATTTCCCTTGGCTGCAATGTTAGCAACCTGAGATGGGCTGGAATCAGAATTCTTCCCGCATTCCATGTCTGAGGTGTTGACGGTTAGGGAACGGCGGTTTTCGGTGGGCATCGCCGCAAATTTCGGGGCATTCTGGACAGGGCTAAGCCCTAGAGCAATAATCAACTTGCTTCTGTAAGCCAACGACCCTGTTCTAAGATAGCAGCAGAAAACTGCAAATCGCATCATCGCGGAGTCTGCCATGGGTCACACTCGACTGGGCGCGGTGCCCAAGACGCGAAAGTGGAATGAACTTGTCGAGCAGATTGCTGGGCTGAATCTGGTTGGAGGTGTCGCCAGTGCCGCAGCCGACGTGGACGCCATTGCCGCACGAACACTAAAAGCAACTCAGCGGAGCTTGGACAAGGCATCTGACGACCCCGGTGTCCGGTATACGTTCTTTCTTCTAACCCAAGTAGCTCTTGCCTCTCGCACATCCGATTGGCAGAGTGCCCTCAGCGAACATGGCATTCACCTGTCCGATAACAGCACCGTTTTCGACTTCACTGCTGAGGTGCAGGATGCTATCGACCGATACGTCTCCCAGAATCCATCAGGTGCAAGTGACCTGAGTGAGATCGCCCAGCAATCCGCTGGCGAAGCGATTACCAGCCTCGCGGGATATCGGACTGTCAGTCTGTTCGGCGGAAGTAGCTCCGATGTCCAAAACGCTGTCCGCACTCTCTCCACCAAGAAAGGGTTCGGGGAATTGGGGCAACGTTTCTTTGGTCGATTCCTTGCACGGTTCTTGAACTTCTACCTTAGTCGGGTGACCGCAGCCAATCTCGGGAGCCCACGGCTCCGACACTTGGGCGATGTGGCTCAATTCAACGACGCCCTTAAAGTCCATTGTGAGCAGAGTGCGCGAATCGTGCGAGATTTCTGTGGTGAATGGTACTCAAAGACCGAGTATCAACAGGGAATTGATCTTGAGAACACGTCGAGGTTTCTTGCCGTCGCCCTTAAGAAACTACGCAATGAACTAGAGCAACAGGGGGCGGAATCATGATCGAGCCCCGCCTTTTTGTATGCAGCGGTGCCCGGATCGTGCCAGACGATCCTGTGGCGGCTGGAAGGCGGCTCGTTGAACTCGATTCTGTCGGAAGTAAGGCTAATGTAAACATTCGGTTCGAAAACGTTGCGAAGGTCTTCAATAAACATCTTTCTCCTCGTCTCGTTGACCTCCTTGAGATCGCTTCTTATGTGTTTAGTGCAGACTGTGCGACCCACCGGGGAATCGGGTGGACTGATGAAGGCAGCACGGAGCCATGGAGTCGGGATTTTTCTTTTGTGATTCCGGTGCGAGACCACAGTTTTTGGAACTCATCGCAAAACAAGGATCTGATTATTGAAGTCCTAAGTTTCCTTTCAAACGACAAGTACTCCTTTACGTTCCTGCCTTTGGAGCATGATCGTTCAGATCAACAGTACCTTGAGTTCGGCGAACTCGAAGACTGGCCTTTCTATAGCCCAGAACGTGTGCTGATGTTCTCTGGCGGTTTGGATTCCCTCGCTGGGGCTGTGGAGACTGCGAGAGGCGGTGGAAGACTAGTTCTAGTAAGCCACCGACCAGTGTCAACATTGGACGCTCGGCAGCGAAGGCTCTTTGGTGAATTACAAAAAGAGTTTCCGGGGCAGTTCATCCACATTCCGGTCTGGATTAACAAGGCTGAGAAGTTTGGCCGGGAACCTACTCAACGTACGCGGTCGTTCTTGTACTCGGCACTGGGCACCGTTGTCGCTGAGTCTGTCCGGGCGGGCGGCGTTCGGTTTTTCGAGAACGGAATCGTGAGCTTGAATCTTCCGGTCGCGGACGAGGCGATCCGCGCCCGCGCCTCTCGGACGACTCATCCCGTTGCCCTTCAACTTTTCAAGTCCCTTTACACCGCCGTCACAGAACGCGATTTTGCAGTCGATAATCCATACCTGTTCAAGACGAAGACTGATGTTGTCGAGAGCCTCTCGGCGCACAATGCTGCACACTTGATTGCTCACACATGCTCTTGTGCCCATTCGATATTCAAGTCTAAGACTCAATGGCATTGTGGTAGTTGCAGCCAGTGTATTGATCGAAGATTTGCGATCACCGCTGCTGGGCTTCTAGCCCACGATTCAGATGCCGACTACGTTTCAGATGTGTTCCTTGGGGCGCGGAAAGAAGGTTACGAAAAGAGCATGGCGGTCGATTACGCCCGCCACGGAATGGAGTTGCACCGCCTATCAGAGGCAGAGTTGGCGTCCGTTTTCAACGCAGAATTAACCCGTGCAGTTCGCTATGAAACCAAGCGAAGCGAAGCCGCCGAGAAAATTATATCTATGCACAAGAGACACGGAGAAGTGGTGACCCGAGTCTTACAGGAAACAGTTGCAGAACAGGCGGGGCGGGTCATTGAGGGAACCATCGACGACTCGTCCCTACTGGCGCTTGTCATTGGGGGGAAGCACCTCGAACCGATTTGGAAACGTTTTTGTGAGCGTGTCGTGAGTATTCTGCAAAAGGGACTGCCTGTCGCTTGTTCCAGTCATAAACCGGAGAACGAGCCCCACCTTCAGGAACTCTGTGATGGCATTCTGAAATCGAGCGGGCACGATCTTGTGCGAGAGTTCCCCTTTATGCGGTGGTCTTCGTCACTGACGAAGCCGGACTGGTACGTCGAGCCTCTCAATGTAGTCATAGAGGCAAAATACGTACGTAAGAAGGGAGACCTGAGACAGATTTCGGAGGCGATTGCTTCGGACATCACTAAATATGGAGACAACAATTTTAGAGTTTTGTTCGCCGTGTACGACCCGTTCCACATCATCACCGACGAGGCAGAGTTTGCAGAGCCGATCCTTGCGAGAAGGAACATGGTCGTGGGATTCATTCGGTGAGCACAGAAATAGATTGTGCACCCTAGAGGGACGTTCAGCCGAGATCTCCTATGTGGCGAATCTATCTGGTGATGACGCTTGTGAGGGTACCGGAATTTCCGTTTTAGCTCCCAACAGCCCCACACTATATACCCATCGAGGGATTTCAGCGCCTGTTCGCAAGCATGCTGCGGCGCATGGAGGCTCGGGTGCTTCGATTAGCTTCAACAAGGTATCGCGGACCATGCGCTGCCCTCCGTTGTTGGCACGCCTTTTATAGTAATCGCAAACCGTGAAAAAAAGCTTAATCCCGTTGCCGACCGTACGCTGCTTTCACCCGTGCAGTAATGAGTGCCCAGCTAAGGACTGCTTAACAACTTTGATCCATGCCGCTAATTCCAGAGGGGTTTTGGAACTCGGGTGTCCGGTACGAAGAACAGGACATCTCGTAGCTGTATCTTTCATATACCAGAGCGTATGGTCAGCACTTGGCCACCTGTTCCAGTCGCCATCAGGACAGAATAAAGGATTGACAATTTTGGATAATGCGTAGGTACCAGTTGCAAGGTAGATCAGGTCGGGCTTGTACGCACTAATCTCCGCGAGTAAAGTGTATCGGGCAAGATCAGCTTGCAATTGTAGGTGCCGCCCCTGAGGGTTGCAGGTCTCGCCACTGTTTCTTTCCGACACACGATAGACGCCGATCTTTGCAACGTTTGTCCAAATTACATCCGCACCGGTGTCATTCAGAAGCATTCGGTAAAACCTCCAGAAGGCAGACGATTTCGTTGCGGAATTATCTTTAAGGAAGTAGATGGTCGCGTCTCTACGTTCTTCTATTCGAGCAGCCAGAGCGGCTTCCGACCACTTTGCAAAATAGTCCATTTTCCAGCATCCGTGGGTCGCTTTTCCGACCAACAGAATGACGGGTTTCAATTTGTTTTCTTTGTGGTATCGTCCGATGGAAAAGAATGGAGCAGCAGGGGCCGTTCGAGATGGCTCGATTGCGTGAAGTTCATCCCACTTCTCAAGCCACTTCTCTTCGACACCTTTAAGAGTCGCTTTTGCGCTTTTCGTCATGCTACCTCCGGCGAACTCACGGTCGCGGTGGCTCCTTGCTATTCATCACGTCCGATGCCTTTTCTGGATCGTGCTTGGTCGATTCTTCGGGTCGGGAAAGCATAGAGATTTTCCGGCGCAAATACCACCCCGTCGCGACGAGCGCAGACCCAACAGTTTGGATTGCCAGCAGCCCGGAGCCGGGGTCAGCATAGGCGTAGGCGGGGCGCTCAAATAAAATCGTCGCGCCCAACAGCATCAGTACGAGCGGAAGTACACCTACCCATCTCATTGGGGGCTTTCTCTTTTAACATGAAGATGGCAAAATTGTACGCCTCTGTCGCCTGTTGGCGGCATCGGGAAGACTGTCGCTGCGATTGCACCTCACCCTGTCACCAGAGGATTGGGTAACGTGTACTGGGTGAGTCTGGGGCGTTCACTGCGGAGCCCCGTCAGAGGCTCTTCTAATACTTGAACAATGTGGCCCATACGCTAGTTATTCTGCTTTAACTCCCGATTGCTTCAATACTGAATCACAGTGCGGAAACGCTTTACCACACCATTCAAATAACTCGCTAGGGGCAGCGAAAATGACCAACGCGATTTGGCCTCCAAATAGAAAGGTAAAGAATAACCCATATTTGATCCATTCCGGCTCATGTCCGACATAGAAAAATGTGAATGAAATCGATGCAGACAGAACTAATGCCGCTGCGGCGGCAGAGAACCGAATTGCCTTTTGCGTAATTCGACTCCTCATTTATCTCCTCCGCCATGCTTGGCACTTGGCTCGTTGCTCACAGGTGGTATCTGGTAAACCGTGATAGAAGGTTGCGCGATTGAACGCTCGATAATCTGATCGTTCGCGTCGACTTCGCTTGAGATTGACTTTACAGCAATTCCGAAGGTCCGAGGAATGCTATTCCACGACTGCCACTCTACAGCGCGTTCCCTCGCGGGCTGAGTCGAGTTCGGCGAATAACTTCCATTCGGAAACGCAAACGAGGGCGCTACATATACCATCGCATCGGTCTCATGAAGTATCTTAAGGGGTAAAGTACATGCTCCAGACCCCATTATCTCGGCAGGCGCAACAGCGCCAGAGAGGCAAATCACTTTGTTTGGCTCGCGCTCATAGTCACCACCCCCAAAGGTGGCAGAGATATGGGTATATATCATCGTTGTAAACGAGAAACATGACACTATATATAAGGCAAGGACTATAGAAGCCTGAGCCACCGTTCGGGCGGAATCGAGAGGTTGTTCATAGCGAATATAGGTATCGAGCCTAACTAGACGCCACACAGCAGCAAACATCAAAAGAGCATAAGGAAGTCCCATCGCCAGAACATGGTATGTGTCAAGGCCGTAACATGTAAAAATGTCCCATCCGATGAAGAGCAATAATGCCACAGTTCTGGCTAGAAACATTGGAAGTGGGGATGCAGTCTTATTTCCGCCTATGCCAAGTATGTTCTTTGTCCGAACTTTCTTCGGAAAGACTTTCTTGACGAGCCAAATCGACACTATTGATCCGACAAGAAGGATTACAATCCTACCTTGTCGTGCCCTGTAGGTCTCAACACTAAAAAACGCAATGATGATATAGATCATCGCCACCATATTAAGAATAATGAATAGTGCAGGGAGTTCAAAGACATGCTTTTGCCGATTCTCTTTGAACTTATGGGCAAAGTGATTAGTATCTGGGGCTTCAAAGAATGACGCCGGGGAAATTGCACGCCATTTGAGGGTTAGCGGGAGTGCAACGAATGCCGGAAAGGAAACACAGAGGATACCAACATAGAAATACTTGAGTTTGAACAGTTCGCCCACGAAGTCCGTAATGCCGAATCCCGCCAAAAACGTGAAGACAACTAGGAAGCCTGTGGCATAAGTGAGAGTCAGGACTAAGCCTAGGCCTTTGAGGAGGCCTTCCCATGATAAGGAGTGTAGTTGCTTCTCCTGATCTTCGGTCTTCGGAGATGCCCCCCCATGAGTAGCGGACATCAGTCCTCCAGCGTGGCTTGAGTGAACTGCACTTTAAAGTATCGCGGATGATGCGGCATTTTGTACATGCAGAATGCTGAGGTGCCCGTCTAGGCAACTCACAGCCAACGACATTGCGGCACATGGAAGTATACCACTGCCATCGAAATCAAGTGCCCAGCACCTCCGATGTCCCGTGAAAGTGGCTTCAGAACACCGACGAAGGTGGTTCAAAAGGTCAAAGTCGAGTTCATGACTTCTGAACCACCCCTCCGCCCATCCCCGGTCGCCGACGCGCCGTACGGGGCTCTGGAGAGGGGAGGGCGGGGGGGGCACATTTTCCCGTTTTCCTCCAAAATTAACCCTGACCGCCACTGGCGCGGCACACCAGCCGCAGCCCGGCGCTGCCGCTCCAGCATAAGTCGGCTGTGCAGATGGTTGGTGGTCGTGGTCGTCTTCACCGCATCGCTTGTGGACGCATCGGGCGTGATGGTGGTAGCAGTAGTGGGCTGTAGGAACTTTGCCGTGAACTGGAACATGTAGTTGCCTCCTATCAATTCATCGGGTAGGGGTGGCCGAGGTATGCCACATTGAGTTCGATTGTCTTTTCGTCACTCGGCATCTTGGTCATCCTCGGCTGCGGATTGGGCACAGGGCTCGGCGTTCTCCTCATCTTTCCAGCGTTGCTGCACTGCGGCGTGAACCTTGGACATCAGAGCCTCGCGTTCTTGGAGCAGTCTCACCTGCTCAGTCAGCAAGTGGTAGAGGCGTTCGAGTTCGTCGTTGAGGTTGCGTTGCAGCTGCCTTGCAAATAGGCGGTCTTCAAGAACGAAATTCGGAATCTTCTTTTCAGTTGTTTCCATTGTTGGCCTCCGATGTGGACGACCGTGGGCGAGGTCCGACTGGCCGTGAAATTCCGAGGCTTCCTGCTATTCGCTGCACCGTTGCCGTTGAAATGCAGTTCGCATCTGCGATTGTTTGATAGGTCCGAGTTTCATCTGAGAGTTCTGCTTTGACCGCGTTGTATATCTCGTCACGAACACGACGTGCGGCCTGAAGCAATTTGGATTTTCCATCTGTCATTGATTTCTTCTCCAGAGCTACTGGCTCGTTGCTCATAGCTCTCATCAATGAACTCCGCAGTTGACAAACGCGGCCAACCTGCGGGAATTTCGTGAGCCAGCTATTTCGGAATCGCCGACACGTGGCTCAGTTCATCCTCGCGACCGCTGTACGGGGCTCTAGGGCGGGGGAGGCCGAGAGGCAGTTTTTGGGGAAATAAGCGGAATTGTGAGTCTGGAGCAGTACGAACAGGCCGAAACCTGAGACCAAGACTTGTTTCCGGCGAGGCCAGCGGCGGTCACGGTGCATTCGATTCGGCTGGCGGCGAAGGATGAGCTACTTTTGCCGTTTTCTTCCCTTTTCTTGCCCCTCAACGAGCGCGTCCGTATCACGTCAGCGGCCAATCGCTCCTGCCGGTGCAGCGCGGCGAATCGGACTGTACAAGACGGAATCTTCCTCGCCTTCAGATTCCTTCAGCTCATAGTTCACCGGCTTCGGCTTCCCGTCGGCTCCAATCTCCATCACGTTTGAGACGTGGCAAGAGGAAAGGTCGTTCTCATCGACTGGTTTTGGAATGCTCAGCCGAACCGAATCGACACCGCCTTCCCAGTCAACTGTTAGCTGGAACAAGTCCGCAAGAACCCTAATAAAAGTCATCCGGGACTGTGGGGTCTTGAGCATATTTTTAAGGCGCTTGAAAACACGGCTGGCGGCTAGGCAGACGTTGCCCTGCAAGGGTTCAGCGATTTCACGATGGCGTAATTCGTCTGCCATACCGTGAGACTCTGCGTACTGTGCGACCAATCGGTCTGCTGTGCTTCTCGATATCTTTTCCTGCCGCAACCATTGGCTCCACTGCCCATTGCGGCCAAGCCTCGAGAGCATCTGTTTCCTTCGAAAGAGCAACTCGCCAAGCTCAGCTTCGAATTGCAGCATCTCGGACTCGTGCATGTCTTTCAGCCGGCGAGATTGCTCTCGATGGAACCAGCGATTCACAATTTCACCGGCAACGTACTGGTCTTCCACCGGGCATAGCGGCTGATAGCAGCCATCTTCACTTAAAAACATCTCGGGGGGTATATAGAGCTCGTACATAGGAAATCCTCGATTAAATTGCGTGCTCAGGGCATGGACGCCCCTACAATATTTTTCGTAACGGAAATTCTGTCTAACTGGCGCTTTTCGAGGCCTACAGAAGAAACACTGACTCACTATGAGTCATCACATCCTCATTTTTTCATCAGAATCCTCGAAAATCGGCTCATACGGCCATGTCTTGGCCGCTCGAATCATCGGCTGACGCGTCGGCCGGACAGCTTCCGCCGCCGCCCTGCTCCACGCGGTCATTTTCGTTATCGCGTTCCTTCCCTTGAACCACGGCATGTATATACTTAGGCCACCGCAGGGCGTGGAGTAGTACACCGAATCCATCAATGGGTCGTGGTAATCAGCCTCGCGCTGCGTGTGTTCCTTGCCGCAGTGGGGGCAAATGAAGCTGTAATTCATTTCATAGCGGCCATCGTCGTCTAATGTCACCAGCACTCGATGTACGACGACGCTTCTGGTTTTATTCATGATAGGCATTTGCATACTCAGTCTCTTTACTTTCTAGACGTTCAAGCGTCTCCATCATCGCCGCCCATGTCCGAATAGCCTCGGGCTTCTTCGACGGGATGAATCGGTTGGGGAAGCGGACAACCTCCACTTCGGTTGGTATTACGACGCCGATTACGTCCCTCGACGCCCGGTTCATACATGCAAGCAGAGCATCGGTGACAGCCTGTTCCGCATCGGCAGGTGCCACGGCAAACAAGGCATCGTGCAGTGGAGCACAGATGGGAACCCGCTGGTCGGCGGCGTACGTCATGGCAAGACGGAGCATCTCGGCGCCGTGTGCCTGCATTGGAAAATTCTGGAGTGAATTCGTGATGTTCTTCACCCGCCCCTCTTCATTTAGGTGTGCCTCGCGTTCCTTGCGCGACAGCAGTTGTTGCGTCCAGCCGAACCTAGTCGAGATGCGACGTGTGGCGAGAGCCTCGCTCGTGACACCCGTAATCCACATCCAGAAACGCTTGAAGAGGCGGCGGTGTGTTTTGAGCAACGCCTTCGCTTCGTCAACCGTCATGCCTTCTTCGTTGGCGATGGTGTAGGCAGTTTTGCCGTAGAGCACGCCTAGCGCGACGGCTTTGAGACGATTTCGGATGACCGTGTGCTGCTTCGCGAGTTCCGGATTGGTCGACCAGTACGGTGAGTTCTCCGGCTTCTTCGTAGCATCAGCGGGTAGCAGGGTGGCGAGATGGCCGAAGGCGACATAAGGGTCGCCTTTCGACAGCATTTCCTGCATCACCCGGTCGTCGGACAAATATGCAGCAATCCAAATCTCCTGACTAGCCCAGTCAATTTGAATCAGGACTTCACCATCACGCGGTTTTACGAGATGTCGGAACGCAGGTGAGCCACCTTGAATCACGTACTGCGAAGAACTGGGTGAACAGCGTGAAGTGACGGTGCCGAAGTCCCAGAAGTGAACCCGACTTCTACCGTCACGGCCAGTGGGAAAGTTCAGACCGAGTTTTGTGCTGTTACGCATGCACAGGTAAGCGTGCAGTGGCTGCAGGTCGGGGTGCGGAACCATCATCGCGCGAAGAGTCTTTTCATCACGCTTTGGTTGAGGTTTTGCGGCACCACCCTTCTTTTTTGCTCCGCGAGTGCGCGGCCACTTTTCGAGCCAACCCAAACGAGAGAGAAAGTCTCTCCAAAGGGAAGGTGCAATATCTGCTGACCCGGGCAGGAAAACGGGGAAGTCATCCTGCACCTGCTTCGCCAGCGCTGCACTGACTTCAGGCCAGTGTGTATTGAGCCGTTCAAGCATATCCGCGTCAACTGGGATGCCCGTGGTGCGTGCCCATGCGAAACCTCTCGCGGAAGCACCGCGAAATACGGCCGAGCGGAGGTCAGGAATGTTCGCCCACATTTTCTCCGCAAGACCGGCGGTCTCGCGCACGTCAAGTTCGCAGTAGTCCATTATTCTGACCTGCTCCTCAGGCGTGTATGGATGGCCGCGGAGAATCAGGTCTCGCATCTCTTCTTTGAACTCGGCTGACTCCAAATGGACGCCGTAACCGCTGGCAGCAGCCAACAGGTTAAAGGCCTTCTGCGCCTTCATCTCCTGCACGCGGTAGTATTCGTTATTCAGGTGCCGGTACTCGATGAAGAGGTCAAGTATGCGTCTCGGCATCTCCCACCCAAGCTGAAGGAATGTCATCAATTCGGCTTGCGCGGCAAACGCAATAAAAAGCGTCGTGTTATCGAATGGTACGGGAGGTCGCGGTGCATCCCCGGGCTCATACCATTGGCGAAGCGTCTGCCCGGTCAGCGGGTTGTGGAACACGCCGCAGACGGGAACCGGAAGGTCTCCGTCCGCGCCGTAGAACTCGGTGTCCGCTATCCAGATGTTCTCGATGCCGGCACCGAGTTTGTTCAATTCGGCTTGTAGTTCGTGAGCCCAAGCCATTGTGACTACCTCAACAGCCGCTTGATGGTTGCGTTGTCCGTGCTCGCAATGACGAAAGCCTCACCAAACACCTGTGCGAGAATTCCGTCGGCGCCGAACATCGGTTTGTCTGGCCACTCAATTTCCGTTGTGATGGATGTTGACGTGTGCCCCTTACGAACTTTGCCAGCGTTGTACCGACGCGTCCAAATCTTCTTGGCCGTCTCTACCACCTGAAGGTCGCTCACAGACCAGTTGTCGTAAGAGTCACGAATCGGCCAAAGGCCGAACTCACCGTCCTGATTCACGAAGAGAAACAGCTTCATGTCCTTGCAAAACTTCTGCAGGCTTGGCTGGTTCTTCACCCACCCTCGCATCATTGGTGTGAGCAGGTGGAAGCTTTTCCCATACCCGTCTTCGCGACTGACAACCAGCAGCGGTGCGGTCAAGGAATGACGTGGGTCTGTTGAAACCATTACGAATTCCTCGTCATTTGGTGTGCGGAGTTCAATCGTGAGGTCTTCAATGGAGCGCGTGGTGTTGTCAGTCTGCGTGAAGTTCTCGGCAGCGAATGGGTCGACCTCCGCAACTGCGGGAGCCGGAGCAGCCGTAGCGGCCGTAGCGACGACATCAGGTGTTGGTTCAGCGAATACATCTTCATGGTTATCCATATATAGTTACTTCTCCTCGTCTAATAGTTCTGGGTTGAGAGTGATGCTGTTAGGGCGAGATAGCGCATTCGCACGCGCAATGCGACTAATCGTGGACACGGCTACTCCGAGCCGCGTGGCGATTACTTGAAAACTATCGTTAGGATGGTTGCGGACGTATGCCGCAATCAGGGTGTGTGTTTCGTTTACTTCTGGTTCTTCAGACATGAGACCCTCTTTGGTGTGTGACGTTCTTGGCCGCTCGGCTTGCCGAGGTGCTCAACCTTTCACACACTCAAGAAGTCCGTATCGAAAACTTTCTAAGCCTGCGATTGATTTTTGCGGATTAGCTATGAAGAAGGTCAGAAGAGGGGTAGCGAACGCCCTAGCCTCGCCACAAAAAATGCCAATGTCATTGGGAAAAGTGACATTTTGCCAATAAATTTGGGAAATCTTCCAAGGTATTGATTGTGCACGAGTTACCCTATCGACCCACCCGACAATATAAATACAAAAACAAAGACTATTCTTTGGTTACTTTTTTTAAGCCAGGGAGAAGTGTGTCCTGCGACTATGCAGAGCATGTCCCGCTGCCAGTTGAAAGTGGGGAGCGGCAGTTAGGTTGATGTTACTACGCAGCCTTTTGGCTGGCGGTCGCAGAGGGGTTGAGGATCGCTTCCAGAGCCCACAGATCGCGATGGCCCATGATGCGCTTGAACCGCTTCTCGGTGTGCAGGAAGGCGGACGCCATCCAGCGCAGGACCATCTTGCCGTGCTGCCAGTGTGTAACGCGGCGGGTCTGGATGCGCACTCCTGCGTGCGGGCTCTCGATGATGTTAGTGGTGGCCAGACAGCGGTGCAGCGCTCGCGGTAGGTCCAGCCGGTTGATGGTAAAGCACTCTTCCAGTTTTTCCAGCAGACTGGCCGCCGCCTGAGGATACTTCCGGTCCAGCCATGCGGCCAGCTTCTTGATGCGCGCCATGCCCTGCTCGGGCCCCAGCTTCCAAGCCGCGCGCAGCAGGCTTTTGACCTGCGCCTTATCGTCCTTGCAGGGTCAGCTCGCCGATCTTGGCGTGCAGCGCCTTCACGTCTACCATCTTTGCTGGATCGTCTTTTGCTGGCTCGCCGAAGACGCCTGCCGCGCCCTCCGCCAGCCGCGTCTTCCAGTCCGTGATCTGGTTGGGATGAAGATCAAAATGCTCGGCCAACCCGGCCAGCGTCTTATCGCCGCAAAGGGCCGCCATGGCCACCTTTGCCTTGAACTCCGCCGTGTGGTTCCTGCGTGGACGCCTGCTCATCGGGCCTCCTCTTCTGGAGCCATCTTAAGGCTCCCGGAGAACCCCGCCTCCACTCATCCCCCTGCCCAAATTTCCGGATCCGGCTCTGTGTACCCTACTTCAGCAGCCGGTACTATAGGTCAACTCTCGTGGGAGCGGCCTTAGTATGGTCGCTGGGTACCCCGCCCGGCCTTTCCGAACGAGGGGTTGTCCATATTTCGCCTGTCCGGGTTTGTGGGGCGAGTCTCTGGAAGGCGCGTGTGCAATCCAGCCATTCCCATCAAACCAACCAATCCATTCAATCTGTTCAATCCATTCAATGTCGTTGCATATACGGTACTTATTTATTTGTCCTTGATTGATTGGAATGATTGGATTGAACGCATTGCGTGCGCGCGGCGACCCGGAGAGCCAACCTACGAGGCTAAACAGAATATAAATCTCGGCCGCAGAATTCCCGGAGAACCAAGTATTGGGATACAGCGCACGGACTCGAAGGTTTCTTTCTACTGTAGAGTCCGAGGGCGGCGGTTCTAGGTTCCGCCGCCCATTTCGAATCTAGACCTGCAACATTGCTCGCCTGCTTCGTCCTGCCGCAAATCCCAAAAGCCTAACAAGCAGTTTTATGGATACTCACAGTGAACCGCTGCCGAACATCCCGTTCGAGTCAGCGCACACAGAAGCCGGTACACCGACCAATGAGGTAGTCGGGAACGGCGCGAAGCATAGAACCTCAAAGACGTGCACGAGTGACGAAATAATTAAGTCACCTAAACGCAAAGTAGGGCGTCCAAGAATTCATAAGAATCACGCCGCCGCCCAGCGCGCTTACCGTCAGCGTCAAAAGGTAAAAGCCGCCCGCGCTTTGAGGCAAGCCGGACAGCTTAAGGTCGTGCCACTCCACTTACGACAAGCAAATGAATTGGTTGCTCAGTTACACCGTCACCATAAGCCCATCAGGGTAGCCAAGTTTTCTATTGGGGCCTCTAAGGACGGGAAATTAGTTGGTGCTGCAATCTGTATGCGGCCTGCCTGTCCGGCTCATGATAACGGTAAGACGCTTGAGGTTTGCCGGTTGGTCACCGATGGTACGGATAATGCTTGCAGCCTTCTGTATTCTACTTGCGCCAAAATTGCTAAGCTGATGGGGTATGAGAAAATCCAAACCTACATTTTGGACCGTGAACCGGGGGACAGCCTCAAAGCTACAGGCTGGACTCTGGAGGCGACTGGGTGTGGGGGAACCCCGCAAGGTAAGCGGACCAATCGTCCCAATGGGCATGAGGTAACTCCCATCACATTTGAAACGAAGCAAAGGTGGGCTAGGTTGTTGTAACCCGCAGCACACCGAGTTCCAGAACTGCGTGCATCCGATTTCATCGATGATGCCCACGCCTTGCCCTGCTACTTTACTTTCAGCGTGTGTGCGACCATTAGTCAGTTGTTTAGTTACTATAGAATGCTTTCGGCCTTCGGTTATGGTTATTTAGTAACTATATAAGTGGCTACCGGAGATTGTCCAAGAAAACCCTTAGATAGTGACTAATCATGTTCTAATTCGCACCCAAAGATGAGTTACTTGTGTTGCACGATACGCATGGGGTTGTGATAGCCAGCGGGCAGGTACTGCTGGAGGTCGTGCTTCACGTAATGCACCGCATCGAGGGCTTGGCACAGGTCAATCATCCGATGAGTGTAATCCTCCCAGTCAATGTCTGCGGCTTCAGGAATGTAGTTGGCCTTGCCAATCTTGTAGAGGTCAACGAATTCATGAGTCTCCCGAACAATGGCGAGGCTGTGGTCTGCATTCAACGAGGGTTCCAGAGAAACCCAAGTGAAAATGCCACGGTCATGAAACCGCTTGAGAGTGGCGATGCGGTCACTGGCAAGAGCCGCACTGAGTTCCCACTTCTTAGAGAAGGCGTTATCTACACTGGTCAGGGTGCAAGCATAAGCGTCACGGTCAGGCCGATACAAGTCGATGTCCGCCAGTGACCGTGCGCCACCCTTGGTGAGGACGGTGAACGCCAACCCATACTCAATCAGGATTTCGATTGTGGGGCGAGTTAGACTCATGTCATAAGGATTGTAAACATCCGTGATGAAACTCAACAGCACCTGCGCCGTGACGCCCTCCGCCTGAAGCTTGGCTGCATCCATACGGAGCCGGTCGAGAAAACCGGGGCGAGGTATTGCGCCCGCATGGAAGTTTTCCACATCAGACGGTTTCATGCGCTTGGTCACGAAGCAGTAGGTGCAATTGTGACCACACCCTTTGTAGGGGTTGCACGCCCACGGGGAGTATTCAAGCGCCCGCCCGGTCGGTATGTAGAGCGCACGGCCACAAACGGGGGCGGCTGCTGGTGTGATTTGGACAAGGGCATTTGTAGTAGTAACTACAGAACCTGGCGCGGGCGGCGTGCTGAGGAACCAATACACCGCTGGACGCCCCTTTCCCTTGACGGTTTCCGACCGCACCTTGCCATCCTCTTTCAGCTTCTGCAAGATACCACCGGCATCCTTATTGTTGTTGAACGCCATAAAGGTGACCTGTGCTGTGGTCAATCCCTCAGGGTGCTGGCGGAGCAGAGTCAGGAGTTTCTGTTCGCTGAAATCCTGCTGCTGATGCTTGGGAGAGAAAAGGCAGCGGGCTGAGGCTTGGCAATATTCCCACACCGCGATGGCAGCGTCCAGATGCGAGACCCGAATGACACGGGACTTATCGAGCAGGGCATAGAGCAAAGCCAGCCGGAGAATGTGCGCCGGTTTCCGGCTTTCTACCGGCGCGTCAAAATCAGGAGGAGCCATGTAATACGGCGTCCAGACTTCTTCAAGAGCCTTTGAGTCAAGGCGAACCTGACCGGCTTTCCTTGCAAAAGCTAGTCCGTCTTGCAAGCTGGTCACAATCGCGTTAACCAATCCCTTGTTCAATTTCTCCAAGGGCGTCCCACCACTCGGCAACTGCTTGGACTGCCGCGCCATCGCCCACAGGAACCGATTAGCGTAGCCGTTGGTCAGGCTGATTTTGGGGAGGACGACGTGGAGTCCATCGGGGGTGATGTCAGCGATGATGGAGAGGTGGGGATTCTTGCAGGAGTAGGAGCCGCTTTTAATCTGTTCACCCACCCGTTTGCTATCCCATGACTTGCGGAGGATAACATTCAGGTGAGATTTGGTGAGGATGCTTTCGAGTTCTTCCTCAACACAGAGCACGCGAGTGTCACCCGCTTCTTCCTGTTGTGAAAGCCGGAAGACGATGCCCTGTTCTGTGGCGAGTCCGTCCGCCCGATTGTTCTCCATGAAGTCGGGGTCAACGCGAGTCATTAACTTGTCGATGCAGTCTTGCGCTGTCCCCTTCCGGCTTGTGGAGGATTCTCCAACGATAGCGCAGAATTCGTTTGTATGTTGAAGCGAATCACCTGTCACATAATAGGATGAGTTACCCGCCGCACAACCAAGTTCAGTTAGGAGGATAAGCAGCAGGGCTTGCTTGTCCGCTTCCGTTTCATCTTCGATGAGGTGGACATAGTCGCCGAGAGCGCCTCGGAACGCCTTGTCCGCCATGGGTGTAGGCCAGTTTATTGCGTTGGATTTCATGTTCTACCTTCTCCCTTGTTCAGGTGTTGCTGATATACACGGGCCGTGTGCCCCGGTTACAGAGTTGTGTTGTTTGGCCGGGTGCTATGCGGCCTGAAACGTTTCAGCAGGGTTGGCCAATGGATACTCGCGCACGCGGATGTCCACCGGCCACTCGCTTGGGTCACCTATCGTGCGGCTACAAAAAGTGTGCGAACGAGCGGCTTCAACGGCATGTTCTGCGGTCCCTTCACATACGAGTCAATGAAAATGTTCCGGTAGGTAGCACCGTGGCCGTATGGCTGACGCCGCCAGTGACCACGGACAACCCACTGCCAGTGATACTCACGGTCGGAATGCTGGCCTTGTTCCTGCTGCCTGTCGTACTCCATGCGCCGAAGAGTCACGACTTTCAAAAGCGAATTCAACTTCCTTCCCTTGCGCCGTGCCATGCTTCGCGCCAGCGGACTTACAGGTTCGGGGACAGTAACCGACAATGGCTGAGACATGAGGCTGAGAGCCGTGTAGACCCAACGAATCTCATGCAATTCGTCAACCTGTTTGCCGCTGCCGTATCCGGGTTCGTGTACCGTTATTGAATCGGTTTCAAACCGGCGAGTCGTTTCAAGCAGCGGCATCCCTTCCCTAAGAGTGAAGTGTGACCACGATGAGAAACCCCCTGCGGAAATGGTTCCCGGTATTCCATCAATGAAGACAACAAACAAAGTCGCGCCGGGTATTACTTCGGAAGGTCTCCAACCTATAGCCCGTATCCTGACCTCATACGGAACTGCTGGTTGCGGAGGAACGGTGAACGGCGTTTCAAGATAGAGAAACCCCCACGGGCAGGGAACCCAACTTGCCTCGAATGGCGAGTCATCGGGAAGTATGAGACGAGCGTGGTCAATTAAGCTGCAAAAATTGGCGTTCATGTACAGGGTCTCGGCGTGAGTGAGGATGTCGCCGCAGTTCCCCATAACTTTCAGGTAATCCCCTTCGGCGAGTTCCGCTGGGAATAGATGTGGGGATTTGAGCCAATGAAGCCACTCCGCCTGTTTTTCTATCGCACGTAGATGACTAACCTTCATGCCCATACTCCTTTCACTCTTTGTAGGGAACTACTCCCCGGCGTTCCCGGTTTACCGGCCATACTGAATGCGTCAGTTGGTATCGCTGCGAGACATATTGCGTCTGCATTTGGCCCTTTTTGAGACAACACTTCTCCAATGCTCTGGCGACTGCCTTTTCGGAGGCCGTCGAGAACAATTCGTGCTTTGCGTTAACTCAGTGGGCTAACGAATTGTGATTTGCGGCTTCGGCTTCGGTCCTGACTTCCGGCTGATGCCCAATCCCGCCGCGACTGTCAGGACGCGCCAGCGTGAAACCCCAAGCGTCCGGGCGACCTGTTCGTAGGTCTCAGCAGGATGGGCAACGACGTATCGCGCCACTCGCTGATTCATTGCCGCTCTTGCTTTGGCTATGTTGTCCATTCCCTCTCCCTTGTATGTTTCCGTTGGCGCAATCCTGTTTGCTTTACAAATGTGAACGAACAAGGACTGTTGTCATTGTTTGTTCTGCCCTATGCGGTTTGTTCGTCTGCCTAACCAACTGTCTTTAGGATAGGAGGCGATGAACCATGTTTGATAGGGCTCTCAGAATCCGGCCTTCAAACTGGAATAAGTTATGGCTGTTGATGAATACCGGGATTTTTTGCTGGCGGTCGTCAATGCTCACGACCGGTCCCCAAGGGAGGGGCTGAGAAAGCGATTTGTGCGCCTTTATCGCGGCTGGTTTCCAGACGACATGGAAGGAGAAGGCGCAGAAGAAGCTGTGCGAGTCCTGCTTTTTGCATACCGGCCACCACAGATGTGGTTCTTTAAGGACGCTCCGGCTGTTGAGAATCCTACAACTGAATTTGCTCTGCACGTGGCCCTTTTGCGAGACAAGCTCAAGTCAATTTGGATTGCACGTGACGGCGCGGGCACTGCGGCGTATCGACTTGAAGAACTCAAGCATGACACAAGGGAATATCGTCGTGGCAAGAAGGGAGGTCACGAGGTATGGCGTAAGCGCACGCTTGATGCATTGGAATGGCTCGGCGAGGATTTGTCGCGGCTACTTACCTGTGCTAATCCACAGTGCGAACAGGAGACGCGCTTCTTCTTTCGTCAGCATAATAACGATAGATATTGCTCTAAAGAGTGCAGCAGCAGTGTCCAGCAACAGAAAAGGATAGAGCGTAAGGCGACAACTTCAAAACCCTTCACGCGGTCTCACGAGGCGCGAATGAATATGAGTGAGAGTGCGAAAAGACGCTGGCGAACAGGGAAGAAGAAGGCCGGTTCCGGCGGAACGGCCAAGAGCGCCAAGAAGCGAGTTCGATGAAAACCTTCTGCCATAAGCCGATATTTCAATACCGTACTTGTCGAGTAGGGTTTAGAGTACAGTTCCAATACGCCGATTGGGCAAAGACCTTCTCGACCGCCGCCTGACGCTCTGCGCCACGGGCCGCTTGTACATATTCCGGGACACGGTAAATCGGCACGTCCAGACAATGAGGGGCGCGTTTGCATCGCAAAACGCCGTATTGGTAGGTAGCACCCTAACCTAGGGTAAGGTACGGTAGGAATGAATAGAGAAGACAGTACAGTAGTTGAAACGCTGCGGTCGCTTGAACGGCTTCTCACTTTGAAGGAGGCAGGTGTCTACGCTGGTTTTGATGGCGAGACGGTTCGGGATTGGGTCAAGGCAGGAAAAATCGGTGCATTCAAGGTCGGACAGGAATGGCGCATCGAACCCAAGGAATTGGCCGACTTCTTGTCGGCACGCTGGGTTGCAAAGGCTGCATAAACCGAAGGGCGGCTCAGAGCCGCCCTTCTTCTTACGCCGCTGTGAGAACTTTCGCGAACGTTGTGTTGACCTTTGCCCGGTACTTCTTATTCTGACCGGCCTCAAGGTAGCGCAGCGTAGTTTCCAAACTAGAGTGGCGGAGCCAACGCTGGATTGTGCGAACTGGCACTCCATTGTCGTGGTGCAGGGTGGCAAAAGTCTTCCTAAAGCGATGCAGAATCCAGTTGGAGCACGTGGCATTCTCAGCGCAACTCTCACCCTTGCGGTTTACACAACCACCACAGTTCAACCCTTCACGTTTTGCCAAGTTCTTAAGTTGGCGGAGGAAGTGTCCTTCCGGCTTTCCAAGACTGTTCGGAAAGATGAGGCGGCTCTCGGGGTACCGCCGCCGACGCGCTTGCATCCGCTCGATGAAATCGTCCGGGACGGGAATGCCACCCTCCTCCCGGTCCTTCGATGACCAGTCGAGGTCACGCTTGTCCTGAATCAAGAATTCATGCAGGTCGAAATCAATGTCTGCCCAAGTCGCCGTGCTGACCTCCTGCTCCCTTCCGCCTGTGACCAGAAAGAACTGGAACAGTTCAGTCTCCTCCTCATCAGTCACCGCGAACAGCCGATTGAGGTCGGCTTCGGAATATGCCCGGACGAGCGGCTCAGTGTACTTCACCCGGTCTGTCTTGAGCATCGGCCACGGCAGGGAGTATTCGGTGAAGAAAGTTTTCATGTGGGTAAGGCGGTTGTAGATGGTACGGTCGTCCGTGTCCTTGTCCCGCATCCAGTCCATGAACCTGAGGATGTCCTTGCGGGTCAGGTCGGCAGTAGACTTGTCGCCAACGACGCCAAGGAAGTCCATCACCGCCCGGTTGTAGGCCAAGAAGGTCTTGTGCTTCTTCGACTTCTTGACTCGATTGAGATATTCGGTCGCAGCGTCGGCGAGTTGAGGCTTCTCAGGCACATCGAACTGCGGCGTGTTCCGCTGCCCTTGGGCTTGAGGGTTGATTGCAGCCTTGCGGAGTTCCGACTGCTGGTTGATGAGAGCAACTTGGGCTTTGTCCGCGAAACGGCCAACGCTCCGGGCGCGTTTGCGGTCGCCTTCGTACCAGACGAGATAAAAACTCTGGCCGGTCGGAAGGTCTGCAAACTTTTTCGGTGGGGTACTGTACCCAGTGGCACAGCGAATGTAGAGTCGTGCGGTAGTGTTCGCCATGAAATCCTCCGAGGGTTAATACTCAGAGGTCGGCGATTCTTAACAGGTTATCGTAACAGTGCCCGTATCCTATTGATTCTAAAGGATGGCGGAGAGACTGGGATTCGAACCCAGGTTAGAGTTTCCCCTAAACACGCTTTCCAAGCGTGCGCCTTCAGCCACTCGGCCATCTCTCCGATCGAGCTGGTTGACTGTTCGAGTTTACCATCTCCCAAAAGCGTGTGCTCCGTGCCGCCGAGCCTGATCCCCCCGCGGCCAGCGCCATTGCGCCGATTTCCTGTAACCGTATACAGCCCTGTGCGCGTTGATTTATAGTGCCTTGTTGCCCGCCGCTTGCGGCTCACTGCATCCACTGTGCAACTTCATCGGAATGAGGCCTTCTATGTCTCCTATCTCCCGCCGCGACCTGCTCTCATCCGGATTGGCGCTTTCAACCTCGTCTCTCTTAGCCCGCTCGGTATGGGCGCGCACCGCCGCTCTTTTGGGGGGTGCCCCCGAGACCGGCTCCGCCACCGCCATTGCTCCGCGTGAACAACTGCTCTTCGACTTCGGCTGGAAGTTCCAGTTCGGCAACGGCACCGACCCGGCCAGGGATCTCGGTTTTGGAAGCAATCAGGAGTCCTTCGCTAAGACCGGCGATTTCAAGTTTGCCCGGGTGGGGTACGACGACTCGAAGTGGCGCCCGCTGAACCTGCCCCACGACTGGGCGGTCGAGTTGCCATTCGTGTGGGACGACACGCTGCTGCCGCATGGATACAAGCCGCTTGGGCGACGCTATCCGGAGACGAGCGTGGGGTGGTACCGCCGCGAATTCGACATTCCCGCGCGCGACGCAGGCCGCCGCATCGCCGTCGAGTTCGATGGCGCATTCCGCGACGTGCTCGTTTTCGTGAACGGGTGCTTCATCGGCCGCAACGACAACGGCTACGCGCCCTTCCGCTTCGACATCACGGACTTCCTCGCCGTCGGCCAAAAAAACTGCATCGTGGCGCGCGTGGACGCGAGCTTTGGCGATGGCTGGTTTTACGAGGGTGCGGGGATCTACCGGCACGTGTGGCTTAACAAGTCCGATCCGCTGCACCTGGGCCAGTGGGAGAGCTGCGTCCGCCCGAAAGCAACTGACGGCAAGGCGGTGAACCTCGAACTTGCTTCCGTGGTGGTAAACGAAGGAAAGAACTTCGAGACGGCTGCGGTGAGCTGGCAGGTTCTGGATGCGGCCGGCAAGACGGTGGCTACGGCCGACGCCCCTGCGCAAGCGATCGACGTCGACGGGAAGGCTAGTTTTGCGGCGTCGGCGAAGCTGAGCGATCCTGCGCTGTGGTCCGTCGACGCACCGAATCTTTACACGGCCATTGTGGCCGTGAAGACGGACGGGAAGACGCGGGATGCCGAGCGTGTGAGCTTCGGAGTGCGATTCCTCCGGTTCGAAGCCGACCACGGCTTCTTCCTCAACGGGCAGCCGCTCAAGATTCAGGGCACCTGCAACCACCAGGATCACGCCGGAGTGGGCGCGGCGCTGCCTAACCGCATGCAGGCCTTCCGCATGGGCGTGCTCCAGCAGATGGGGTGCAACGCCGTGCGCACCTCGCACAACATGCCCACGCCAGAGCTGGTTGAAGCCTGCGACCGCTTGGGGCTCATGATGATGTGCGAGACGCGGCAGATGAGCTCCAGCCCCGAGGGCATGGCGCAGCTCGAGGCCATGATCAAGCGCTACCGCAATTCGCCGTCCATCATCATCTGGTCCATCGGCAACGAAGAATGGCAGTTGCAGAACGATGAAGCCGAGGAGGGCGCGAAGATCGCCGCGACCATGGTCCGGCGCTGCCACGAACTGGACCCCACGCGCGTGGTGAGCGCGGCGGTGAATGGTGATAACGAGAAGGGCGACTCCGATGCGCTTGACATCATCGGGTTCAACTACGGCTTGAATCGTCCCGATGGTTATCACAAGGAGCACCCCACGCGGCCCATCTATGGATCGGAGACGGCCAGCACCATCTCGACGCGCGGCTGCTACCAGACCGACTCACTACGAAATACTCTGAGCGCCTACGACGTGAACCATACCGAGTGGAGCCAACTCGCCGAGGAGTGGTGGACCTTCTACGCCACGCGCGAGTGGGAAGCGGGCGGCTTTGCGTGGACCGGCTTCGACTATCGCGGCGAGCCAACGCCTTACGGATGGCCGTCGATCAACTCGAATTTCGGCATCGTGGACACATGCGGATTTCCCAAGGACAACTTCTTCTACTACAAATCGTGGTGGACGAAAGAACCGGTGCTGCATCTTTTCCCGCACTGGACGTGGGAAGGCAGAGAAGGCGAGGAGATTCCCGTTTGGGTTCACTCGAACCTCGACGAGGTTGAGCTTTTCCTGAACGGCAAGAGCCTGGGCCGGCAGAAGGTTCCGCGGCTCGGGCATCTTGAATGGAAAGTTCGCTACGAGCCTGGCGCGATCGAAGCGCAGGGCTGGAAGGACGGCAAACTCGTGCTGACGGAAAAGCGCGAAACGACGGGACCGATTGCGGCTCTGCGGCTGACGGCGGACCGGACAACTTTGGACCGAGGAGGGATCAACGCCGATGGCGAGGATGTTGTCGTGCTCACCGTTGACGCGCTCGATAGCGCGGGCCGCACGCTGCCCACGGCCGAGAACATGATCAACTTCAAAGTCAGTGGTGAAGGCGCGCTCATCGGCGTGGGCAACGGCGATCCCAACTGTCACGAGAGCGACAAGGAGCCGCGCCGTTCGCTTTTCAACGGGCTCGCGCAGGCGATCGTGCAGTCGACCAAAACAGCAGGCACGATCGTGATTGAAGCGAGAACTGTCGTGCGCGACAAAACGGTCGCTCCGTCAAAAATCGAAATCACGACGAAGCAAGTGGAGCTAAGGCCGACAGTGGCGTAGCGACGGCGCGGCGGCTCTCAGCTTTCACCTCTCAGCTTTCAGCCCTCAGCTCGTTGCGACTGCGTCAACCAGTCGGCGAGACAGATGTTTGCGGAGCTTGCGGATTTTGCAAAAAAGCGAGCTGACGCGAGAGCTCAAAATCAGAAACGACAAAAACGAAACAGGCATGGGGGTGGGTCTGCTAAAGGGTGGGGGTGGGGTCCGGAGCGGTAGGGGGGTGGGGTAAAAGCAGCTTCTAGCTGCTAGCTCCTAGCTTCTAGCGCTGCGTGCTGAGACAGCGGCTTTCCTCGTTCCCTTGGTCCCTGCCTTGATCATGGAATGAGTATGCGCTGGGATCATGGAATGAGTATGCGCTGGAAGGTGGAAATGATCGGCAAACTTGACAGAGATTAGAGATCAGGGGTCAGAGATCAGAAAAGGAACGACCTAGGGGCGGTTTGGCGCAATGATTTTGGGCGGGAGGGGCTTGACAAGAAAAGATAGGTGTCAGGGGTCGGAAAAGCAGGGACTGAGGGGAACAAGGGAGCTGGAAATCGACGCGGGGGGTGAGCGTTTGGGTCGGCGTGTCTTTTCCGGCGACAAGAGCGTTTGGACTAAGTCGCTGGCGCGACGGACGCTGCGGCATGGGCTATCGGCGGGCATTGTTGGTTATGTAAGCCTCGGGTCACAGGAGGTTTACCGTGACCCATCTTCGGCAGCGCATGCTGGATG
>Ga0224555_1000618_pt1 | contig 54638 bp, 36 predicted proteins | sample 714S23034metaG_FD_180687 | JGI IMG/M metagenome (GOLD analysis project Ga0224555, IMG submission 180687) | Peat soil microbial communities from Stordalen Mire, Sweden - 717 S2 30-34 | ecosystem: Environmental > Terrestrial > Soil > Wetlands > Peat | place: Sweden: Norrbotten County, Stordalen... | reverse complement strand
CCTCCGCACGCCCACAAGCTCACCAGTACGGCCATGCAACCAATATCACGCTGCCGCGAGCATCTTCGACACAATCTCGCCGCCCCAAAACCACTCTTCGGCAGCTTCACGAATAATGCAGGCTAGATGGTTGGGACAGCATCAGAGAAACGGCAGAAAAGATTAGAAAAGAAGCCGCCGCTCATCTCACGGCAGATCAAATAGCAGAAGTCCAGCAACGGGCTACTCGCTGGTTTGAGGACAGAAAGCAGGCCGGCGACGCGAAATAGTCCCCCACCCGTGCGGTTGCGAAGATCCGCAACCGCGCTTAGCCCATCGCCTTCTCATTCTGTGTCTCTCTAAGACAGCGCAGAACAAACTCCAGAAGAGTGCATCCTGCCTCCGCTTCTCCAAGAAGCCTGCTGCGTGCCGGGGAATCGATCCGTCCTGCCACTCTACCCGCATGGATCGAGTTTCGTTGAACCGTGGCAAGTTGAAGCATTATCACTGGGATTCCCCGATCGATATTGAGGTCGCTGTGTTTGTCTTTCGGGACCTGTTTGCGGATTTCTACCATCAAGGCGTCTCTAAGCAACCTGTCGATGTGTTTAGAGTCGAACCAACCTGAATCCAGCGCCAGCTTGCTCAACTTGCGCAAACCCCATTTGTTGCTGCAAAGCTCTTCCATCGTGACGTCCCTATATTTCGGCATCTCCCGTATCCGATCTATCGAACTGATCGCCCTCATAAGCAGAAGACACTCGGCGAGCGAGCAACCCAGAACCAAGGCGGCAACCCAAAGTTTAGCTTTGCGAGCAGAGTTGAGTTGACCTTGCATGATCTCTGAATAGGCCAGCAGGTTACGAATTTCGTTGCTGTTCATGTCGATTATCCTAAAGGCCGGGTGCCGGACGCCCCAAATCTCGCCTCTGAGACGTGGGATTCGGGCCACGACTCTTGCCGGGGTCTTACTCCAAAATCCGAGCCACCACATCGTAATCGTGCGACTCGGTAATCTCCGCGCGGTAGAACGTCCCCGGCACCAGCGTCTCATGCGGCCCGAAATCGTTGATCAGCACCTTGCCGTCGATCTCCGGCGCGTGCAGCGCAGTCCGTCCCTGCCACAGCAGTTCGGTCTCGTCGCTCTCACCTTCAACCAGGACATCGACCTCGCGCCCCACCCACTCCGCCTTGGCCTTCTTGCTGATCTTCTGTTGCAGCTTCATCAGCCTGCGTCGCCGCGCCTCGATCGTCCGCTTCGGCACCTTCAGCGCCGCGTCCAGTTCGAACGCCGCCGCGCCCTCCTCATCCGAATACGAGAACACCCCAAGCCAATCGATCTTCGCTGCCGCCACGAAATCGCAGAGCTGCCTGAAATCCTCGTCCGTCTCTCCGGGAAAACCGACGATGAAGCTGGTCCGCAACACGATGCCCGGCACCGTCGCCCGCGCCTTCTCAATCAGCCGCAGAAACACCTCTGGCGTTCCACCGCGCTTCATCCGCTTCAGCACGCTCGGGCTCGCATGCTGCAGCGGCACATCCAAATACTTCGCAATATTCTCGTGCCGCGCAATCGTCTCCAGCAGCCGCGTCGTCACCTTGTTCGGATACGCATACAAAAACCGCAGCCACTTCAATCCCGGCAACACCGCCAGCGAATCCAGCAGCGTAGCGAGCCCGACCGGCTCTCCGTCAATGCGCAACCCCAGGTCTTCGCCCCAGCACGTTGTATCCTGCCCGATCAGCGTAATCTCGCGCACGCCCTGCGCAATCAGCTTCTCCGCCTCCGCCACAATCGACTCCAACCGCCGCGACCGGAACTTCCCTCTCAGTTGCGGGATGATGCAGAAGCTGCACGGATGATCGCAGCCCTCGGCGATCTTGATGTACGCCGACGACCGCGGTGTCGTCAGAATCCGCGGCGTCTCATCCGAGTACAGATACTCGGGCAGCGCCGCCGTCGCCCCATCCCAGTGCGCGCGAGAGAATCTCCCCTGCCGCTCCCGCAGATCGCCCTCCGCCCGGAACTTCGCGTTCGGCGAAACGCTTCGCGTGGCGTGTCCCAGGTCTGGGGTACTCTCAACCGCGAGCTGCGCTCCAACCTCCGTCGGATGCGAATGCTGATGCACCGCACTCGCCGCCCGGTTCACCAGAATATTGAACGGAGAGCCCGGCGAACTCACCTCCGCACTCGGAGCGCTCAACCCCGCCGCTTCCAGGATCGCCTCCAGCTCCCCCGTCCCAACCACCGCATCGACCTCGGGAATATTCCTGCGAATCTCGTCGCGGTACCGCTCCACCAGGCAGCCGGCAACGATCAGCCGCTGCGCCTTGCCCCCGTTGGCAACCTTGTGCTGCACCATCTCCAGAATGGTGTTCACCGACTCCTGCTTGGCCGAGTCGATGAAACTGCACGTATTCACCACCAGAATCTCGGCGTCTTCAGCCCGCGCCGTCAACTCACCGCCCGCACGGTGGAGCAGCCCCATCATCACCTCGGAGTCGACCAGGTTCTTCGGGCACCCCAGCGACACAAAGCCGACCGTCGGCCGCACCGGCCGGCCCTGCGGAATGTCAGCACGTGCTTCCGGAACACTTACCCGATTTTCACTGGATGGTTCGAGGACGGCGGGAGCCACACTCCCATTTTAGCAGTCAGCCGCGCGATTACCGGCTTTCGGAGCGGCCGCCCGCCGCCGACCTGATCTTCGCGAACAGCCCCTCGGCGAACAGCTTCGCCTGGCCTGCCGCCGCCGCGATCTTCTGCGTCGGAATGCGCAGCCCTCTGCTGATCGTCTCGACCGCATCGATGGTCGCCGTCAGCGTCGAAGTGACCATCCCGTCGACCCGCGCCACCTGCCGCTGCGTACGCATGTTGATGTCGGCAAACGTGCTGTCGAACTGCTGTACCGCCGACCGCGCCGCCTTGCTCGTCTCTGCCAGCGTATCGCTCGCGTCCACCAGGCTGTCGGTAATGTGCTTCACCTTGGGGGCCGCATCCTGCAACAGCGCCTGGCTGGTCTTGCTGATGTCCGTCACCACGTCGATCAGGGGCAGCATCTTCTCCGCCAACTCTTCCACCGTCTCGTTCATGCCCTTCACGGCTTTGGACGCCGTAACGGCAACCACGATCATCGCGATGGCCATCACCACCATGGCAACCGCCACCAGCCCGATAAAGATCGTGATCAGGCGGTTGGTTCCAGCCAAATCCATTTCCTGCAGCCACATTGCGAAACCCATCGTTGCCATTGCAGTCTTTCTCCGCTTTCCTCGAACGTCGTATGGCCCGGCGGCTTCCGGGCGTTGCCCAGGGCGGCGCCACACTGCGGTCGCCGCCCCGGCAGGTCCAACTCTGCTTCCGGTTAGACCGGCGTTTCCACCGTGGTGTTCACGTAGGCTTCCTTGCCCGCATCCACCGCCGCCCCGACCTTGGCCTGCTGCTCGTTCACCAGGCTCTTGCCCTTCTCGACGTACTGGGTCCACTGGGTGCGGCCCTTCTCGTAATACTCGCGGCCTTTGTCAACCGATGCAGCGGCCTGCTTCTTGCCTTCTTCCACCAGTTCAGCGGCCTTCTTTTTGCCCTGTGCGACATACTGCTTGCCCTGCTCCACGTACTCGTTCGCCTTCTGCTTCCCTTGCTCGACGAGTTCCTCGGCCTTCTCTTTCGCATCGCGTGCCGCATTCGCCAGGTCCTCGCGCGTCTCTTTGCCTGCCTTCGGCGCATACAACACCCCAATCAATGCGCCAACCCCAAGCCCGGCCAGGAACCATCCCAACCCGCTCGCTCCGCTATCATTGTTTGCCATTGTCTTCTCCTGTCCATCCTTACGGTTTTGGCGAGAGCTGCGTTCCCTCTCGCAGATGCGAATTCTTCTGGAATGTACCACCATCCCGGCCATCTGTCCCGTCCGTCATGGCCCGGCGGCGGTACGCTCCGTCATTATGTCCCTGCGGGGGGATGCCGCGTTTGCCTTGGGTTGCGCTCGGACGGCCACGGCCTGCTTTCCCTCAGGAAGCTAAACAATAACACCTTCCAGACCGTTTTTCCGCAGAATGCGTCAAATAGAGAGGACGAGCTAAAGAACCATGGACGCTGGGACTTAGATGCGCTGGAGGGGTTGCGCGGGTATCGGTTTCAGGCCGCGCCCCTCTCCGCCGATTGCTCATCCAACTTCGCGAAGGAACCGCGGGAGTAATATGTTGGCATTGAACGCACTGCACGAAAGGGTACCAATGGACGCTCACAAGATTGCCACGCGCTCGCCGATCCTCTTGCTCTCTCTCGCCATGGTGCTTGCGGGGTGCAAGAGTGCCACCCCGGACGACGCCACCCTGAACACGCAGGTGCAGAGCCGCCTCGCATCGGACCAGAACCTCGCCGGGCAGCCGATCCAGGCGTCGGTCGCCGGCGGCGTCGTTACCCTGGACGGGAGTGTCACCAGCGACACCGCGCGCACCATCGCCAGCGGCGACGTCGCCCAGGTCCCCGGGGTCAAGACCGTGGTTGACAATCTGGTTGTGGAGCCGCAACCCAACGTAAAGGTAGCGCCACCGCAGAAGCCCCTGCCCGGGCAGAAGGCCCAGAAGCCCTCCCCGATGGTTGCCCAGAAGGGGCCGACACCCCCGCCGGCGCCCATCGTGCGCAATGCGACCACTCCGCTCCCCGCTCCGCAGCCGATTCCAGCACCGGCGACCGCCCAGGCGCCGCCGCCTCCACCATCGCCGCCACCTACGCCGGTCGTGCATACCATCACCCTGTCCGCCGGCTCCACGATTCCGGTCCGCATCACGCAAACTCTCGATAGCGCCAGCACCCAGACAGGCGACAAGTTTACCGGCGCGATCGCCTCCGACATCATCGAAGACGGCATGGTCGTGCTGCCGCAGGGCACTCAGGTCACCGGCCATGTCGACGCCGCGCAGGATGCCAAGCACTACAAGGGCAGCGCGCTGCTCACCATCTCGTTGACCGCGATCAACCACAAAGGCGAGCACATCTCCTGTGCAACCGAGTCCTACACCAGGCAGGGCGAAGCCCGCGGCAAGAACACCGCCGAAAAAGTTGGCGGCGGCGCGGCAGTGGGTGCCATCCTCGGCGCCATCATAGGCGGAGGCAAGGGTGCCGCGATCGGCGCGGCAGCCGGCGGCGGGGTCGGCGCGGGTGCCAACACCGTTACCCGCGGCCAGCAGGTTCAGATCGAGTCTGAAACTGTCGTCCGCTTCAGGCTCTCCGATCCCATTCAACTCCACGTATCCACAGGCGGGGCGTCGTCCGGGAACTCCGGCCCGGCGCTCGAACACCACAACGACCAGTAAACCCTTGGGCTCCGGCCACGTGAACGTCGAAGCAAGTCAAAGCCTCATTGCAGTCCGATTCGTTTACCCCGCCGTGGCCCGGTTGATGTAAGCTACTGGGAACATCCGGCCGATCCACAGTTTGGCCCTGCCGCATCTCGCGGGCCGGGCAGGCCTCCACCCGAACGAGTACGCAACCTCACCCTGGATTTTTCGAGGTGGCTCTTGTCGAAGGCAAAGGACACTCCGGCAGGCTTCCTGGCCCTCACGCTGCACGCGCATCTGCCGTATGTGGTCAACCACGGCACCTGGCCGCATGGCATCGAGTGGCTGCACGAGGTTGCCGCCGAGACTTACCTGCCCCTGCTGCGTGTGCTGGGCAATCTCGAGCGCGACGGCATCCCCGCCAACTTCAACATTAACCTCTCGCCCATTCTGCTGGAGCAGCTTGCCCATCCTCTCTTCGTCGCTGAGTTCCCCCGCTACCTCACGCGCAAGATCCTCGCTGCCCGCGAGGACGAGGCCTACTTCATTCAATCCGGAGACCTTCACCTAACCGAGGCCGCGCGCCTGTGGGGCCGCTTTTTTTCCACCGCACTCGACGACTTCAGCGCCCTTGGCGGCAACATCGTCCAGGCCTTCCGCCACTTCAACGACACCGGTATGATCGAGGTCCTCACCTGCGGCGCAACCCACGGATACATGCCCTTGCTCGGCACCGACGAGAGCGTCCGTGCGCAGGTCCGCACCGGCGTCGCCACCCACATCCGCCACCTCGGCAAACGCCCCCGCGGCATCTGGGCGCCGGAGTGCGGCTACCGGCCTGCAGGCTTCTGGGAGTACCCCGTGCTGCATGCCGGCTCGGCCGAGCCGCAACCCGGTTTCGACCGCATCGGCGTCGAGCAGGCGATCTCTGAGTCCAACCTCGACTACTTCTTCGTCGATACCCACCTGGTCGAAGAGAGCCGGCGCATCCCCTCCCCATACGACGCGCCCAACAGTTATCTCTCGCGTGCGCGGCAGCGGGAGCAGCTTCCCCACGGGCCGCAGCGCAACCTCTACCAGCCCTACTTTGTCGACGGCCCCTACGATAAACGCTTCGCCACCACCGTCTTCCCGCGCGACCCCAGCACCAGCCTGCAGGTGTGGTCCGGCGACACCGGCTACCCCGGCGACGCCAACTACCTCGACTTCCATAAGAAGCGCTTTCCCGGCGGCCATCGCTACTGGCAGGTCACCGGTTCCGGGGTCGACATCGGCGACAAGCTCGTCTACTACCCGCAACAGGCAGCCGAGCGCGCCCGGGAGCACGCCAGCCACTTCGTCTCCCTCGTGTATGAGACGCTCGCGTCCGGCTTCGACTCTGCCATCCCGCCGGTGCTCAGCTCGCCGTTCGATGCTGAACTCTTCGGCCACTGGTGGTTCGAAGGCCCCATGTGGCTGGAGGCCGTCTGCCGCATCCTGCACGAGCACTCCACCGGCATCGCTACCATCACCTGCAGCCAGTATCTCGAACGCTATCCGCGCGCCGGCTTTATCGCCATGCCCGAAGGCTCCTGGGGCGCCGAAGGCAACCACCAGGTATGGCTGAACCCGGACACCTCGTGGACCTGGACCCACATCTATCCCGCCGAGCTGTACCTCCGCGAGGTCGCGACCGCAGGCACATGGCGCGACTCCGAACTCGGCATGCGCATTGTGCAACAGCTCTGCCGCGAACTCCTGCTGCTCGAATCCTCCGACTGGCAGTTCCTCATCACCACCGGCGCCGCGCGCGACTACGCCGAGTCCCGCTTCCTCACCCATAACGACCAGTTCCTCGAACTCAAAGCCATCTGGCAGGCCTTCACGCACGACGGCGCGCTCAACCAGCAAATGGCCAAGCGTCTCGCCGAAATCGAACACCGCGACAGCATCTTCCCCGGCATCGACCCCGGCCTGTGGGCCGAAGGCGCCTCCGAAAGCCGTAGCCAAGCCGACCCACCCGCAGCCAGAAAATCCGTCGCCGCTGAGCACAGTGCGCAAGCCGCCCACGCCGCCAGCCTCTAGCGCGAACTTACAAGGCTGCTGAAATGTCAGGCATTAAGATAGGCCGGGACTTTAGTCCCGGCACAACGAGGCCAGCAGCAACGCGGGCTTTAGCCCCTGGGACATGCCCTTACGCTAGTTCGGCGACGGCTTCTCCACATGATCAATCACCATCACATCCACAAGAGTCTTTGTCGACTCGAGTTTCAACCCCAGCTGCTGCTCCATGGCAGTGAAGATGTCCGGGGGTGCCTCCGGGTTGTCAGCCGGCGGCGCACCCGCGGCCACCCCTCCGGGCTGAGATTGAGAAGCATCTGGCGTCCACTTTAGGGCAAAGTTGTACCGGGCCGAACCGAGTCCTGTCTGATCGACGACCGGCAGCCCAACCGAGTCATTCAGAACAAAGCTGATGAATTCCGCTATGGTCGAGTTCACGACTCGCATCCCCGCAGGTCCCCCACCGTAGCCAGGATTGCCATCGGGATTGGTGTCGTTCTTGGTAAGCTTCGGTCCGCCCTTTGCCACGGTGACCGCATACGCGGGGAGCTCGATCTTCTCGCGATGGAAAGTAAGCTGAAAACGATCGGCGAGCAGCTTCTGAACCATCACCCTCATTTGCTTCAGGCTGGCTTGGCCTTCCATGTCGGGCTTGGCAGTCAAGTCATACTTATCCGTGTCAAGCCAAGCTGGTGCCTTCGTGATCTGGCGCGGGTGAACTTCATAGGCGAACTTGATGAGGTAGGCCAAAGACGCGTCCGTTGCAACGAGTTCGCCGCTCCTTGTGGGATGGATTGAAAAACCCGTTCCCGGTTGGGTTGGCTTGATCGTGGCTACTTCAAACGTCGGATTCGCGTCCGCCGGTATTTGCTTTGGCGGAGGCGGAGGCGCGGGAATATCCCATGCCGTCTCCGGCGTGGCGCGCACTAAGGTCAGCGGAAGCGGTTGAGGCCCCTGCGTCCAGGTCCCGGTCATCGTCTTGCTGTCGTCACTCAGTTTCCCCTCGAAGATGCCGCCGATCATGTCGACCGATATCTTGATGCTCGATCCCTGCTTGGTCACCGACGTGACCGGAATCGCCTGCGCGCCCTGGTCGATGCTGTACATCTTCGCGCTCCACGCATCCTTGTCACCCTTATAAAAGTTGAAAATGACGCGCAGGTCTTTGCCGGCCTTCAGCGTGCCCTGCCAGTTTCCAGAAAGATCCTGCGCCCGCGCATCCGTTCCAAACATCGTAGCCAGCGCAACGATGCACAACATCAGTTTCTTCATGGAATGACCTCCTTAGCCATCCTAATTCGGCGACGGCTTCTCCACATGATCGATCACCAGCACATCCACCTGCGTCTTCTCCGCAACAAGATTCAGCCCAAGCTGTCGCCCAATCGCGGTGAACAGGTCCGGAGCATCCGGCACGTCCGACGTCGGCAGCTTCGGCAGATTCCCGTTGAACTGCGTCTGGTCTGGAGTAAATGTAACATTGGCGTCGTATCGTCCCTTAATGCCCGTCTGGTCCACCACCGGCTTGTCCAGAACTAGCATCTGCAGAAAGTCCGTAAAGTCCGTCATCGTCCCATTCGCCAGGTGGATCGTCAAGCCGCCGGGTGCCGGCGAGGCACCGAACCCCGGCAGCGGCCCTTGCAACTGCGTAGGCGTCAGCTTCTGTCCCGTCTTCCCGACCGTCAGCACATACGCCGCCAACTCCCGCTTCTCGTGATGGAACGTCAATTGGAACCTGTCCGCCAGCAGCTTGCGGAATATCCCTCGCATCTGCTGCAGGTTCGGCGTGCCTGGCTGGTCGGGTACCGCATCAATGTCGTATCGATCGTTGCTGGACCACCCCGGAAGCCCCACCAGCTGCTTCACCTGCACGCCGTAGGCAAACGTGACAACATCCTCCAGCGATCCATTGACCACCATCATGTGGCGGCCCTTGGGATAAAGCCCCTGCAGCCTCGTCCCTCCCGACGGATTCGGCTTGATCGTCGCCACATCGAACGATGGGTCCGCATCCGCCGCCATCGGCTTGTCCGTCGCAGCAGGAGTCGGAATATCCCACGCCGTCTCTGGAGTCGCCCGCACCAGCACCAACGGAAACGGCTGCGTCCCTTGTGTCCACGTACCCGTCATCGTCTTGTTGTCGTCGCTCAGCTTCCCCTCGAAGCCGCCGCCGATCAGGTCGATCGTCATCTTCACAGTCGAACCCTGCTTGGTCACTGAATTAACCGGGATGGGCTGCGGAGTCTGATCGATGCTGTACAACTTCGCGCTCCAGCCGTCCTTCTCGCCCTTGTACAAATTGAAAATGATGCGGAGGTCTTTGCCGCCCGCCTTCAGCGTGCCCTGCCAGTTGCCCGAAAGGTCCTGCGCCCGCGCCCCAGTTCCAAACATCGTGGCCAGCGCAACCATGCACAACATCAGCTTCTTCATTGAATTCACTTTCTGCGACGGCGTCCCGAGCAGCTTTCTTCGATCTCTTGCGACCTAGCCATGGTACATCTGGCGCAACCTAAAAGCGCCCCACATTCCGGCTCGGACATGTAGGGCGCTCAACGGCTTACCTGCCTGTCCCAGACGCTCACTGCCCGCTGTCCGTCCCCTTGATAAACGCCGCCACATCTGCATGGAACTGCTTCAACACGCCCTCATTCACGTAGATCATATGCCCGCTCGGATAGTAGTGGTAGCTGATATTCCCCTGCAGCTTGTCCGGAATCGGCAGGTGGTGCATCTCAAACATCCCCTCAAAGAACGGCGTCGCCAGGTCGTAGTATCCGCCTGCAAGCATCACCTTCATCTTCGGGTTCGACTTCATTGCATACGCCAGGTCCGGCATCACGTTGGTTCCGCTCCACTGCCCCGTCGCCGGAGGCCCGTTCGGCGCATGGTGGCGCAGGTCCCAGGTAAAGCCAGGCTCGTCGTACAAGGCAGCGATATACGTCTGCTGGTCGCCGTACTTCAGGTCCTTGCGCAGATAGCTGTTGATCGCCGCCGCGTACGCTGCCGAGAGCGCGTTGCTCTGCGGGTCGTAGTCCGCCTCTTCGCTTAGCGGGTCCATGTCCGGCCCCTTGTACCGCGAATCCAGCCGCCCGGTCGTTGTGTCTTCGTCCAGTTGCAGGTCCTTCGCGAACACCCCGCCGTCAATCCTCAGGTTCGCCTTCAGCAGCAGCGCCACCGGCAGGCCCGTATACTCATGCAGCTTCTCCGCGACCGCCTGCTTCCGCACCTCCGGCAGTTCGCTTCCTTCCAGCAGCGCGCTCATGTACTCACCCATCGCGTACTGCTCCACCTCTTTCAGAAACGGGTCCAGCGCCGCCGGCTGGCCGGGCAGCTTCTTGTGGTAGAAGGCCGTCGCCGCATATGTCGGCAGCGCCAGCGCGTACGCCTGGTCGATTCCCGGGTTCCACTTCGACCCATCGACGCTGTTGTCGAAGCTCAGAATCTGCGACAGCAGAATGATCCCGTTCAGATCGACGTTTTCGAGCACCGCGCTCAGCACCGCGGACCGCGGCGTGCCATAGCTCTCCCCCAGCAGATACTTCGGCGAGTTCCACCGCTCGTACTTGGTCAGGAACTTCCGGATGAACCGGTCGAACGCATGCGCGTCGCCGTCGACCCCCCAGAACGCCTTCTCCTTGTCTTTGCCGAAGATCCGGCTGAACCCTGTCCCCGGCGCATCGATGAACACCAGGTCGCTCACATCCAGCAGGCTGTACTCGTTGTCGACCATCTTGTACGGCGCACCCTCCTGGTGCTCCGTGTCCGGAGTCACGACGCGCCGCGGCCCGAACGACCCCATATGCAGCCACATCGTCGCCGACCCCGGCCCGCCGTTATACAGGAACGTCACCGGGCGCTGCTCGGCGCCGGCATCCTTCTTGAAGTACGCCACGTAAAAGATCCGTGCCGACGCATCCGCCTCGTCCGGCTTCTCCGCATCCAGCGGCTTCACGCCCGCATTCGGCAACAGACTGCCGTCAAAACCCAGCGTCGCGTCCTGCGCGTCGGTCGACCCCACCGTCAGCGTCCCGGCCACCGCCTTGTACGCAATTGCCTGCCCGCCCACCGTCACCGTCCCCTCGGTCGTCGAGTCCGCGGTCGGCGTAGCCGGCGGCGTCACCGGACTTCCCGTCACCACCACTTTCTGGTCCTTCGCCGCGGCGGTCTTGTCCTGCGCCAGCCCCATCGGCGCAACCCACAGCAGCATCGCGCCAGCCGCCGCCCACCCCATCCAACCGTTCCTCACACCCATCCAGTCCATCCTCCGCACATTGAAGTGAATCGTAGTATACCCACCTAGGCATCCCGGGCCCGCTCTTTAGCTGATAGTCGACCGCTGACCGCTCACGCCTTAAACCTCATACCCCGAACCTCGAAGAATAGACTCCCCATGGCAAACACGAAGGTATCCCTGCTGCGCAACTGCAAGACCCCTGATGGGTGGCGTAGGTACCCGGTTGTCATGACCTCCAACGGTCGAGTGAAACCCAACGCCGTCCTGGTCGACGGCGCGGAGACGGTCTACCCGGTAGGGCACTATGTGCTGCGGTCTTACACCGGGTCGAAGCTGGTCTGGACCCGGGTCAAAGGTGGTGCCACCGAGGCCTTGTCCGCCCTCAAGACCGCCGGGACGTTGGCGAACGCGGTGGCCGTGGCGGTCGGCGCCGGCATCCGGGTAACGCCGGCTGATCCCGAGCGCAAGTTGTTGCGCGGCGCGTATTCAGACTTCGTGAAGTCCGCCCTGGACCGGCAGTCCTGGGAGGCTGCCGAGAACTACCAGAGGACGCTGAACGAGTTCCTCTACGCGAGCTGCACCAGGACCTATGCGGATGAGCTGACCCGGGATGACATCATCAAGTACCAGTTGCACTTACGCGCGAGGGGAGCTTCCGACCGCACGGTCCGCAACCGGCACATGCACGTACGTTCCTTCCTGCTGTACCTGGGCCTCGACGCCAAGGCGATCGCAGGCCCGTCGCCCAAGGTGGACAAGACCCTGCCCGAGATCTACGAGCCAGAGGAGTTGAGCGCCTTCTTCGGATCGCTCAAGACCGACTACGACAAGCTACTGTATGGTCTGCTGCTCAAGACCGGGCTCCGGGACAAGGAGGCCCGGCACCTGGAGTGGGTCGACATCAGCTTCGCAAGGAGAACGCTGCGCGTCGAATCGAAGCCGCGCTACAAGCACAAAATCAAGGACTCCGAGGAGAGGGAGATGCCGCTCAGCGAGGAGCTGGTGGCCCAACTCCAGACCTACCATGAGACGCTCCCAGCCAGTTACAGGCTGGTCTTCGGGCGGGATGGAGGCAATAGGGATGCCCCCAACGCATCGATGCTGTATGACCTGAAGCTCCTAGTACGCGCGGCCAAGCTGAACTGCGGCACCTGTGAACAGTGCGTCAAAGGGACGGGCTGTGACGACTGGTTTTTGCACAAGTTCAGGGCCACATACTGCACCACGCTCCTGCGCGACGGGATGGACCTGCGGACGGTCCAGCGTCTCACGGGTCATTCTGATCTGGCGAGCACGATGCGTTACCTGCGTCCGGCCAGCACGCCCCAGGTTCAGGATCGGGTCAACACCCTCAAGTGGTACTGACATTGGAAATGCGACACCGGACGGTGGGGCCTGATAATCAGGTTGTCCGACAATCTCCGGCATAAGGAGTGTTCCCCTTGCCCGATCCCAGAGACGCCCAGGTTCACAAGCTCCTGCACAAGATCGTCTATGTGTTGGTAGATCAACCGCAGTTCGTCATCATCAATACGCTCATGGCAGACGACTGGATGAGGCATGACTTCGTACTTTGCTCGGTCATGTGGACCCTGCGGTGCGGTGGATCCATTCGACTCTTAATCGACAGGTTGAAGGTTCAATTCCTTCCGCATCCACCATCCAAACACTCATTCTAAGCAACTTAACCATAGAAACTCTCGCACGCAGGGACGCTCAGCTCGCCACTTATCGTTGTGTTTATCGATCATTGTTGCCCATCGTTGGGCACACTTTAGGCACACTGGAGCATATTCGTTCGGAGGAATCCCATTAACTTCGGTTCTGCCGGGGCGACTTTACCGCAAAGTGAGATGAGAAGGTCTTTCGAAGACGCGAGAGACTATGCGCATGAAAACTCATCCGCAGTACTTCATCTTAAAACCACGCAGAAGTTTCAGGGTCGGGATAACGCATCCAATCCTGCAAGGGCTGCCACGACTTTGGATGCACGCACCGGATGAGCTGTGCGGCACACTGCGGGGTCCCGGCCTCGCAACGGCGCATTCGGATCCAAGTAACAACGGTACCGGATTCGACGACCCGATGCTCATGGTGCTCCTTCATATACCAAAGTGGCCCCGCCTTTTCGGTGCGGTTTCGCCAACCGCCAATGCCCGTCATCTCGTTGTAGGCAGCCCGATTCGGGAAGGCATTATCGGCGGCATGAACTACGACGAGGCCGCCGCCATTGCGCATGTATTGCTCGAAATGTGCCTTCAATATGATGCTTCCTTTTGGGTGGTGAACCGGCCGGTGCTTCTCACTTCGTTGGGCTTGGCGCCAGAAACGGCGAACAGCACGGCTTCGCCGAGGGCTGAAACTCCATCAGCTCAGCTCGGATCCCATCCGGGTCGTAGAGATTGACTTGCCATTTGCCGTCACGCCCGATCTTTGGGTCAGAGTGCCTGGCAGTCAGCCGGTCCCCCGCGTACATCAAGTCGACTGCCTTTTCGATGTTCGGCACACCCAGCGAGAAGTGGTCAAGAACTCCAGCGTTCTGTTGCGACATATCTGCCGGAATTCCGGTCGTCTCAGGTCCCTTCACCTTCATGTATTCGACCCAGTCGGTGCCATCCGGCACTTGCAGCGACGTCCAATCGGAGGAATCATCCGTTGGACCGCCATGCCAATAAGCCCGAAAGCCCAAAATGCTTCGGTAAAATGTATCCTCTTTCCCAATATCGTGAACGATATATCCCACGTGAATCATGTGAGAACTCAATGGATTCACCGGAACCGCGAGCGGGTGCGCCGGCGGCTGCACGAACTGAATCCGGTTTCCCTCCGGGTCCTTCACTTCGAAGTACTGGCTTCCATCGCTCGCGTTGCTAACCGCAGCCGGCACCGGTACATCGTGAGCTGCCAGATATTTCCTCAACTCCTCAGCATTGGCCGTGTTGTATCCGGCGTGATCGAAACGATTGATCGATGCCGGCCCCGCTGGCAGCGGCAGAACCTCCACAAACTGAATTGCGTTGAAGTAATAGCGGACGCCCATGGGATTCTGCGGGTCTGCTCCTTTGAATGCACCCAGGTCGTGAACATAGAACGCCTCCGTCTTGGCGGCATCCGAGCTGTAGACACTCAGGTGCGAGACGCTGGTGATCTTCGGCCTCTCCTGGCAGAAGCAGTGCCCCGCCAGAAGAAAACTCATCAGGGTCAAACCGGTCCCCACATGCACCTTCATCGCCCACACTCCGTTCTTCATCGAATCCTCTTGCGTCTTTCTCCCTAGTGAACTTTGCCGGCGGAATTCTCCAGAACCACATCGGCCAGCACTGCTGTGTCGGACTTGTCGGGCAGATGCGAACAGAAGCCGATCCCAACGTAAAATGGCCCATCCAGATGCAGGCGAATGGGTGGGCCGAACTGGTGCATCGGTTCCCCATCCACACTGACGAAGAGCGTGAACCAGTCTCCGTGCTTTTCAATACCGATGCGCTTGGCACTCACGGGGACGAGGCTGTCGGGGCTCGCCCCGCCAGGAAGGCCGCGACCGCCAATGCGATACTCCATGTCTTTAATCCGAACGTCCTTCTCCGGGCGCTGTGCCAGGTGAATCATGCCCGCGCCGTGCAGGGCCACCAGCGCCTCCTTGGAATCGTCCTCGAGGTCTTGGCGAATCACCAGGACAGCCTTGCGATCTCCGTATCCGTTCGCATCCGGGTAGGTGATCGCGGCAGCAAGCGAAACGTCGCCCGACATCTTCTTCCAGAGATAACGGAACTCATCGCGCGTGTACCAGACGTTGTAACCTGCCGATTGGATCGTGTACTGCCGGGTGACGGCGTCGTAACTCGCGCTCCCCGGCACCAACGCACTCCCAATGTCGGATTGGCCCTGAAATATGCCAATCGGCGTATCGAGATTCCTGCTGGGCCGGTGAAAGTCCGGGGGAGGCGCGACCTGAACGTGCGTCGCGGAACCCGGATAGGCCCATGCAGGCACGTCACTCACCTGCGCGTGCAGCCAATGGGATACGTTACACGCCAATAGCAGGATCGGTAAGGATCGGCAGATAGCCTTCATAATGATGCCAACGAAGCGAAGACAGTTACTGGACCGAAATCGAGTATACCTATTCGATCAACATTGGCGGGCTCGGCGAGTTGAACTTGCTCAAAACTCCGCCCCACTGGTCTGGTTTTACTCCGCCCTTGACACAAGGCCAGCCGCTACTATCCGCGCATCATCGCGAGTGCTCTGTGGATGGAGTAATCAGACCAACCTGCAAGGGAGAGTGCCCGGAGCACCGGTTCATCACGAGTAACCAATGTTCCTTGCGCACGCAGTAGGGCACAGCTAGGCGAAAAATCGCATAACCTGTTGATTACAAAAATAGTTAAATGGTGCCGGTAGGGGTTAAATTCCGGCACAGCATTGATAATAAACAAGTTATTGAAAACTACCGACACTCATACTTCTCAAAAAGCAGCATGCGCGGTCCTTGAGTACGCTACAAGTAAAGTACACGAAGGTTTGAAAAGAATAGGTGTTGCGTTTGGTTGTTTTGATCCATCGAGCGATCCTCGGGTTGCAGAGTTGAACTTGCCTATAACCCCGTTTCATTCCACCTTTGCTAAGCCTGATAGCGCCAGTTGACACCCGAACAAGCCGACTCATCGGTAGCGGCGCTGGGCGGATCGCGTGGCAGACAAACGGTCCTGTGCGCGACGAGGGTTCTCGCCGGATCGGACAAGCTGGGTATAATGACGTGGTTTGCACTCTTTCTTTGGCACAACAATAAAATGCACAACAATAAATCGGTCAGGTAGGCTTGCTCATGAACATGTTTCGGATCCGGGGCTCTTTTGCCTTTTCTGTCGTACTGGTGGTTTCGCTGAGGGTCGTTGCCCAGCAACAGGCGCTCCCTTATATGGACCCTGCGATTCCGGTTGACCGGCGGGTCGACGACCTGATTGGACGCATGACGCTCGAAGAGAAGGTTGAGCAGATGCGCGATCATGCGCCGGCCATCCCGCGACTAGGCGTCCCGAAGTACGATTGGTGGAACGAAGGCCTGCATGGTGTCGCCTTTGCCGGCTACGCGACGGAGTTTCCCCAGGTGATCGGCATGGGGGCCACCTGGGATGCGCCGCTGGTGCATCGCATGGGCGAGATTATCTCAACTGAAGCCCGCGCCAAGTATAACGAGGCGATTCGGCTGAACCAGCACGAGATGTTTTTCGGCCTCACGTTCTGGGCGCCGAACATCAATATCTTTCGCGATCCGCGGTGGGGACGCGGGCAGGAGACCTACGGGGAAGACCCGTTCCTGACGGGCCGGATGGGCGTCGCGTTCGTTACGGGGATGCAGGGCGACGATCCCGGCCATCCGCGTGTGGTGTCCACGCCAAAGCACTTCGCCGTTCATAGCGGCCCGGAATCGACGCGGCATCGCGCCAACGTCGATGTTTCAGAGCACGATCTCGAGGATACGTATCTGCCCGCGTTTCGGGCGGCCGTTACCGAGGGGCACGCACAGTCGGTGATGTGCGCTTACAACTCCATCGACGGCGCGCCCGCATGCGCCAACACCATGCTGCTGCGCGATCATCTGCGCAACGACTGGCACTTCGATGGCTACGTGGTCAGCGACTGTGGCGCGGTGGCCGATGTCGATACGGGTCACCACTATGCGCCGGACATGGCACACGCCGCGGCCGCCGCGCTAAAGGCCGGTACCGATCTGGAGTGTGGCTATGGCGAAGGGCAAGCCTTTGCTGCGCTGCTCGACGCGGTACACCAGCAACTGGTGACCGAGGCAGACCTGGATAAGGCCCTGCAGCGGCTCTTCCGCGAACGCTTTGATCTTGGCATGTTCGATCCACCCGCAAGCTATGCCTTTGGCCGGATTCCCCTGGCAGAGAACAACTCTCCGGAACACCGCGCACTCGCATTGCAGGCGGCTCGCGAATCCATGGTTTTGCTCAAGAACAAAGACGGGGTACTGCCGCTGCGGGCTGGCGTAAGGCGCATCGCGGTCGTCGGCCCCACGGCGGAATTGGTGCAGTCGCTGCAAGGCAACTACAACGCGCCGCCGCCAGACCCGGTCTACCCGATCACCGGCATTGAGAAGCGCTTCCGATCGGCCACTGTGAGCTATGCGCAGGGATCGACGCTGGTCGCGGGCCTGGCGATGCCTATCGAACACTCCGCTCTCAGCCCGGCGACCGGAGCCGGCCACGGACTTTCGGCCGAGTATTTCAACTCTGCAGACCTCAGCGGACAGCCCGTGCTCACACGGACCGACACCAATATCAACTTCAATTGGGATAAGGTTTCGCCGGTGGCCGGCCTCGGGCGCAACAACTACTCGGTGCGCTGGAGCGGCAGCTTCACTCCCCCTGCGCCGGGCGACTACAAGCTGGGCGTCCGCGTGAACTACTGCTATGCGTGCGAGAACACGGAAGGGTTCCGGCTGTTTCTCGATGGCAAACTGCTGGTGGCCAGTGAAGACAAGCCCACCGGGGAACGGGGCGCGGTGATCGAGGCCCCCGTGCACTTTGCCAATGCTAAACCCCACGCCATCCGGCTCGAGTACCTGCACGGAACTGGGAGCGCTGGCATAGATCTTACTTGGCAGGCCCCAGCTGCGGTGTTGCGCGATGAGGCGGTCCAGACAGCGAAGAATGCCGACGTCACCATTGCGCTGGTCGGCCTTTCGCCTTCACTGGAAGGGGAAGAGATGCCGGTGAGGCTGGACGGTTTCAGCGGCGGAGACCGCACCGCGATCGATCTGCCGGCCGATCAGGAAAATCTGCTGAAGGCGCTGGCGGCCACTGGCAAACCGCTCATTGTCGTGCTGCAAAACGGCAGTGCCCTTGCGGTGAACTGGGCCAACGAGCATGCCGACGCTGTGCTCGAGGCGTGGTATCCCGGCGAAGAGGGCGGGACCGCGATTGCCGAGACGCTTGCCGGTGACAACAATCCGGCCGGCCGTCTTCCCCTTACGTTCTACCGCTCGCTGGATCAGGTTCCGGCGTTTGAAGACTATGCCATGCAACACCGCACGTATCGCTACTTCTCCGGCAGGCCGCTCTATAGCTTCGGCTACGGCCTCAGCTATACCACGTTCGCCTACCGCGACCTGAAACTCGCCTCGTCAAGCCTCACCGCCGGAGATTCCCTGCAGATCGATGTCGATGTCGAAAACACTGGAGCGCTGGCTGGGGATGAAGTAGTCGAACTTTATGTGACTCAGCCCAACGCGTTTGAAACTCCGCGTCACGTGCTTGCCGGCTTTACCCGTGTGCATCTTGCTGCCCATGCGACGACCCACGTGGCCCTCACCGTCGATCCGCGCTCGCTCGGTCAGGTGGATGCCATGGGGAACCGCATCATCGTTCCCGGCGAGTACAGCATCAGTATCGGCGGTGCGCAGCCAGAGGACTCCGCGCAGGTGCAGACCGCCAGCTTCCGGGTAGCGGGCACAAAGCAACTCGACAAATAGAAGCACTGCTTTGTGCCACCCCGCGATCAGTGCGTGTCTGCTGCGGATGGGGAAACTGTCCGCAAAGTCGTGCCGGCTCAACCGGTCGATGCAACACTGGCTTGGAGTTTACTCGCAGGAGTTTCAAAGCCCAAGGTTTTTCGCGGGCGTTCGCCAGGGCCCGCTGTGGCATGCCGCTTCTGAGACTCAGATGGAGTTCGCCGCAATGATCAGAGTTGGGGCTGGTCGCATGAACCGGAGATTCGCTGCACCCTGTCGTCGCATCGAAAGGCAAATCAAAGCTCAATAAAGATAGCTCCGTCTTCAACCGTGAGTGCAAGGCCGGCGGTCTTGGCGGCTTCCTGCAGAGCTGCATCCAGCATGACGACTGGGTCAGGACCTACGTCGATGCGGCGCATGAGGCCTTCTCCTTTTTTTGTGCCAGCGGACAGAACGATCTTCAGGCCGCGACGCTTGCATTTCACCGGCGTGCCGTCTTCGAGCTTTACGTTCATTGACTTGATATAAGTATCGATGTAATGGACGCCGATGCCAGACTTATCGCCGGTGTGCTGTGGGAGCTTCTCCAGGGCAGCGGGGTTCACTTCACAAAGCTTAACTTTCACGTTTGCCTCCCTTGCGGTTGATTCTTTTTGAATCAAGGAATTCGTCCATTCCTTTTCTGAATGCACGAATGTGATCGGGTGTGCTGCCGCAGCAGGAACCGATGATGTTGGCGCCCGACTCAAGAAGCGGGAGCAGGCCTTTAGCCATTTGCTCCGGCATTTCGTCGTAGACGACCTTCATGTTAATCAGTCGGGGCTTTCCGGCATTCGGCTGAACCATCACGGGCAGGCTAGTTACTTTCTTGTAGCGCTCTACGGCCTCGCGGGCGCGCTCCATTTCCATTCCAGTGCCGCAGTTAAGTGCGACGATGTGCGCGCCATGCTCCTCCATGAATTCCGCGGCTCGCTCAGGTTCAATGCCCATCATGGTGCGGAAGGTGGAACTATCGAGAGTCACGTCATAGGCCATGGAACCGATGATGCACCTTGAGCCCGCGGCCTGGGCGGCCTGAATGCCGATCAAAAGCTCTTCAAGCGAGGTCTGCGTTTCGATGATGATGGCGTCCGCTCCTCCCTCGACGAGAGCCGCGGCTTGTTCTTCGAAGGCGCTGCGAACCTGGGCTTCAGTGAACTCGCCGAAAGGCTTGAGCAGGCCGCCGAATGGGCCGATGTCACCGAGCACATAGCCTGCTTTGACGCCAAAGGCCTGGCGAGCGATGTCGACCCCAGCCTTGTTGACCTCGACGACGTGGTTCGCCTCGGAGTGGCGGGTAAGCATGATGCGCGAGCCGCCGAAGGTGTTGGTGATGAGGCAATCCGAGCCTGCCTCAACGTAACGGCGCTGGATGGCGAGCACCCTCTCAGGGTGGGTCAGATTCCATGCCTCTCCGCAATTGCCCTGCTCCAACCCGGCGAGCATGAGTTGCGTGCCCATGGCACCGTCACCGAGGAGGGGCTGCTCAAGGATTGTGTCTTGCAAGAGTTTCTTCATGAGGTCTCCGTGTCTTCAAGCGAGTTCTTTTTGTGCCAGAGCGTAGTGAATTGTTTCCAGAACCAGTCCCCATTTGTGATCGCGGCTTGCGGGTTCACAGTAGCATCCCGCGACGCTGGGCTTGCGCTGCCATGAGAGGACAGCATTCAACTTTTTGCCGCTGAGGGGCTTCTCGCGATCGATTGAATCCATGAGACGCACGGGATTCTCAAGGAACTGGCACATGTGGGTGTGGCCCGCATCGTCTAGGGCTGGAACGCAGTGCTGGTCGAGGATTGGAAAGCCTTGCGCGTGCGGGCCTAGCTTAACGGCATAGTCGAATGCCAGGGACCGGCCCATGTTTGTGCAGGTGGTTCCCTCATAGCGGAAGAGCGCGTCGATAGAGCCGTCGGGGTTGGTGTTTATGGAAAGGCGCTCCTCTGACCATCGCTTCAAGGCTCTTCGATTCACGCTGTACGCGGCGTTACGATCTAACACTGCGATGGAAATCGGCAGCGGCTCGCCAAACGATTGCGGAGCGCGGCGATACGGTGCGCGCCGGTATTGGCATGGGCCAAAGGAACAGTTTTCGCAAGGGACAAGCTCGGTGAGTCTGCGCAATCGGTCGGTGTGACGCGTCAAGCCAAAGACCGCCAGCAGAGTTTTCTTGGGGCGCAACATTCCGGTGTCAAACACTTCCACGTTAGCAGGGAAAGGCTGCTTGCGCGTCCTCTGCATCAACTCGAGAAGCAGGGGCTGCTCTCGAATATCCCATTCGGGATAGCCGGGACTGTAATGGGGCAAGACGGCCATGGCGTGATTCTCTGCCCAGTCACAGAGACGCGCTCCGGCAGATGTGACTAGCTGCTCGACGACGGCGGAAGCGAATATCTCAAGGAAAAAATACTCGTCGGGCTTTTCCTCCACCCAGCGGCGGCTGCTTTCTGCTTCAGCTTCAGGACCCGCGCTGACGGCGACCAGAATCACGCTGTGAGCTTCAGCTTGCTGAAGCGTGTTCTTCAGCCTCTTGCTGGTGAACGTGGCTCCGTTAATGCAAATGGAGTCTCCGGTGATCTCGAAGCTGTCCGCCTGGCGGGCATAGATCCACGGATGGCCGTTCTTCGCGTACCAGTCGCGGGCCCAATCCGCTAATTCCAGGGAGCGGCCTTCGAGTTGCCAGCCTCTCGGAAAACCAAGCAGGCGCACGTACTCCTCGGACAATACATTTACGTCGGGAGGCGCGCCGGCCAGTTCCAAGGTTTCGGCTACTTCGCGCATGGCATGGGCTCCACGGGTTTGAACTGGCAGCCCTCGACGAAGAACTCGAAAAAACTGGGATGGGTTTCGAGGCGGCAGTGCCCGACTCGCTTGACGAGGTCTTCCAACTCCTGACGCTTCGACTTGCTGAGCAGGGCGATGGTAGCGCCTTCAATCGCGATGTTGCCGGCCTGAATGATTTTTGTGGAGTCCAGGCTGGGGATGAGCCCTATGCGTTTGGAAGCTTCGATGTTGAGATGGCGCCCGAAACCGCCAGCGAGATAAAAGACATCAATATCTTCGAAGTTGATTCCGTAGCTCGAGAAGACGGCATGCAAACCTGCGACGTTAGCGCCTTTGGCTTGGGCCAGTTCGTTTACATCGCTCTCGAGGAGGAAGACTTCCCTCCCCTGGCCCTGATCGAGCGTTACGCGCTTTATGCCGTCTTCGAAGCGGCCCATCTCGTTCATGCGGCCGGTGCGGAGCAGTTCGCTGAGTGCGTCGACAAGACCGGAGCCGCAGATTCCTTCGGGTTGCACGTCACCGATGATGCGAAGGCTGATCGAGCCGTCGTCAGCGATTGCGATTTCTTCGATGGCACCATCCAATGCGGGCATGCCACAGGCGATGGCTCCGCCTTCGAAGGCTGGTCCGGCGGGGCAAGATGCGGAGAGAATGCGATGTTTGTTGCCGAGGATCAGCTCAGTGTTTGTCCCAATATCCATGACCGCGACAAGGCGGTCTTCATGCGCGAGATCGACGGCCAGCATGCAAGCAGCTGCATCCGCTCCGACGTGGCCACTGATGATTGGGGCTCCGTAGACGCGAGCCTTGGGATGAATCGGCAAAAGGCTTTGCTGGCCAGTCTGGACCAGGCTGGTGGTTGTTCGCTTGCCTTCGGCCATCTCGATTTCGGTTATCGAGTGGTAGGGGGTCTGGCCGATCGAATACACGCTCTGCCGGAAGAAGAGATCGCGCATGGTCGAGTTGCCCACGACGACCATCTCGTAGATTGTCTTCGGATCGACGGGGAATTTTTCGATTGCGTGGCTGAGGTAGCCGGCGAGAGTGCGCATGAGCAGTCGTCCGGGATGCTCGGTGTCATAGGCAATGCGCGACATGACTTCAGAGCCGCCGAATCGCTGCGGATTCTCGAGCGAGGTGTCGGCGATGAGTTCGCCGGTCTCGAGATCGACAAGGCGCAGGACAATCGTTGTGGTGCCGAGATCCATTGCAATGCCGAGCAAGGGGCCGGTGGAGCGTTCTACCTCGATGCCGTCAATGAGGATTCGATCTCCGTCGCGAGTAACTGCCGGATCGAGTTTGAAATCCCGATTCGCGATCGGCAGTCCGAAGGCATGGCGTTCGATGCGCATGTGGCCGCGCCGCATGGTGTGGCAGCGGACGTGGCCTTCCGCGGCGGTGACGTGGGCCTGACATGAAAGGCGAAAGTTGCCCCTCAGGTGGTTCTCTGGTTCGGCAAGCGCTGACAGGGCACTCATCCCCCCGACGACTTCAACCATGCACTCTTTGCACTTGCCCTGCTTACGGCAGGAAGTGGGCACGTCGATGCCCATCGCTTCGGCGTAATCGAACAGAGACCGCGCGTCATTCGCTTGAATCGATTGTCCGTTGATAGTGAGAGTGACGGCCATTCGTGGGGTCTTCTTACCAGCCCTTCGCTTCGAGTTCAGCTTTCACGGCATCCGCGACTTCCTGTGCGCCGCCCTCGCGCTCTTCTTCCTCAGTCCATTTCCATTGAGCAAGGTAATCGTCGGCGCTTTGCAGGCCTCGTTTGGCGGCGAGAATATCCACCTGCTTCATGAACTTGTCGTCGAGCATCACGGTGACGTCGTCCATGTCGTCCTCGGCTTTGATCTGGGTGGGGATTTCCTGCCAGTACAGGATTTTGTACTTGGTCATGTTCGGTTACACCTGCTCCACAAGCCGCAAGAACAAATCCACCGCGGCCGAAGCGTTAGCGCCGTATCCGTCGGCGCCGATTTCGTCGGCGAACATCTGGCTGATGGGAGCGCCACCGATGGCCATCTTGATGTGGGTCTGGCCAGCCGCTTCAAAGCCATCGATCACGGTCTTCATATACATCATGGTCGTGGTCAAGAGAGCACTCATGCCGATGATATTTGGTTTGCATCGCTCGGCCGCGGCCATGAACTTATCAAGACTCTGATCAACACCGATATCGTGTAACTCAAAGCCTGCGCCTTCGGCCATCATGCCGACCAGGTTCTTGCCGATATCGTGCAGGTCGCCGCGAACAGTGCCCATGAGCAAAACGCCCTTGGGCTTGACGGTGCTGTCCTTAGCCGTCAGCAGCGGCTTGAGCACTGCCATGCCTGCTTTCATGGCGCGCGCGGCGATAAGGACTTCAGGAACGTAGAGGATATTGTGTTTAAAATCCTCTCCAACCACGCTCATGCCGGCGATTAACCCCTCTTTGATGACTTCCTGCACGGGCCGGCCTTCGGCCAGGGCTTCCTTCGTGAGTCGGTCAACCTGGTCGGCGTTCCCCTCGTACAAGTATTGATTCATCAGGGCGTAATCAGGCATCAATCCTCCGCTTAGCGACCACTGGCAACCGCGGCGCCGGCACGCTTTCCGTTGAATTCTTCGAGGGCCTCAAGCATGGCCAGAACATTCTCGCGCGGCATTCCGGGGCTGACTCCGCCGCCGACCGAAAGAATAATTCCTTCGCCACCTGAGCCTTCAAGCACTTCGAGGGTTGCGTCTTTCACTTCGTCCGGCGTCCCGCGAACTGCGATCTCCAACGGGTTGACGTTGCCCATCAGGCACATCCGATCGCCGATGCGGCGCTTCACTTCGGTAATGTGCCTCTGCTTGCCCCAATTGAGAACATTGAATCCCGCATCGGGGAGGTGGTCGAGGCAGGCGTCGACTTCGGCGTCGTTGTGGTAAAGCTTGACCCAGTCCTTCGGAAAAGCGTCGCAGATGCGCTTCAGGTAAGGATGCGCGAACTCCAGGTAATGCTCCTCGTTAATGAACCCAACGATATCGTCGAGGATGAAGATACTCTCGACTGAGTCGCCCATGACTTTCTGCTGGGCTTTGAGCCAGTCGATAATTACGCGCGTGCACAGGTCGATCAGTTTGTGCGCGCCTTTAGGGTTTTCGACCAGATCGATCATGAACTCCGTGGTGCCGCGTACAAATCCGGCGGTGCAGAGCGGCCCGCGTGAGGTGACCATCGGCAAGATGTAACCGGCATCCAGGATGCGTTGTCGGGCCATGACGATACGGTGCAAGGTGAGGCCGGCAAAGCCGTCGGCTTCCACTTCGTACTCAGGGAAGTTGTCGATATCCTCGAGCCGGTAGAGGGTGTGATATTCGCTGGGCGTATTGTCCTGCCAGAATTTGATCTTCGAGCCCAGGATCGAGGGCTCCGCCGCCATCCCGTATTCCATCCACCACGAGGGAATAAAGATGATGCCAGGGAACTCGCGCATGATCTTCAGATTGGACTGAAACCAAAGTTCGGGGTCGAGAAAGTAGTCCAGGTGCTTGATGCCCAGGTATCCGGGAATCCACGGGCTATCAATGATAAGCGCCATCGGAATCTTGTCGATCTTTTCGCGGCGCACAGCACGCTTGAATGTTTCCCATTGTTCTGGCAGCATATTTAGCCTCCTGGTCGCCTTGGGGAAAGCGCGACCGTGCCCAGATCAGATCTGCCGGCCCTCGAATACTTATGCTTCATCAACGTCGCAGCCATTTTGGCCCAGCCATGCGGCATCGATCACAGGTAATGTTCGGTAGTCAAATTAACTTCTATTCATTTTACCTTATGCTCCGATTGTCGCAATAATACTGCAAAAGGCAATAACAGACGATAGAATTTGGAATGTGCAATCCTGCCCACAATTCGTGAAAGCGGCAGTCTAGAACGGTTGCACGGGACGCCGCCTTTTCGATGCTGATCCAAGGGTAGATCACTTGTTTTTGGCGGGCACAAGTTGTTTTTTCGGTGCAACCATATTTGCTGATTTGCGCCCACTCGGCCGAGATAAGTTCCTCCAAAGTGCTCAATTCAGAAGGGGGAATCGGGCGATTTGCGGCCAAGGTTGGAACAAAATCATATACCTGCAAAGCAGGGGTGCATGATATACTTTATGCAGGTAAAATAATCCTGTTATGAAAGACCCGGAGGGAAATTCCGCTGGAGCAGGACGATCGCGGGCACGCGGCATTCGCCGTATTGATCTATCTTCAGTGCAGTTGGCCTCCAGCGAAAATGCGCGGGATATCAACCGGGACATCGTGCTTGAGCTCATTCGTTTTCGGCAGCCTGTGTCGCGCATGGAACTGGCACGCTTCTCCGGGTTGCAGCCGAGCACGATCTCCATCATCGTGGAACAATTAATTGGAGAAGGCTGGATCCGCGAGGGAGCTATTGTGCGCCGTCCGCGCGGGCGCCCATCGACAATGATTGAGGTTAATGACCGGCTGGTTACGTTTGCTGTCGATCTAAGGCCGCAGCGTGCGATCGTCGCCGTCATCGACCTCGCCGGCCGTTTTCTATCACGCGAAACAGTGATGACTTTATCCAATGCAGAGGGTTCTGTTAAACGCATCATTGAGTGTCTGCGGATGCTGCGCGATCGCCACTCCGACAGGTCTTTTGAGGGAATCGGTGTCAGCGTGCCGGGTCGCGTTCATCCTGAAACTCAGCGTTTCCTATTGACACCGAACCTGCACTGGAAGGACTTCGACGTTCGCGCCGCTTTGCAGAAAGCTTTGAAGTTGCAGGTGGAGATGGACAACGACGCGAACGCGTGCCTGCTAGCCGAATCCTGGTACGGGCGTCTAGCGGGGGTTCGCAGTGCCGTCCTCGTCGCGGTATCCGAGGGAATTGGCACCGGCATTCTCGCCAGCGGCCAGATGCATTCCGGGTTCAACGGGCTCGCTGGTGAGTTCGGGCATATCCCGATCGACCCTACAGGTCCTGTATGCGGCTGCGGGAGGCGCGGCTGCTGGGAGATGTTCGGCTCCTCTCGTGCCGCGCTCCGGTTCTACCATGAAGCCAATCCCAAACATGCGCCAATCGATATCCACGGTTTGCTGCGCAGAGTCGAGGAAAATGATCCGGCAGCGATCGAAGCGGTAACGCGCCAGGCAGTTGCACTGGGCCAGGGCCTGGGGCTGATTACTGCCGCTCTCTCGCCAGAGCTGATTCTGATTACCGGCGAGATCACCTCAAGCTGGCAGCGGTTTGGTCCGATCGTACAAGAACAGTTGGAATCTGCTGTCCTTGCGGGCCCGCCTCCCCGCCTGGCCATTGCAGGGGACGGAGATTTTGCCCGGCTCCTCGGCGCGGCGGCAGTCTTGTTGCAGCGTCATGCCAGCTATCATCGGTCCACGCATGCAGCTTCCGCGGAACGACGACTACCTCGTACCGCTGTTCCAGTGGAACGGCTCGCGTCGGCGGACTAGTATCGGCTTCGTCGATCTACTCCAACTCGATCCGGACCCGTCTGGGAAACCGGTATCACGCCTGCTCAACCCACTTCTGGTTCGCCGCTTTTCATCCTCCTTACCTGTGACTCGACGAATTCGTCGACGCGTGCAATGCCTCAGTGCGGAAAAGTAGCGGTGCGAACGCAAGCAAGTCATCACGCCAGACCACGAATGTGTGGGCGCCGGGGGTTTCGACCGCGGTGACCGGGAGGCCCTTCTGCTTTGCCCAGGTCACGAATGCCCGGTTGGAGGTGATCAAGCGGTCATCCGTGCCACAGGCCATCCAAAGCAGCCGGAGATTGGCCTTCTTTGCGTCGAGTCCCGGGAAATGGGTGTCGTAGTCCGACCTCGGGACCGCGGAACTCATGCCGCCGACCCAAGCGAAGAGTTCGGGATGGGTGAGACCAAGGGTTGTGCTCTCCTGACCGCCCATGGAAAGGCCGGCGATGGCGCGATTCTCACGACCCTTGGCAACGTTATACTCACGCTCCACGGACGGGATGATCTCGTCGGTCAGGGTTTTGCCGAAGAGTGTGATATTGCGGTCATTTATTCCGGTGGCTGCCGCACCGGTGGGGCGCTGCGGCGCTACCACGTCGAAGTCACCATAGCCCCGCGGCATGACGACGATCATGGGCACGATCTTGCCATCAGCCAGCATTCGGTCTAGCATCAGGTTGGCCCGGCCAGTGGAGACCCAACCATCTTCCGTGTCGGAAAAACCGTGCAACAGATACAGTACAGGATAGCCACCCTTGCGCTTTGCGTCATACCCGGGCGGGGTGTAGACCACGTAGGCAGTCTGGTCGTTGGGATAGTGCAGACCGATGTGAGTGGTAAAGAGATGGCGCGTCACGTCGCCATGGGGAATATTGGTCAGCTCCCATGGCTCGGGTGGCGTGCCGGGCACCAGAATGTTACTATAAAGGTCGACGAAGTTCACATGGGTATTGCGGTTCAACGGATCCAGGATCTTCACGCCGTCAACCACAAAGGTGTACCCGTAGTACTCAGGCGCGAGGGGAGGCGTCGCGGCTGTCCAGACGCCGTCAGGACCCTGCGTCATCGCCAAGTTTTGGAGAAGCGCATCGGTCGCGACGCTGACTTGCTTCGCCGTTGGATAATTGAGCCGGAAAGTAATCGACTTGTCGGGATTGACCACAGTGGACGGCCACGCAGGAGGCGGCGCGGGCATCCTTCTTGGAGTGGCAGTGGGCCCTTCAGGCGTTGCGGGTGCCTGAGCCGGCATTGTTAGCGAGATGAGCGGCAAGAGCGCTGCTGGATAGAGACGAGTTTTGAAGAATCGGCGCGGATTCAAGGCTCTTTCCTTTCAAACACGGTGCTGGATGCTGTTGTGGACCGCTGCGGACCCGTATGCGCATGGAAGCTCTCGGGCGGTCCGAGATAGCTCGGACGCAAAGGACCGTGACTCACGATTAGGCGCTCCACTACCACTCCTGGGTCAACAGCCCAAATCTTCAAGGTGTGGTATCCGGCCTTCGGAATCGAGATGGGCAGGGAGACTTTCTTCACTCCGTCACTCACCGCGGTCTCCCAATCTCTTTGCGTGTTGTGTTGCAGCGCGTCGACCAGCGTACGCTGTCCATCGTCGACCGAGACAGCGAAGCGAAGACCCCGTCCGGGAACGAAGTTCAACATGGGCGCTAGCACCGCCTGCATCGTGAACTCGCCCTCATCATAGAGGTACACGCGATATTCCAGATCCGCCGCCGAGTTCGGATTGCTGGCGGATGTGACAGGAAATATGGTCATTGCGGAGCGCGTCTCGCCATATCCGGGAAGCTCTTCCCAGTGCTCCGGACCATCCTGCCCCCGCCCGGTGGTGTCAGCGGCCTCGATCGCTACATAGCCATCGCTCTCGACAAACCCTTCGGCATTTTCTCGGGTCACGCCGGGAATACGAAAGGTCGACAGCCCGACCACGAGCGGCGATTCCCCGTGTGGAGTGACCGTCACCGAGCCCTGTGCAGTTCCGGCCGGAGCCGTCTTCCAATCGATATGGACATCAATGCTCTGTTCGCTCTCGACCGTTCCGCTGGTGCGGTCCACCACGATCCACGGCGCACTCGTCGTCACCTGGTACCCCACCGGAGCTTTCCCGCGATTGAACAATTGAATGGCTCGTGTTTGCTGCGCCACCGAGTCTAGCGTTCCCAGCGACGGCCGAAAGCCCGTTCCTCCCTCGGCGGTAAGGCTGAGGAACCCAGCCTCCGGAATCTGGACCTCGGTCACCGCGGGCATCGCGTTGAGTGGCGGCTCCTGCCAGGTTGTGTACCCGATATGCGTCTGGTCCATCATGTGGTTCCAGCGGCCATTCAGCAGCTTGTGGTTGTACTCGTCGCTCAACGCTGAATCTTTGGTGAAGAGTCTCCGGGTCTCCGCCGCATCGTCGTTAGCCTGCGCGTGACCGAGCCGCGCATCCAGGGAATTTTGTCCTGCTGCAATGTACATCTCCGTTACGGTCGCCGAAGCATCGACAGGATATTGCACCAGTTCAAAGAAGGATGCCCGCTCGTCCTCGGGTAGTTCTGTCGCCAGCTTATCGACTCTCGCTGAAAGATCCCGCCAATCGCGGTCGACCTGATCGGCCTCGCCGTAGTTGGTCAGACTGAACGTCGCCGAATCAATCAGCTCCGGCTTACGCCTCGCGTTGTAGCGCGTGTAATCGTCCATCGCGCCTGCAATCTCGGTGGCATGCTCCTCGCCAAACTCCCGCGCTGCCCAGTCCTGGGTGAACTCCTCGAGGTGGTCCTTATCCCATCGTTTTGGAGTGCGTGCCATGCTAAGGAAAAACTCGATTGGAAATTCCATTGGCTTAAGATCGCCCACATTGACTACCCAGATCCTGTCCGCTCCATAGTTCAGCGCCAGATTCATTTGCTCCCATATCTTGGGGATGTAATTGGTATTCAGCCACTTGTAATTCCGAGGGTCGCCAACATAGTCGAAGTGATAGTAAATTCCGGCACCGCCTGAACGCTTACGCTCCTGAGCTGTGGGCAGATGGCGAAGATCGCCCCAGTTATCATCCGACCAAAGCAGGGTGACGTCATCGGGCACGCGCATCCCCTGCTCGTAATAAGTCTGCACTTCCTTATACAGGCACCACACCTGAGGAACCTTGGCCAGGCCGGGGTTTACCGTCTCTCTGAGGATCTGCCGCTGGTCGGCGACGATCTTCTCCAGCAGTTCCGTGTTTGTGTTGGCCGACATCGCCGTATCGTTCGCGCCACGCATGCCCAGTGTCACGACCTCTTCGTAGTTCTTGTTGCGTTCCATCCCGGTGCGCCAAAACTCGTCGATTCGCGTGGCATTAGTCGTGTAGTCCCACGGTCCGTCCGCAGCAGGCTTCCACTCCTTTTCGGCGCGCATCATCGGCTCTTCGTGGGACGTGCTCATCACGATGCCGTACTCATCGGCAAGTCTGGCGTTGAGAGGATCGTCCGCCGCGAAGGCGCTGTTCCACATCGCCGGCCACAGAAAGTTCGCCTTCAAGCGAAGAAGAAGCTCAAAGACGTGGGTGTAAAACTTGCTGTTGAATCCGCCATACTTCTCGTTGACCCAGCCGCTCAGTGCGGGAGCTTCATCGTTCAGAAATATGCCGCGATACTTGACCGCAGGTTCTTCTAGAATATGCGCGCCCGGCTCGACGTAGAGCGCCGCCCGATGAGGCACTCGGACGTCCGCCCACCAGTACCAGGGTGAAACTCCGATCTGCTCCGAAAGGTCATACACGCCGAAGATCGTGCCCCGTTTGTCGCTGCCCGCGATCACAAGCGCTCGCGACACTCCGGGCATTGGCCGGTCGACCACCGTTGTCACCGCCGATTCCCACTTCCCCACTACGCCTGTCACGTCCAGTTTGTGGCGGCGAATGAGGTCGTCGATGATCGAACTTTTTCCGATCGTGCCAATCAGCACGACGCCTCCGCCGCGCAGTCCCTTGGGGTCGTGGACTACCGCTGGCAGCTCAGCGGTCACTCTCTGGACGTCTTCTGCGAGGTCACCAACGGCACGGATCACGCCCGGCCAGTCCTCCGCACCCACAACCAACGGAGCCGCCGCTCCATTTTGCACCAGCGGAAACGTCTCGGCTGTCTGTGTCCCCGTCACATACTTCGGGCCGCCCAGCGCATGGGCCTTCGTGATGATCCCAAGGCACACAGTGAAGAGCGCGACCACACGGATCAGATTTCGGCCCGCTCTCCTAGCGTTCCCCACAAACACCTTCGCCAAACTGGTATCCCACATGAGAACGCTCCTTCTCAGCAAGGCTCCATCGCGGACACAGCCGCGTGCATGGCGCTGGTTTATGGGCTCACATCGACCCAGAAGTTCCGCACCACTCAACCTCCTTAACTGACCCTGTCAAGGCGCCACGGAAGGGCCAATCTGGGGAGTCCGTACCGGCGCGGACAGTCCGATAAACTGTGTCAGAGTATTGCTGCCTTTATTGCTGACCCAAAGATTGCCACTGGCGTCGATAGCGAGGGCATAGGCTTCGAGCAGACCGGCATCTGAACCCAGACCACCCGCCGGTGAAAGGATTGTTCCAGGGGCAGAAGCGGTCGAGCCAGCCAGTTCGGTCAGCGAAGGGCCCCGGTAATTCGAGATCCACACGGTCCCCGCGCCGTCGATGGCGATGCCATCCGGGTCGACGAGGCTGGCGCTGGTGTATCCGCCATTGGAAAGCACCGCCCCGGAACTGGAAATCTCGCTGATGCTGTCGCCGTCGAAATTGGCCACCCAGACATTGCCGCTTTGATCGATGGCCAACCCCTCCGGGTCATTGCAACAGTCATAGCTGGTGAACTGGCTTCCATCCTGAGTAACACGGGTGATAGTCGTACCGCCCTCGTTGCTGACCCAGACGTTATGACCGGCATCGATCGCAGCAACAAAGGGATCGATCAACTGCGATGACGAGTAGGGGGAGCCGGAAAGTTCCTGGCCCGAACTGGACAGATGCGTCAGTTCCGAATCGCCCCAGTCCGCCACCCAGGCTGAGCCATCTGTGTCGATCGCCACGCCGTTTGGATAGGTGTACGCGCCTGTCGAGTAGCCGCTGCTTCCGGCCACGGATGCGCCACTGCTATTGAAGACGCTGAGCGTGTTTCCCGCCGCCCAGGGACTGGGCCAATTTGTGATCCACGCGTTGTTGTTGGTATCCACTGCCAGGCCGAAGGAGTACCCCAACCCCGACCCGGTAATCCCCCGCGCAAACAGCGGCGCGCCCAACGGAGAAAACAAAGACGCTACCCCCACCACGCTATTTGGTGCTGAAAGGGTTTCCGAGCTGGCGACCCAGACATTGCCGGCGCTATCCACCCCCAGCGATGTAGGACTATTCATTCCGCCCCCGGTGTAATTGATAAAGAGCGTCCAGTCGGAAGGCTGCTTAGCTAATGCCGGGGTAAACGCGGAACTGGACGACGCCAAGGCATAGAGCGCAGCGACATTTTGGGCCGGGTTGCGCACCAGATTGAGTGAGGCGTCCAGGGTATTTTCCGGCGTTTCGCCCGGTGTGGCCGTTGCTGAAAACAGACCGCTGCACGCTTTTCCGCCTGCAGTCGCAGAGGCGCAGGAGTTGAGCAGATTGGCCAGCGTGTCGATTTTCGGAGCGGGAGAACTGCCGTTGGCGGCAAACGTCATCCCTGGACTGCCTCCTGTAGAGATATTTGCCAGCGCCTGAGCGGTGGCAACGGCATTCTTCAGGCCAACCGTATTGGTGGAACTTGCACCCAGATTGCCTCCAGCCGAGAGAAACTGCGCCAGCGCATACACAGCGGCCGCCGTAGTGACCTCGTTGATTACGACCGGACTTGCGGGCATGGCAGGATCGCCGATTTCGGTTACTCAAGACGCGGCTGGCAATACCTATTTCGTCGAGGACGGTGCAAGTGCCCTATCGGGCGCTTACAAGATACCCGCCGGGCAAACCGGGCTGAAGACGGATTCCGGACTTGCCCGAATCGATCCTTCACTGCCTCAAGTAACGGGAGTGGCCGCTGATGTACAGGGCAACATCTACATCGGCGACAATACACTGGGCGTTTTTGTGTATCCCCATGGCGCTACGTCTTCCAGCGCCGCCTTCCTGCTCACAACTGTGACCGCGCAAGGCGAGGTCGCATTCTTTGGCAACACTGGCCTGGTTATTCCAACCACCCAAACGCAATCGAACGGCTACGGGGACGTTGCTGAAGTCTCATTCAACGCCGCCCAATTCGGCGCGGTAGGGGTAGGGGCAGCCCCAGCCTCGGAACAGGTGACCTTCACCTTCAACGCCAGCACAACCCCGGCGAAGATTGAAGTGCTCGAGGCCGGCAAGAGCACTCCCGACTTCACTGTCGACGCCGGCGCCAAAAGTACCTGCTTGTCGACCCAATTGCTGCCTCCATACGCAGCCCAGACCAGTTGCCCGGTTACTTTAAACTTCGCCCCGCTGGCGGCGGGCAATGTCTCCGCCACGCTCGTCATGCTGGGCGCAAATAACACGCTGCTGGCTTCCATCCCCCTGGACGGAAGCGGGACAGGCGCGGCGGTGCAGGCCCTGCCCGCTGCGCAGTCGACCATCGGCGCCAAAGGCAGTCTCAAGAGTCCTAGCCAGATGGCCGTGGACGCCGCCGGCAACCTGTATGTCGCCGACTCCGGCTTGGGAGCAGTAGAGATGTACCCGGCCAATTCAGCGTCGGGAACCGCGGGCACGCCCGTGGGTACGGGCCTGAAAGCTCCCACCGGCGTGGCAGTAGACGGAGCCGGAGATGTTTTCATTGCCGATAGCGGTAGCGTCTACGAAGTGCCGGAATCCGATACTGGCGCCGGGCTGAATGCCAAGGGTCAGATAACGCTGAAAACCGCCCTCGGCTCCCAAGTCCAGTTGGCCGCCGACGGCCTTGGCGACCTCTATATATCGGACGCGAGCAACAAAAAAGTGTATGAGCTGGGGAACTTTAGCACAGGCTTGAATACCAGCCTCCCCGGCGTCTTGGCCCTTCAATCCGTCACGCTCTCGGGTGCCGCGGTCAGCGCGCCCTCTGCCATCGCAGTTGATCCCTACAACGACCTGTTTGTGGTCGATGGCGGAAGTGTGTACGAGATCACGCCGGCCGGAACCCAGACGCAAGTGCTTAGCGGTCTAAGTGGCATCAACGGCGTGGCCGTCGATCCATCAGGTTCCGTCCTGGTTTCCGCAACCGGCGGCACAGTTCGTATTCCTTATGTGAGCGGCGCCCTGAACCCCGCCAGCGAGACACCAGTGGCCACCGGCGTCGGCGTTACCAACCCCGTTACCAACCCCACCGCCGTGACCCTGGATTCTCTAGGCAATATCTACGTGGCAGACGGCTCTGCGCTCGACGTGAACTTCACCAGCGCAAGCGCGGGTCTCAATTTCAAAACATTAACTGCAGATCCGCCGGCCGCGAACTCGTCGGAGACGCTAACCGCGACCCTTCTGAACTTTGGCAACGCGCCGTTGAAGGTGACCGGCTACAACAGCGTGCTCAACTATTTCCAGCCCACCAACGCAGCAGCAGCCGCAGCCACGGGAGTACCCACCTATATCGTGGCCGACTTCACCGAGACATCGGATACTTGCTCCGGAGCCACGGTTGCCATCGACTCGACCTGCACAGCAACCATTACCTTCAGCCCTGCTCCCGGCGACGGAGGCAATCTGACAGAGCAAGTTCTGGTTCAGGGCAACGTGTCCAATGCTCCTGTGGGTGTAGATGCCACCGGCGTGGCTCCAACGTTGGCCATTGTCACGGCGACGGCGCCGACGAGCACTACCGGCACCATCGAGAATGTTCCAGTTGCGGTGACCGTAACGCCCAAAGTTTCCGGCAGTCCCACGCCCACGGGAACCGTCACCCTGACGGTGGTCTACGGCAATAATGTGCCTCTCACCCAGCCAGCTCTGCCAACCAAGTACCAGCTCACGGTGCCGCTCAAGAATGGCGTGGCGACGTTCAATTCGGCTATAGCGAAAGCACAAGGGATGCCCATGTACGGGTTGCCCATCGCCAACTATACATTCACGGCCCGCTACAACGGAGACACCGCGTATACCTACGCGAATTCGAGCGCGTCAGCTCCCGTTTCGGTCGCCACCGCGGTGCCGACCGTGGTCATCGAGCCCACGATCAACGCCTCCCCGCTCAACACGGCTCCCACCAGCCCGGCACAATTGGAGCCTTATACGCTCCCCTGCACGTCGGGCCCTCCGGGCAACTGCACCACCAGCTATAACTGGGGCCAGCCTGCAAGCAACCCTCCGGGTTACCTTGTTGTTGCGGCCAATGGTTGCATCGGCTGCGTCGGCTCTTGGGGGAGTGACGGCACCGTCCCGCTATGGGCTTACAACTATCCTTTGACTGTGGCGTCGGCCAGCGGCGATCTCATAGTTGGCACGGCCGCCTACGCAGGCCAAACACTCCCGAGTGGCTATAACTTAGGCTCGGTGAACTACGTCGGGACGAACGGGTCTCTCTGCGGCAGCGTCGCAAACAGTGCATCCATTATCGACGTGTATCAAACGAACGGCGTCGACACTGCGCCGTTTCCCGTTGATTGCGCCCCCATCATCGGCATCAACGGAGCGGTGGTCCCGGTATTCATGGCCTATTTCACCTTCACTCCGCAGTATTCCGGGGAATATAGCGACCTGCTCCCGAGCGATACCAATCCGAACTACACGAGTTCGACGGCAGCGCCCGTCAACATCTGGGGGGTGGCGCATCCCGTGGTGCAGATCAGCTCCAGCCCGGCAGCGCTCGTTGTGGCCCCCGGATCGTCGGTATCGGCCACACTGACCCTCGCTTCGGTCCTGGGATATGGATATATGGACCGCGACAACGGACCAACCCAGATTCCAAATTATGCCATGCCGCTCGCCTTGCAGTGCCAGGGCCTGCCCGCGTACGCATCGTGCTCCTTCACCTATCCGACTCCCAATCCGTCGGACCGGCAAGCGACCGCCTATCCGGTGGGGGCCCTTGCATCACCCTACAATACCGTGGCCTTTCCGGCCTTCGGTGGCTTGCTATGCCAAAACAGCACTGCGGCAGCGCCGGCATATTGCGCCATCGATATCGGCCCTCCCCCTGGATTTGTGCCTGGGCTCGCGGTAAATCATAACGGCAAGGCAGCACCCTCCTGTGACGCAAGCGATGGATGCCTGGGGCCGGGTCAGGTCGTGATGACCATTACCACCAATGTGCCGTTGGGCACCGTCTCGAGCCGCAAAACATACCAGGGCGGCATTGCTTTCGCAAGCATCTTCGGGCTCGGCTTGCTTGGCCTGACTTTCCGTAGAAAGGTCACTCGGTTTCGAAAGCTATCGACGATCGCTTGCGCACTGCTCTGGGGCGGAACTCTTATTGGAATAACTGCCTGCAGTACCACGACCCTCGGCACAGAAAAGACCGGGATTACGCCGACCGGGACCTACTGGGTTACGGTCACAGCGAATCAGGCGGGGACCATGGTGATCCCGGGATTGACCTATAACCAAGGTATTCCGAATCTCATTCCCGGGAACGGAGACCAGATGTCTCTGCCGTATACGATCAATGTGACGATCACCAATTAGTCAAAGTGCGGCGGCGCGAGTGCGCCGCCGAATGTTGCAAGGAGAGTATGATCATGCGATTTCGTGGGGCTTGGTGGCTCATAGCTTCAGCTTTGGCGGTTGCTGGATGCAGCGGTGGCAATACCGTGACAACATCCCAAACGGCCCCGGCTGATATTTCGGACACGCCTGCCGCCGGGAGCACCGGCGTCGCCGTCACTGCGCCCGTCACGGCCACATTCAACGAGGTGATGAATGGGACGACCATCAACTCCTCGACCTTCACGCTCACGCCGGCGGGCGGAACCGCTGTAACTGGAAATATCAGCTATAGCGCGGGCAGCTCCACGGCCGTTTTCGCACCGGCTTCGCCGCTCGCCTATAACACCGTCTACACCGCCTCTATCACGACTGGCGTGCAGAACCCCGCGGGAACCGCGCTTGCGGCGAGCGATACCTGGTCCTTCACCACGGCGACCGGCCCGGCACCGACGGTCACCGCAGTCACGCCCGGCAACGGGAGCACGGGCCTGGCAGCGAACACAACCATCACGGCCACCTTCAGCGAGGCGTTGAATGCGTCGACCATCACTGCTTCGACCTTTACGCTAACGCCGCAAGGCGGCGCTCCCGTGAGCGCAACAGTCAAGTATAACGCGACCACCTTCACCGCGACGCTCACGCCGAACGCACCACTCGCCGCTAACAAGACGTACACGGCAGCGGTCACCACAGGAGTTGTGGGTGCGACGGGAAACGCCATAGCCAATGTCAATTCATGGTCGTTCACTACGGCGCAAGGTCCGGTGCCGACAGTTACTGCGGTGACGCCCACGAGCGCGACCACCGGCGTCGCCATCGCTTCCACCGTCACGGCTACCTTCAGCGAGGCGATGGATCCGTCAACCCTCACCGGCTCGACCTTCTGGCTGACGGGTGGCGGCGCATCCGTGACGGGGACTGTCTCCGCCGATCTCACCGACACGATCTTCACCTTTACTCCGTCGGCGCCTCTCGCCTACAACACAACCTACACGGCGCTCATCACCACCGGAGTTCTGGCCGCCTCGCAGGTTCCGGAGGTTCCGCTGGCAGCTAACTACACTTGGTCATTCACCACTGCACCACCTCCGCCAGCGACGGTCAGTTGCTCGCCAGTTCCGTGCTCACCAGTCACGCCCGCCAACGGGAGCACGGGCCTCCCCATCACCGGTACAACTGTCACGGCCACATTTGGCGCGGCAATGACCGCGTCCACGATCAACCCTTCGACATTTACGCTGACCGGGCCCAGCGGCGCCGTGGCGGGGGCTGTCAGCTACAATTCGACCACCTTTACTGCCACCCTCACTCCGTCTGTCAGTTTCGCCGCCGGCGCCACATACACCGCGACAATCGGCACCGGCGCCACCAGCTCCCTGGGAGGCCCGCTGCCCGCGCCCTACACGTGGAGCTTCACCACCGCAAAGGCTATAGTGCCGACCGTCACCTCGGTCACGCCCACTAGCGGCGCCACCAATGTGAACGCGGCTAATCCTGTTACGGCGACCTTCAGCGAGCCGATGAACGCCGCGACCCTCACTACTTCCACCTTCACGCTGACGGCCACAGGCTCCCCCGCCACTACGGGAACAGTCGCCTACAACACCGGGACGCAAACGGCGACGTTCACGCCTTCGGTAGCCTTGGCTCCCAACACTGCCTACACCGCGACCATCACCACGGGAGCGCAGGGCGCCACGGGCGCCGCATTGGCCTCCAACTACACGTGGACCTTCACCACCGAGAACACTCCGAGCGCGGTGGCAGTGAGTTTCGGAACCACCTACCAAACGATCCGCGGCTTTGGCGGAGCGACGGTATGGCTTGGACAAATGTCCTCAGGAGCGGCCAAGGCCCTGTTCAGCCCAACCAGCGGCCTCAACCTCAGTATCCTGCGCGTGCGCATCGATCCCGAGGGCTCGGCATCGGGCGGCGGCATCCACAACCAACCATATGAAACCAGCGCATGGGACTATGAGGCTGCCAACGGCGAGGAAGCTGTCGCCAACAACCCGAATGCGATCGTCTTTGCGACGCCGTGGACGCCCCCGACCGCCTGGAAGCTCAATGGTAGTAGCAGTTTCTCGGATGACGGCGAAACGTGGAATCAGTCATACAACAGTTGCAGCGAAGGGACCGGTTACTGCGGCGGCTATCTGAATCCGTCGGACTATGCCAACTACGCCAGCTACCTGGAGGATTTCGTCCACTTCTTCAATACCGTCGCCAAATTCAATCTTTACGCGATCTCGATGCAGAACGAACCGGAGGAAAACGTCACTTACGAATCGTGCGTCTGGACGCCCGAGGAGATGGATACCTGGGTAGCAAACAACGCCACCACAATCACCTCGGACCCGTACTCCACGAAGCTGATCATGCCGGAGTCGGACTCCTTCAACCCAGTCGATGCCGCAAAGACTCTCAACGACCCGAATGCGCAGGCTCAAGTCAGCATCATCGGCGGCCACCTCTATGGAGTCTCACCTGCACCCTACTCCATTCCTGCGGGGGACAGCCCGAAAGAACTCTGGATGACCGAGTTCGGCCCCTTGAGCGGGACGCCACTAACGTTTGCTCAAGCCTTGTCGACCTATGGCTTATCGATCCATAACGCCCTGGTCAACGGCCAATATAACGCTTATGTCTGGTGGGGATTGTTCGGCCAATCCAACGGCACTTGTTCAACCGCCGCCGGCACCTGCGGCTTTGTCGACTTCAGCGGGAATTTGCAGCCGATGGGCGAGGTCATGGGCCAGTACTCGGAGTTCATCCAGCCGGGCTATGTACGCGCATCGGCGACCGCAACTCCCGTCTCCGGAGTGTACGTCTCGGCATATACAGGCGAAGACCAATCGGGCACCCAGCACTACGTGATCGTTGCCATCAACACCAACTCGACCGTGCAGAACATTAACTTCACGTTAAGCGACGCCCCCACCGGGATTTCCTCGATGACGCCAACCCAGAGCACTTCCGCTGCCGGATTGGCGACAGAGCCGGCAGTCACGGTCACGGCCGGACAATTCCTCTACGCGCTTCCCGCGGGGAGCATCACCACGCTTGTGCAGTAGGGCGCCGTGGAGCGGCGCGGTTTTATGGCTTGGCTGGATTTTTCGCGCTTGGAAGTTGCCCTGCCGGTTGCCCTTTACCACGCGACCCTTGAGAAGCGGTCTGGGCTGCTTCCAGGACGGCGGTGAATGCGGGCTTCGGCTTGCCCTGACGATCGAACAGCAGAGGATAATTCGTCCGTCCCCGGGTGGGGAAATTGTTGAGCCACGAGCCACCATCGGTTACTCCCCAAAGTGTGACCCGGCCCATCGAGGCGTGGTGGTCGACATACACCTTGAACAGTTCCGCATAGCGCTTGGCGAGTTTTTGCTGCATCTCGTCGGGCAGTCCATTCACGTAAGGATTCGATTCGGCCGTCCCAGCGGCTGTCATCGAAACGTCGGCCGAGTTCGAGCGCGTCGTGCGGGGTAGGATATCGATGTCCATCTCGCTGATATTCACCTGGAGACCTAACGCCGCAAACGCCTCGATAGTCTCCGCTTCCGCCTTCGCGTCCGCATCGTCCAGGTGGAGGTGCCCCTGCAATCCAATGCCGGTGATCGGAACTCCGTCCGCCTTGAGCTTCCGCATCAACTCAACGGCGCCTTTGCGTTTGGCTTCGTTCTCCAGCGAATAGTCGTTGTAATAAAGCTGCGCGTTGGGATCGGCTTCGTGCGCATACTGGAAAGCCTTCTCAATGTAGTCCTCGCCGATGATCTTGTACCACTGCGACTGGCGCATAGTACCGTCTTCGTTCAGCGCTTCGTTGACCACGTCCCATCCGTTGATCCGCCCCTTATATCTTCCAACAACCGTTCGGATGTGATCATGCATCCGTTCGAGCAGTGCATCGCGGGTCAGTGGCTTGCCATCTGCATCCTGAAAGACCCACTGCGGAACCTGGCTGTGCCACACCAGGCAATGGCCGATAATGAACATCTTGTGCTTTTCGCCGAAGGCCACGTAGCGGTCCGCCGCATCGAAGTTGTATTGGTCCAACGCCGGATGAATTAACTGCCACTTCAGGTCGTTCTCCGGGCTGATCGTATCGAATTGTGACTCGATGATGGGGTCAGCAATCGGGTCGCGATCCTCAAACTGGGCCGTGTTCAATGCCGCTCCGATGTGAAACAGCCCCTTGTAGGCTTCCTTAAGGGTCGGCGTTGCGCTCTGACCTTGAGCGATTGCAGTTGCTAACAGTAGTAATGCGAGGGGTTTAATTGGACTGCCTTCCTTCCTGCGGAACCTTTATTCACTCCATCCAAAGCGCGCTGGTAATGATGCGCGGATAGTAGCGGCTGGCCTTGCCTTCGCCTGAGACGATCTGGTCGCAGCAAGCCCAGTAGGAGCTGCCTTCGGTCTGCCACTTCACGTGAGCAGCGTCCGCCTGGCGAAAGACCATGGCGATTTCAGGATTGGCGTCCAGATCGAACACTTTGCGCGTGACGTGCATGAAGATAGAGATCTTGCTCATCCATGAGTTGTTGCTGGTCGAGGAGAGCTTGATACCGCCGTCGGCAAAGAGATTGCGCCGCTCGGGGTCGAGCAACAGATTGCGTGTGTGCTCGCGGAGGACTTCGAACATCCGTCTTTCTGACGGAGTCGAGTAGACTTGCTCAAGCGTGCAGCCGGCAAAGCCCGTGTTGACGAAGTAAAGCGGATAGACACAGCCCTCGATGGCGGGCAAAATGCGTGACGAGTAGCCAGGATTGGATTTCTCGAAGATGGCCGGGAGGACACCGTCTTTGGCCTGCTCGGAGACCACCGCCGCAACTTTGGCGGCGAGTTCCTGTGAGCGTTTCTGATTCGCTGAGTCGCCGAGTTCGCGGAACATCAACCCAAGAGCCCAGTAGCTGGCCCAGCTTTTGACGGCGATATAGACGTTGTTGCGGGTCTGCGCCAGCGAGTGATCGAGCGAATCGTACGTAGTGATTTCCTGTCCGCCTGCGCATCGGGTGCTGTCGAACTGCGCGAAGCCCACTTTGCCACTACGGTTGATCATGCTGGTCAAACAGGCCTCAACCACGGCCTGGTTGTTCTTGAGCCACACGAGGTCGCGGGTCTTTGCCATGTAGCAGCCTGCGGTGAGAATCCAATTACAGAGCTGCTCCTGGGTCATGTAACTAAAGCAGCCGGTCAGGTTTGCCAGCTCATAGCTACTGCGACCGCGGGGTGAGAAGTTGTTGTGCGCGCCCATATCGTGGCAGAAGCTGATGCCACCCGGCTTCTTGTCATAGGGGCGATTAAGCTGAGCCTCATCCGGAGGCGGCGGGGTCTGAGAAGGATCCACCTGCAGCGTATCAACCGAAGGAGCGAAATCCGATGTGTAGACCTTCACTTCGTCGGTATAGCTGTAGCGGCGAACAAACTCATCGAGCAGGTTCCGGACCAACCAGGGATTGTGCTCCAGCTCCCAAAACACATGATCGACCGCCAGATCGAGGGTGTTCATCATGCAGTATTCGCCCTCATTGACTACCCAGAGCGGCTGACCTTCCACCTCAAGCAGCTGCGTGCTGCCGTAGTAACTGTGGGTGGCATGAGAGATCATGAATCGTTGATCGTCGGAGACCGCGGCGCTGTCCAGTTTGTTGTCGAGCGACCGCGCCGTTGCAACAATCTCGCCGGCATTATCGAGCGCTGTCTTAAGCACATCGACAAGACCCTTGAAATACCTGGTATATAGATAGCGGCCGTCGAGCCCGTTGGTTTGGAAGCCCTCCAGGTAGGAACCGAGCGCAATCGTGATCGCGTACTTTTTGCCCGCGGGAACCTCAAATCCAAAACCGGGGCATGATCCCAACAGATGAACCGGATTGTGGCGTTCACGGACTCCGTCGCTGGCGGACCAGCGCATGAAAAGAAAGGGTCCGGCATCGATTTTCACCCCTTCTTCGGAAGAGGTGAAATCGAACAGTTCGGCGGCGGCGCCAGCTTCGCGGCGAAAAGCAAATGCCACTCGGCCGCTGCCCAAATCCTCAGGCAGAGTTCGGCTGCCAGGGCGCGCGTGATTCAGCGCGAACATCGCGGTCCGCGTGGTGGTGCCGGCGGTATTATCGAGCTCGAGACGGGCGATGACGGCAGGCACCAGGCCTTCGCGCATCCGCTGTTCGCTATCAACGGCAGGATCAGGAATCGTCCCGAAAGGCGAATAGATCGAAAACGTCATCCCCTCCGCTCTCCATTCATCGCTTGCCCAGCCGTAGGAGCGCGAGAATTTGCCTTCCATTAATGGCACGGCGTCCGGCTTGACATTCTGCTCCGCAGGGCCGGCCTGCTCCACCAGGAAAGAATCGGCAGCGCGGTTGACTGCCGCAGTATAGAAAGGCAGGCACTTCAAGGTTGCGTCTGAGTGGCGATCGCCGTCCTTGAAACCAATGAATACTTCCTGATCGCCGGGTTGCCCGATCTGCAGACCGATGCCCCCGCGGGTTCCGAAGTTGCCGCAGGTAAAGCTCATGAATGCGCCCATCGGCGAATGTTGGGCATTGAAGCCCAGGTGGTAAGAGAGCGGTGCACGTTTGATCACGATAGTTCCCCGCGGAAGATTATAGCTGCACAAATGTTATAGCTGCACAAGTGCAGCGAATGATTGAGTCGCTTTTTTCTCGAGTCACCGTGAAGTTTGAATGAGGCTGTGAGCACTGCAGTCGCCAACCCAGACCACAAAGCGATATACTCCGGTGACTTCAATCACCGACACTGCTGCGTTGCACTTAGAGGATCGAATCGGCTGTTTACCGGCAGCGCAGGCAGTCCCATGAGGAATTGGCGTGTGTCTCATCCGACTGCGGCTTTAACTTGCTGGTGTTGCAGGTCCACCGGGACTTTGGTGCAGTATCGCGTATGCATCGATGACTTGCCTTAGGCCAAAGGTTAGGAAGAGAGAAGAAATTCATGAACGGCAATAGCAAACAGCTTCCATTTTCAGAAAAATTCGGGTATGGCCTGGGGGATCTGGCTGCCAACTTTGTCTTTCAGGCATTAATGGCGCTGCAGTTGGATTTTTACACTAAGACCTACGGATTGACCCCCGCGCAGGCGGGCACCATGTTTCTTGTGGTCGGGTTGGGCTCGGCAGTCTTCAATCCCGTCATGGGCGTGATTGCCGACCGAACTCAAACCCGCTGGGGCAAATTTCGACCCTGGCTGCTATGGACCTCGGTGCCTTTTGGCGTGATTGGCATTCTGACCTTTACCACGCCTCACTTGAGTCCAATGCCCAAGCTGCTGTACGCATGGGGCACTTATCTGTTGCTGCGTTTGATCTATGCCGCCAACAACGTGCCCTATGCCTCCCTGACGGCAGTGATGACCGAAGACCCGGATGAGCGCAACAGCATTGCTACATACCGTCAAATGTTCGCCAACACCGCCGGATTCATCATAGGGAGCCTGGCTGTTCCCATGGTCAAGTTTCTGGGCGGTAACAACAGCGCCTTGGGCTATCAATTGACGATGGGCATTCTCCTTTCGCTCTCGGTCATTTTTTTCCTCATTGCCTTCGCTGTCTCGAAGGAGGTCATTCAGCCCGATCCGCAGCAGAAGACATCGGTGCTCGGCGATCTCGGCGACTTGTTCAAGAATGGCCCCTGGGTCACTCTTTTTCTGGTGACGGTCTTTTATTTCACGGGACTTCTGATTCGCGGCAACGTGATGCTGCCCTATTTTGAGAACTGCTCCGGCAACAGGTTGCTGTTCAGCTGGTTTAGCGGCTTCGGGTTGATCTCGTTGCTGATCGGCGTGGCCTGTTCGACGGCACTGACCAAGCGTATCGGCAAGCGTGCTGTGTTCTTTTGGAGCATGACGTTGACGGGGCTGCTTTGTATCGCGCTGTTCTTCATCCCGCCAACGGCGGTCGTACCGATCATTGCTTTGGAGGTTGTGCGCCAGTTCGTCTTTGGCTGCTCGGGTCCGGTGTTGTGGTCCATGATGGGCGATGTGGCCGATTTTGGCGAGTGGAAGACGGGACGACGCGCCACCGGCACAGTCACCTCCGCTGTGGTGTTTGCACTTTGGGTTGGGGTTGCCCTGGGAGGCGCGATTTGCGGTTGGTTACTCTCTTTCTACGGTTATTCTTCCCAGCTTGTGGTGCAGTCTCCGCACACGCTGTTGGGTATCCGGCTGGTTGCCTCGGTCTACTCCGGCGCGGCATTTCTTGCGGCGGCTGTGTGCCTGATCTTCTACGGCATCAGTATGAAACTTAACCTCACCATCTCCCACGATCTGACCGACCGCCGCAAGAGATTTTCGGTATAGCGCGTCATTCTGCAAAGGGCAGCTCTCGCCATGGAGAGGTTATGACTCGAATAATTCCGCGGCTGCTGCTTACCATGCTGCTCCTCTCCACGGAGTTCGCCTCCGCACAGAGTGCCCCCATCCCCCAGCAGCTCACCTTCACGCCCTACCACTCCACCGGTATCTACAAGATCGGCGAAACCGTCGGCTGGACCGTCACCCCGGGCCCCGTCACGCCCACTTATGCCTACAAGTGCACCGTCCGCCGCAACAATAATGTCGTCCTCAAGGAAGGCAAGCTCGATCTCTCCTCGGGCAAGGACACGATCGAAATCGTTGGCGACGAGCCCGAGATGATCTACGTCGCCATCGAGCCCTACGCCGTCCTCCCGTCCGCCGCACCCGCCGCACCCGCCGCTGACGCCACGGCCCCAGCTCCCACAGCTGCAGCCGCGCCGCACACCGATGCCGCGGCGCCTTCCGTCACCGCCGCAGCCGCCGGCGTCGCTCCCACCCGCTCCCCCTACACCGGAGGCAACACTGGCCGCAACAACGGCCTCTATGCAGTCGGCGCCGCCGTCGCTCCCTTGCAGATCGGCCTCGACACGCCGCGTCCTGCCGATTTCGATGCCTTCTGGAACGGAAAGCTGACAGAGCAGGCCAAGATTCCCATCAATCCCGTCCTCACCCCCACCCAGAGCGACGTGCCCGGCGTCGAGCTGAGCATCTTGACCCTGGACGCCCTCGGCTCCAAGGCCCACGGCTACGTCGCCAAGCCCGCCGAGGACGGCAAGTTCCCTGCCCTCATCCAGCTGCAGTACGCCGGCGTCTACGCCCTCAACGCTCGCGCGGATGAGCAGCGCGCGGCCTCCGGATGGCTGGTCATCAACGTCGACTCCCACGACAAGCAGCCCAACGACCCCTCCGGCGGCATCCCGCTCGCGTACCAAGCCGTCGGCAACTCCGACCGCGAGAAGTCCTACTTCCTCGACATGTATCTCCGCGACTCCCGCGCCCTCGACTACCTCATGACCCGCCCCGACTGGGACGGCAAGACCATCGTTCTCACCGGCGGCAGCATGGGCGGCCAGCAGAGCCTCGCCCTCGCCGGCCTGCGCCCAGAGCGGATCAGCGCCGTCCTGGTCTGCGTTCCCGCCGGGGCCGACACCAATGGTGACCTGCACGGACGCAAAGCCGGCTACCCCAACTGGCCATCCGACAACCCCTACATCATGAAGACCGCCCTCTACTTCGACCCGGTCAACTTCGCCTCCCACATCAAGGCCCCGGTCATGGCCGGCATGGGCTTCATCGACACCACCGCGCCCCCGGCCGGCATCTGGACCGCGCTCAACCAGATCCCCGGCCCCAAGGAGCCGCTGCCCATGATTCCGGCCGAGCACGACAACATGACCCCTGTGCTGGATCAAGTCTGCCCCGCCCGCACCAGCGAGATCCTCGACCAGATGGTGCACGGAATTCCCTTTACGCCAAACAGCCTGCCGCAGGAGGCGAAATGAGCCTTCCGAGTTTCGGCAGGAGTCTTGCTTCGGGGATGACCGGCCCGGCGGTAGGTGTCTCTATGAGGGATGAATCGAGGGAAGAACAGATGGGTCGAGTTGCCTGGATGCGAGATTGGAAGCAAAGTCGAAACCGACTGCGCCGGCTAACGATCTCAGGGTTGATAGTTCTGAGTGGGAGTGCCATCGGACAGACGGCCGCTCCGCAGGCTGCACTGCCGCATCTCGAGAAGCGCGGCAACGCCACTCAACTCATCGTTGACGGCAAGCCCTTCCTGATCCTGGGGGCTGAAGTCCACAACTCCAGTTCTTCCAGCGTGGAGTATATGGAGGCCGTCTGGCCTCACCTCCAGGCGATGCACATGAACACGGTCGTGCTGCCCGTCGCATGGGAAACGATTGAGCCGGACGAGGGCAAATTCAACTTTCAATGTGTGGACGGCCTTCTGAAAGGTGCCCGCGCCCACAACCTCAAGATTGTGTTCCTGTGGTTTGGCGCGTGGAAGAATACCTATTCCAGCTACGCGCCGGCGTGGGTCAAGACCAACACCAACCGTTTTCCACGGGTCCAGTTGAGCGATGGACGCGACACGGAGCGGTTGTCGCCGTTTAGCGTGGCCGTTCGGGAGGCAGATCAGCGGGCGTTCACTGCGCTGATGGACCACCTGCGGGAAGCCGATGGCCAGGCGCATACCGTCCTCTTCATGCAGGTGGAAAATGAGGTTGGAGTGATCCCCGAGGCGCGGGACCACTCTTCAGTTGCAAACACTGCCTTCGGAGCGCCCGTACCGCAGGCGCTGATGAGTTATCTCGAGAAGCACCGCACGACCTTGGCCCCGGAACTCTCGGCCGCATGGGAAGCAGCGGGGGCGAAGGCTTCGGGTACGTGGCAGCAGGTCTTCGGCAAAGCTCCGCTGACGGACGACCTGTTTATGGCCTGGCAATACGCCACTTATATTGAACACATCGCCACGGCCGGCAAGGAGAAGTATCCATTACCGATGTACGCTAATGCCGCACTCATTCGTCCCAACTACGAACCTGGCCAGTACAACAGCGGCGGTCCTTTGCCTCATTCCGCGGACGTCTGGCGGGCGGGTGCGCCTTCGCTCGATTTCCTTTCTCCCGACATCTACTTCAACGAGTTCGCGCAATGGTCGAGCAGCTACTCGCGTCCAGGGAATCCGCTCTTTATTCCTGAGTCGCAGGGAGGGGCAACCGGGGCGGCCAATTCGCTCTACGCCTTCGGGCGCCTGTCGGCCATTGGATTCTCTCCATTCGGCGTCGACGATGCGGGGAATGCTCCGCTCGACCTCGTCGGAATCACCAACCCAGCGGAACGGCCGGACGACGATGCAATAGCCGCCACATATGCCGAGCTTTCCAGGCTGTCTCCCCTGATTCTCGAGAAGCAGAGTTCTCGGGTGGCATCACGGCTGGCCTTATGGAAGGGGACGCGCAGCGCGCGGCGAGAGTCCCCCTCGGCGACTTCACAGCCAACATCACCAGGGCAGGAGGCCGCGCGGGCACACGAGTCGCGGCGATGTTCCTTCAGACCGGGCCCAACGAGTTTCTGGTGGTGGGCGTCGGCGATGCGCAGATCACTTTTTCCAGTGACAGGCCGGGACCGCCCATCGTTGGTATCGTCAGCATCGACGAAGAGTACTACGAAAATGGGGCTTGGGTGCCGCGGAGGCGTCTCAACGGCGACGAGACCTCACAGGGACAGGCTTTGCGGCTTTATGCTTCCGACCCGTCCCAAGGGAGAATCTATCAAGTCCGCTTGTACCGATATTGACCGGCCACTGCACCCATCAGGGCAAAATCTCCGGGCATGGCGGCTTGTGGCGCGGAACTATGCCTTTGACGTACCCGCCATTGCGAACCCAACGTATTCTTTTCCCTTGAAACGACAGCGTTGTTCTTACAACCTGCGCCAACGAGCGTAAGATTGTAGGGAATTTGTTTTCAAAAAATGGAGATTCCGATTTCCGCCAAGCCATCTAACCTGATTCTGTCTCTATTAGCGACCATCTCCATCCTGGGATGCGGGGGAGTGGGTAGTTCGCCGGTCGCGACCACTGCTTCGACGCTCCCCGGCAGCAGCTTGGTCGGCCAGGTGAAGGGTGGTCAGCAGCCGATATGGGGTGCCACGATTCAGCTTTACCAGGTGGGAACGGCTGGTGACGGCTCCAGCGCCGCGCCTTTGGGCTCGTCGACCACAACCAACCCATCGGGCGGGTTCACCATCACCGGCGATTACACGTGCCCAGGGTCGAATCCGCAGGTCTATCTGCTGGCAACCGGAGGGAATCCAGGCCTTGCGAGCGGAACGAACAATACCGCAATCAACCTGATTGCGGCGCTGGGATCATGCAGTTCGCTGAGTCCGAGCACTTTCATCAATCTGAATGAGGTAACCACGGTGGCGGCGGTGGCGGCGCTCTCGCCGTATATGACTTCGCCGACCAGCATTGGATCGGGCACGTCGGATACGTCTGGGCTGGCGGCCGCGTTCACACTGGCTTCGCAATACGCAAGCACGGCGACCGGCGCGTCGCCTGGCACCGCAATACCGGCCGGCGATGCAGTTCCGAGCACACTGATCAATTCGCTTGCGGGCATTGTGTCGGCGTGTGTGAACAGCAAAGGAGGCAGTGCTGGCGATGGATCGAGCTGCGGCACGCTGTTCACCGATTCCACGCCCTCGGGTGGCGCGGCTCCGGCCAACGTTGCCACTGCGCTGTTGAATATTTTGAACAATTCAACCAGCGATCTAACCTCGCTGTTCACCTTACTGCCGTCAACACCGCCGTTCGAGCCAGTCTTGAATGCAGCGCCGTCGTCGTGGGGAATCAGCCTTTTCACCCCGGCCGCCGGAACCGCGCTGGTGGACTTTGGCACACCGGAACAGACCATTCGCGGTTTCGGCGCATCGGAAGTGTTTGATTTGGTGCTGCCGAGCTCACAGATTACGGGGTTGTACGGACAGTCCAGCGGGCAGGTCGGGCTGAGCATCATGCGCGTGCAAATTGCTCCCGCTACCTGGACCTCAGCCACCCAGACGGCAGACACCACTCAGTGGACCACGGAACTCACCAACGCCAAGGCAGCGCAAGCTTTGGGGGCTACCATCTTCGCCTCTCCCTGGACCCCGCCCGCCAGCATGAAGAGCAACAACAACACGGTTGGGGGCAGTCTGAATACCTCCAGTTATTCCGATTACGCGAACTATCTTGAGGCCTTTGTTAACTATGCAACCAGTATTGGCGTGAACCTCTATGCGGTCTCCATGCAGAACGAGCCGGACGCCACGGTTGGCTACGTATCCTGCTCCTGGACCGGAGCGCAGATGGATGCATGGGTCGCGGGTTACGGTTCGGTACTCACCACGGGTGCGAACCCGGTCAAGTTCATCATGCCGGAATCGGAGAGTTTCATTACCAGCTTGTCCGACCCGGCGCTGAACGACAGCGCGGCCGTCGGCAACATCTCGATCGTTGGCGGTCACCTGTATGGGGCGTCGCCCTTCTATTACACGAATGCCAAAAACAAGGGCAAGGATGTGTGGATGACCGAGCACTTGCTCGTCCCTGCCAATAACAGCTCCCCCGTCATGGCCGATGCCATTTCCTTGGCAGAGGAGATTCACAACTCAATGACCGTGGCCGATTACAACGCGTACGTCTATTGGCAGGGGCCCAGCTACCCAACGAATAAGTCCCCGCAAGAACACCTGATTGATGCCAGCGCCAACCCCACGTATTACGGTTTGGCTATGACGCAGTTTTCCCGCTTCGTGCGCCCCGGCTATCTGCGTTACAACGCCACGGCGACCCCGGTCACCGGTGTCTATCTTTCGGCTTATAGCGGTAACGGGCACCAGGTGATCGTGGCGATCAACTCCACCAGTTCCGCGGTCACGCTGCCGATCCAGATTGTGAACCAGACGGTGACCTCGATGACGCCTTACCAGACTACTTCCAGTTCTTCGGTATCTCAGCTGAGCCCGGCTACAGTAACCAACAACCAGTTCAGTGCCACACTGCCCGCCCTGAGCATTACCACCTACCTGCAGTAGCCGGGACGCCCAGCCCTCTATGCCCGATTATGGGCGCGTTGCTTCAGCGATGGAGGTATTCCCGGTAACTGCGAACAGCGTAACGTCTCCACAACAGCCTCCTCACCTGGAATTCGTGTACGCGTCGCCGTCTGAGTATGCTGTGATCTCGACTAAGTGCACATTTTCTTGGCATCTATGGCGGACTGGCTCTCGCCGCGGGCAAGAGTCGTGATTTTCTCGTCTCTCGGCCGGAGGCAACTACGTTCGCGAGCCGTGCCGCAGGGTATCTCTTTTTAAACAACGTTTCCTGTTGCGGCCTGAAACTGGTATTCGGTCACCGGGATCGAGACAGCACGCGGATAAAGTATAGATTCCCGCTATTCGACCGTCTCAAATACAAATTTGACTGATCCGGCACGATTCAAACCGGGATAATACGCTGTGGGTGGAGGTGCAGGTGCCTGCACTGAATCGGTAATGATTGCTCATAACTCCATCGTGCCCGTCGAGCCACTGACGCAACAGGGTGCGTTGGTATCCTGCCCTCCGGGAACACCTACGTCCGGTTTGGTGATCGAATCTCGCCGCGACCGGCTTGGCGCCGGATCGGGCCGATGAAAGGGTGATGGCTGAACTGTGCATGATTCGAGTTGACCAGATGCTGCTCGCGCAAGCTTCACCCAGAAGAATCACAACTTGTGGCTATTAGGTGGTAAAAACCCGCAACCAGCCCAGGCGGGGAAGAGGAACGCGCCAAGCGTGATCGACACCGACAGCCTGGCGAATATGTCCCCTGCCAAGCCAACTAGGTCTGGGCTCGGGATTGTCGCTGGCCTCGACCGACTGGCGCCGGATCGGGCTGACGGAATGGTGATGGCTGATGTGGACCTGCCATTCTGAGATGGTGGTGATGGAGGTCTGGTCATTCTCCGAGGTGACCACGTTCTTCTGGAGCTGGCCAGATATCGAAGGTTCAACAGACTGAATGTGACTGTCGTTGCCCGGTGCAGAGATACGTGCCAGTCTCAGCCTGGGCAGTTGATCTCTTGAGCGCAGCCAGGGAGCCGGCAGGGCCGGCTTCCTGGTTTTCGTAGCGTTATGTGAGGTCGTTATGTGCCTGGAGTCTGCCGGCGCGTCGTGAGTCATCCTCAGAGGGGACGATGTACCAGGGGATGATGTACCTTCGAACCCTTTGGCAGCACGGAATCCGCTGGTCTACTGGAAGAAGAGGCATACTCCATGGAATTGACCGCCGAGATGAGCAATCCGATGATGACCATGATGATCAAGTCGGTGGCTGCGGAGGTTGCTTCCCTGCTACGGGCCGAACTCGCGCGCCTGGGTGGCTCGGATGTTCAGCCGATGCTGCTCGACGTCAAGCAGGCTGCCGTCTACCTTGGCAGGTCCGAGCAGGCGATCCAGCACATGATCTTCCAGAAGGATCTACCAGTGGTCAGGGTGGGGCGCAGGGTACACCTGCACCGCACCGATCTGGACGCCTTCATCGAGCGGAATAAGGAGTAATCATCGGCGTTTGGTTTTTAGTGTTACGGTGAATCATGCAAAAGCGGGACAATTCGGGCACCGTCTACCTCCGCGGCAAGGTCTGGTGGGTCAAGATCCAGGTCAACGGTCGGTCAGCCTACGAGTCTTCGAAGTCAACCAAGCTGTCGGTCGCGACCAAGCTGCGGGACAAACTCATCGCCCAGCGTCACCGCGGCGAGCTCAGGGGAGGCGCGCCGGACACGGTCACCATCGGTGAGCTGCTGGACGACGTGCTCAAGTCTGACGTTGCGGAGTCGACCCGCTACGTGTGGAAGTCAGTGGTCGAGAAGAACGTCCGGCCCTTCTTCGGCAAGATACGCGCGGTCAAGTTGACCACTGACAAGATGGACGCCTACCGGGCGAAGCGGAAGGCAGAGGGACGCACCGATGCGACGGCGAACCGGGAGCTCTCGATCGTGCGGACTGCGTTCAACAACGCCCGCAAGCGCACCCCTCCCAAGGTCAATGTGGTTCCCTACTTCCCCATGATTGAAGAGACGACTGTGCGCCAGGGCTACCTGGCCGATGAAGTGTACGCTCGTCTCCGCGACGAACTGCCTCAATACCTGAAGGCGATCTTTGTCTGCGGCTACGTTACCGGCATGCGCAAGAATGAACTCGCCAAGATCCGCTGGGATCAGGTGTCGTTCGATGAGTCCCTGATCACGCTGGAAAAGTACAGGACCAAGGGCAAGGATCCCCGTACGGTTCCGATCCTCGCCGGTGACATGCACGATCTGCTGATGGCGAACTGGGAAGATCGGCAGGCGAACCGGCCCCTGTGCCAATGGGTCTTCAACCTCGACGGTATTCCTCTGAAGGACTTCCGGACATCCTGGAAGCATGCATGCGAGCGCGCCGGTGTCCCCAAGTTCCAATTCCACGACCTGCGCAGGACGGCCGTGCGCAATATGCGCCGGGCCGGAGTACCCCAGGTGATCCGCATGGCGATCTCGGGACACAAGACAGACTCGATGGAACGCAGGTACAACATCGTAGATGGCGAAGATCTGAGCATCGCCAAGGAACTCATGGAGCGGCGCATGAAACCAGCCGTCACAGGTTTTGGAGGCGGCAAACAGAAGACAGCTTAAACGCACTAGCTTTTGCGACTAGACGCCGGCTGTAACACTAACGACTAGATGCGGCAACACTGTAACAGATACGACTAACAAGAGTGCCGGTTTTCCCTGCAAACTCGAGTGCGACGAACCAACGAAGGCCAGCGGGGGTACTGTAACAAAAAGGGATAATTGTAACACTAAACGCAACACTAAGATGCCAAAAGACGATACTCAACGATACCAGGCGTCTACGAGAATCAACAAGATGACACCCGGCAATGTCCGGTGAAACACCGAAGATAGGCTTGAGGTGCTAGCGCCGCAAGGCATAGGGGTTCAAGTCCCCTCCTCCGCACCAACTTGAAAACAAATGATTTACATAAGAGTCAGCCCAACCGGCTGGCTCTTTGATTTTGCTGACTGTAGTGGTTTTGGACCCAGTTGTCGTGAGGGTAGTCTGAGCATCCGCTCAAGCTGTCCCCGAGGGGATTGAAGATGGAAAGGACTCGATGATCTACGATTCCATCAAGACGTATAGAATCCAACTCGATCCCGAAGGGACTATGCCGAACATCGACGTTGGTGTCCGCGTGGATGGGCGAGACATCCCTGACGCGCGGGTAGACTACGTCGCCATGATCTTCGTGGGTCGCGCGGTCCACACGCTGGGGGAGCTTTTCGACTTAGACAAGTCCAAAGTGGACAGTATTCGTGAAGACCTTGAGGCAGGCCGCCCCGTACATATTGAGGTGCAAGCCTTGCGCACCCAACTGATCCAAGCCGGATTCATCCCAGAATAAAATATGTGTGGCCGCTACTATCGCCGATCCGATAAACAGCGCATCGCTGAGGCGTTCCACCTCGGCAAACTGGCGAATGGGTTCGTACTCCCACCAGCCGACTACAACATTGCCCCGACCACGTTTCAGCCTGTCATCCGCGCCGACAAAGAGACCGGAGAGCGCGAGCTCGTGACCATGCGGTGGGGCATGGTGCCCAACTTCGCCAAGAGCCTCGCGAACTTCAAGGGGTTCTCGACCATCAACGCGAAGGCGGAGACTCTCACGAGCAAGCCGATGTGGCGCGGACCCTTCCAACGTCGCCGTTGCCTCGTCCCGGCAGACGGCTTCTATGAGTGGAAGACCCTGGACGCCAAGACGAAGCAGCCGTACGCGTTTACCTTGCGCAGCGGCGACCCGTTCGCCTTCGGTGGCATATGGGACG
>Ga0224555_1000617_pt1 | contig 54681 bp, 43 predicted proteins | sample 714S23034metaG_FD_180687 | JGI IMG/M metagenome (GOLD analysis project Ga0224555, IMG submission 180687) | Peat soil microbial communities from Stordalen Mire, Sweden - 717 S2 30-34 | ecosystem: Environmental > Terrestrial > Soil > Wetlands > Peat | place: Sweden: Norrbotten County, Stordalen... | reverse complement strand
TTGGTGGACCCATCCACCAAACTATACCCAAAGGCTTCGAAAATGTCCAGCGGTTCACCCCAAAAACTCAAAAAGCGCGCCACCCGGCAGCCAATACCGAAGCAAAGTAAGCGGCATTGGGTTGGCAACCTGCCCCACAGCAAATGGCCAAAGTCCGGAGCCGCCTTTTAGCGGCCAGAAGCCGGCTAAAAGCCGGCTGCGGGCAAAATAGCCCGCCCTCCAAAATTCGAATTTTGCCGCTCAAATAAAGTATCATTTAAGGGGATACAGCATTCCATTTCCCGAAAAAATAAAGGGGATTATGGCTGCAACCAGGAGCAAAGCCAAGCCGGTGGACGTCGAGCCGCCGCCCGCGTCCGGCCAACCGGGATGTCCTATTGTAGGGATCGGCGCGTCGGCCGGGGGCCTCGCGGCATTCGAAGCCTTCTTTTCCGGCATGCCCGCCGGCAGCGATCCAGGCATGGCCTTTGTCCTGGTGCAGCACCTGGCCCCGGACCACAAAAGCATTCTCACCGACCTGGTCAAACGCTATACCCGCATGCAGGTCTTCGAGGTGGCCGACGGTATGGCCGTCCAGCGCAACTGCGCCTACATTATCCCGCCCAACCGGGACATGGCCTTTCTCAACGGCACGCTCCAGTTGTTGCAACCCGTCGCGCCCCGCGGGCAGCGCCTGCCGATCGATTTCTTCTTCTCCTCGCTGGCCCAGGACCAGCACGAGCGGGCCATCTGCATCGTGCTCTCCGGCACCGGCAGCGACGGCACGCTGGGCGTGCGGGCGGTCAAGGGCGAGGGCGGCATGGCGATGGCCCAGAACCCCGAATCCACCGAATACGACGGCATGCCGCGCAGCGCCATCGCGACCGGCCTGGTGGACTACGTGCTGCCGCCGGCCGAGATGCCGGCCCAGCTCATCGCCTATGTCGCGCACGCCTTCGGACGGCTGCCCCTTCTGGTTTCCGCCCCGAGCCCCGCCGGCGAAGACGGGCTGAAAAAGATCTTCGTCCTGCTGCGCGTCCAGACCGGTCACGACTTTTCCGGATACAAGCGCAACACCGTCGCCCGCCGCGTGGAGCGGCGCATGGCCGTCCACCAGATCGAGCGGCTGGAACAGTATGTAAGCTATTTGCAGCAAAACCCCGCGGAAGTGGACGCGCTCTTTCGCGACCTGATGATCGGCGTCACCCGGTTCTTCCGCGATCCGGAGGCATTCGCGGCGCTCCAGGAACACGCCGTCCCGCGACTGGTTGCGGACCGGCCCGCGGACGCATCGCTGCGCGCCTGGGTGCCCGGCTGTTCCACCGGAGAGGAAGCCTATTCCATTGCCATCCTGCTCCAGGAGCGTTTGGACGCGCTGAAGCTGAACTTCAAGCTGCAGGTGTTCGGCACCGACATCGACCGCCGCGCCATCGATCAGGCGCGCATCGGCATCTACCCGGCAGGCATTGTCGCGGACGTCTCGCCGGAACGGCTGGAGCGCTTCTTCACCCACGAGCCGGGCGGGGGATACCGCATCCGCAAGCGCATCCGCGAAATGTTGATTTTCTCCCCGCACAACCTGATCAAAGATCCGCCGTTTTCCAAACTCGATCTGATCAGTTGCCGCAATTTGTTGATCTATATGGAAGGGGAACTGCAAAAAAAGCTCATCCCTATGTTTCACTACGCGTTGAACCCTGGCGGCATGCTTTTCCTGGGCAACTCCGAGACTGCCGGCGAGTTCGTGGACCTGTTCGCGCAGATGGATCGTAAATCGAAACTGTTCCTGCGTAAGGACGATGGCGGCGCTTACCATCTGAGAACGGGGAGGATTCTCCCCGGCCTGACCGATGAAGCATCCGCTGCGCGGCGGTCCGGGAAAGCCGCCGAGAGCCGCGTCTCGTTCCGCGAGTTGACCGAGGCAGCGCTGCTCGCGCATTATGCCCCGGCCGGCGCGCTGATCGATGAACGGGGCGACATTCTGTACCTGCATGGCCGCACCGGCCAGTACCTGGAGCCCGCCCCGGGCGAGGCCGGCATGAACATCCTGAAGATGGCCCGCGAGGGGTTGCGGCGCGAGTTGACCACCGCCCTGCACAAAGCCGTGGCGAACGAAGAGCCGGCGCGCCACGCGGGCCTCCAGGTGAAGACCAACGGCGATTTCACCACCGTCGATCTGACCGTCGAGCGGGTGTCCGCGAGGCCGGATTCCACGGTTCCCCGCAACCTGTACCTGGTCATTCTGGAGAACCCACCGGAGGCGGATCCGGAACGGTCCGCGAGGATGGCGGTGGTGGCGGTCGGCGGGGGAGCCGCCCACAGCGGCACGGACGCCGACGCGCGCATCGCCGTGCTGCAACGCGAACTGCGAGCCAAGGAGGACTACCTCCAGACCTCCAACGAGGAACTGGCCACCGCCAACGAAGAGCTTACCTCCTCCAACGAGGAAATGCAGTCGGTGAACGAGGAATTGCAATCCACCAACGAGGAACTGGAGACCTCCAAAGAAGAATTGCAATCGCTCAACGAAGAGTTGGCCACGGTCAACGGCGAACTGCAAGCCAAGGTGGCCGATCTGTCGCGCGCCAACAACGACATGAACAACCTGATGTCCGGCACGGGCATCGGCACGATATTTGTGGATCATCACCTGCGCATCCAGCGCTTCAACCCCCCGGCCACTCAGTTGATCAACCTGATCCCGGCCGACGTGGGGCGGCCCTTGGGCCACATCGTCTCCAACATGTTGGGTTATGACAACCTGGTGACGGACGTGCGGGCGGTGCTGGACGACCTGGCCCCCAGGGAGGTCGAAGTGCGCGTCCAGGGCGACGGGTGGTACCTGTTGCGCATCCGGCCCTATCGCACCACGGAAAATGTGATCGAGGGCGCGGTAATCACTTTCACCGAGGTCACCGAGATGAAGAAGGCGGAGGCCGCGCTGCGGGAATCCAAAGCCCTTCGCCGTTTGGCCGTGGTGGTGCGCGATGCGCACGATGCCATTACCGTACAGGATTTGCACGGCCGCATCCTGGCCTGGAATCCCGGAGCGGAAAGGATGTTCGGCTGGAGCGAAGCCGAGGCGTTGCAAATGAACATTTGCGACATGGTCCCGGAGGGGCAGCGGAAGGAGGTGTTGGCGGCGCTCCGGGGGCGGCGGCGGACTGAAAGTCTGGAGCCGCGCCGCGTGCAACGGATCGCCAAGGATGGCCGTATCGTGGAGGTGTCGCAGATCGCCACGGCATTGGTGAATGAGGCCGGGGACGCCTATGCCATCGCTATGACCGAAAGAGAGGTAAACCAACCGGGGGCAACCGATGCCCGATGACAACATCCGCTCCGCTCTGCGCCGGCGGGCGGAGGCGGTGGCCCTGGACAACGCCCCGCAGGCGCCGGAAGACCTGCAGCCCCAGCGCGCGCTGCACGAGCTGCGCGTGCATCAGATCGAGCTGGAGATGCAGAACGAGGAGTTGCGCCGGGCGCACGAAGAACTGGAAGCCTCTCGCGCGAAATACGTCGACTTGTACGACATGGCGCCGGTGGGCTATCTCACGCTCGGCGAACCGGGGTTGATTCTGGAGGCCAATCTGACCGCCGCCAGGCTGCTGGGCGTGCTCAGAAGCGCGCTGGTGAAGCAGCCCTTATCCCGCTTTATCCTCCCCGACGATCAGGACATCCACTACCTTCACCGCCGGCGGCTCTTCGAAACGGGCGCGCCGCAGACGTGGGAGTTGCGGCTGTTGCGAAAGGACTCCGGCCCCTTCTGGGCGCGGGTGCAGGCGGCGATGGCGCAAGACGCCGGCGGGGCGGCGATATGGCGCGTAGCGATCAGCGACATCGACGACCGCAAGCGCGCCGAGATGGAGAAAGAGAAGGCCAAACTCGAAATCCAAAACCAGCGGCTGGTGAAGGCCGAGAGCCTGAGCCTGATGGCCGGCGCGATCGCCCACCGCTTCAATAACTATCTGATGGCGGTAACGGGGAACCTGGAACTGGCGATGGGCGACCTGAGCCTGGAGGCGCGCTCCTTCCAGGACCTGACCCACGCCATGGGGGCGGCCCGCCAGGCGGCCCAGTTGAGCACCCAGATGCTGGCCTACCTCGGACAAGCGCCCGGCAGGCACGAGCCGCTGGATCTTTCCAGCCTGTGCCGCCGCAGCCTCCCGGCGCTGCGGGCCCCCATGCCGAGGGGCATGACCCTGGAGGCGAATAGCCCGGCTCCGGCCCTGGTAGTCAACGCCAACGCCAGCCAGTTCCGGCAGGTCCTGGCCAATCTCGTCACCAATGCGTGGGAGTCCTGCCAGGCCGGCGGCGCGGTTCAGCTTGCGGTCAAGGCGGTTTCCGCGGCGGAGATTCCCGCGGCCCACCGTTTCCCCATCGGCTGGCAGCCGCACGGCGATGCCTATGCCTGCGTGGAAGTGGTGGACAACGGTTGCGGGATCGCGGAGAAAGATATCGAGCGGCTCTTCGACCCGTTTTTCTCCCGCAAGTCCAGCGGCAGGGGACTAGGCCTGCCCGTGGTGCTGGGAATTGTCAAGGCACACGGCGGGGTCATCGCGGCGGAGAGTGAACCCGGCCGGGGAAGCGCCTTTCGGGTCTATTTGTCTTTGTCCGCTGAAACCCTGCACCCGCGGCCCAAACTGCAGATTGTTTCGAGATCGACGGGAGGCGGCGCGGTGCTGCTCGTCGAAGACGAGAAGATGATCCGCAGAGTAGTGCTGACTATGCTCACCCGCCTGGGTTTCAAAGTTCTCCAAGCCGAGGACGGCGTGGAAGCGCTGGAGGTGTTCTCGCAGCACCAGGAGGACATCCGCTGCGTGCTGTGCGATTTGACCATGCCGCGCATGAACGGATGGGAGACATTGAGCGCGTTACGCGAGCGCGCGCCCGGCATCCCGGTGATCCTGGCCAGCGGCTACGACGAAGCGCAGGCGATGTCCGGCGACCACACCGAGTTGCCCCAGGCATTTTTGGGCAAGCCGTACCGGCTGAGAGCGCTTCGCGAAGCGCTCAAGCAAGCTTTGCAGGGTGTGTAGGGATGGTGGGTCACTCGTACCGCAGAGCCACCACCGGATCGACGCGCGCCGCCTTCAGCGCCGGGATCCAGCAAGCCAGCATGGCTGTCGCGGCCAGCGCCACGGACACGGCGGCGAAGGTGGCTGGATCGGTGGCTTTCACGTCATAGAGCAAACTGGCCATCAAGTGCGTCAGACTCCAGGCGCCGGCCAGCCCCGCGGCCATGCCGGCCAACGCCATCGCCATGCCTTCCCGGACGACCATGCTCACCACTTCGCGACGCTGCGCGCCCAGCGCCATGCGCACGCCGATCTCCCGCGTACGCTCGGTCACCGCATACGCGAGCACGCCATAAATGCCCACCAGTGCGAGCAGCAGCGCGACCGCCGCGAAAGTCCCCAGCAGGAAGAGATTGAAACGCCGCGGCGCGATGGAGTCGGCCAGCGCCTGCTCCAGCGTCTTCACGTTGTAAACCGGCTGCGTGGGGTCGATGCCCGAGATCAGCTTGCGCATGGCCGGCGCAAGAGCCGATGCATCGCCGGCTGTCCGGAGAACCACGCTGGTGCCTGCCAAAAAGGGAAGCTGCTGGTACGGGATGTAAATCTCCGCGGGCGCATCGGCGTCGAGTTGCGAGTATTTCAAATCGGAGACGATGCCCACCACGGTGGCTGGCCCTGGAGTGGAAATCTGGCGGCCGAGCGGATCCGCTGCGCCGAAGGCTTGCCGCGCCATGCTGGCGTTCAAGAGCACCACGCCGGAGTCCGCATCGCCGAGCCAGCGCCCACGCAGCAAGCGCACGCCGAGGGCCTTCAAGTAGCCGGGCGATACGGCGTTAAGGCGAATGACGTGCTGCTGGTTTGGCGCAGTATCGCTGGGAAATGGCACGCCCTCGAAAAGGAACCAAACCGAAACTCCAGCGGCTTCGACTCCGTGGGCCGATTCGACGCGCCGCAACAACTCCCGTATATACCCTTCATGCGCAGGTTTCTCGCGGTATTGCGGCCCCACCGGCTGGACCTTCATGGTCAGGATGCTTTCCGGCGCAAAGCCGGGCGGGTGCGCGTGCATGCGCCAGAAGCTCTTCAACATCAGCCCTGCGCCGATGAGCAGCACGATCGCCAGAGCCAGTTCCCCGGCTACCAGCAATCCGCGCAGGCGCAGCCCGGCCCCGCCCGCCGATGTCCGCGCGCCTTCCTTCAGGGCATCGTGCAGGCTGGTGCGCCAGAGCGCGAGCGCGGGACCGGACCCAAACAAAATGCCGGTTCCAATCGATACGGCCAGAGTGAACGCGAGCACGGCGCCATCGATACTGGTTTCCTGCAGCCGCGGAACCGCGTTCGGCGAAAGCCGCACCAGGATCGCCAGCGCCGTTCGCGCCAGCACCAGGCTCGCGGCGCCACCCATCAGAGCCAGCACCACGCTCTCGGCCAGCAGTTGCCGGATGACGCGCGCGCGTCCCGCCCCCACCGCCGCGCGGATCGCGATCTCCCGCTGCCTCGCCGTCGCACGCGCCAGCAGAACGCCGGCGATGTTCAGAACGGCGATGAGCAGGACGAGGGCGCCGGCCGCCAGCAGTACCAACAAGGCCGGGCGTGCGGCGCCAGTCAAATGGTCCGCCAGCGGCTGGATTCGGAGCCCGGTGGTTGGCCCGCGAAACTGCGGGCTGCGGCCCTCTTGCGCGCGTTTCTCCAATACCTCGAGCTCGGCCATGGCCCGCGCGGCCCGCACGCCTGGCTTGAGCGACGCCACCACGTTGACGGTGCGGCCCATGGCGATGTCCTTGGCGGGCAGTGGAAAGTAGCCATCCACGGGCCGCGGTTCCAGAGCCTGCCACCACATCGGAAACTGAAAGCGGAAATCCTTCGGCAGCACGCCGGTGATGGTGACCGAACGGCCGTCCACGGCAACGGACCGGCCGACCACATGCGGGTCGGTGGCGAACCGGCTCTCGAACAGGTCCCAGGCGAGCACCACGGTGTCCTGCTCTTGCGGCCCGAACAGACGGCCGAGAGCCGGCCGGGCGCCCGTCAGCGCCCAGAAATCGCCGGCAATCGCTACGCCGCTCACCTGCTGCGCATCCCTCGGGGTGACCATCGCGGCCTGCTGGGGACCGTACGCAGCCATGCCCGTGTATGACTGCGCATGTTCCCGCCAAAAGCAGAAGTCGGGCGAATCCATCGTGGACGTCTTGATATTCGGATCGTAGTCGCCGATCCAGACCAGGCGCTCCGGATGCGGGCACGCCAATGGGCGCAGGAGCACCGCGTTCACCACACTGAAGACGGCTGTGTTCATGCCGATGCCCAGCGCCAGCGTCAGAACGACTACCGCCGCGAACCCCGGATTGCGGACCAGCATGCGCAGCCCATACCGGATATCCTGCAGCAATTGTTCGAGCCACACCCGGCGCCAGACCGCCCGCGTGTCTTCTTTCACGCGCGTAATGTTGCCGAATTTGCGGAGCGCCGCGTGGCGCGCCTCCTCGGGCGGTATGCCGCGCTCGATGTTGTCGCGCGTCTCCCGCTCGATATGGTCGCGAATGTCGTCGTCGAGACTGTCCAACATGCGGCCCATCATGCGCCATGGTTTCACGAGTTGGCCTCCTCACCCGCCGGTTTCAGGATGCGTGCGATGGCGCGGGCCAGTTTCTCCCACTTCGCGGTTTCCACCTGAAGTTGTCTGCGGCCCCGCGCGGTGAGCTTGTAATACTTGGCCCGGCGGTTGTTCTCCGAAATCCCCTCCTCCGCGGAGATCCACCCTCTTTTGATGAGACGGTGCAAAGCCGGGTAAAGCGATCCTTGCTCGACCTGCAGTACCTCTTCGGAATTGCTTTCGATGGCCTTCACGATGGCGTGGCCATGGGCCGGCCCAAACAGCAGAGTGCGCAGGATCAGAACGTCGAGGGTGCCCTGCAGCAGCTCGACGCGGTCTTCCGGCTTTCGAGTAGACATTCTAGGCGAATCATAGGACGGCTCGGGTAGAATGTCAAGGGGGCGGTGCGCGCGGCGTGCGTTGCGGAGATCGTCCACAGATTGAACGGGTTTGTCATGGAAAAGTATCCGCCGTTTTACTGGGGGAACTCAACGCCGTATGCCATGAACCATCTCAGGGGTGAGTTGGCGACGCTCATCGACTAGGGCGAATAGTTCGGCGCTTGGCCTGCTCTCCGGCGCGATGCCACCATGCCAAAGTGTGGTGATCACCCCTTCACGCTTTACGGCCTCAATTGCTGGCATCAGATCGCTGTCGCCAGTAAAAATGGCTGCATTGGTGATTTTGCCTTTCCCGGCCAGTAGAGCCATATCGACTCCAATCATGCAGTCTACGCGCTTTTGTTGGAAGATTGGATTTCCATTCGCACCGACGCCTCGAAGGACCAAACGACCCAGTCGGACTTCAAACCGAGGCAGTAACGACAATGCTGTAATGAACCTGTGTTTTGACGCGTATCGAGCGCTTTCCTCGGGACTGGGCGGGTTTCCTTGGTACGGCATACAATGGTAGTAGTAGGCACGGAGCAGTTCGTCGGGTTGGGACATCAGTTTTACGAGCTTCTCGTAGTCCAGCCTGACGTTGGCGTGGTCTCTGTACAGAACCTTGTCCAAGTACCCCGCATCAATGAAGACCGCCGTTACGCCCATCGTATGCGCCATTACGTGGCAAGAAACAACAAAAAAGCCTGGGCGAAGCACCCAGGCTTTAATATTTATCCCCAAGTGCCCGCAGGAACTCAGGGGTTCATAATTCCATTCACATTATAAGATACATTTGGGCAGTCAAGAGTTCTTAGAATGTAATCCGTTGATACTAAAAGGGAAAATGGCGAGCAAAACCATTGACAACAAATCGAGTCAGCGTCCATAGCTGTGGCGCACGTTACAGCAGCGCAGGGTCCAGGCCGTTAGCCGCCATGGCAGCGGGCGCGGACGCTTCCGCGCGCGATTCGTCCCGCAGAAACTGCAGCAACTCGTGCTGGGAGCTCTCGAAGTAGGAGTCCAGGAACTCCTGCAACGCCAGGCGCCGCATGGCGTCCCGCGAGACCGCCGCGGCGTACACAAACGCGCGGCCCGCTTTCCGGCGCGTGACGATCCCGCGGCGCGCCAGGCGGTCGAGCACCGTCATCACCGTGGTGTAGGCCAGTGGACGGCTGGCGCCGACCAGTTCCCGCACATCCTTCACGCTGCCTTGCCCGCGCGACCATAGCGCGCTGAGACACAGTAGCTCCAGGGGCGGCGGGATGGCGCGCGTGGAGGCTTTGCGCATCAGCCCTCTCGCTTCGCCTCCGCTGGCTGCCAGGCCTGCCGCAACTTGTCGCCGAATGGGGAATTGTTCCTGGGCACCGGTGCGGGCGCCGGTGCGGATGCGGATGCCGGTGCAGGCGCGGCTGCGGGCACGGGCTTGGCCGGCGCAACGGCGGGCGCGCTGGAAGGCTCGGGGACCGGCCCGGCCAGATACCGGTCTTTCTTAAGCAGCACGCGCTCGAGGGTCGGGCTGAAACCGGTGAAGTTGCCCGCGAACTGGCGGTCCGTCTCGATCAGGTGCCGCATGCACTCCATCTTGGAGTCCAGGTCGTCCAAATAGTGGAGCAGCATGGCTTCCGGGAATACCGGCGTCTTGGGCGATCCGAATTCCAAGTGTCCGTGGTGGCTGATGATCATGTGCTCCACCAGCGACCGCAGCCGCGGCGGAAAATCCGGGATGTCGCGCAGCTTCTCGCCCACCATGCGCACCCCGATCAACATATGTCCGAGCAACTGGCCCTCGTCGCTGTAACTGAACCCGCGCTCGTAGCTCAACTCGTAGATCTTGCCGATGTCGTGCAAGATGGCGCCCGTCACCAGCAGGTCGCCATCGATCATGGGGTAGTGACTGGCCGTCAGGCGCGCCAGGTGGCACAGCGACAGTACGTGCTCGATCAATCCACCCAGATAAGCATGATGGATTTGCTTGGCGGCCGGCGCCACCCGATAGCGCCGCGCGATATCCTCGTCGTCCAGCAGAGCGGCCACCAGCTTGTGCAGGTGCGGATTGGCGATCGCCCCGGCGAATCCGCGCAATTCCCGCCACATCTCGTCCCGATCGCGCGCCGATGCCGGAAAATAATCCGCGAAATCCACTTCGCGGTCGTCCATCCTGTGGATGGTGTGCACGGTCAACTGCGGCCGGTTGTGGAAGATTTGGACCAGCCCCTTCACCTTGACGAAGTCGTCGCGCTCGAAGGTCTCCATCACTTCGGTCACGTTGTCCCACATTTTGGCATCCAACTCGCCGGTGCGGTCGCCGAGTTGCAATGACAAATAAGGATCGCCCTTCTTTTTCTGGCGGATCTCTTTGGAGCAAACCAGGAAGCTGCCGGTGACGATCTGGTCCGGCTTGAGTTCGGTCACATAGGGGGATTTCATGGCAGCCGGCGCGCTTACGGCTTGGGGGGCGCCGCGACCGGTGGGACGGGGGCGGAGGGCTGAGCTGCCGTGGCGCTGGTGGGCGTGGTGGCCGGCGCGGGCTTGATGGCCGGCTTCTTATCGCCGGTCCCGGGAACCGGCAGCGCGAACAGCAGCCGCTTGCGCCGGTGGTGGGCCGCCACTTCTTGCTTGGTGACGGTCTGCGGCTTCAACTGCGCGACATCCTTCCAGGTGGTGTCCTTGCCGGGCGCCGCGCCGCTGTCCAGGTAGCCAGGCTTGATCTCCAGAAACGCCTCCGTGCGCAGCTTGGTCAGATAGGTGCGCACCTTGACGTTCATCTGCGGCCCGGCCATTCTCTCGTTGATCTCGTTTTCGACCTCTTCGTAAGTGGCTAGTCCTTTTTCGTGGCGTTCCACGATTTTCGTGATCAGGAACCCGGTCGGCGCGCGAATCGGATCGGTGATGGAACCCTTTTTCTGCTTGAAGACGAAGTCGTCGATCTCTTTCAGCAACTGGCCGCGCTTGAACGGAGGCATTTCACCGCCATTGCGGGCGGTTTCCAAATCGTCGGAATTGGTGGCCGCCAGGTCCCCGAATTTCTCGCCTTTGCGCGCGCGGGCCACCAGGTCCTTGGCCTTCCTTTCGGCCGCGGCCACCTGCTCGGGCGTCTTCCCTTCGGTCGAAATGAAGATCTGTTGCACGAAGACTTCCTCGTCGCGCACGAAATCGTTCTTGTGCTCTTCGTAGTATTTCCGCTTTTCCGCTTCCGCGATAACCACATGGGAGCTGATCTCATCGCCGATGACGCGCTGGGTCAGCATCTGGTTCTTGACCTGCTGCTTGAAGTCCTCGAAGGGTATCCCCATCTGCTCGCGGATGAAGTCGTGGAATTTGTCGGGATCGTTGATCTTGCTCTGCACCTGCATGGCGGCCAGGCGCTTGGTGATTTCGGAATCCACGTTGATGTTGAGATCCTTGGCTTTCTGGACCAGCAGGAGCTGGTCGATTTGATCGCGCAAGGCGTCGGCGGCTTTCTCATGGAGGGCCTGTTGCAGCTTGGCGCCGCTCAACCCTGGCTGCTGGCGAAGCTCAGTCTCGAGCTCCTGCCGGGTACGCGCCATTTCGCCGCGCGTGATGACGTCGTTATTCACTTTGGCGACGATCTCTTCGACGATGCGGACGTCGGCCGCCGCTGCCATAGAGACGGAAACCGTCAGAAAGAGGATAAGCCTGCGATACATATACTCGACATTTTAGCATTGTGTCTGGTGGGGCAGGCCCGTCCCGCTTCGGCGGGTGCTTAACCGTTCTGGGGAAACCGCTTCCTAACGGTCGCGGCTCGGTAACAGTCACGTCGATTTCGCAAGGTTTACCGAGCCGCGACCGTCAGGGAGCGGTTTCTGTCAATCAGAATCCCCCAATCCGTCTAAGCACGCGGGCGTCGGCCTGCGGCGGCCTCTCAGGCCGCCTTGCGGCGTGTCATGGGTTGACCTTGTAATACCCCCGATACGCGCCCATCTCGGGATAAAACACGTGCGCCCGGCACAATTCCATCGCCTGCCGGATGTGTCCCAGATCGTGGAAAGCAAATTCGTTCAGCAGTTGCGCGACGGCGATCGTCCCGAGTTCCGCGTGCTGGCCCGACCGTTCGCCCGCGCCCTCCGGCATCCCCTGGAGCAAGGTCAACGTTTCGCCGCGCCGCTCTTCGAAGCGCGCTATTTCGGCGTAGGGATCGAATTCCGTCCCGGACCGGGGCAGGCTGGCAGCCTGCTGGCAGCCTGCGCGGCGGTTGGCTACCGCCGCTGTCTGACGCGAGGGCGGCAGTTGGCCGATTGACAATCGGCCGCAGCTTACCAAGCTGCCCCACAAAGCATGTCTGGCATGGGACCTCCAGAGTACAATATAGGTTTCTCCGTGGAAAACTCAGTGCATACAAACCCAGTTTACTGTGCCGCTACCGTCGCGCTGGCGATTCTGGCGGCGGGCTGCGGCAAGCCACAGGCGCGGGCCGTCGGCGGGATGCCTGCCGTTCCGGTCAGCGTGGCGGTGGCAGCCGAGGAAGCCGTGCCGGTCCAGATCCGGGCTATCGGCACGGTGGAACCGTCGTCGACCGTGCAGATCAAATCGCAGGTCGCCGGCGAGTTGCTCAGCGCGAAGTTCACCGAAGGCCGCGACGTCGACAAAGACGAACTGCTGTTCGAGATCGATGCGCGGCCGTATCGCGAGGCGCTGGCCCAAGCCGAAGCCGCGGTGGCCAAGGATCGCGCGCAATTGGTGCAGGCGCAAGCCAATCTGGCGCGCGACAGCGCGCAGTCCAAGAGCGCGGAGGCCGACGCCTACCGCTACGAGGAACTCGCCAAGGAAGGCGTTGCGCCGCAGATGCAGGCCACTCAGCAGCGGGCCGCCGCCGACGCCGCGCGCGAGTCCACGCACGCCGACCAGGCAACCATCGAGAGCGCGCGCGCTTCGCTCGAAAGCGATCAGTCAGCGGTGGCGCGCGCCAAGCTGGACCTCGGCTATTGCGAGATCCGCTCGCCGGTGAGCGGCCGCACCGGCAATCTGCTGGTGCATCCCGGCAACCTCATCAAGGTGAATGACGTGGCGCTGGTGGTCATCAACCAGGTCGCGCCCATCTTCGTCTCGTTCGGCGTGCCGGAAGATCAGCTCAACGTCATCAAGCAACGCAGCGTGGGAGAGAAGCTGGCGGTCCAAGCCTCCACGGACGCCGAACCCAACCACATCGCGCGCGGCCGCCTGAAAGTCATCGACAACGCGGTGGACACCAATACGGGCACCATCCGGCTGAAAGCGGTGTTCGACAACACGGATCACAAGCTCTGGCCGGGCCAGTTCGTCAACGTGCTGCTCATGCTGGATACCCAGAGCAATGCAACGGTGGTGCCTTCCGAAGCGGTGCAGGACGGCCAGCACGGCCAATTCATTTTCGTGGTGAAAGCGGACCAGACGGTGGAACCCCGGCCGGTCACGGTGGCCCGCACCATCGGCCGCAAGGCGGTCATCGCCAAAGGCGTCGCGCCCGGCGAGACGGTAGTGACCGATGGCCAGTTGCTTCTGTATCCGGGCGCGAAGATAAAGCCCGTCCCGGCGGGCAAAGTGGACAATCTGGCACTCTGACCATGCATATTTCACGCATCTTCATCGAGCGGCCCGTCATGACCGCGCTGGTCATGTTAGCGATTTTGCTGTTCGGGGTCGTGGCCTTCCGGTCGCTGCCGGTGGCGGCTCTGCCTACGGTCGATTACCCGAACATCCAGGTGAACGCCCAACTTCCCGGCGCGAGCCCGGAAACCATGGCGTCGTCCGTCGCCACGCCGCTCGAGCGCCAGTTCTCCACTATCGCGGGCGTGCAGAGCATGAACTCGCAGAACACCCAGGGCTCTACGCAGATCACCGTGCAGTTCACGCTGTCGCGCAACATCGACGCCGCCGCGCAGGATGTTCAAGCCGCCATCGCCAAGGCGGAGGGATTGCTGCCCTCCAACATGCCGCATCCGCCTTCCTATCAGAAGGCCAATCCGGCCGACCAGCCGGTGCTGTACCTTTCGCTCACTTCCGATACGCTGCCGCTCTACACGGTGGACGAATACGCGGAGACGTTGCTGGCGCAGCGCATTTCCATGGCCAGCGGCGTTTCCAGCGTGCAGGTTTATGGCGCGCAGAAATACGCAGTGCGCGTGCAGGTGAACCCCGACGAACTGGCCGCGCGCGGCATCGGTTTCGACGACGTGATGCAGGCCATCCAGCGCAGCAACGTGAACCTGCCTACAGGCAAATTGTATGGCGAGAAGCAGGCCTTCACCGTGCAATCCAGCGGCGAGTTGACGCGCGCCGCCGCCTACCGGCCCTTGGTCGTGGCCTACAAGAATGGCGTGCCCATTCGCCTGGAGCAGCTCGCCAACGTGATCGACGGCGTCGAAGACGATCACGCCGTGGCGTGGTTCCAGGGCGTGCGCGGCATGATCCTGGCAATCCAGCGGCAGCCCGGAACCAACACGGTGGAAGTCGTCGATAACATCAAAGCGCTGCTGCCGCAGTTACGCGCCGAGATTCCGCCCGCGGTGAAGCTGGATATCTCCTTCGATGCGTCGGAATCCATCCGTAGTTCGATCCACGACGTCGAGTTCACCCTGTTGCTGACGGTGTGCCTGGTGGTGATGGTCATCTTCGTCTTCCTGCGGAACCTCAGCGCCACCTTGATTCCGGGCGTGGCCGTGCCGCTTTCCATCATCGGCACGTTCGCCGCCATGTACCTGCTGGGCTATAGCTTGAACAATCTTTCCTTGATGGCGCTGACGCTGTCGGTGGGATTCGTGGTGGACGATGCCATCGTCATGCTGGAGAACATCGTCCGCTACATGGAGATGGGCAAAGGGCGCATGGAGGCCGCGCTGCTGGCTTCCAAGGAAATCGGCTTCACCATTATTTCCATGACCATCTCGCTGGTGGCGGTGTTCATTCCAGTGCTGTTCATGGGCGGCATCGTGGGGCGGCTGCTGCATGAATTCTCGGTCACCATCACCATCGCCATTCTGATCTCCGGCTTCGTTTCGCTGAGCCTTACGCCGATGCTCGGCAGCCGCTTCCTGCGCTACAGCCGCACCGGTCACCATGGGCGGCTTTATGGCGCGTTTGAGGCCGGGCACCACGCTTTGGCCTCCGGCTACGATTACACGCTGAAGAAGGTGCTGCGCCATCAATTCGCCACCCTCATGGTTGCGGTCGTGCTGCTGGCCGGCACGCTGTATCTGTTCTTCACCATGCCGACCGGGTTCATTCCCAGCCAGGACAGTTCATTCGTCTTCGGCATCGGGATGGCCGGCCAGGATATTTCATTCGATTCCATGGCCAGGCACCTGAGAGCGGTTGCCGATATTGTGGAGCGCGATCCGAACGTGCTGGACACCGGCACCTTCGTCATGGGAGGCAACCAGGGCGGCTTCTTCGCGCGCCTGAAGCCGCGCTCCGAACGCCCGCTTTCCGTGGATCAGATCATCGAGGAACTGCGGCCCAAAGTCGGCGCCGTGCCGGGCATCATGGTGTTCCTGCAGAATCCGCCGCCCATTACCGTGAGCGGGCAGTTCTCCACCAGCCTCTACCAGATGACCATGCAGAGCGCCAATCTGAAGGAGATCTATGCCTGGGTGGATCCGCTGATGCAGAAGATGCGCACGCTGCCCGGATTTCTGGACGTGAACTCCGACCTGCAGATCGCCAGCCCACAGGTGATGGTGGATATCGATCGCGACCGCGCGGTAGCCCTGGGCTTGTCGCCGCAACAGATCGAAGACGCGCTCTACACGGCTTACGGCAGCCGCCAGGTCTCCACCATCTACACGCCAGCCAATCAGTATGCCGTGATCCTGCAGGTTGCGCCGCAGTTTCAGCGCACGCCGGAGGGGCTGTCCAAGATTTATCTGCACTCCGCGCAGGGCACGCTCACGCCGCTCGACACCGTGGTGAAGCTTTCGCGCGCGGCCGGCCCGCTGAGCGTCAACCATTTCGGGCAACTGCCGGCGGTGACCGTCTCGTTCAACCTGAAGCCCGGCTTTTCGCTGGGCGATGCGGCCAGGGACGTGAAAGAGGCGCTGCAGGAACTGCGCATACCGCCCACCATCAGCGTCAACTTCCAGGGCACGGTGAAGGAATTTCAGCAATCGTTCCAAGGGCTGTCCATCCTGCTGATCGTGGCCATTCTGGTGATTTACATCGTGCTGGGCATCTTGTACGAGAGCTTCATCCACCCCATCACGATTCTTTCGGGGCTGCCTTCGGCGGTATTCGGCGCGTTGCTCACGCTGCGCCTGTTCCACAAGGAACTGGATCTCTACGCGTTCGTCGGCCTGATCATGCTGTTCGGCGTGGTGAAGAAGAACGCTATTATGATGATCGATTTCGCTCTGGAGCAGCAGCGGGTGGAGGGCAAGGCGCCATTCGAGGCCATTTACGCGGGCTGCATGCTGCGCTTCCGGCCCATCATGATGACCACCGTGGCGGCGCTGTTCGGCACGCTGCCCATCGCGCTGGGCTACGGCGAAGGCGCCGACGCGCGGCAGCCGTTGGGCTTGGCGGTGGTCGGCGGACTGGTGGTGTCGCAGTTGCTGACGCTGTATATTACACCGGTGATTTATCTGTATATGGAACGCTTCCAGGGATGGCTGAGGGGCAGCAAGGGCGCTGCGATGCCTGCGCCGGCGGAGTTGGCGGCGCAGTAGATTCGCAGGGCGGAAGAGAGAAGAGGCCGCCGGCCGGTCGATATTGCAACTCACGAGCAGAATCGGCGCCGGTTGGCCGCACTTCGCGAGATCGTAGATTACGGGACCACTGACGATCTGAAGGCAGCTATGCGCGAATACGGCCTTTCCGAGGACTCGCCGGAGTGGACTGAGGTGCTTCGGATTTGGAACGACGAGCACGAATAGAATTAGCGATACGCTCAAGACCCTGAAGACGAGCTTCCCGCGCTTCCGGAGTCAGTCCCTCGTCCGGCCTGGAAAAAATGGCATTGATCTTCTCCGAGGCACGCTGGTTGGAACGTTGCGCATTCATGACCATTTGATCTTACCATGAGCCCTTGGGCCTGGCGGTGGTCGGCGGACTGGTGGTGTCGCAGTTGCTGACGCTGTATATTACACCGGTGATCTATCTGTATATGGAGCGCTTCCAGGGATGGCTGAGGGGCAGCAAGGGCGCTACGATGCCTGCGCCGGCGGAGTTGGCGGCGCAGTGACCCATCGGTGGATCAGAACTCCTCGCTCTTGTCGCGAATCTCCAGCTTGAACTGCCAGCCTTCGAACGTCATCAACATACGGCCAAACTCTTCCCAAGTAATTGCGCGGCCATCGACGACGATTAGGGGGACACGACCTTCCGCTGCATCGTCCCATCCGATCAAGCCTTGCACGACCCGGTCCGCGATCTGCAATCCAAGAGTGCCGCGGCTTATGTGCTTGATGGATAGGGCGCGGCGCATCTTTTCGACCAATCGCCCAAGGAGCACAAGCAGATCGCCTTCCGGCTCGCCGATGATCTGGAACCGATAGCCAGCCGGGTATCCGCGGCGAAGCTCGAAGGCATCCAGCGCGACCCCTGGCCCGAACAAACGGGTCCGAAAATGGAACTTGTGAGCTTTCCCGGCACAGTCCACGAGCGACACCGGCTCGAACCGGGCGTCTTGAAAATCAACGAGACCGTCTAATCTGGCGGCTTCTTGGTTGAAGCACTGGCCACAAAGCTGCTTGTATCCTTGGTCAGCGGAACCGTAGTTGACGACGTTGTATGCCGGTGTGAGTTGGCCACAGTTGTCGCAACGAGTCTGGCGGGGCGAGGTCGAGCGGGCGCGCTTCATTTGTGGTCGGCCCCCGCAGGCTCAAACAGCGCGAATGTGAAGACGTCCGTGGCCGCGGCGATCGTCACGTACTGCTTGCCATCGGCCATGAAGGTAATGGGCGAGGCGGTGAGGTTCTGCCCCAGGTAGTAATGCCAAAGGTGACGGCCGGTCGCGGCGTCCACAGCTACGAGCTGGCCGTCGTCGTCGCCGAAGAAGACCAGGCCGCCCGCGGTGGATACGGTGCCGGCCCAACTGTCGCCGTGGCCGGTCAGCGGGTATTCCCAGCGCTTGTCGCCGGTTTGCGGATCGAGCGCGCGCAGATAGAATTTGCCGGGTTCTTTGGAGATAGACTCACCGCCGGTGCCGGCGAAGTTCTTCATCGGCTCCGGCGTTTTGGAGGATGAGCTGTACATATCGCATTGCTCCAGCGTGGGCACATAGAGCAAGCCGGTTTGCGGGTTATAAGACGGCGACATCCAGTTAGTAGCTCCGCGCACCGAGGGGCACACGCGCGTGCCATTCGGCGAAGGCTCCATGCCGGGATTCTGGATCGGCTTGCCTTTGGCGTCGATGCCTTTGGCCCAGTTCAAGCGCTCGACGAAAGGCGTGGCGCGCAGGAATTCGCCCGTGGCGCGGTCGAGCACGTAGAAGTAACCGTTGCGATTAGCGTGCAGCAGGAGCTTGCGCGGGCGGCCTTCATAAACAGTGTCGAGCAGTATGGGCCAGGCTTGCGCATCCCAATCGTGCGTGTCGTGCGGCGTGAATTGGAAATACCATTTCAGCTTGCCCGTATCGGGATCAAGCGCCAGCAGCGAATCGGTATACAGGTTTTCACCGTGGCGCGCGCCGCCGTAAAAGTCGGGCCACGGATTGCCGGTGGTCCAGTAGAGCAAGTTCAGTTCGGGATCGTAGGTGCCGTTGAGCCAGGTCGCCGCACCGCCCCATTCGGGACCCAGTTCGCCCCACGTTTCCGCGCCGGGTTCGCCTTTGGCGGGGACGGTCCAGAAGCGCCAAAGCTCTTCGCCGGTGGCGGCGGAGAAGGCCGCGATGAATCCGCGCACGCCGGTATCGCCGCCCGAAACTCCCACGATCACGCGATCTTTCACGGCCATGGGCGCGAGCGTGGCGAACGCGCCGCGGCTGGTATCCGCAAACTCGCGATCCCACAGCCCGCCGCCGGTCTTGCGATTGAGCGCGACCAGGTGCGCGTCGCTGGTGGCGAAGAAGACGCTATCGCCCAGAATGGCGACGCCGCGGTTCACGTCGCTGCGCTTGGCCAGTTCGTCGCGATACTTCCAGATGGGACGGCCGGTGCGCGCATCGAGCGCGTGCACTTCGTTGCTGTTGGTGACGTACATGATGCCGTCGTAGACCAGCGGCGTGGCTTCCAGGTGGGTGGCGCCATCCACGTGGTAGACCCACGCGGATACGAGTGACTTCACATTGGCCGACGTGATCTGAGTCAGCGGACTATGGCGGTGCGCCGCGTAATCTCCTGCATAAGTCAGCCAGTCCGCTCCTGCGCCTTCGCGAATCAGATCGTAAGTCGCGCCCGCGCCGGCCGGCTGCGCCGCGCTTTGGACCACCGCACCGGCTTGCCGGATCGATTGGCGGCCCAGGAAGGCGAGCAGATTTTCAATCTCGGCGGAACTGAGACGCTGGTTGAAATCGGAAGGCATCAGCGAATTCCTGCGCAGCGCCACGTCGCGCAAATCGGCTTTGAGCAGGCGATGGATCTCGCCTTGCGCGTCGAGAATCTGGATCGCGTAATTGGTGTTGTCGCGGGCCACGCCGGCGATGGTCTGGCCAGACTTGGTCGTGACGGTGACACCGCCGTAACCCTCGGCGATTTGCGCATCCGGATCGAGCAGCGATTCGCGCAATTGCCGGAAGGAGCGCACACGGCCGATATTGGAAAGATCGGGTCCGGGAAAGCCGCCGCGTCCGCGGATGGTGTGGCAGTTTGCGCAGCCGGCCTTGCCGAAGAACAACGCGCTGCCGGCTTCGCCGTCGCCCGTCGCCATGCTGTCGAACGCCACCGCGGTCAGGTTGCGCAGGTACGCGACGACCTGCCAGACCTTGTCGCTGGGCAGCCCGGAGGGTGGCATGTCGGACCCTTTCACGCCCTCGGTGATGACGGACAACAAATGCCGGTTGGTTGCGCCGCGGATCTGATCGCCTTGCGCGAGGTTGGGGCCGCGGCCGCCCTCCGCGGTGGGGCCATGGCACCCGGCGCAGCCTTCCAGAAACAGCTTCCTGCCAGCGGCGATGGCGTCGGCCTGGCCGGCCACGGGGTTCTTCAGATCTTCCTTTTCGTCAGGAGCCTGAGCAAGCAGGAGAGGCACACTGAGGAGGCAAAGCAAAAAGGAACGCATGAGGGCTGTCACTTCTGCAGGAAGAAATTCCCGACGAACATCGCATCGATTCCGGACGAGTAGAAACTTCGCACCGCGTCGCGCGGAGTACACACCAGCGGCTCGCTGAACAAGTTGAACGACGTATTGTAGAGCACGGGCAGACCGGTCGGCTTGCCGGCCGCGTGCAGCAGTTTCCAGTACAGCGGGTTATCCTCCTCGGAGACCGTGTGCACGCGGACCAGATCGCCGTTCAGGACGGCGCTGGCGAAGCGGCCGCGATGTGCCGGGCGAACGCGGCCGGCGGTGGCCAGAAAGCGCGCGTTGGGGCCGCACTCGAAATACTCGGCGGCAAGTTCCGCCGGCACCGAGGCGGCAAACTTGCGGAACGGCTCGCGGTGTTTAATGAAGGCATTCAGGTTTTCGGCGGCGTAGGGATCGAGCGGCGAGGCCAGGATGCTGCGGTTGCCGAGGGCGCGCGGCCCGAACTCCATGCGGCCATGCATCCAGGCCACGATGCGGTTCTCGGCAAGCTGCGCAATGGCCGTTTCGATGGTTTCCTCGGTGGTCAGGATGTAGCGGAAGCGCAGCTTGCAATTTTCTAGCACGCGCTTGATCTGTTCGGCCGCGTAGCTGGGGCCGAGATACAGGTTATCGAGCCGGATGCGCTGGGGCTGGTTGTAGACGGCATGCCAGGTGTGCAGCACCGCGCCAATTGCGGTGCCTGCGTCTCCTGCCGCCGGCTGCACGAACACATTTTCAAACGGCGAGCGCTCCAGCGCGGAGACCAGCAGTGCGTTCAATCCCAGCCCGCCGGCGAAACAAAGATTCCTGCCGGAGCCAGCCATGCGGACTACCGTCTGCTCCGTAGCGCGCTGGACGCCGGCCGCCAGCGAAGCGCGCAGCGATTCGGGCACCGCGGCTCCGTCTTCGAGTCCCAACCGTTCGTAAAAGCGCGCGCTAAAGCCGCCGCCGGTGAGCCGCTCGGCATCGAAGAAGGAACGGTCCAGGCGGGGCCAGTCGCCGTCCCGCATGGGCATGATTTCCAGGAACAGATCGCGGAACCGGTCGTCGCCGGCGGCGGAGAGCCATTGTACTTTGTGCTCTTCCAGGTTGGCGTGGAAGCCGAGTAACTCGGTCACACGGCCATACAGATCGCCGAGTGAGTCGGGATAATACAACTCTCTATCAAGCGAGAGCTGCGTACCCTCGGCGTGCCAACGGGTGCCGCAGCGGAAATCGCCCGCGCGATCCAACGTGAGCACGGTAGCTTCTTCGAACGGCGACGGATAATATGCCGAGGCGGCGTGCGCGGTGTGATGCTCCACTACCACGATGCGGCTATTGGGGAATCGCGCGCGCAACTGCAGATGAAGGGACGCCTCCGGCCCGGTGGCAAATGGGCGCACGATGGCGACGGCGTCGACCTGTTCCGGCGTGACGCCCGCCAGCGAGAGACACGCGGCGATGGATTGCTCAGGAAGCCCCGTAGGGCCGGTGTGCGCGCCCGGCGTGAGTCCGTGGCGGCTCAGCTTGGATTCTTCGACGGCCGCCGCGAGACACCCGTCGCGCAGGATGGCTGACGCCGCATCGCCCAGAATGCCGCCGATTCCCAGAATGATCATTTTGGTTTCTGCCCGCCTTGCTGGGCTTTCTCGATCCTGGCGTACGCATCCCGCAACGCCACAGTGCGATTGAAGACCGGCTTGCCGGGGGCGGAATCCAGATCGACGCAGAAGTAACCCAGCCGCTCGAACTGATAGCGACCACCCTCCACTGCATCGCGCAGCGAAGGCTCCAGTTTGGCGCCGGTAAGGACTTCGAGCGAGCGCGGGTTCAGATTCGCGGTGAAGTTCTCGCCTTCGTCGGTCTGGTTGGGGTCTTCGCGGGTGAACAGATTATCGTACAAGCGCACCTGCGCATCGATGGCATGCGCCGCGGAGACCCAATGAATGGTCGATTTCACCTTGCGTCCATCCGGCGCGTTGCCGCCACGCGTGGCGGGGTCATAGGTGCAATGGATCTCCACAATCTCACCCGTCTTTTCGTCCTTCACCACGCCGGTGCAGGCGATGAAATAGCCGTAGCGCAACCGGACTTCGCGCCCCGGAGAGAGGCGGTAAAACTGCTTGGGCGGGACTTCCTTGAAATCGTCCTGCTCGATGTAGAGCACCCGCGAGAACGGCACCTTGCGCGTGCCCATGGCGGCATCTTCGGGATTGTTCACGGCTTCCATCTCTTCGACGAGGCCCTCCGGGTAGTTATCGATCACCACGCGCAGCGGCCGCAACACCGCCATCACGCGCGGCACACGCTTGTTCAAATCTTCGCGCAGGAAGTGCTCCAGCAGCCCAAGCTCGATGGTGCCGTTGGTCTTGGAGACGCCGATGGCATTGCAGAAATTGCGCAGGGCCTCGGGCGTGTAACCGCGCCGCCGGATGCCGGAAATGGTGGGCATGCGGGGATCGTCCCAGCCGCTCACGTGCCCATCCTGCACCAGCGTGAGCAGCTTGCGCTTACTCAACAGAGTGTAAGTGAGATTGAGCCGGTCGAACTCGATCTGCTGCGGATGATAGATGCCTAACTGCTCGACGTACCAGTCGTACAGCGGGCGGTGATCTTCGAATTCCAGCGTGCAGATGGAGTGCGTAATGCGCTCGATGGAATCGGACTGGCCATGCGTGAAATCGTACATGGGATAGATGCACCACTTGTCGCCCGTGCGGTGATGTTCGGCGTGCAGAATGCGGTACATCACCGGATCGCGCATGTTCAGGTTCTTCGAGGCCATGTCGATTTTGGCGCGCAGAGTGCGCGTGCCGTCGGGAAACTCGCCGGCCCGCATGCGCTCGAACAAGTCCAGGTTGTCGTCGATGGACCGGTTGCGCCAGGGGCTCTCCTTGCCGGGCTCGGTCAAAGTTCCGCGGTACTCGCGGACCTGGTCGCCGGTGAGATCGCAAACATAAGCGTTCCCGGATTTGATTAGTTGCACCGCCCAGTCATACAACTGGTCGAAGTAGTCGGACGCATAGAAGAGCCGGTCTTCCCAATCGCCGCCGAGCCAGCGGACATCTTTGACAATCGAATCGACATACTCGGTCTCTTCCTTCGAGGGATTGGTATCGTCGAAACGCAGGTTGCACTTACCGCCAAACTCCGCGGCGAGTCCAAAGTTAAGATTGATCGACTTGGCGTGGCCGATGTGCAGATAGCCATTCGGCTCCGGTGGAAAGCGCGTATGCACGCGGCCGCCGTACTTGCCGGTCTTTAAGTCCTCGATGACGATGTCGCGGACGAAGTTCGAAGGGCCTGGGGTGGGGTTCATAATATCCGGAAACTCCTACTGCAACTTCTCAATTGCCTGGCCGATGCGCGCGAGCGAGGTGTCGCGGCCGAGCACCTCGAGGGTCGCAAACAGCGGCGGCGCGTTCTTGCGGCCGCAGACGGCCACGCGAATGGGCTGAAACATCTGGCCGGTCTTGATTCCAAGTGCGCTCGCGGCGGCGCGCAGGGTTTGTTCCAGTCGATCGTGCGTGAATTCGGCGGCGCCAAGCGCGCCGAGCGCCTCGTGGCCGCCATGCAGAGCCTTCAGCGCCATGGCCGCGTCGCCTTTCTGCGGGATCAGCTCGGCGCTGTCATATGGCGGCAACTGATCGATGAAGAAGAAATCCGCCACGGTCAGCACGTCCCGCAATAACTTGATGCGCTCCTGCACCAGGGGAGTGATTTGCAGCATCCGGGCACGGTCCACGTTGAAGCCGGCCGCGCGCACGAAAGGCAGCAGGCGATCGGCGAGGTCTTCCACGGCGAGGGCGCGAATGTGCTCCCCATTGAGCCACAGCGCTTTGGGATCGATGGGGTCAACTTCCGAGAAATTCACCACCGCGTTGCTGCGATTGATGCCTTCAAAGGAAAACGCGTCGATCAGTTCCTGGCGGCTCATGCGGTCGCGATCGTCTTTGGGCGACCAGCCTAGCAGGCACAGGAAATTCACGAAGGCTTGCGGCAGGAAACCGTTGTCGCGATACGTGGTCACGCTGACGACCGGGCCGTGCCGCCGCTTGGAAAGCTTGGCGCCGTCCGGAGCGATCAGCAGCGGCAGATGCGCGAATTGCGGCGGTGTGACGCCCGCGGCCTCGAAAATCAGCACGTGCTTGAAGGTGTTGGTCAGATGGTCCTGGCCGCGGATGATGTGACTGATGCGCAGGTCGGCATCGTCCGCGCAGGAGGCCAGGTGATAGGTCGGCATGCCATTGCTGCGCAAAAGCGCGAAGTCCTCGATATCCGCCGTGGATTTGGTCTGCTCGCCGTAGACGGCGTCGCGAAAGCATACGTTGGCGGCGCGGTCGCGCGGCACACGGAAGCGCAGCACAAACGGCTCTCCGGCCGCGGCGCGCCGGTCGCTCTCGGCGGCGGATAGCTCGCGCATGCCCGCATTGAACAGCCAGGTGCCTTCGCCGCGCACCGATTCGGCTGCGCCGGTATCGGCTGGCGTGAAGTCGCGGTATGCGAGGCCACGGTGGAAGATGGCCTGCGCAATTTCCTGGTGCACGGTCAGGCGTTCGGACTGGCGGTACTGCTCATCCCATCCGAGATCGAGCCAGCGCAGCCCATCGAAGATGGAATCGAGCGAGGACTGCGTATTGCGATCGACGTCGGTATCGTCGATGCGCAGGATCATCGTGCCGCCGTGATGGCGAGCGTATAGCCAGTTAAAGATGAACGTGCGCGCGCTGCCGATATGGAGAAAGCCGGTGGGAGACGGGGCGAAGCGAACTCGTAGCATTAAAAACCCAGTATAACAAGCGGTTTAGCTAGCAGCTTTCAGCTTTCAGCTTTCAGCTATCAGCTATCAGCTTTCAGCGGTCAGCTTTCCCCTCGCGGCTGGCCCGAGAAAAATCTGCCGAGCAATGCCAATTTCGGAAAAGACTCAGGCATCTGATTTATTGTGTGGCAGTTACGGAGTTTAGTTCGAGTATCGGATGTCTTGCGAGCATCGCGGTTTTTGGTGCCAATGCGGCCACTCCGGCTGCGGTGGAAATTGTCAAAGATCCGGGGCGGCCCCGGCAGAACGCCTGGCGACGAGTGGCGGGAGCCTTTGCGGCGAGCGTGGATATCTCTTTGCCCGACATCAGAGTAGCACGAGGTTTTCGCAGATCGGAGCGATCGACCACGCTTCGCAGTTGTTTTCAATCAATTAGAGAGGGCCGAATTGGGTGACTGGGGGACGCTGGCATGGCCCGCTGCGGTGTGCGCCGCGGGGCTGTGGTAGCGTGGAGGCTTGCCTTGGGCTCTGATCACGACCGGAATCGGACCACCGCTGCTGGCCACGCTGATCGGGGTGGGCGGCGTGTTCCTCGGGCTGTGGCTGACCACCGCCGGACGCCGCACACGCCTGGTGGTCCCGTTCAGCGCGGGCGTGCTGCTGGGCGTGGTGTTCTTCGGACTGCTGCCGGAACTAGTGGAGGAGATCGGCTGGCCGGTGACCGGGCTGTTTTTCGCCGGCGGCTACGGCCTGCTGTATTGGATCAGCCGGCATGTGGCTCCGGTGTGCCCGTCGTGCGCGCACGATCACGACCACCGGTCCTGCGACGCCGTGCTGCACGGATTCGCCGCACCCATGATCGGCGCCAGCATGCTGCACAGCTTCTTCGATGGCTGGACGATCGCGACGGCGCAACTGGCGTCGCACCACGGCATCCGCCTGGCCGTGGCGCTGGCGGTGGCGTTGCACAAGATCCCGGAGGGCATCGCGCTGGGAGCGATCGTGCGCGCGTCGGTTTCGTCGCGCTCCGCCGCGCTGTTTTGGAGCGTCTTGGTGGAAGCCGTCACGCTGGTGGGCGGCATCCTGGGACTGGCGATCGCCCCGCGACTGGGCACCGCCTGGATTACCTATCCGCTGGCGGTGGCCGCCGGATGGCTGTTTTACCTGGGGGCGCACGCGGTACATGAGGAGTGGAAGCGGCGCGGTGCGGTGCCCGCATGCGTGACCGCGCTGACGGGCGCGGCGGGCGCGGCGGCGTTACAGCAGGGCGTGCAGGCTTGGTTCCGGTGAGATAGCTGCCCTGAAGTTTGGCCAGTTCCGTGGGCAGGCCCCTGGCCGGCCCCTGGCCTGCGTGCACGCGTTTGGATTTGGCGGTCCCAGCGCCGCTGGCGGCACCGGATAGCACAACATAAAGGAGGTTATGTTCCCGTTCACACCCCGGCAGGCATTCCGGCGCATCGAAGGAAGTCAGCCGCTCCAGAGGAAGAGGGAGTTCAGTCCGTCAATCGATATTCGTGAACTGACTAAGTTTTATCTATAAACTCTTGCGTTATGTACTAAGTTATTGATAATAAAGACTATATCTATTGTAATGACATGTGTATTCGCAAACTCTCTCTAGATATAGTGCCCCGAAGGTGAAAAAATGAGATCGTACCCAAAAAGTTTTAAGGGATCATCCGAATGCAACAAATTACTGAAATTTCGAAAACGCTCGGCGGGATGCCGATCACGGCACTTGTAGCTTTGATAATTCTCGCTGCGTTTGGATTGTCGGCCTACGCCATCTCTGCGGTAGTGAAAATCAGCAAGGGCGGACGGCGTGGCACTTAGTCCATGGGTTCGCCTGCCCTCCAAATGGATCGACGATGGAGGCCTAGCCAAGCTTTCATGGAAATCAGGCGGCAAGGGAGCCGACAACACCGCCGCCCTGATGGCCCTGACAGTGATCGCCCACGCTGCTGACCAGGAATCGGGCGTTGCCCGTCTCACTTACGACGAGATCTGCGGTTCGACAGGGTTGAGCCGCGCCAAGCTCTCCAACGGTCTCGATGTATTGAGGACGCTCGATGTCGTAAAACCGGGACCAGACGGGGCGCGCAGTACCTATCGGCTCGTCAACTTCGATCCCAACCAACACTGGGCGAAACTGCCCGCGAAAAGTATGTATGCGGTCGGCAGGATCTCCGCGTTCGCTGATTTCCACCTCCGCCAGCAAGCCGAGCTCGATGCCCTGAAGCTCTTTTTCGTGTTCGCGGCGCGCCGCGGGCGGGATACGAACCTCGCCGACATCGGCTACGTCAAGATAGAAGAATACACGGCGGTAAAACGTGTCAAACTCAAAACCGCGATTAGTCTGCTGGCATCGCTATCGCTGGTGTATGTCGAACAACTGCGGAGCGAATCCAATTCGCATGGGATCGCAAATGCTTATCGCATCGTCGGCCTGGATTCCTACAACCATATGAGGACAAGAGGGCGTGGGATGAACGAATTGGATTTGACGACGACAAACTGAAAACGATCTGAGATTTTGGCGCAAACGTGGGGCGACATTCCGGCTTCAAAGGCGCGGGCGACACAAAAAACATTTTGTGTTCTCTGCGTTTGCACCGTATGATAAAAGACGCTATGTACGGTTTTCTGGGGGATCGGACGCCGGCAAGCGGGCAAGCAGGTCGGTATCGAAAAGCGGGTAGATGGGTTCGGCCTTGGTGAGACCTTGAACTGGGTGGCCAGTTCGAGGATGCACGGCGCCGCATTGGAGAACTCCCAATACTGCGCCCGTCGCAATGGAAAATACCGGGCCTCCGCTGTTGCCATTCGTGGCGGTTAAATCGAGCTGAAAGCCGCGCACATGTTCGCGTGCAACGCCCTGAGCTGGAATGATAGAGCTAATCATCCCTTTGGTAAAAGAGCTTGTGAGGGTGCCAATCTGATGGTGTAGCGCTTCGCCTAACGGAAAACCGCAGGTGGCGATTTCCATCATCTCGTGGAGTTCTGCATAGTCGGCTATCGAGAACGTCGGATACCCTTCAGGAAATACCTGCTTGTCCGGGCGGGGGAGCCTTAAGAGAGCTAGGTCGAAGCCGTGCTTCTCATCCTTAACGGCGTGGCGAACTGGAACAAGGGCGGAGGCCACGCGATGCTCTTTTTCCTGTACTCCTAGATAGAACAAGGCGTAGGGAATAACGCAATTCCCCGTGAACGTTTCTCCTGGTGCCGCTTGCCGCGCCTGTTTCTCACGCTCACGATTTTCCGGTGTGAAAAAATCCCTGAACACGTGCTCGCATGTGACGATGATGCCGTCCGGATCGATGCAGAACCCTGATCCGACAATTGAGTATGGAAAGGGTGATTTGCCAGGGATTGACTTAACGACGGCGACAGTCGCTTTTTTCACTGCATCGTAAAGAGTGGATGGTGGCAACAAGACCATTATTGCACCCGCGAGGCTGACCGCATCGGCGGACAGCCTTGCATAAAATGCAGATAGCTGGCAGGGGGCCAAAACATTTTCCTGGTGTTTTGTAGTGTCGTGTGATAAAGGACAAAACGGACCAAGCGGGAAGCCGCTGCGGCGCTGAAGAAAATTGGGCTCACCGTGTCCGATGCCTTTCGCCTGCTGCTCGCGCGCGTCGCGGCGGAAAAGGCCCTGCCGTTCGAGCCGCTCAATCCCAACGCCGAAACTGTTGCAGCGATGAAAGCCGCGCGGCGGGGCGAGCTGGTCAAGGCCGGCAAGCCGAACAAACTGCTGCAAAGTCTGAATGCGGGAGATTAATACACCACCCGCTTTCAGCGTGACTACAGGAGAGAAAAATCCGGCCGGCACAGCAAGAAGCTGGATACCCTGCTGATGGAGGTTGTCAACTTGGTTGTCAACTTGCTCGCCGCCGACACACTGTTGCCGCGCGACCAACGCGACTGCCACATCAGGCCGGATCTCGTTCTCATCTACCGCAAGCCGGATGACGACAGCCTCGAACTTGTGCTGTGAGCGGAGGCAGGTTTCAAGTGAAACACTGCGGGAGGCTCTGCGGCTCCAGGGATGCGGCAGGGCCTCCGGACGAACTGCGCGATTCGCCGATCCGCTCAACCCTCGGCGAACTCCACCACGGTCTGTTGGTGTACTGTCCACTAATTAACTGGACAGTTCCGGTGCACGGCGTGGCGCAGATGATCGTTGTTTGGCGTCTGCGCACCTTGCTCGAACTCGGCAGGCCACGAAAAACGATGGCCTGCCCCACATTGCGGCAAACCGCAACCTGCCAAACAAGGATCGTCGCGGCTCGCGAAGAAATCTATGGACAGTAATACAGCTATCTGCTGTCCAGCTATTTCTTGGACACTGCACTAGCCGCGTCTGCTACGATAAAAATTCCCCTCGCTATGCCTCTGCGCTTCTACAACACGCTCACGCAGCAAACGGCCGAATTCGCCCCGCAGCGGGACAACACCGTGCGCATGTACACGTGCGGCCCGACCGTCTACGACTATGCGCACATCGGCAACTTCCGCACGTTCACCTTCGTGGACATCCTGCGGCGGTGGCTGCGCGCCAGCGGTTTCGCGCTCGACCACGTCATGAACATCACCGACGTGGACGACAAGATCATCCGCAACGCGGTGGCGAGCAACCAATCGCTCGACGATTACACGGCGCACTACATCCAGGCCTTTCGCGACGATTGCGCGCTGCTGCGCCTGGAGACGCCCGAGCACGTCACGCCGGCCACCGAACACATTCACGAAATGGCGGAGGCCATCGAGCGGCTGACCGCGGGCGGCCACACTTACTCGAGCGACGGCTCCATCTACTTCCGCATTGCGACTTTTCCGGAATACGGCAAGCTGTCGCACAACGATTTCAGTGGCATCCGGGCGGGCGCGCGCGTGGATGTGGATGAGTACGAAAAGGCGGACGCGCGCGATTTCGCATTGTGGAAAGCTCCCAAGGAGGGCGAAGTTTTCTGGGACGAGAAGATCGGCCGCGGCCGGCCGGGCTGGCACATCGAATGCTCCGTGATGGCCATTCAGTATCTGGGTGAGACGCTGGATATCCACGCGGGCGGCGTGGACCTGATCTTCCCGCATCATGAGAACGAAATCGCGCAATCGGAATCGCTTACCGGCAAGCCCTTCGCGCGCTTCTGGCTGCACGCCGAGTTCCTGATGGTGGAAGGCCAGAAAATGTCGAAGTCGCTGGGGAATTACTTCACGCTGCGCGACATACTGGGCCGCGGCTACGCGCCCGAAGCGGTGCGCTATCTGCTGGCCTCGGTGCCTTACCGCAAGACGCTCAATTTCACGTTCGACGGGCTGCAATCCGCCAAGACCGCCATCGAGCGCCTGCGCAATTTCAAGCTGCGGCTGGAGACCGGCGCGTTCGCCGAGGGCTTGAACCCGGCGCTGGCCGATCGCACGGCGGCCGCGCAGGCGCAGTTCGCCGCCGCCATGGACGAGGATCTGAATACGGCGGAAGCGCTGGCGTCCATGTTCGAGTACGTGCGCGACGTCAACACGGCCATGGATGCGGGCGATCTGCGGACGGAAAACCGCGCGCCCGCGCTGGAGTTTCTGGCGCGATTCGATTCCATATTCGCCGTGTTGCAGCCGGCCGTCGAGAGCGGGCAGATGAGCGATGCGGAGGTGGAGGCGCAGGTTCAGGCGCGCAACGATGCCAAGAAAGCGCGCAATTTCGCGCTGTCCGATGGCATCCGCCAGGAGTTGCTGGAGCGGGGCATCATCCTGGAAGATACTAAGTCGGGAACGCGTTGGAAGAGGAAGTCATCGTGAAGATACAAACCAAAGCGGTGCATGCGGGCGACCGTAAGAAGGCCGGCGCGCACGTACCCGTCACGACTCCGATTTTTACCGCCTCCAGTTACTTCTATGACAGCATGGAGGAGCTGGACCGCATCTTCGGGCGGGAAGATCCGGGTTACTGTTACTCGCGATACGACAATCCCACCAATGCCGCGCTGGAAGAGCAGGCGGCCGCGCTCGAAAGCGGTCACGGCGCGCTGGCTTGCAGTTCGGGCATGATGGCCATCCACATGGCGTTGCTGGCGGCGCTGGCCGACCGGCGCAAATCCGTGCTGGCCGCCAATGCGCTGTATGGCGCAACGATCGGCTTGCTGATGAATGTGATGGAGCCGTCCGGGGTGAGTGTACGTTTCGCGGATGTTTGCGATCTGGACGCCTTTCGCAAGGCGATGGAAGAATCGAAGCCCGGCTGCGTGTTAGTGGAGACGATTTCGAATCCGCTGCTGCGGGTGGCTGCGCTCGACCGCATCGCCGAAATCGTGCGCGCGGCGGGCGGGGCGTTGATCGTGGATAATACTTTCGCCACGCCGATGCTGGTACGGCCGCTGGAGTTGGGCGCGCATTTCGCCGTGCATAGCGCGACCAAGTACCTGGCAGGCCACGGCGATGTGTTGGGCGGAATGGTGGTCGCCGATGCGGCGCACTACGAGGGCTTGCGGGCGCTGGCGCGGGTGGTCGGTCCGGTGCTCGGTCCGTTCGAAAGCTATCTGACGATGCGCGGCATCAAGACGCTGCCGTTGCGGATGGAGCGGCAGTGCGCCAATGCCTGCCGGGTGGCTTCGTGGCTGGCGTCGCACGGCGCCATCGAGCGCGTGTATTTCCCGGCGGACCCGGCGCATCCGGACGCGGCCGATATCCGCCGCCTGCTGCCGCACGGCATGTACGGCGCCATCGTCAGCTTCGAGTTGCGGGGCGCCGGCCGCGCGGAAGTGTTCCGTTTCATGAACGCGCTGCGGATGGTCGTGCGGGCTACGTCGCTGGGCGACGTGCACAGCATGATGCTCTATCCGGCGATGAGCTCGCATCGGGAAATATCGCCGCGCCATCGGGAGCGCATGGGCATCCGCGATAACCTGGTGCGGTTGTCGGTGGGGATTGAGGCGGTGGAAGATATTGTGGAGGATCTGGAGCAGGCGCTGCGGCAGGTGGGGTAACCGGCGCTGCTTGGCCGCCTCTTTTGGTCGCCGCTCTGTGAGCCACTCCAGTCCTGCGGTCGACGTCCACGTCGGCCTGTTTGTACTCGGATGACTCGCGCCGGTCGAGAGACCGCGTGACTATCGAGAACGCGGCCAAGCGGCCTGAGAGGCCGCTGCAGGCCGGGGGCCTGCCCCACGAAACTGCCATTGTAATGGCACATCGCCGCCACAAAACTGTCGGCGGTGCGGCGCTTGCGGCCGCAAGGCTATTGCCGAACCCTTGATAGCTCGAACGAATCGTTTTGGCGGATGGTTGGCCCACCGCGTGCTGTTGGCCAGTATCGATGGCGGCCCGTGAGCCAGCCACGCAAAAGCGGAGGAACGCCACATCGCATGCGGGAATCGTGCTTGAAGGTGCTGTTAATCGAAAGCGATCCGGGATATATCGACCAGGTGCGGGAGATGCTTTCCAAAGTGCCAGGGCAGTCATTCGATCTGCAATGGTCGGAAGCGTTGCTGCCGGGCCTGGACCGCCTGGCCAAAGGCGATTTTGACGTCGTCCTGGTCGATACGAGCCTCCCGGACAGCCATGGGCTGGATGCCCTGGAGGCCTTGCGCATGCACGCTCCGGCCGTGCCCATCGTTATCTTGAGTGGCCTGGACAGCGAAGCGCTGGCTCTGCGAGCCGTGCAAATCGGGGCGCAGGACTACCTGTTCAAGGGTAAACTGGAACCCGATCTTCTCTACCGCAGCTTGCGCTACGCGATCGTGCGGCAAAAAAGCCAGGCGGGCTGCGCCAAGACTGAATCGCAAGGTCCCCCTGTGCGGATAATCGGCTGTCTGGGCGCCAAGGGCGGCGTGGGAACCACCACGGTTGCCTGTCACGCCAGTCTCGAGTTGAAGCGGCAGACGGGCCACCGCGTGCTGCTTGCCGATCTGGATATGAGCGGGGCGTCGGTGGGCTTCATGACTCGGGCGAAATCCACTTACACCATTCTCGACGCAGCCAACGATCTGCTGCGGTTGGACCAGAGCTTCTGGGAAAAAGTAGTTTGCAACGGACCTCGGGAACTGGAGATCCTACCTTTGGCTGCGCCCGTCTGCTCGGAAGAGCAGATCCGTTCGGACCGCATCCGTTACGTGCTTCGTTTTCTGCGATCGATCTATCCTTGGATTGTGCTGGACCTGGGCCGGTTGAGCCCGCTCACAGCGAGTCTTCTCTCGCATCTGACGGATCTGCTGCTGATCACCACCTACGATCTGGCCGCTGTCAGAGACACCCGGCAAGTGGTCCATCGCCTGGCTGAAATGGGGTTTGAGTCCAGACGGGTCACCCTGATCGTGAACCAGGTTCCCAAGATGGACTGCGTGGCTGCGCTGGAGGTGTCCAAGGTGTTGGGAATCCAGTCGTCGATCGTCGTGCCGGAGGGCACGGCCGGCCTGTTCGAGGGCAAGAGCGGGATTCGGCCGCAGTTGGCCCGCTTAGCCGCCAGACTGGCCGGCTTGGAACAGAAGCCGGCGGCATGGAAGTACTTTCCCTTCCTGGCAGGGTTTTCCGCAAAGAACCGTCAATTGAAAACTGCGTAGCTTTGTACTTCCGTTCGGAATTAACGGTGACGTATCCTCACAGAGGAGGAACGGCAGTGCCTGGAGACCATCGCCCGCCAATATACGTCACCTTATTGCGACATCATTCGCGCTAAGATCGTCCTCTTCGCTGCCGAAGACCTTCCCAACGATGTGATCTCCTCCCGACGACAGGCGAGGGCCTTTGCCTGAACGACGAGAGAGGGGGGAAGAGCGGGCCTTACGCCCGCCGCGGAGTTCGTCCTCCAGGCCGGGCAAACGGGTCAAGCAGAATCGCTTACGCCATCTCGATTGCCGACATCCGCCAGGAGGTTCTCCAGCGGGGACTCGTGGCGGACTTCGGCGGAGAGCGCCAAATCGTCGGGCCCTAGCGGGCTGTCCCTGCCACAGGCCCTCAAACAGTGGATCACGCGGAAAGATCCAACTGCGGTGCTGCGCGTTTCCAGCGAGTAGTGGCACTCGGGGAACAGCTTGGCCGCGTCGCCGGTATTCAGCACGTTCCCGAATCGACGCGCGTACTCCGCGAGATATGCCTCGGGGTGCGCGTGAGACGCGCCGACGGGCGACGCGCTCGAATCGCTGCGGCGCGGCGAGCAGAATGGCCTGATCCCGGACGAGCAGTGGGAACGAAATAGCTACCGCGAGGACGGCTACGAAGTGGCGGATGCCGACCTGGCCGACTTCCCCACGCTCGAAGCGAGCGGCTGCATCGCCGAACGCATCGACGGCAAGAAACGATGCGCAGTTTCCTCTAGCGCCAGGTTTTTGCAGCGATGCAGCCGTCCGGCTATTACTGGCGCTGGTGAGCGTCGGTGATGCTGACACCGTTGCGCGACCGGCGCGGATACCGACTCCGGCGACCGGCGCCGGGGAAGCGCGCGCGGTTGGAAGAGGGGGTGTGGGGGAGAGACCTTTTGAAGGTTTCGCCCCAACTGGCCCAGCCCCAAACGACCTGCCGTTCAAAAAGCGGACCCAGTCAAAACGAGTGAATGCTTCTCCCTGCTACTTCCTCGGGGACCTGGGACCCTCGGCATCGCCGCTGGAAACCAGGGCCACCCCTTCGCCGGCCGCTGCCCTGCGCAGGTCGGGGTCCAGGGTTGCCAGCGGTAATCCCTCCCGCTGGGCCAATTCCAGATACGCGGCATCGTAAACGGACAGCCGGTGCGCGCGAGCCAGCCGGAGGAGCGCGTTTTCGTCGGGAGACCGGTCGATGCGGAGTCGCAGCCGCGAAAGGTTCAGCAGAAAAGAGGCGGTGCCGGATTCCGCGATCCGCCGCCGCCGTTCGTTCACGATCAGGATATTGCGCACCTCGAACCACCACAGGGAGGGGACCACGCCCTCTTCGGCGCGCATGCGGTCGAAGGCCAACCTGGCGTCGGGGTGGTCTTCATCGTCGAATGCCCAGCAGGCGGCGATCGATGCATCCAGAACGAATGCCATCAGGACCTTCGTCCCTCATCGCGGGCCGACAGCAGCTCGCCAACCGTAATCCTGCCGGTACGCTGGCGAAGGTCCCGGATGCCCGCCAGGGCCTTGTCGATCTCTTCCTGGCGCCGGTCGGTCTCGGGCACGATCCGGGCGATGCGGCGCCCGTGCCGGGTAATAATCAGCGTTGCGCCCCGCTCCACTTCGTCCAGGAGCTGAGGAAGATGAACTTTGGCTTCAGAGGCTTGAATTTCGCGCATAGAATCAACCAGTCGATTCGACCAGTCTTATTGTACCACTTCGCCAGCCAGGCGGCTGCCATCGCCGCGCCGAAATATATTAAAGAGATAAAAAGATCTGCATATATGGCAAATGGCTGTATAATCAATCGTGGCAAAAAGCTAAATCCCGACTTAATCCTCCATGGATGACACTGGCGAAGCACCGCTCCCGACCGGCCCGGTCGGCAACCTCAAGGAGTTCGCTCTCGAAGTTCCGCCGCCGGTTTTGCCGGAACTCAACCAGACGGTGGATTCCGAGCCGGAACCCGAGCAGCGGCGGACCGAACTGGTCTGCCCCTTGTGCGGCTGCAAGCATGTCCGGCGGTCGCCCAGGAGGGGACTGGTCGAGCGTTTCCGCAGTCTCTTCAGCTTTTACCCGTACCGATGTCTCGGGTGCTCCTCCCGGTCGTTCCTGAGGACTTCCTCTAGTCTGCTTCAGCCGAAGCGCACGACGGGACTGACCGAGCATTTCGGGGAAATTCTCGGGCTTCGCACGGGCCGGTGGCGACGGTCCGTCTCCCGGTTCTTTCTGTATCCCCGAAAGTGGCTGGCGAGGCGCAGAAGACCGTGGTACCGCACGCGACGGGAAATGCTCCTTTATGGCGGCGGAATTCTTGGCTTCCTGGCGTTCTTGTCTCTCTTGATCTGGGTTACCGGCACGAAATAGGGTCCGCGCCGGGACTGCTGTTTTCGTCCTCCGCTCCTGAGATCCTCGTGTTCGGCGCGTGCCAACACCCTCACCCTCTCGCGCCTCCGCATTCTGTTGGCGATTACCGGTTCGCGGTTGCCGGCCAGCTCGCCTTTGACACGCGGCTTCAGGGCGCGACACGTTCATCGACGGATTCGCAGTCCTGACCGGCATAGCCATCGGCATCCCGACCTTTCCCCGCCTCCGTTCTGGGCCCGTAGGGTCTGTCCTCCAGGCTCAGCCCCGCTTAAGTTCCCACCGCTTGTGGCGGTGGCCCGAATGGCGCGAAGACAACTGCGATCGGGTCCGTTGTCCAGGCTTGCGTCCCACGGGGCCGGAGGAGTGTCCGGTGCCTGGTCCCGCCACCGCATCACATCCGCAGTCTTGTGGGCGCGAGGATCTCAAGGGCCGGAAAATAGCTGCGATAGCGCGCCGCATCTCGCGTGAGCAGCGCCAGATGCCCGATGGCGGCGTGCGCGCCAATGTAGAAATCCGGCAGCGGCGAGTTCCGCAGACCTCCACGGCGGCGGTACAGCAGGAAGCACTTGCCGGCCAGGAAGCCAGCCTCCCAGGGAAGGGCTTCGCGCCGATACACAGTGGGCGGCAGGGCCGCATCCAGCGCTTCGATGGTGGTGTAGCCGATCGATACCTCGGCGTAAACGATCGGGTTGACGATCAGGATGGTGTGCTCGGCACACGCTGCCAGCGCCCTCCCGGACCAATCGCTCCAATCCGGATCGTTGGTGGCGATGTCCAACAGGACGTTGCTGTCCACCAGGACGCCACGGCAGGCGCTCAGGCGGGCCTGCAAGTTGGGGATAGCCTGTATCACTTGCGTCGCGTTGCAGCGCGGGTCTCGCCCCGCGTAAGCGCCAGGATCTCATCCGTGCTCATGCGGGTATCTGCGGTGCCGCGGAGGACCTCCAGGGTTAAGCGTGCGCGAGCGCTGTCCCCGGGCGGACGCCGCGCCTTGCGAATGCGGGCGTGGTTCCCGGCCAACTCGAACTCGACTTGGGTATGCGGCAGAAGGCCCAACCGGTTGCGAATCTCCTGCGGGATAGTGACTTGGCCCTTGCTGGTGATCTGCATGGTAATACTCCTACCGGTAAGTGTAATTCCACGATGACCTGGTCCGCAACCGATCGCGGTAAGGCCGCTCAGACGCACCACCGCCCTTTGTCATCCCACCTCCACCGTTGAAACCCGAGCAATTCCAACTTCTCGCGCATGGCTATCGGCCCGGTAGCCACTCCGATTGTGGTGTACCTGTGCGTGCGTTTCAGAATCGCCATGATTCAGCGATGCGGGCTTCAGTTCCGTCGATGGGAAATTCATCGACATCAAGGAAAGGCTGCGCGCGGAAATGCCGGCGCATCAGTCCGAACTGCTCGCAAAATTCGCGGAGCTGGATCCGCGGCTCACACGCATCGAGAGCGAGCCTGAGGAGTTGGAAATCTGCAAGCGTCGCGGCCACGAGATCAAGGGCCTGTCTAGCGATCGCTGGAAACAATGCAGGTGGTGCGGAATGTGGCTGCGCGGAGTTTGCGTCATCGAAGAACGCGAGGACAAGCCGCCTAGAGATGAGCAGGACCCGCTCGGAAAATACATCGGGTGAGAGGGCCTCTCTAGAGGTCCTTGGTCTTTTGAAGATCCTTCTGGGCGCCAGCGTCGACGCAAGACTCTCTCCCGGCTGGAAACTCTCTCGGCGGTTGAAAGAGTTCTGGCCGATTTACGCCTGAGGTTTTCACGAGATCGGAAAGAGGATGGTCACGGTCAACCCTGGCGCCTACCCCGGGGCGCTGGGAAGCGGCCTCTTGAGGCTCGCGTAATAAAGTGACAGCCAGCTTGGACCTTGTGGGGCGGGCATTCTGCCCGCAGCCGGCTTTTAGCCGGCCCTGGCCGCCTAAAAAGGCGGCTGCGGCCAGATTGGCCGCCCCACATCAGCCCCGATGGAAAGTGACACATTTGTCGCCAGAATTGTCACTGTGTTAAGCCAAGCTCAATAAGATGTGAGCAGTCTTGACCGCATGATCCTGGATTTACTGCCCGATTGCGAACAGACAAAAGTGCGCAATCCTGTTATCCGTGTTAGAGTCGGAGGAAGAACTTCGGGGTGCGCCTAGGGCCCGACGCTCGATTGGAGGGTTCCTGAAAAAGCTGCGGATCGGGATTATCGACATCGTCTCCCAGGGCCCTACCCGGGCTTTGTACGCGCGCATCATGAATGCCAGCCTCGCCAGTATCATGCCTCAGGTTATTGGGGTTTGGTGCAAGGAGGAGGGGCATGAGGTTGCCTTCGTTTGTTACACCGGCTTTGAAGATCTGCTGACGGAGTTGCCGGATAACGTCGACGTGGTCTTCATCGGCGCGTTCACCGAAGCCGCGCACACGGCCTACGCCCTGAGTAATCTCTTTCGTGGGAGAGGGGCGATCACCGTGCTCGGGGGGCCGCACGCCCGCTGTTACCCCGAGGACGCGGCGCGTTATTTCGACTATGTGCTGGGCTTCACGGATAAGGGTACCCTCCTTGACGTTTTGCGGGACCGCTCGCAACACCGGCCCGCGGGCGTCCAGCTTGCGGCCTCCCAACAGCCCAGAACCCTCCCTGGCGTACGCGAGCGTTGGCAATTCATCGGCCCGACGCTTAGGAAAGCGCCTCTCCTTAAGATGGTTCCCATGCTCGGCAGCCTGGGTTGCCCGTACACTTGCGCCTTTTGTATCGATTCCACGGTGCCCTATCAACCCATGGACTTCGCGGTCCTCCAGGAGGATCTCCGGTTCCTGCTGACCAAGTTCAAACGGCCCCTGGTAGCATGGCACGATCCCAACTTTGGAGTCCGCTTCCACGACTACATGGATATGATCGAGGACGCGGTCCCCGCCGGCAGCATCGACTTCGTCGCCGAAAGCAGTCTGTCCCTGCTTTCCGAAGCGCACCTCAAGCGGCTCAAACGCAATTCATTCAAAGGCGTCCTTCCCGGCATTGAATCCTGGTTCGCCCTGGGCGATAAATCGAAAACCGGCGCGTTGGTCGGGATGGCCAAAGTTCGCCAAGTCTCCGAACACGTCAATCTGATCCTGCGGTACATACCCTACATCCAAACCAACTTCGTGCTGGGACTCGATACCGACGAAGGACCCGATCCTTTTGAACTCACCAAACGATTCCTGGACATGAGCCCCGGCGCCTTCCCGGCCTATTCGCTGCTCTCCGCATTCGGGCGGGCCGCGCCGCTCAACCTGGATTACCAGCGATCCAACCGCGTACTGCCCTTCCCATTCCACTTTCTCAACAATAACGGCGCCATGAACGTCAGGCCGGCAAACTATTCCTGGCGGACCTTCTACGATCGGATCATCGACCTGACCCGGTATTCCTTCTCCACGCGCCTTATCTTCCGCCGCTTCCTGGCGACGCAAGGGGTGACCGCACGTTGGCTGAACCTGGTGCGCGCGGTTTCAACGGAGGGCTTCGGAAGGGCCAGATACTACCGGGACATTCGCAATCGCTTGGACCACGATCCGCAATTCCAGCCCTATTTCGAGCAGGAGAGCGGCGTGCTGCCCCAGTTCTACAAGAACATAGTGTGCCGGGATCTCGGACCGCTGATGGACTGGCTTCCCGAGGGTGCTCTGTATCACGATCCCAACGCCTACTTGAAGTCCGAGCGCTCGAGGAATGTGTTGGCCCTCGTCTAACCGCGGGGCCGGCGAAACGGCCACGGCGGCAGAGATCTATCGAGAAGACGATGCCGCAAGGGTTGGCGCGGGGGCCTGAGTTATCTGCGTTCATCCGCGTTCATCGGCGGCCAGATATGCCTTTCGAGGGCCGAACACGAAAATCGAAACCCGATATTGGCCGCGGATAAACGCCGATGAACGCCGATAGAACGGGCCATACGGAAGGTTGGGCCCCTCAGACAATCGGCGGACCGTGACCGGTTTCTCCCCAGGCCCGGGAGTGGCAGGCCCAGCCGCCTGAACTACGGGTACGCCACTAATCCAAGCTTTCGCCTCCGCCCACGCGCCGGCCGTCTCGGTGAGCCGGTCGAACACGAATGTGCATTCCCTGAATCTGCAATAGCCGTAGCGGCCCAAGCGATCGCCAGTTGTCCCGCCACGCGCCGAAGCATTATAGTTGGGAGGAACGATGAATATCCCGAACCTGCTCACCATCCTGCGGATCTTCTTCGTTCCGCTGCTGGTCGCCGCCCTGGTCCAGGAGCGCGTGGCGCTCAATTTCCGGGGTGCCACCATCACCAACGTCTGGCTGGCCCTGGCCATCTTCCTTGTCGCGGCCAGCACCGACCTGCTCGACGGTTACCTGGCGCGCCGCTGGCGTCAGATCACCACCATCGGCACGCTGCTCGATCCCATCGCCGACAAACTGCTGATATCTTCGGCACTGATTGCCCTGGTGCAGGTGCGCGCGGTCCCGGCGTGGATGGTGATTCTGGTTGTGGGCCGCGAATTCGCCGTCTCCGGACTGCGCGCCATCGCCGCCGCCGAAGGCTACACCATCAAGGCCAGCGACCTCGGCAAGACCAAAATGGTTTCGCAGGTCGCCGCCATTTCCTGCCTGATGCTCAGCGTGCGCTACCCGGTGCTGGCCATGCCCGCAACCGTGCTGATGTGGGGCGTGGTGGTCTTCGCCATGCTTTCGGCGTTTAGTTACTTCCGCAAGTTCTGGCGCAAGATCGACAGCCGCATCAAGAAGCGCCGCCGGCGCGAACTGCTCCTCACCGAGAAGCGCAAAAAACAGATGGCCCTGCGTCAGAGCGGTTCCGGAGCGGGAGCCGGGGCGGGCTTGGGCGGCGGCAGCAGGATGTGAACGCCGTCGCGGGTCACCTCCACCACGCGCACCTGGCCCTTGGGACCCAGCGATCCCGCGGGCGTCCCATTCACGGTCACCTGCAAGCTTCCCGCGTTGCCCGTGCGGATGCGGAGGGTCTCCACCGCCGCGGCCGTCTTCACCACGTTGGGTTTCAACAACCCGGTGATGACGCTCTTGCCATCCGCCCACACCTGCACCCAGGCGTCGTCGTCGGCCGTCAGCGAGACGCGCAAAGTGGCCGCTGGATTGTCGCTCTCCACCGCCGCCGGGACCGCTTCGGGCGCCGGCGCGGATGTGTTCACCTCTGTCTTGGGGGCCGTTTCCGGGTTATTCGCCGCCGGCATAACGGGCGCGGGTGTTGGCTCGGCGGCTTTGGGGACCGTCGCGGGCGCCTTCTGTGCGGCGGCAACCGGCGGCGCCGCCGGGGCTGGCCGGCGGCTCCGCTGCCACCAGGCATACACCGCGGAACACACCAGCATCACCGCCACCACCAACGCTAGCGCAGGCAAAACCGAAGAATTAGAGCGGCCGGCGCCCTCCCATTCGGTCACTTTCGGCACTTTGAAAGCCGGCTCGGGTGGCGCGCCCGTGAAGCTGGGCAGATCCCCCGCAGGGTTGATCGCCTTCTCTACTTCGCCGGCCAGTTCCTCTTCGTCCAGCCCCAGGAAACGGGCGTACTGCCGCACAAAGCTCTTCGCAAACACGCCGCCGGGCAACAACTCGAAGTGATCGTTTTCGATGGCTTCCAGCAGGCGGGCGGAGATCTTGGTTTCGCGGGAGATCTGCTCCAGGCTCATGTCCTTGCGCAGACGTTCCCGGCGCAGCGTTTCGCCGACGGAACTCATTCTTTCGATGCAGCCCCTGAAGCTATAATACAACAGTACACTCGTGAACCCGTGGTTTCGGAGCCCGCGCCCTACATGAATGCCTGCCTGGTGTGCAGCCACACCGCGTTCCGTGCGCGATTCACGGCCACCGACCGCTTGTACCACACCACCTCACGCGAGTTTCAGATCGTCGAGTGCGAAGGCTGCGGGCTGCTGCGCCTGGAGCCGGCGCCCGCGCCCGAAGACCTGCCGCGCTATTACCCCGCGCACTATTGGTACGCGCCCGATTCGAGCCTCGCCGCCAGCCTCGAAGAACGCTACCGGCGGCTGGTGCTGGGCGATCACGTGCGGTTTGTCAGCCGCGCCCTGGCCGAGTGTGGAGAATCCGGTCCGGTGCTCGACGTGGGCTGCGGCGGCGGCCTGTTTCCGCGCCTGTTGCGCGCGCGCGGCTTCGCCGCCATGGGCCTGGATTCTTCTCCGGAAGCCGCGTCGCTCGCCTGGCACACCAATGGCGTGCCCGCGCTCTGCGGCGATCTGGCGCAGGCGCCGCTGCGCGGCGAGACGTGCGCGGGCATCACCATGTTCCACGTGCTCGAACATCTCTACGATCCGCGCGCCTACCTGGCTGCCGCACGCGTCCTGTTGAAGCCCAACGGCCGCCTGATCGTGCAAGTGCCCAACGCCGCCTGCTGGCAGTTCCGTATGCTGGGCTCCCGCTGGAACGGCCTGGACACGCCTCGCCATCTGACCGATTTCCGCGCCCGCGATCTGGAAGCGCTGCTGGCCGCCGCCGGCTTCCAGGTCCTGCGCCGCAAGTATTTTTCCCTCCGCGACAACCCCGCGGGCCTCGCCACGAGCCTCGCGCCCGTGCTCGATCCCATGGCCCGGCGGGTTCGCGGTCTGCGCGAAACGCCGGCCGTCAGACTGCTCAAAAACCTGGCGCACTTTAGTTTGCTGGCCGCCGCCCTGCCCTTCACGCTTCTGGAAGCAGCTTGCCATGCCGGATCGACCATCATGATCGAGGCGCGCAAAACGCCATGAATTATTCCGCGATGGCCGACCGCCTGCCGCGCGCGCTGCGCCGCCACGTACTGCATTTCGAAGCCGCCATTGAGGACGCGGTGGCCGCCTTCGCCTCGAGCCTGCCTGCGGGCGCGCGCGTTTTGGATGCCGGCGCGGGCGAGGCTCGCCACGCACGCTACTTCACCCGCCAGCGCTATTGCGGCGTGGACCTGGCCGTGGGCGATCGCACCTGGAATTACAGCCGCCTGGATGCCGTGGCCGATCTGACGCGTCTGCCGTTCGCCTCCGGCTGTTTCAGCGCCGCCATCCACATCGTCACGCTCGAACACGTCCGCGAGCCGGAATCCGTTCTGCGCGAGATAGCGCGAACCCTAGCGCCCGCCGCCCCGCTGCTGGCCATCGTGCCGCATGAGTGGGAAGTGCACCAGGCGCCCCACGATTACTTTCGCTACACGTGCCATGGTATGCGCTACCTGCTGGAGCGCGCGGGCATGGTCGAAATCGAGATCCGTCCCGTGGGCGGATATTTCCGCCTGCTGGCTCGCCGCCTGCTGAACGGGCTACAATTCTTTGCAGGGGGCGTCCGCTGGCTCGGCTTCATTCCCGCCGCCCTGTTGCTGGTTCCACCCGCGCTCCTGATCCCTTACCTGGATTTCCTGGACCGCGACCGCAACTTCACGCTCGGATACATATGCACCGCAAAAAAATCGTCCTGATCGTTCTGTGGATTGCCGCCGGATGGATGGCCCCGGCCGCGCACGCGCACGAATTCAGCGGCGCGCGCGCCATGGACTACGCGCGCAAGGCCGTCGCCTTCGGACCACGCCCGCCAGGATCGGCCGCGCTGCGCAATCTGCGCGCCTACATCGTGGCGCAGTTGAAGCCGTGTGGATGCGAGGTCACCCAGGATAGTTTCACCGGCCATACACCGGCAGGTCCGCTTGCCATGGTCAATGTCATCGCGCGCTTTCCGGGCAGGTCCGGCCGCGCCCTAGTCCTCACCGGACACTACGACACCAAGAAGATGGCCGGCGGGCGCTTCGTGGGCGCAGACGATGGCGGCTCGTCCACCGCATTCCTGCTGGAGATGGCCGCCACGCTGCAGGGCATGCCGCACGACGACGACATCGACCTGGTTTGGTTCGATGGCGAGGAGGCCTTCGGCCAATGGTCGGAAACCGACAGCCTCTACGGCAGCCGCCACCTGGCCGGGCGCTGGGCCGCCGATGGCACGCTGAGCCGGATCAAGGCGCTGATCAACGTGGACATGATCGGCGGCAAGGATTTGCACGTGATGAACGAGGAGAACTCCTCGCTGGCGCTGCGCAAACTGATCTGGAGTACGGCCGAACGCATAGGCTACGGCAAGTATTTCGACAACGCGCCCGGCTCCACAGACGACGATCACATGCCGTTCGTGAAGCTGGGAGTCAACGCGGTGGACCTGATCGACTTCGACACTGCCAAGAAGACTTACTGGCACACGCCCGAAGATACCCTCGACAAACTGGCCACGCACAGCTTCGAAGTCTTGGGAGCGGTCCTGACCGAAGTCCTGAAGCAGTTGTGACCCTTAGTATGCGTGGGGCAGGCTCTCAGCCTGCGGCGGCCTCTCAGGCCGCTTCTTTTGCGGTCAGAGCCGGCTGAAAGTGAGGCTGAGCGGGCAGAATTGCCCTACACTAGCTGCCAGCCTGCCCCACAGAGCAGCATAGCCGCAACCAAAGAGGCGGCCTGAGAGGCCGCCGCAGGCCGAGGGCCTGCCCCACGAAAAATCGGCGCCAGACTGCGAAGATTCTGAGCAGTTGTAATACATGTCGCACACCCGGCGACGATACACATCACCGCCCGCCCGGTTTCCCCGTGTAATGCACAGCTCGGTGGACCGCCTCGTGATCGTCCCGGGCCTCCAGGTGCGTGATCACTTCGGCCGGCTGCCCCAGCGTCTCCGCCATCCGCTCTTCCAGCAGCGTGGCCAGACGGTGCGCCTCCGCCACCGTCTGGGTACCGGCAAACAGCAGGTGTACTTCCACCATCAGCCTCTGCCCGGTGCTGCGGAAGCGCACGCCATGATACTGGATGCCCAACTCGCCGCACAGCGTGTCCAGCTTCTCGCGCAGCAGGTTGCCGGTCCGCGGGTCGGCTGTGTCCAGTAGACCGGTAGCCGACCGCCAGATCAGATTGCCGCCCGACCACAGAATATTCAGCGCCACCGCCAGTGCGCAAATCGCATCCCAAGGCTTCCACCCGGTCCACATCACCAGGGCCAGTCCGGCCACCACCCCGGCGCTGGTCCAACTGTCCGTCAGGACATGCTTCCCGTCGGCCTCCAGGATCAGCGACTGCGTCCGCTTCCCGGTCCGGACCAGGTACCACCCCAGCCCGGCGTTCAGTACCGCCGTCAGCAGTGTAAACAGGGTGCCCGCGCCAACGTTGTCCAACTCCAGCCCGGTCAGCCATTTCCGGATGGTCACCACGATGATGAACAAGCCCGCCAGCACGATCATGGCCCCCTCGAACCCGGCGGAAAAGAAGCTGATCCGCTCGAAGCCGTAGAGGTATCGCGGGTTGGCCGGCTTCAGGCTCAGCCACAGGCTGAACCAGGCGAAGATTACCGCTACCAGGTGGACGACGGATTCCGAAGCATCCGACAGAATCGCGGCCGAGCCGGTGATCAGGTAAGCCGCCACCTTTCCGGTCAACATAAACACGCCGAACGCGAGCGACAGGCGCATCGCGAATCGCATGTCGCGCGCCGTCTTGGGGTCCAGGGCGCCGGTCTGAGACATCTCCGTCCGATTCTAGCAGCCAGCATGCCGGTTGCACCGGCTGATTTCTCTGCTAGGCTTATGCTTATCCTTTCGCAGTTCGATACGTCAGAGTCCTATGCGCCTTCAATCTAAACCCGATCATGCTGCGCGGCCCTCCGCCGCCTGGCTTTTATTCCTCGCACTAGCCGTGCCGCTCTCCGCGCAGACCAAGCTGCTGCGCTTTCCCGATATCCACGATAGCCGCATCGTCTTCACCCACGGCGGCGACTTATGGCTGGTCAGCGCGGCAGGCGGCACGGCCACGCGCCTGACCGCGCACCCCGGCGTGGAGCTATTCGCGAAGTTCTCGCCCGATGGCAAGTGGATCGCCTTCACCGGCCAGTACGACGGCGATGAGCAGGTCTATGTCATGCCCGCGGATGGCGGCGAGCCGAAACAGTTGACCTTCTATCCGGCGCAGGGCCCTTTGCCGCCGCGCTGGGGCTATGACAACCAGGTCTACGGCTGGTCGAACGATGGCCGCTACGTGATCTATCGCTCCATGCGCGATGCCCGCGCGCACGCGCTGACACGCCTCTTTCGCGTGCCCATGGATGGCGGCCCTTCCGAGCCGCTGCCCATGCCCGTCTCCGGCGCGGGATCGTATTCGCCGGGCGGCAACCAGATCGTGTATTCGCCGCAAGCGCGCGACTTCCGCACCGAAAAACGCTATAGCGGCGGCGAGGCCAACAAGCTCTATATCTTCGACACGGAAACGCACTCCGCCAAGCTCATCAGCGAAGGCGAACGGGCCAGCCGCGACCCTATGTGGATCGGCAGGGAGATCTATTACAATTCGGATCGCGACGGCCATTTCAATTTCTACGCGTACGACACCGCCAGCGGCAAGACCCGGCAGATCACCAAGTACAATCTTTGGGACGTGCGTTGGCCCTCGACCGACCGCCAGAACCGCATCGTTTACGAACTCAACGGCGAGCTGAATGTCCTCGATGTGAAAACAGGCAAGAGCGCGCACATCGACGTGCGCGTGCCGGATGACGGCGTCAATCGGCGGCCCAGCTATGTCTCCGCGGCCAACCTCATCGAGCAGGTCGAATTCAGTCCCAAGGGCGAGCGCGTATTGTTCGCGGCGCGCGGCGATATCTTTTCCGCGCCCGTGGAGAAGGGACCGACGCGCAACCTCACGCATTCGCCCGGAGCGCACGATAAGTGGCCGGCCTGGTCGCCCAATGGCTCCAAGGTGGCGTTTATATCCGACGCGAGCGGCGAAGAGGAAATCTACGTGGTGGCGCAGGATGGCTCCGCGCCGCCCGAAAAGATTACTAGCGGCGGCCACGCCTTCCGCTACGATCCTAAGTGGTCTCCGGATAACGAGCGTATCGCGTTCAGCGATAAGGACGGCCGGCTGTGGCTGGTATCCGTGAAGGACCACGCCACCGAGGAGATCGCGCATTCGACCGAGGGGGAGATTCGCGACTATGCCTGGTCGCCGGGCGGCGGGTACCTGGCGTTCAGCATCAACGATGACAAGGGGCTTTCGGCGCTCTATATCTGGTCCATGAAAGAGAGTAAGCTGCATCGCGTGACCAGCGGGATGTTCAACGACGATACGCCAGCCTGGCATCCTGGCGGCGACTATCTGTACTTCATGTCCCACCACGAGTTCCAGCCGCAAATCTCCGGGATCGAATTCGATTTTGCAACCAATCGGTCGCGTGGCATCTTCGTGATGGCTCTGCGCAAGGACGTCAAGAATCCGTTTCCGCCGGAAAGCGACGAAGTAACTATCAAAGATGCCGATTCCAAGGACACCGGTAAGGATAAGGAGAAAGATAAAGGCAAGGATGAGAAAGACAAGAAGCCACCGGAGCCAAAGGATGGCGGCATCGATTTCGACGGACTGGCCGACCGCGTGGCGCGTGTGCCGCTGGAAGCGGAGAACTATTTCGGTCTGACGGCAACCAACGATGCGCTGCTCTATGGCGTCGGGCCGGAGTTTTACTATGCACGCGCCGCGGCGACCAAGGCTTCACTGCGCATCTTCACTTTCAAGGACCGGAAAGAGACCCGGCTGGTCGAAGATATTGGCGGATATGTAGTCTCCCGCGATGGGTCGAAGGTTCTCGTCCGCCAGGAGCAGGCGTGGAACGTGTACGACGCCACACCCACGGGTGCCACCACCAAGAAAACGGTCTCCACCGCCGGGTTGATGCTGGAGAAGAACCCGGTCGCGGAGTGGAACGACATCTTCAACGAAGTCTGGCGGCGTTATCGCGATTTCTTCTACGCCCCCAACATGCACGGCTACGATTGGGATGCCTTGCACCAGCGATACAGCCAGCTTCTGCCGTACGTGGCGCATCGCACCGACCTGAATTACGTGATTAGTGAGATGATCTCGGAATTGACCGTCCAGCACGCCTATATCGATGGCGGCGATGTACAGATCCCGCCGCGCCCGCACGCCGGCCTGCCGGGCGCGCGCTTCGAAGTGGACGCCAACTCCGGGCGCTATCGCATCGCAAGGATTTTCCGCGGTCAAAACGAGGAAGACGTTTACCGTTCGCCGCTGACCGAAATCGGCGTGGATGCCAAGGTGGGCGATTATGTCCTGACCATCAATGGCGAAGATGTGACCGCCAAAGAGGACATCTACAAGTATCTGCGTCACGCCGGCGATGCGCCGGTGATATTGATGCTGAACAGTACGCCGTCCCTGGCCGGCGCCCGCAAGGTCACTTATAAACCGTTGGGTAGCGAGACTAACTTGTTGTATCTCGACTGGGTGGAGCAAAACCGCCGCCGCGTGGACGAACTGTCTCATGGCCGCATCGGTTACATGCATTTGCCGGACATGGGTGAAAACGGCATCCGAGAGTTTATTAAGTGGTATTATCCGCAGCTCCGTAAGGAAGCGTTCCTGATCGACGACCGCGCCAACGGCGGCGGCAACATTTCACGCATGGTCATCCAGCGGCTGACGCGCACGATGCTGGGGTTAACCTATTCGCGGACCTTGGCCACTCCAAGCCCCTACCCGGACAGCGTCTTCATCGGGCCCAAGGCCGTGCTGCTGGACGAAAACTCCGGCTCGGACGGCGATATCTTCCCCTGGATGTTCCGTACCGCTAAGCTCGGGCCGCTCATCGGCGAGCGGTCTTGGGGTGGAGTGGTCGGAATCACCAGTCATGGCCAATTGATCGATGGCGGCGACGTGAACGTGCCGGAATTTGCCTATGCCACGGCCGAAGGCAAGTGGGCCATCGAAGGCCGCGGTGTGGACCCCGACATCGTGGTGGAGAACGACCCGAAGTCGGTCATTGAAGGCCACGATCCGCAACTGGAACGGGGAGTGGCGGAGTTGCTGAAGGCCCTGGAGAAGTCCAGTCCCAAGCTGCCGGAACACGAGCCGTATCCGGTTAAGCTGAAGTGATAGTTGGAGGGCGGGCAATCGTGCCCGCAGCCGCCTTTCAGGCGGCCAGAGCCGGCTAAAAGCCGTCCCCAGAGGGGACCCCAGGCCAGGATTGGCCGCCCTCCAATGCGCTGTGGTATGGTGGCTTTCAAAGCCATGAAATGCATTCTCTCCGCATTGTTCGTGTTAGTGGCAAACGCGGCGCCACAGACCCCCAACACCGACATCTATTACAAACTGGCGCCCGATGCGATCCCGCAGGACGGCGTCCCGAAGGGTGAGATCAAGGGACCTTTTACCCTGCCAAGCACAGCCTATCCGGGAACGCAGCATACCTACTGGGTCTACGTGCCGGCGCAGTATGACCCGGCCGTTCCGGCCAGCCTGATGATCTACAACGATGGGCAGGCCTTCATGGCTCCGGAAGGCGATGTCCGCGCACAGGTTGTGATGGACAACCTGATCTACCGCCGCGAGCTTCCCGTCATGCTCGGAGTCTTTATCAATCCGGGCCGCACCCCCGATCAGCCCGAGCCGTCCGGCAGTGAGTGGGGCGACCACACCACCAACCGGCCCACCGAGTACAACACCTTGGACGATAAGTACGCACGGGTCATCGTGGATGAACTGCTCCCGGTGCTTTACAAGGAATACAACATCTCGAAGGATCCGGAGCGCCATGGCATCGGCGGGTCAAGCTCGGGAGCCATCGCGGCATTTACCGTAGCGTGGCAGCGGCCCAGCGATTTCCGGAAAGTGCTGAGCAACGTCGGTAGCTTCACTAACATTCGCGGCGGAAACGCTTATCCGGACATCATCCGCGCCAGCGACAAGAAGCCGTTGCGCGTCTTCCTGGTGGATGGCCGTAACGATAACCGCAGCCTGAGAGACGACGGAACCTACGACCAGGCGCGCGACTGGTTCTATCAAAACGTCCGCATGCAACAGGCGCTTACCGAAAAGGGCTACGACTTGAACTACTCGTGGGGCATTCAGCGGCACGGGCAGAAGATGCTGCAGACGGTCTTCCCGGAGATGATGCGCTGGCTGTGGCGGGACCACGGCGTTTCGACCGACGTGCACGATATGGCGGAGCGGTCGTTTAACGCGGCGAGGAAACAGCCATAGCTGCCGGGGGGCGAGCGCGCGCCTGGTTACTGGCGATTCCCCTGCTCGCGATCCTTTACTTCGCGTGCCTCTCGGCGGCCGGCATGCTCGGGCCGGATGAGCCGCGCTACGCCTCCATCGGCCGCGAAATGGCCCGCTCCGGCGATTGGATTACACCCCGCCTGTGGGGCACGCCGTGGTTCGAAAAACCGGCGCTGCTGTATTGGATGACGGGCGCGGCCTTCCGGTTGGGGTTCGGCGAAGACCTGGCTCCGCGCGTCCCCGTGGCGCTGCTCTCTGTGGCCTTCCTGATCTTCTTCCAATGCATGCTGAGCCGCGAATTCGGCGCGCGGGCGGCTTGGGCGGCGACCCTGATGCTGGGGACTTCAGCCGCATGGTTGGGGTGCGGCTTCATCGGCACCACCGATCTGCCCATGGCGGCGGCGTTCTCGGCCGCGATGCTACTGTCGCTCGATTGGATCGAGACCGGCAACCGCCGCCGTCTGCCGCTGGCCGCCGCGCTGCTGGGCGTGGCGGTGCTGGCCAAAGGCCTGGTTCCGCTGGTGCTCACGCTGCCGCTGGTCTGGTGCGGCCGCCGCCGCTGGATCGATCTGCTGCGCCTGCCCGTTGCCGGCGCCTTCCTGATCGTCGCCCTGCCATGGTACGTGTTGTGCTACCTGCGCAACGGCGCGGTCTTCCCGCGAACCTTCTTCTGGCAGCAGCATTTCGAGCGATTCACCACCGCATCGTTGGCGCATGGGCAGCCATTCTGGTTCTATGCGCCGGTGCTGGCTGCCGCGCTGATGCCATGGACGCCGGCGTTTCTGCTGCTGGCCCGCCGCGCGCTCTATCGCGACGCCCGCCGCCGCTTCCTGTTGCTGTGGCTGCTCTTCGTATTGATCTTCTTCTCGTTCTCGAAGAACAAACTGCCCGGATACCTGCTGCCGCTCGCGCCGGCGGCCGCTGCGTTGATGGGCATCTCACTGGCGGAAGCCAGGCGCGCACGATGGGTGCTGCCTGCCGCGGCGCTCTGCCTGATGGCGATACCGACGGCGATGCCGGTCCTGCCGCAGGCGCTGGCGGAAGGCCTTTCGCGCGCACCCCTGCCCGCATTCCATTGGACGTGGCTTCTGCCGGTCGCGCTGGCGCTGGGCATCTACTGGCTGGAACGGCAAGGCCACCGCGCCGCTGCGCTGGCTGTCATGGCAGTGGCGGTCGCCGCGGGGGTGACCACGCTGAAGCGGATCGACCTGCCGGCGATCGATCGCGCATATTCGGCGCGGCCTTTGTGGCAGGAGATCGCCAGCCAGCGCGACCGCGTGTGCATCGAGAGTATGCACCGGACCTGGCGCTACGGATTGAACTACTACTCCGTGACGCCGCTGCCCGATTGCAGCCAATCGCCACGGCCCTTACATGTGCGGCAGCTTGTAGGGCAGGTTGCCAACTTGCAGCAGTAACACTTGCCCCATCGCCCCTTGACCCGCCCCGCACAAAGTTGTAGGCTCAGGTTTCAAGTCGAAGGCCTTCATGATCCTACCGCACACCTATATCGCGACCCTGCTGGTGCTCTTCCTTAGCATGCTCTGCTGGGGATCCTGGGCCAATACCCAGAAGATGTCGGGCAAATGGCGCTTCGAGCTGTTCTATTTCGACTACGCGTTCGGCGTCCTGCTGGCCGCCGTGATTTGCGCCCTCACTTTAGGCTCGCTGGGCTACGACGGCTTCTCCTTCCTCGACGATTTGATGAACGGCGGCAAGCGCTACGCGGCCATGGGCTTCGGCGCGGGAATGATCTTCAATCTGGCGAACATGCTGCTGGTGGCGGCCATCACGGTGGCTGGGCTGGCGGTGGCGTTTCCAGTGGGCATCGGCCTGGCGCTGATTATCGGGGTTATCTGGAGTTACATCATTCGGCCGCAGGGAAATCCCCTCCTGTTGTTCGTCGGCTGCGCGCTGGTGGTGGGGGCCATCATCGTCGATGCCGTCGCCTACCGCGCCATGGAGCAGTTGCGGGCGGAGCTGCGGGCGCAGGCCGGAAAGGCCAAGAGCACCCGGAAAAAGGTGAGCCTCAAGGGCGTGTTCCTCAGCCTGGCCAGCGGCGTGTTGATGGGGTCGTTCTATCCGTTGGTGGTGATGGCAAAGTCCAGCGAGTGGGGCGGCACGGCAGGGGAGAACGGACTGGGGCCGTACGCCATCGGGGTGGTCTTCGCGCTGGGCGTATTTTTTTCCACCTTCGTCTTCAACCTGTTCTTCATGAATTTGCCGGTGGAGGGTGAGCCGCTGGAGCTTCCGGATTACTTCAAAGGACTACCCAAGCAGCATCTCCTGGGATTGGCGGGCGGCATTCTCTGGTGCGCCGGGATGATCGCCAATTTCGTAGCGTCGAGCGCGCCGGAAGCGGTGCAGGTGGGACCGGCCATCAGCCTGGCGCTGGGTCAGGGCGCGGCCATGGTGAGCGCCCTCTGGGGCCTGGTGGTTTGGAAGGAATTCGATGGCGCCGACTCGCGCATCAAGGCGCTCATCGTGATCATGTTCGTCCTGTTTATTACCGGCCTGGCGATGGTTTCTGTGGCGCCGCTCTATGCGCCAAGATAAGAAAAGAAGACAGAAGACAGAAGTCAGAAGTCAGAAGTCAGAAGTCAGAATCACGCCAGTGCCGCGCTTCTGACTTCTGTCTTCTGACTTCTGACTTCTGTCTTCTTATTCCGGCTTCCGATAGAACCCGCCTCCCACGCTGCGCATGAACTTGCCCCACAGCGCCTGGCCTAATTCGTGCCAGTCGTCCATGTCTTCCGGCACTACCTGCACATGGAGACCGGCCATCTCGTCGGTGGTGTCCGGGCCCCACACTACGCGCCGCGCCGGATGATTCGGGTTGCGCGGATTGGCGTCGGAATTGTCGTAAGTGAATTCCATTTCCAGGCGCGTATCCGCCGGCAGCTTTACCGGCGTGGTGTAACGGTACTGCTCCTGCCAATTGAAATTCCAATCGCGAATGCGGATCAGCCACTGCTTGCGGCCGTCGGGCAAGATGGCCCAGCCTTCGATCTCTTTGCAAATGTAGTGCGCGTGTGGGATGATCCCTACCGCCTCCACATCCACCGGCGTGGTGAAGTGGTCGCGTACCTTGTACGCGCGCTCGCCGGGCGGAATGTCGATCTGGTGCGAGCCCAGCGGGATGTCCGCCACCCACTTGGTGGGCGGCTTATCGGTGAAGTATAGCCCCAGCGCGGACTGGTCCGTTTCCGGCTTGCCCGTCGCATGATAGTGGATCTGCATCACCAGATCCGAGCCTTTGCGCAGGACGAGTTGGAGACCATCGGGCATGCGGGCCGGTTGCATCCCCGGCGTCCATCCGCCTAACGCTCCACTCGGCAGGAATCCCGGCGTACCGAAGCACGGATACGATTCGCCGAACTGGCGCCCGATGTGGCCGGAATCCAGCAGGAACAGCGCGTGATGCACCACGCTGCGCGTCTCGGGGCGGAATTCCATGGCGCGCACGTACTTGTCCGCGGTGAGGTGCAAGGGGATGACGAAACACATGTATTGATCGGGACCGTCCGCGGCGATCGCGAAAGGCTTGGGCATGCGGACGGTCATGTCCGGTGTGCCGAGCTGCCAGCCCTCGGGAAAGTGCGGGGCAGGCGGAAGTTGCGCAGGATCGCCTTGCGGCGCTCCCGCCTCGGCCCATCGCCGCAGCGTCGAGATGTCCGCGTCCGGCAACCGCCGCTCGCCCTGAAAATGTCCATAGCCCGGCTCCGGCTGCCACGGCGGCATATAGCGGCTGGCGGTCACGGTGGCGATGAGTTTGGCGCGCTTGGCGGCATCTTGATAAGCGATCAGCGGAAACGGCGCGACCTCGCCGATATGGTGGCAGGTGGCGCAGTGCTGGTACAGGATCGGCGCCACGTCGCGCGTGAAAGTCGGCGCCGGCACAGGCCTGGCAGCCAGTATCTGTAGGACCGGGAAGGGCAAGCCCAACCGGCGTGCGCTCGCCGCCGGCGCATCCGCCGGGACGAACGCGAGCACCCCGGCCCTGCTTTGCCGGAACTCGGCGGCAGTGTGCCGGACCCCTTCGGTGTCCGGAAGCTGGAACGATAATGCCGCCAGCAGCAGAGCCGGCGCCACATTCAAAGCAGGCATCCCTGCTATTCATGATAGAACTCCGCGGGCTTGTGGGTCATACTATGAAGTATGAGAATCGGCGAGCGGGCCCGGGTCACCATCCCCAAGGAGATCCGAAACAGATTCGGCCTTGGGCCGGAGACGGAGGTCGAGTTCAGCGTGGTCGATGGGTCTATCGTGCTGAAGAAGGCGCCCAAGAAGCTCGATCTGCGAAAGTGGAAGGGACGCTGCAAGGACAGCTTTGCCGAGCTTGGATACACATCGGTCGACAGATTCATCGATGACCTGCGCGGACGATGATCACCGCGATGGGCGCAGCGGCTGCTCTCTCGGGATCGCGGGTTTTACTCCAAGCTTTTCCCCTCGTTGGATCTCCTCGACCCCTCCGCGGAAGAGGGCTGAGACCGGCATTAAGACCTTCCCACCACCTGTCCCTATGGCGTATGCTGTCTAAAGACAGGAGGTAACATGCGAAACGTTCTATCCATCCGAGGCGGCGGCATCCGCGGGATCATCCCGTGCTGCTGCCTGATCAAACTGGAAACGCAACTGGGCGGCCTCACGCGCGATCACATCGACTATTGCGCCGGAACTTCGACGGGCGCACTCTTAACGGCTGCAGTCGCGGCGGGCATTCCGGCCAGCCAGCTTCTGACGGTCTATACGGAACGCTCCAAGGACATTTTCACGCCAACCGGCATCGCCGCGGATGGCAAGAGAATTATCCAGGGCTTCATGTACGATCCCAAGAACCTGCACGATGTCCTGG
>Ga0224555_1000615_pt1 | contig 54726 bp, 50 predicted proteins | sample 714S23034metaG_FD_180687 | JGI IMG/M metagenome (GOLD analysis project Ga0224555, IMG submission 180687) | Peat soil microbial communities from Stordalen Mire, Sweden - 717 S2 30-34 | ecosystem: Environmental > Terrestrial > Soil > Wetlands > Peat | place: Sweden: Norrbotten County, Stordalen... | reverse complement strand
CCTCACCTCCACCAGCAAACCCTCAGCTCCACCAGCAAACCCTCAGCTCCACCAGCAAACCCTCAGCTCCACCAGCAAACCCTCAGCTCCACCAGCAAACCTCAGCTCCACCAGCAAACCTCCAGGCCCCTAATGGGGAGCGCCAGGTTCACCCCACAGCAAGCAGAAGACTCCCCATTTGTTCGACCGTCAACCCGTTTCTCTCCGCGTTTCAATCGAAAGTACCGCCCCCCGGGATGCCTTGTGCCTTTTTGAAACGGACTCGGTTCAGCGGTCAACGAGGAGGCGGTAATCTGAAACATCCTGCCGCGCGAGCCTTCTGACTTCCCGCTTTTCGCTTCCGGCTTCCCGCTCCCGCTTCATCCACGCCAAACCGGCACCCGCCCCTCATGGGGAGCGCCAGGTTCACCCCACAGCAAGCAGAAGACTCCCCATTTGCCTGACCGTCAATCGGTTTCTCTCCGCATTTCAATCGAAAGTACCGCCCCCCTGGACGCCTTGTGCCTTTTTGAAACGGACTCGGTTCAGCGGTCAACGAGGGGGCGGTAATCTGAAACATCCTGCCGCGCGAGGCTTCTGACTTCCCGCTTTTCGCTTCCGGCTTCCCGCTCCCGCTTCACCCACGCCAAACCGGGCACCCGCCCCTCATGGGGAGCGCCAGGTTCACCCCACAGCAAGCAGAAGACTCCCCATTTGTTCGACCGTCGATCGGTTTCTCTCCGCATTTCAATCGAAAGTACCGCCCCCGGGACTCGCTGTGCCTTTTTGAACCGGAATCCGTCCAGCGGTCGAATCCTCCGTCGTGCATGTCAATGCAATTTTGCTGCGTTTTCGATCCAGAACCGTACCTGCTCTGTCCACATGCCCTCGGTAATCTGGACACTTAGCACCTTGCGAACTATCCTCCAAACAACTGGCGGTTGATTCTCATGCACGTTCTCACGGCAAAACTCCTGAAGGAAGCTGCAGACCGGTTTCGGGATGCGGCCAAACCCATCGCAGCCTGGCGATCCATCGCCAAAGACAAGCGCTGGCGTAGTCCCGGCGAAGTCAGTGAAACATTCGCCGACGTCGAATGCGTCGGCGACTATGTCATCTTCCGCCTCCACCAGAACAAATACCGCCTGGTGACGACGGTTCATTACGCGCGGGAGAAAGACGGTGCGATCGCCGACGGCCACATCTGGGTTCGCTCCTTCCTGAACAACAAGCAATACGAGAATCCCGTCAACTGGGACAAAGGAGTTCTCCGATGAGCAAGACCCTCGCCGATCCCGCTGAGATGGTCCGCCGCGGTGCCCCACGCCTTATCCGCTCCGACCAGGAACTCGCCGAATATACTCGTGCCCTCTTCAGCCTTACCGCGAAGCCGAAGCCCTCCGCGGCGGACCAGGAAGCGGTCAACCTCCTCACCCTCCTCATCGAGCACTACGAAACCGTGCGTTATCCCGTCCCCAAAGGCAACCCCCTCGAGGTCCTTCGCCAGTTCGTCGAACGGGATGGCCTCTCCCAGGGCATGCTTACTCCCCAACTCGGCTGCAAAGCCGTCGTCTCGGTCATCATGAGAGGCCAGCGCCAGTTCACTCGCAGTCACATCGCTCGCCTCAGCAAGCGCTTCAAGGTCTCTCCCGCCGTCTTCTTCGACGAGACCTCGGCCATCCCCGAGCGCCGCAACATGAAGAAGAAATCCACGCGAGCCAAAGCTCGGTAGTCCTCGCCCTGCGATGGAAAGGTATTCTCCGATGAGCAAAACCCTTGCCGATCCTGCTGAGATGATGCGCCGCGGCGCTCCCCGCCTCATCCGTTCCGACGAAGAACTCGCCGAATACTCCTGCACTCTCTTCAGCCTCACCGCAAAACCCAGGCCCACCGCCGCCGAGCAGGAAGCCATCAACCTCCTCACTCTCCTCATCGAGCACTACGAAACCCTGCGCTACCCGCTCCCCGAAGCCCGCCCCGTGGAGGTCCTGCGTCTGCTCCTCGAGCGGAACGGCGTCTCCCAGGGCAAGCTCACCCCCGAACTCGGCTTTCAGGCCTCAGCCTCGCTCATCCTGAGAGGCAAACGCCAGTTCACCCGCGGTCACATCGCTCGCCTCAGCCGGCGCTTCAACGTCTCCCCCGCCGTCTTCTTCGACGAGGCCTCCGCCATCCCCCTGCGGCTCACGGTCAAAAAGAAATCCGCACGCCCCGCGCGAACAAAAGTCCGGCAACCCAAACCAGCCCAATAAAAATGGCGGCCCAAGCCGCCACTTTCTCCACCGTGCAAGTTCCTCTCACTCGCCGGCCAGCCCGTCCCCGACCGTCGCTACCGGCTACAGGCTACCGGCTACCGGCTGCCTCACTGCGGCTCCTTCGCCCCTTTTTTCGCACCCTTCACCGCGCCCTTCGTCGTGTTCTTCGACTTGCCCCACGCCTTTTTCGTGTCCTTCTTTGACGAGTGATACGCGTTCTTTGACCCCTTCTTGACGCCGTTGCCGGCATCCTTCGCGCCGTCCTTCGTATCGCGCCCCGCCTGCTTCATGTCCTGCTTCGCGCCGTTATCGTTCTGCGCGCGCGCACTCACATATCCGGGAGCCAGCATCAAAGCCGACCCCAATACCGCCGCCATCCACCGAAAATTTCTTCTCATACAGAGGGGATGAGGCCCCACCCCCTCCGAGTTGCGCGCAAGGCTTCCAGCTTCCGGCTACCAGCTCCTGGCTCCCGGCTGCCCTAAACCCCTTCTTCCAGCACGTGCGGCACATCCTCGCCCAGCGCCGTCGCCAGATCGTGCTGGTGCTCCTGCTCCTGCATGACGATCTGCCGGATCTGCTCCGCCAGCGCGAAGTGTCCGATGGCTTCGGCCTGGCGTACCCGCTTGCGGTACTGCCGGATCGTCTCCGTTTCGTTGTTCAGATCGAAGTGCAGCATCTCCTCGGCCTTGTCCGAGAGCTTCACCGGTTTCGGCGTCGCATTCGGCACCGCGCCCAGGTAGTCGATCTGATCGGCGATGGTCAGCGCGTGAGCCAGCTCTTCGCCCGCATGCTTGCGCAGCTCGCCCGCAATGTTCATCCACTGCGCGCCCTTCAGCACGTTGCTGTACACCGTGTACGCGATGATCGCCTGATACTCCCGCGAAAGATCCTGCTGCAGGCCCTCGATCAGTTCCTTCAGCGCAGCACTGTTCTTCTTCTCTGCCATTCTTTTACTCCTCAGAAATTCTGTATTTGCTGGGATGCAGTGGCCCGAAGACTGATTGTAGTCGCCCGAAGGCTGCCGCGGACCGGTGCGCCCAAATGCATGGTCCGTGTCGTCGGCCGTCGTCCGGGCAAGCAGATGGCTCCTTCGACTACGTCCTGATCTTCATTGCGGCCTCAGCCTCACCGGGATGCTCGGCTCGCTCGACCGGAGCCCGGAGCCCGGAGCCCGGAGCCCGGTGCCCTGCACCCTCTAACCTGTTCCCTGTAACCTGTACTAGCCGATGCCAGCCCTCCACCAACTCTTCAACGACCACGCGGAACACGTCCGCAGCAAGGTCATCGGCATTTACGGCCTTCTCTTCCTGTTCAACGGAGCCGCCTGGCTCTGGGCCGTCCTCGCCTTCGACCACTATCCCGTCCTGCTGGGCACGGCCTTCCTTGCCTACTCGTTCGGCCTGCGCCACGCCGTCGATGCCGACCACATCGCCGCCATCGACAACGTCACCCGCAAGCTCATGCAGGAGGGCAAGCGCCCCGTCGCCGTCGGATTCATGTTCTCCCTCGGCCACTCCACCGTCGTCATTCTCGGCTCGCTCGGCCTCGCCGCCCTCGCCCTCGGCCTGCAGAAACACCTCGACCACTACCGCACCATCGGTGGAGTGATCGGCACCAGCGTCTCGGCGCTCTTCCTTCTCGGCATCGCGGTCGTCAACCTCTTCATCCTTCACTCCGTCTACGCCACCTTCCGGCGCGTCCGCCGCGGCGAGCCCTACGTCGACGAGGATTTCGACCTCCTCCTCAACAATCGTGGCTTTCTCGCCCGCATCTTTCGCCCCGTTTTCGCGATGATCCGCCGCAGCTGGCACATGTATCCGCTCGGCTTCCTCTTCGGTCTCGGTTTCGATACCGCCAGCGAAATCGGCCTCCTCGGCCTCTCTGCCGCCGAAGCTTCGCGCGGGCTCTCGCTCTGGTCCATCGCTGTGTTCCCGGTGCTATTCGCTGCAGGCATGTCGCTAGTCGACACGACCGACAACATCCTCATGCTGGGCGCCTACGGCTGGGCCTACATCAAGCCCATTCGCAAGCTCTACTACAACCTCACCATCACATCTGTATCAGTAGTAGTTGCATTTGTTGTGGGCGGCATCGAGGCTCTCGGCCTGCTCGGCGGCCAGCTCCACCTGCAGGGCGTGTTTTGGGACTTTATCGTTCGCCTCAACTCCAACTTCGGAATCCTCGGCTACTGCATCATCGGCATCTTCGCCCTGGCCTGGATCGTCTCCATCGCGATTTACAAACTCCGCCGCTTTGAAGACCTCGAACTCAACCCCGAAAGCTGATACAGCACACCGGCTACTCCTTTCGCACCTGAGCCGATGCAGCGCGAGGAAACTCTGCTTACTGGCCTTCCGGCCTGGTCGACGCGCCTGCACGGTTCCGGCCACAGCAACAAGCTGGCTGCCTGGCCATCCGCACCCGCAATTGGGGCCGGCCAGGTTCACCCCACAGCAAGAAGCTCAATCTTCCCGGCGCCGCGAGTCAATCAGTTTCGATCCTTTCCCCGAACGAAAGTACTGCGCGCGAAATTGCCATTCCCTTTCCGGGAAAGCACAGTTTCGAATCTCGTACCGCCGGCTGCTCCGGACCGCACCTCTGCCACTGTCGGCGCAGGACACATTCTGTACCCCGCACCCTGTGCCCTCCCCAAAAAACAAAGGGCCCCGCACCGCGCGAGGCCCTGTCTGCTACAGGCTACCGGCTCCGTTACTGGCTCGCCCTCTGCGACGCCTGGTTCACCGTCCGCACAAAGTCCTTCGCAGCGCTCTGATCCGGCATGTGTACGCTGCCGTTCAGGATCTGCGAGAACGCCACCTCGTGTCCGTACAGGCTCTTCGTCTTGCCGTGGTCCTGGTTCAGCTCCGCTCCGTTCAGCGTTGCGCCCACATAGGCGCCCTTCGAACGCGCGTAGCTCAGAATGGCCGCGTCCCAGCCGCCCGAGCCCGACGCGTTGCGTCCCACTGGTCCGGCCGCCGCGTTCACGCCGGCGCCAACCTTAAAGTGGCCCGAGTTCAGCGCCTGCATCCCCTGGTCGTTCATGATCATCATCACGTAGCCCTGCTCCTCGCCGCCGATCTGCGCTCCGAAGCTGGCCCCCGACATCTGGAACGGTGCCGGCGGGCTCCACTTCCCTTCCGCCGTTTTGCACGTGGCCACGCCATCGCCGTGCTCGGCGCCCAGCACAAAGCCGCCCTTGACCATCTTCGGGATCACCGCCACGCACTTCGCATCCTTCAGCACCGCATCCGGGATTCCCGCATTCGACTGCGGCCCGGTGAGCGACTGCAGTACCTCGCTCGCCTGATCCAGTTCCGTGTCCGCCTTGCTCTGAGCCATCGCCGGCATCGACGCCGCCGCAGCAAAAATCCCCGCACTCAAAATCGCAATCGATTTCCTCATACCCTCTCCTCTTTCCAGTTGCCTGACAATTCGCAAAAACATGGCGCGCCCTCTGGGCGCGCCGTTCCCTCGTAAGGGATTCCCTCCACCCGTAGCGGGTTGGCCCGCTTTTCCCTTTCGTCCCCAGCCAAAACTGTTTTCGGCTTGCGTTTCGCTCGTTTTTCGCTAACCGCCTTTGCTGCCAGCCTCGCCGCTAAACTTCCTTATCGCCCGTCTCTCCGCTAACCGGTTTTTTAGCTGACCGCTTCATCGCTGACCGGTTCTTAGCCGACCGCTTCATCACCTGTGCCCTGTACGCTGGAAATTATGCACATCGGCATCGTTGGCGTCTCCGCGGAAGGCGCAGCCCTCTGCTTTCGCACCATCTGTGCCGAAGGCTCGGACCTCTTTGGCCCCGGCGCACAGCCTGAAGTCTCGATGCACACCCTCAGCTTCGCCCGCTACCGCCGACTCTCCGAACAGCAGGACTGGCGCGCCACCTCTGACTTGCTTCTCACTTCCGCGAAGAAGCTCGCGAAGATCGGCGCCGACTTCCTCATCTGCCCCGCCAACACGCCCCATCTCGCCTTTCCGTATTTCGAATCGCGCTCGCCGCTGCCCTGGCTCCACATCGTCGACGTGGTCGCCGACGAAGCCCTCCGCCGCGGCTTCCACCGTATCGGCATCCTCGGCACCCGCTACACCATGCACAGCGGCCTTTACCCCGACCGCCTCACGCCACGCGGCCTCGAAGCCCTCAGCCCCAATGCCGACGAGTGCGCCACCATCAACCGCTTCATCTACGACGAGCTGGTCCGCGGCGTCTGCACACCGGCCGCGACCGAATACCACCAGCAGGTGATCGCGCGCCTGAAGTCCGAAGGCTGCGACGCCGTCGTCCTCGGCTGCACCGAAATCCCGCTCATCGTCAACGACACCAACTCCCCGCTCCCCACCCTCGACTCCACCCGCCTCCTCGCCCGCGCCGCCCTCCGCAAAGCTGCGAGCTTTCGAAAACCGTAACCTGCCCCGGATCGGGCCACGCCCTCGCCGTGACCCAGGACTCCTTTGCGACAACGCATGTGCAGGGTCCGAGTGTGCAGATCCGGATGGGTCGCCGGGTACTCTCCTCGCGCAGCCCTTCCAGCACATCGGCCAGAATCGAGCCTGTAAATGGCGAGTACAGATAAAACACGCTCCCGCTCGACAGATCTGTTGCCCTCACGTCCTTGTGAATGAACTCGACCCGGGCCTGGTTCAGGCGCTGAGCGCATTCCCGCGCACTCGCAACATAGGCAGCCTCCACTTCGATACCAAGGCTTCGCACTCCAGCCAGCGTCGATGTCAGCAGCGACACATGCCCCAATCCCGATCCCAGATCGATAAAAACATCGCCTGTAGTGAGCCCACTGGCACGAATCAAACGGAGAATATGGCGGACCGGCGTGGGCTGATAGAACGTCCTCTCCGGCACACGATCGAGATTCGCTTCGCTCGGCTCGCGAAGCTGGAGGATGCCGCTCACGAGCTCATCCCGGAAGTCGAACCCCAGGCCAGGAGCCGGGAACTCATCGTTGTCCCAGCCGTGTGAATCCCGCATCCACCGCAGCAGGGATGCCGGGTGACCACCGTGCCTTATCTCCGAGCGGATCGACTCGAAGAGTCCTGCGTTCACCGTTTCCAGCAGCCTCCGGATCGCCGCCGCCCGCCGATGAATTCGCGCATCCGGGTTCTCCCCAAATGTCTCCGGATCTCCAAATCGAAGTTCGAGGGCGTCCAGCACCTCCAGGCGCTCTCGCAGCTGATTCAGATCGAAAAGAGACACACAGGTCTCCAGCTGCGTAACGAACGCCTCGGCATCCATGGTCATCACCAAATCGTCCACGGGCCGGATCTCTGCAGCTGTGGTTGTCATATCAACCACGTTAAGCCGTTAACGGTTGTTATGTCAACCGAAGGTTGCTATGCTGCCTTCAGTCATGTCCGCCAGGCTTTTGTCCCCCCAGGAACTCCGCGTCTGGCATGCCTTCCGCCTTATGAGCGAAGACGTGCTGGGCCGCGTCGGACGCGACATCGCCCAGGCAACCGGCCTTTCAGGCCCTGACTTTGGCGTCCTGTCTCGTCTCGCCGCCATCGGCAACGGGGAGATGCGCCAGCAGACGTTGGCCAGCGTCATGGGTTGGGACAAAAGCCGCCTCTCTCACCAGCTCACGCGCATGAGCCAGCGGTCCCTCATCGAGCGTTGTCCTGTCGGCTCGAACACTATTCTCGTCGTGCTCACCGAAGCCGGTCGCGAGAAGCTGAATGCTGCGCGCCCTGTCCACGCCGAATCGGTTCGCCGCAATTTCCTGTCGCGACTCACCCAGCAACAAATCGACACCATCGTGCGCGTGAGCAATCTCCTCGGCGAAGAGGACTAAGCACGAACCCGGGAGCCCCTGCTCCCTGTACCCTGTCAAAACGGAGGTTCCCCATGGCCGCCGCAGCCACCACACACGCGCCCCTCGCCACCACGCGCCCCATCACCATCCCCTAGTATCTATGGACCGCCGCCCTCGCCGTCACCTCCGTCACCATCGGCGCGCACTGGGACGTCTCCTGGCACCGCAGCATCGGCCGCGATACTTTCTGGACGCCCGCCCACATGGCCATCTACCTGTGCGGCGTGCTCGCCGGAATCGCCTGCGGCTATCTCATCCTGCGCTCCACCTTCGCGCCCACTCCCGAGCTCTCCTCCACATCGGTCCACGTCTTCAGCTTTCGCGGACCCCTCGGCGCCTTCATCGCAGCATGGGGCGGCATCGCCATGCTCACCTCCGCGCCGTTCGATAACTGGTGGCACAACGCCTACGGCCTCGACGTCCAGATCGTCTCCCCGCCCCACACGCTCCTCATGCTCGGCATCTTCGCCATCGAAATCGGCGCGCTGCTGCTCATCCTCGCCCGCATGAACCGTGACGCCGCGAATGGCGCGCCACCTGCCGCGTCGCTCCAGTGGCTCATGATGTATATCTTCGGACTCATGCTCGTCCTCACCATGTTCTTCCGCATGGAATACACCTGGGACGTCATGCTGCACCGCGCCGGCGCCTACATCTCCATCGCTCTCGGCGTGCCCCTCTACTTCGCCGCGATGTGGAAAGCCTCACGCCACCGCTGGGCCTGCACCCTCGTCTGCGCCTTCTATATGTTGGCGATTATCGCCTTCATCCTCATCCTCCCGCTCTTCCCCGCGTCGCCCAAACTCGGGCCTGTCTACCAGCCCGTCACGCAACTCATTCCGCCCAAATTCCCCATCCTCCTCATTGTTCCCGCCATCGCCCTCGATCTCCTCTGGCGCCGCTTCGGAGAATCGAACAAGATTCTGCTCTCGCTCGTCAGCGGCCCCCTCTTCGTCCTCACCCTCGTCGCCGCCGAGTGGCCCTTCGCCAGCTTCCTCATGACGAAGGCTTCGGAAAACCGTTTCTTCGGCACCGGCTATCTCGACTACGGCACCCCGTCCTGGTCCGCCGACGCACTCCGCCACTTCGTCCAGCCCCAGCACGGCCTCGATCTCTGGACCGGCCTTGCCGAAGCCATGCTTTACGCCGCCATCAGCGTCTGGCTCGGCCTCCTGCTCGGTGACTGGATGCGCAAGGTGCAAAGGTGACAAGTGCAACGATGAGGAGTTCCATGCTCCACGCCGCCATCTCCGTCTGGCTCGGCCTCCTGCTCGCCGACTGGATGCGCAAGGTGCAAAACGTGACAGATGGCGAAGGTGACAGGTGCAAACGTGGCAGGTGCAACGATGAGGAGTGCCATGCTCCACGCCGCCATCTCCGTCTGGCTCGGCCTCCTGCTCGGCAACTGGATCCGCAAGGTGCAAAGGTGAGGACTGCCGCGATGAACCGATTCACCGATCAAAGGAAATCAGAACCCCACCCCTTTGAACGACCTCCCGCTCACGCTCATGGCCAGGTTCACCCCACAGCAAGAAGCAAAAGCTCCTGCAGCCAGATATTCAAGCTAATTCGACCCGTGCCTCAGGCCGAAAGTACCGTTATTCGGCGCCTCCGGACCATTTTGGGAATCCGCGAAGGAGTTGCTGCGCAGGACCACACGTTTCTCCATCCCTCCACGGAATCTCGAAGGCAACTACAGAAACTACATCTCCACCACCCCGACCAAAACCCCGCTCAGGCCCGCGGCCAGGTTCACCCCATAGCAAGTAGCGAAAGCTTTCCCAGCCGCATTTTCAACACAATTCCACCCGTACCTCATCCCGAAAGTACCGTCATCGACCGCCTCAGAACCATTTTGGGAATCCGCGCCTGCAACGCTCGCCCACTCTCCCACCTGGCTCCGGCGAACCACCTCCTGTCTCCTCGCTCCTGGCTCTTCGCTCTGCTCGCCTGTCTCCCCCTTGTGCTCGCCCCCCTCGCGCACGCCCACGTCGGCAGCCCCGATGTCTACGCCGAAGGCAACGCCGGACCCTACAAACTGTCCATCGTTATCCGCCCGCCGCTCGTCATCCCCGGCGTTGCCGAAATTGAGGTCCGCTCGCAACCCCCCGGCATCCACGCCATCGCCATCACGCCGCTAGCGCTCACCGGCGAAGCCTCGAAGCACCCGCCCACGCCCGACGCGATGAAGACTCCCACCGCCGACCCGAGCTACTTCACCGGCCAGCTCTGGATCATGGCCCCCGGCTCCTGGCAGATCCGTTTTCTCGTCGACGGCGCCCAGGGTCACGGCGTCTGGAGCGTGCCTCTGCCCGCCGCCGCGCAGGGCACGCGCAAAATGCAGCGCTCCCTCGGCATCTTCCTCTCCGCTCTCGGTCTCCTCCTTGTAATCGGCATGACCGGCATCGTCGGTGCCGCTGCGCGCGAGTCCCAGCTCGCCCCCAGCGAATCCGCACCGCCCCCACGCCGCCGCAGCGCCGCCATCGCCATGACCGTCGCTTTCGCCGTGCTCGTCACCGGCGTCATCCTCGGCAACTGGTGGTGGAAGTCCGAAGCCGCCGACTACGCCTCACTGGTTTACAAGCCGCTCGCGATGGACGCCACCCTCACCCGCACCAATCTCCTCGACCTCAAATTTCGCGGCCCCTCCTGGCTCTTCCGCAGCCGCTTCGACGACTTCATCCCCGACCACAACCACCTCATGCACCTCTACATGATTCGCTGGCCCGCGATGGACGTCGTCTACCACCTCCATCCCGACCCCATTGCAAGCGGCGAATTCCAGCTCGCTCTCCCCAGCGTTCCCGCCGGCACCTACCACCTCTATGCCGACGTGGTCCACGCCAGCGGATTCCCGGAGACCATGGTCTCCTCGGTCACCCTCCCCGCAATCACCGCGCGTCCGCTCGCCGGCGACGATGCCGAAGGCCAGGGCTCGCCCGTCTCCAGCACAGCCGCCACAACGACGAGTTTCACCCTCCCCGACGGCTACACCATGGTCTGGAACAAACCAGCCGCCCTCATCGCGCGCCAGCCCAACGACTTCACCTTTACGCTTCTGGACCCCAACGGTAATCCCGCGCCCGACACCGCGCTTTACATGGGCATGCTCGGCCACGCCGCGTTTGTGAAGGATGACGGCACCGTCTTCGCCCACATCCATCCCAGCGGCACGGTCGCCATGGCCGCACTCATGATGGCCGAGCAGCAGAACGCGCCCGCGTCCTCCCAGCCCAGCGGCGCCGGCAATTCGTCCAGCTCCCCTTCTTCCGACATGAAAGACATGCCCGGCATGAACATGTCGGACACGAATCCGTCGGGCGGCCATCTGCCCAGCTCCGTCAGCTTTCCCTATGGATTCCCCACCCCCGGCCGCTACCGCATCATCGTCCAGATGAAGCACGGCGCGATCATCGAAACCGCCCTCTTCGACGCTGCCGTGTCCTGATCCCGGAGATCGCGCTTTTTATTTGTGGCGCGACTTCAAGCCTGCCCTTGTAGCCGCGAGCGTGGCGATGTGCGCGTTGAATGGGTGCCGCAACGGCCGCTTCAGCCGCTTCATCCTGCTGGCTCGATCGCCGCCCCGTTGTTGATACGGCCAGATTCACCCCACAGCAAGAAGCTGAATCTTTCCTCGTTCAAAGATCAATACGATTCGACCTGTGCTCAGACGAAAGTAATGCTGTCTGCCATCGTCTGGACCGTTTTGGAACAGAATGCGGCCCAACTCTGCCCGTGAGCCTTTTCAGTGAAAGCGTTCAGCAGTCGGCATCCTGCCCGCAGCAAACCCTCAGATCGGCTCTATCTCGCGCTGGTCGCTGCCTGCGCCTGCTCAATCAGTTCGAACAGCTTTGACCGGTCGATCACCTCGACGAACGGCACCCCGCTCGTTCGGTTCGTCACCACCCAGATTGTCGGCGTGTGCTGGATCCCGACGCTCTGCCCCAGGTCGGAATCCGCCTTCACCAACTGCGCCAGCCGACCCTGCGGATCCACCACGAACGGAAACGTCAGCTTGTGATCCGCCGCAAATTTGTGCGCAAAAGTATTCAGATCGTCCTGCGACTGGATCGTCGCCTGCGCCGCAAACACCGCATCGCGAAACTCATCGCCGAGCCGCTTCGACTTCGTGTCGAACCACCGCGCATCCACCGCACCCTGGAAGCTCCAGGTGTGGAACGGCAGCGGGAAATCGTGCCGCACCCACGGAATGTGGTACTTTGCCGCCGCCTCTTTGATCACCGGATTCGCCCGGGCGCAGTCCGGACACTCGAGGTCCTCGAACTCCACAATCGCGACCCGCGCCCCAGCCGGCGGACGCAGCGCCCTGGCGTTGTGAACCACCGTCGTCTGCGACTGCGGATTCGAAAACTGCGCGGCGGCCGGAAGAACCAGCGGCGCCGCCAGCGCCAAAGAAAAGAAAAACACAGGAACCCGAGCCAGTCGAACCATAGGAATTGAACTCATTGTAGCCGCCGATCGTCCTATACTGTCCGCGTTCGAGGGGACCCGCAGTGGCTCGCACCGAAGCCAAAACCCGCAAAAGCCTCACCGCCCTCGCCGGAGCGCGCCCGGCACACCGCCCCGATCGTCCGCGCCCCTGGAGTTCGACCGACGCCGCTGCCGCCGCCAAAGACTTCTTCACCCGCCCGCGCCGCACCGCCGTCCGCGAACTGATCCGCGAGCTCTGCTCGGACGATCCCTTCGACCATCGCTGCGCCGCCGCGAGCCCGGCGTCCTGGCCGGGTACAGCGATCTGCTCGCCGAAGTCGCCGCCACGTTCCCCATGGAAGAATGGCAGGCCCGAGGCTACGTCCTCGTCGCCGCCGCCATCAGTGCGGCAACCCACGCACAGCGCATGCGCCTGCTCCCGCTGGTCCGCGCCCGCCTTGCCGAAGACCGCATCGCCGTCCGCGCCATGGCTCTGGAAGCCTTCGCCCACCTGGCCATCCGCGAGCCCGGCCTCCGCGACGAAGCGATGGCGATGCTCGAAACCGCCCGCTACGACCCCGCGCCCGCCATGCGTTGCCGCGCAAAGCTGATGCTTCCCATGCTGATGGGACTGGCCGTCCAGGCGGACGCGGCTTCACCGCAAAAGCGCGACCGTCGCGCTCGGGCCAGGTCTTAGTAGGGCTAGTCCAAAAACACAAAGGCCACCTGTTTCCAGGTGGCCTTCGTTTCGATCAAGGCAGATTGGCTTCTGTTACCTAACCCCGGTGCCCGGTGCTCGGAACCCGGTGCCCTGTTCTAGTCCCCCATCACAGGCTCGGCCTTCGGCTTGGCCGGCGCGATCGAATCAATCGACACCAGACCCTCCACCGGCTTCTCGCCCAGAACATGCTCGCGATACAGCTTCGCCATCTTCGCGTTCTCGGCATCCTGCTTCAGCCTCGCCTCGCGCGCCCGCAGCTTCTCTTCGCGTGCGTTCTTGGCGATGCCGCTCTTTTCGAAGGTGTTGTTGGCCGCCGCATCCACGTGCTCCTGGTTCAGGATCAGCGTGTGCTGTGCAGACTCCATCCCCACCTTCTTGCCGCCGGCGAAAATCTCATGCCGCCCGTGCTCGTCGTACCACTTGGTGAGCGTCGCCGTCATGTGCATCTTCTCGATAATGTTCCGCCAGCCAACGCCCGTGTTGTACGCGCAGAAGCTGATCTCGCCTTCCTGCGTCGCGTACGGAATAATGCACTGCTCCGTGCGCCGGAAGTCGTAGTTGAACAGGTCCTGGAACCACATGCCTGCGATGAACAGGAAGTTCCAGCGATCCGCGCGCCGCTTCTCGATGTCCTGCATGGTGCGATCGCCCGTCACCTTGCCGTAGTTCCGTCCCGTCGCGCCAAAGCACTTGTCGAACTTCTGCAGCAGGTCCATGATCCGGAAGTGCGTCGGCGACTTACGCGGATCGTAGTTCCGCAGCAGTGCCAGCGCCGCTCCTACAACCGACAGTGTCTTGCCGCGCGCCGCGTCGTTGATCTTCGCCATGTCTTTCGCCAGGCGATCGGCATTCAGGAACGCGGTCACAGGAACCGCTTCCCTGGTTTCCTTGTCGATCATCAGCGCCATGCCGATCCCGCAGTTCGGGTGGCAGCCGCAGCTCAGCTGGCCCCATTCATGATTCGGCCCGTGCACCAGATCCGCCCAGTCGCTGAAGGTGCTCATGAAGCTGATTGGGAACCAGTCCCGCGTCGGCTCGCCTAATCCCGTCTGGTTCTTCACGTCGTGCGCCATGTGGCTCAGCGTGTAGCGCTGCGCCGTGCGCCGCTCGTCCGTGATGGCTTCGTCGCGGCCCGTAAAGCTCACCGGCTGGAAGCTCAGGAAGTTGATCTTCTTCGGATTGTCCAGCGCGAACTGGATGATGTGCCCAACCTGCTCATTATTGATGCCGTTGATGATCGTCGTCACCGGCACAATGTCCACGCCCGCTTCGTGCAGGTTGTGGATCGCCTGCAGCTTCACGTCGAACAGGTTGCCGACCTTGCGGTGCGAATTCGCCGCGTTCCCGATCCCGTCGAACTGCAGGTACGCATAGCGCAGACCCGCTTCGGCCGCCGCGCGGCACAGCTCCTTCGACTTCGCAAACTCAATGCCGTTCGTCGCCGCCTGCACCGAGTTGTACCCAACCTTGCGCGCATAAGCGACCGCATCCAGGAAGTACGGCGACAGCGTCGGCTCGCCGCCCGAGAACTGCACGCTCATCTGCCGCTTCGGCTTGATCGTGATGGCGTTGTCCAGCATCAGCTTGATCTCGTCCCACGTCAGCTCGTGCACAAATCCAACCTGGTTGGCATCCATGAAGCACGGATCGCACATCATGTTGCAGCGGTTCGTCAGATCGATCGTCAACACCGACCCGCGCCCGTGGGTCACCGTCGAAGTGCCGTGGTTGTGCAGCTTGTCGTCGTTGTGCGCGCGGATGTCGCGCCCCGGGAAAACCTCTTCCAGATGCTTGAAGAATGCCGTGTCGATCGACATCACGTCTTCAAAGTGCCCGTGCTTCGGGCAGTCCTTCACCATCAGAATCTTGCCGTCGCGCTCGACGATCTGCGCCTTGATCTCGCCCACCTTCTCGTTCAGCAGGATCTCGTGGGGCAACTTGCCATCGATAATCTGTTGCCGAATCTCCGGCACGCACTTCGGACAAAGCGAGTCCGTCGTCCGCGGCCATCCAAGCGGCGGCTTTTCCTTCTGCCACGACTTCAGCAGCGGCTTGTCCGACCACCTGGGCGTAAACGATGGGTTCGGGCGAATGCTGTTCAGCTTCTCAAAAACCGACCAGGCGCCATTGGCCGCGATCGTCACCGCTCTTTCGGCGTATTTCACAGCTTTGGACATATGGCAGAATCTCCTGTTGAGGATGTCGTGCTCGGGGTTGCCTGGGACCCGGACCTAAGTGCTTGCCCTTCCAGGACTTTACCAGTGTCCAGCATAGGACAGCGAACGCACCGCAGGAACCGCGTTGGGTTAAAAGGGGAAAATCAGTACCCAGAAGGGCACAGGGGCCGCTGAATGGCGCAAATCAATGACCGACATGGAGGTTAAGTTCTTTCACGACAGTCGGCGGGAGCAGCAGCAAAAGTCGCTCCGGCGTCATCATCAGCTCCCCGAATCCTCGTACTGAGTATGAGCAGGCAAGAAAACGCGAACCAGCGTTCCGTGTCGCTCCGGCTCGATATGGCTCTCAATGCTGATTTGCCCCCCGTGCCCTTCCACAAACTGCTTCGCGACAAACAGCCCAATGCCCGTGCCGAACGTCGTCCGCGTCGTGAAGAAGGCCTCAAACACTTTCGGCAAAATCTCCGGTGCGATGCCTGTGCCGTTGTCTTCGACCGTAAGCGCCACTCCGTCTGCCGGAGAGTGCGTATCGCTGACTGAAACCGACAGCGTGCCCCCGCCCGGCATGGCATAAATCGCGTTCGCCAGCAGGTTGGAGATCACCTGCATCATCTCCCCTCGGCGAACCACGATCTTTCGCGATGTCGAAAGAGACCGCTGGATCGTAATCCCTGCCGCCGTGCACCGTGGTTCGTAGATCATCAGCGCGTGTTCCGCGATCTCTGCAACAGAACTCAGCCTCGCTGAAGCGTGCTCCCGGTAGTATCCAAGGGTCTGCTTGGCGATATGGGCAACACGCCCAAGTTCGTCCTCCGCCGCGGCCAGATAGTTGACGCCATCCTCGTCGGTCACCTTCCCGCGCAGCAGGTAAAGCAGATTCATCACCGCTTCGAGCGGGTTGTTCACCTCATGGGCAATCGTTGCCGCCATACGGCCGGTGGCCGCAATCTTCTCCGCCTGCAGCAGGGATTGCTCCAGACGCTTGCGGCTGGAAATATCGCGAAGAATCTTCGAGGCCCCGATGATTTGTCCCACCGCATCCTTCACCGGCGATACGGTAAGGGAAACGTCAATCAGTCTCCCGTCCTTTGTCAGTCGAACCGTTTCGAAGTGCTCGATGGGCCGGCCGGCACGAATGCTCTCGAGGATCGTTCGCTCGTCCGAGTGCAGATGCTCGGGAATAAGCCTGAGGATCGAAGTTCCAATCATCTCCTCGGCGCTGTAACCGAACACTCGCGTGGCGGAGTTGTTCCAGCTGGTGATGATTCCACTGAGATCCTTGCTGATGATCACGTCCTCCGAGGACGCAACGATCGCTGCCAGTTCCCCCAGGCGTTTGGCGTTGTTGCGGAGAGCCTCTTCCGCCCCGCGCAGCTCCGTCACATCCCGGATCGTACCCAGGATTTTGCCTTTCGAGCCCTTGATTCCCGGCTGCAGGTTCCCTCGCAGTTCGATTCGGCCGAGCGTCCTGTCCGCCCGGTACATCAGCCCTTCAAAGCGAAGCGGCGCACCCTCCTGCAGCGTCCGTTCCACCGCCTCTCGAAAAGCTTCATGGAAATCCGGATGGAGGAAATCGCGCAGAAACTCAGTTCCGCTGACAGGTCCTTCTTCCCGGCCCCGGCGAAATATCTCATACACACGATCGTTTTCCCAGCTTGCCTGGTCTTCCGCGTCCTCCGCGGTCTCCCACACAAACACCCCCAGCTGCGCAGCCTCGGTCGCCAGCTTCAGCCGCGCTTCGCTTTCGCGGAGCTTTTGCGCCCCCACCACCGTCTCCGTCATGTTGCGAAACGCGTCGTACACCCCTGCGATTTTGCCGTTTTCGTAGACAGGAATAAGGGAGTAGCTCCAATAGTGGTCTTCCAGCACCCCATTGATGAGAATCGGGATGAACATGTTGTCGCGCACCGCCGTCTCGCCCCGGCAAAAACACGCTTCCAGATCGGCGCCCACCAGCTCCCACGCCTCGTGAAAAACATCGCGATAGAGGCCGCCGAGCGCGCCCGGATGCTTAACGGTCAAAGTGGAGATGGCCGCGTCGTTATACAGAAACACCATCTCCGGCCCCCACGCCAGGATGGTCGGAAAAGGCGAATGCAGCATCAGGTTCACGGTGGCGAGCAGCGTATCGGACCACTCTTCAACCGGACCCAGAGGCGTCCGTGACCAGTCATGTTCGCGGATGCGCGCAGCCATTTCGCTCGGCCCGGCAATCAACGTATTGGTTCTGGATACGTGAACGGCTCTGTTCATTCGATTCGTCAGCCCGGCCGAGGAATCCCTGCCGCACTCTAATGCTATAGGGGCGGCCAATTCAAGCGCACGGGCTCGACGCTCAAGCGTTGGCAATTGTCATCCCGAGCGGAGCGCACCAGGGGCCCCGTCGCGAAGCGATGGGGCAAGCGCAGCGAGAGCCTGCCCTGAGCGAAAGCCGAGCGGCGCGAGGCGAGTCGAAGGGGACCTGCTTTCTCCATCCGGGCCGCCAATGTTCCTGGATGCCGGTGACTCAGCCTGAATGCAGCCACTCGACCGCCACCGGTGTCGTCGTCGCAGCGTGCCTCGGATTCAGGCACGAAAACGTGTCAGGGCACGGCTTTCAGCCGTGCCGAAAAAGGCTCTCCTAAATGACCGGGCTTCAGCCCCTGAGTACCAGCCCCGTGAAAGCTCCGCAGTGCTGGTCTTACGCCCTCAACACGGCATCGATGAGTGACTCGGCGATTTAGCAAACATCGAGCTAAGACCAGTATGATGGGTACTTCCGATGGTCAGCAAAGGTTTAGTCGACATTACCGAAAACGATCTCCTGCAGCTCATCGTCGACGGTGTGAGTGAAGGTCGCAACATAGACTACAAAAGTGAACTGCCAAAAGGAAATGACGAGGGCAAGAAGGAGTTTTTAGCAGACGTTTCTTCATTTGCGAACACGGCAGGCGGGGATCTGATCTTCGGAATGGAAGAGGAGAAGGGGCTTCCGGCAAATATCATCGGCTTTCAGACAGCGGATATCGATCTGGAGCTTAGGCGGCTTGACAGTATGCTCGCATCAGGCATCAGTCCGCGAATCAAGTACGAATTGAGAGCCATCTCTCTGCAGAGCGGCAATCAGGTACTCATAGTTCGTACTCCACGAAGTTGGATTGGACCTCATCGGGTTGTCTTCAAAGGACATGATAAGTTTTATGGAAGAAATTCCGCGGGCAAGTATCCGCTCGACGTGACAGAACTTCGAACGGCTTTCAATCTCTCCGGCACAGTGAACGAGCGTATACGCGCCTTCAGGACGGATCGGATCATTGCGCTGATGAACAATGAGACTCCGATCCCATTCACGGATACGCCTAAAGCTATTCTGCACTGCATCCCGCTTGAGTCCTTCGCCGGACAGCCCCAGTTCGACGTTCTTCCCCTTTACGAGAATCCGCGATCTTTGCCGGTAATATGTTCAACCGTTTGGAATCGCCGTCTGAATCTGGACGGTCTGATGTCGTATACACACGGTTCTCCATGTTCTGCATACACTCAGCTTTACCGTTCTGGAGTCATCGAAGCGGTAACCGGAGAGATCCTCGCAAAAACCTACAAACAGTGGACCGTAATTCCGAGCCCTTCTTTTGAGGGCTACATCCTTCAGTATCTACCCGCTTGCATTCAAACACTGCGGCAAATCGGCGCGAGTCCTCCGGTTCTCATTGCACTCACGCTCACTAAGACTCGTGGTCTTGTTATGGGTACCGATGAGATGCGGCTTGAGTTTGGTCTGTCATATCCCATCGAGCAGAACTCCGTCATTCTGCCAGAAACTCTAGTAGAAGATTTCTCGATGCCGGTCACCAAGATTCTCAGGCCACTTTTCGATCTTGTCTGGAATGCGTGTGGGTATCCAGGTTCCGAAAACTTTGACTCAGGGGACAATTGGATCCAGCGATAGCTCGGGCGGGTTTCGGCTTATACGAACAGTGGCCCGAACGCCATCTCAATTAGCGCCTTCAGGCCAATGCACTCATCGACAAGGTTCCGGATGGTATGTCGGCCAGCCCAGTAGTTTCCGCAACGCGCCGAGAGACCACTCCCGCTGTCCCGACCTCAGCTAACCGGCCCTTGAGCTGACCGGCTTTTAGCTAACCGGACCTTAGCTTGAGAAACTGTCAACCCCCAGGCCTCTCCACCAAAGTAATGCCCCCACAAAACAAGCCACTTCCTCGTCAAAACACCCAAAGAAGTTTGGCAGACTAACTCGCTGAACTTGGTATTCTAAATAATAGAGGGAAGAAATTTTCTTCGCCCATAAGATCCCGAAGAAGGCTCGCCGCGGCGAGCCTTTTCTGTTGTCGGAAAGAGAAGAACCCTGTGCCCGCTACACGCGCTTTCGCTGACCGCCTCTTCGCTGACCGTTTTTTTGGCTGACCGTTTCTTCGCCGACCGCCTCGTCCAATGTTGTCAAATTTGTAAACATCGTCGCGAATATCAAAACAAAGGACTTGCAATTTGTGCCCCGGCAAAATCACAACAACTCCGACAACTTCGCGAACAGAACACAAAACCACCGGGTGCCAGAGGTAGAGATAGCAAGCCACGCCCCTTCCACCTTCCTGCTTCCAGCTTCTGCCTGCCAGTTTGCAGGCCAACGACTGTTAACTGATGCGATAACAGAGAGGGGGTCGACCCCTCCCGATCTCATTGATTCCACGTTGCACGAGGGGGGGTCGAACCCCCTCCAACCTGAAAATCGCTACCGGCCAAAGGCGCTGGCTACAGGCCACCGGCTCCGGCCTACCGGCTGCAGTCATACAATGCCTGGGTGGGGTCGAGCGCCATCACCGGCCGCTCCAACCCCAGGGAGAGACATCGATGAAGCGTTACCTGCTGTGTGCCAGTCTTCTTGCCCTTACCTCCACCCTCTTCGCTCAGCAGAAGCCCCCTGCCAGCCCGCCCGAGACTGCGACCGCCACCCTCGGTGGCCACACCATCACCATCAAGTACTCCTCGCCTGGCGTGAAAGGCCGCGAGGGCCAGATCTTCAACAAGGGCGGCCTCATTCAGAAAACCCACAAGGAGTACCCCATCTGGCGCGCCGGAGCCAACGCCGCGACCTCGCTCAGCACGGACGCCGACATCACCATCGGCACCATCAATGTTCCGAAGGGCGACTACACCCTCTTCGTCGACATCTCCGATCCCGACCACTGGATGCTGATCGTCAACAAGCAGACCGGCGAGTGGGGCCTCCGCTACGACGCTGCGCAGGACCTGGGCAAGACACCCATGACCATGAGCAAGCCCCCCTCGATGGTCGAGAACCTGAAGTGGTCCATCTCCGACGAAGGCGGCAACAAAGGCACCCTCACGCTAGCCTGGGAAGACCACAGCGCCTCAGTCTCCGTCTCCGCGTCTAGGTAGGCTGTTGCGGGGAGATCGTTTGTACGGATGGGGCGGACAGGGTCTGAGTATTTCCACCGGATAGGTCTGGAGTTAGCCGAACAGGGGTTGATGTAGCGACGGAGTTTGCTGCCCAGGTCAGGGACCGAGGTGAAGACCCTGCGGGTGACGCCGGAACAAGCCGGCGCCATTCGTGACACCATGCGCGACCACCGCTCCATCCGGAGACAGGATGCCAATCCGCGCGTCAGGGATCGCAGCGCTGGTCGGGTCCTGTACTGTGCCGGTAAGAATCGTCCCCGTCTGCCCGGCTGCCACCAAACAAGCGCAGACGTACATGCCCGGCATGCGCGAAGTCAGGATAGTTTTGCGAAAGATGGCATGCATCGTCGGCCTCCTCACGATCACTGAAAGGAGCGTAGGGAGCGAAGCTGCAGATTTGCTGAAGAGCGACGACCCCGCCGTATCCGACCGTCGTGCGATGTCCCGGTGCAGGAGAAACGGCTGACCCCAGGGCAGTTTCCTTTCTGTGATTCTGTGATCGCGATCACCTACAACAGTTGCGGCCCAGCCCACACTGGGTGTTGGCGGCGCAATCTCAACAGTCCGCACAAAGAGCTAACAGGATTCGGCGTGAAGACAAGAATCCAGGGCGGCTTACCTCGGCGGCCCAAAGACCCGACTGGATCCACCTGGGAACGCATTCTGGAATTGCAGGACCTATTCGCGCAGCGCGCAGGAAGGAAAGCTCGAAGATGCCCTCCGGTGCTGCCACAAACGATGCAAGTTGCTGCGAACCGTCCCTAAACGCCCTGACTGAGGCCGCTTTGCACGGCATCACGCGTGTGCTCGCTTCCGTAGGCCGGGCCTTTATCTGTCTCGATCCGTCCTTCCGCATCCTGCACGTCTCGAAACTGCTCAACGATTTCCTGGGTCAGGGCGTCGCGGCCCAGCTGACAGGACGCCCCATCGAAGAACTCCTGGGCGAAGAACTGTTCGGGCCCGGTGGCCAGCTCCGCCAGGCATTGCTGGATGGCCAGATGCGCGAAGGCTGGAGAGCAACCCTCCGCTTCGCCGATGCCTGTCCGCGTCTGGTCTCCATCACCACCGCCCCCCTGATCACAGATCATTCCGAGATCTGCGACCCGCTGGTCCGCTACCTGATCCTGCTTCGGCCGGCCGACCAGGAGGAGTCCTGCCCCGACGGGCCGGTCTTCTGCTCCGGCGCGGTGGGGTGTTCGGCAGCCATGCAGCGCATCTTTCGACTGATTGAGACTCTGCAACACAGCGAAGCGACCGTGCTGGTCACAGGAGAGAGCGGGACTGGAAAAGAAATGGTCGCGCGAGCCATTCATGAGAACTCACCGCGCAGCGGCGGGCCGTTCGTGGCGGTCAACTGCGCCGCACTCCCGCCGATCTGCTGGAGTCCGAACTTTTTGGGCACGTGCGTGGCGCGTTTACCGGGGCCGTCCATGACCGCATGGGGCGCTTCGAACTCGCCTCCCAGGGCACGCTGTTCCTGGACGAGATCGGGGATCTTACCCCCCAGCTGCAGGTGAAGATGCTGCGCGTCCTGCAGGAACGCCAGTATGAACGGGTAGGCGAAAGCACCACCAGGACAACGCACGCGCGCATCATCGCGGCCACCAATGCCGACCTGCGCTGCGCCTTGCGCCAGGGAAAGATCCGCGAAGATCTCTATTACCGGTTGTGTGTCGTGCCCATCGAGGTGCCCCCGCTGAGGGAGCGGCGCGAAGACATTCCGCCCCTCGTGCACCATCTCCTCAGCCGCATCACTTCCCAGCGCGGCCTGGTACGCCGCATTTCTCCCCAGGCCATGCGCATCCTGCTGGATTACGCGTGGCCGGGCAACGTACGCGAACTCGCCAATGTAATCGAATATGCAGTCGCGGTGGCACGCGGAGAAACGATCCTGCCCGATGACCTTCCCCAGGAGATCCTCCACCCCGCATACAGGACCAGCGCGGACCCCGAGGAATCAGGCAATTTAGCGGCACCTTCCCAGGAGCTCACGCCTGTGCAACCGGAGAAGCGGGATCCGGAAGCAGCGCGTCTGGTGGCCGCGCTCGAAAAACATCATTGGAAGAGAGCCGACGCGGCACAGGAACTCGGTTTGAGCCGTTCCACACTGTGGCGCAAAATCAGGGAGCTCAAGCTCCAGTAACACCCGGTCCCGCCCAACAAAACGTTTCATGCTGCGACACATTGGAGCAACACAACGTTTTGCCGCGCATCTCGCCTTCTGCCTAAGCCACTGAGATCTAAGCACCGGCATTGTGGCCTCTCACATGCCCCGTCTTCCTGGGAATCTCTTACGCTTGTGCAGCCCAGTGTGGCGTGCAGAGACGGATGATCCCGTGAGGAAGGCCGATCCATGACAACGCGCGCTCTTTGGTCTCGCTCCATTGCAGGCTTCGTATCCACTGTCCTGTTGTTACTCTCACCCCCCGCCCTGTTCGCGACCGACGGGCATTTTCTGCACGGCGCCGGTCCGGTCAACGAAGCCATGGGCGGAGCCGATACCGGCCTGTGTCTGGACGCAACCGGTTCCATTGCCTGGAATCCGGCCTGCCCCTCGCGGTTTTTCGGCCGCCGATTTGAGTTGCATGGAACCCTCTTCATGCCCTGGCGCTCCCTCGGAAGCACGGTGGATGCAAACGCGTTTGGGCCGGGCATGCCTGCCGGCACGCTCAGCGGAACCACGATCAGCCGTCGCGACACCTCGTTGATGCCGGGGTTCTCATTCATCTATCACCCCCTGGGCCGCGCCAATGCTTATCACGCGGCCATGCTGGCAGTCAGCGGGTTTGGCGTGGACTATGACGAGAACACGAACTTCTCTAATCCCATCCTTACCGCGCAGGCGCCGAACGGCTTTGGATTCGGCCGCATCCGGTCGAATTACATGCTGGTGACGGTTCCGGTCGGGATTTCGCGCGACGTAACCGAGCGTCTTTCCGCGGGGTTCTCGATTGTTCCTGCGCTGTCGATGCTGCAGGTGATTCCTGCGCCGTTTGCCCCGCCGGTCATGGGGGGAAGCACTATGCCCTATTACCTCTCCGGCGGGAAACAATGCACCCGCTACGGGTATGGGCGCCAGTGCCGGAGTGCACTATGTCTCCGGACCCCTCAGCATCGGTGTTTCCTGGCGGTCGCCCGTTTGGTTTCAAAAGTTTTCGTGGAATCGCAAGGATCTGAGCGGCGTTTCCCATGCGATGAACTTCCACATGGATCTGCCGCAGGTTGTTTCCATGGGAGCCGGAATTGTCGCCCGCAAGGGCACCCTGTTCGGTGCCGATCTCCGCTGGTTCGACTACGCCAATACCGCCGGCTTTGACAAGGTGGGATACAAGGCCGATGGCTCCATCGCCGGTTTTGGATGGCGGAACATCTGGGCCGTGGGCGGCGGCATTCAGCAGAAGGTCGCTTCCAAAACGAAGCTGATGCTCGGCTACAACTACTCCGGCAATCCCGTGCCCGCTGAGTACACCTTCTTCAATACGCCGGCTCCGGCCATTGTGCAGCACCACGTTTCTGGCGGCATCATCCAGCGAATGCATGGTTGGGACGCAGTGGTGACGTATTATCACGCCTTCCAGAATTCAATCACTGGCCCGTGGATCTCAGGGCAGGGACCGATTCCGGGAACGAGCGTAACCAGCAAAATGTCAGAAGATTCTGTAACGATCGGCGTCGGAAAGAGCTTTTAGTAAGCAGGGGGCGAACCCGCGAGTGCTGTGGTTCGCCCTTCGTTTGCGCCCGCTCTCGATTCAATCCGCGAACGTTGCCTTGCAATCGGGCGGGGAGAAGGTTGCGAATCGGGGAGATGCAGGAAATGAAGCCAGACGCTCGAACGGCAGTCCTCGACGAACAACCAGACCGCGTCTCGCACGGAGCGGAAAGGCATGAACCGGCGATTCCTGCGCTTGGGTTGCTGTTCATTCCGGGCGATCTGCGACGTTCGGCTTCGCCGCCCGCTGTTCTCCGTCCCGCGTCGCGACGCCTGTTCCTGAAAGCGGGTATGACCGCTCTCGGTGCTCTCGCGCTCTGGCTCATGGACCGCATGGCCCGAGATGAGGAGTCGATTCCTGAAAACTCGGAGACCAGCTCACTGTGCCCTGGAGCGCGGCGCAGGAGATTCACTTTTACGACCCAATGATCGTCGTCAACGGTACCGACGCGGTCGCTGTCCTTTCATCCAAATGCCCGCACCTGGGCTGCCGAATCAACCGGACCGAAGGCGGGGAACTCGTTTGCCCGTGTCACGGTTCGCGATTCGACCTGCAGGGAAACGTCGTGCACGGCCCGGCAACGCGCTCACTATCCTCTTTGCCATATGCGCTGGACCGTGCCAAAGCCATACTCCGCGTCACCCTGGGGAGCAGCCAGACGTGAAGCGCAAAAATCCAGGGATCTGGCGGCGCATCCCGCGGATGGGAATGCTGGCCGTCGCTGCCTTTGTCCTGTGTGCCGCAACGGGCATCATGCTCGTGCCCGCGTATCGGGTGGGGTCGCCTCTCGATTCGCTCGCACTTCTGTCGTTAAAGGATCCCGCGGGAGTCTTCGTACGCAGTCTTCACTACTGGTCGGCGCAAGCGTTCCTGGTCCTCACGCTCGCGCACATTGTGGATCACCTGCTGCGCCGCAGCGAAAGGCTCGTGCGCTTTGGGGTTTGGCTGCGTCTGGTGCTGACCATTCCGGTTATCGTCGCCGTCATGCTCTCGGGCTTTCTGTTGCGCGCCGACGCAGCGGCCCAGCAGGCGCTTCCCGTTTTGCGCACGCTGCTCGGCCTGATCCCCTTCGCTGGCGCGGCCATGCAACGGCTGCTTACCGGCGCGGGCGCCGACCTCTCTACCATCTATCTTCAGCACGCCTGCACCGCCACTCTGATCATCTGGCTGGTCACGGTGGAACACTCGCGGCGCCTCCTGCCCACGGCCAGATCGCTCGCGTGGATCGCTCCACCGATCCTCCTGCTTTCTCTTTTCCTGGTACCGGGTCTGGAGTGGCGCACGGCAGCGGTCGAAAAGGGGCCGTGGTACCTGGTCGGCCTGCAGGAGTTTCTGCACTGGCTTCCCCGGCCCCAGCTCACAGTTTGGATTGGCGGCCTGGTTCTGGTGTTGCTGATTTCGTTGCCAGGATTCACCGCGCCGCTTGACGTCGCCGCTCGATATGCGCTCAGCACGCTGGTGCTGTTCTATGTTGCGCTGACCCTGATCGGAGTCACCTTGCGCGGCGATGGCTGGCGATGGAGGTCCCCCGGCACGGTTTTGGCCGGCGAGACTGACTTTCTCTCTTCCCGGGCTTACATCCCTGCCGCCAGGAAGCTCGTGGAAACCAGCGTCCCTCTGATTGGCGGCCAACGCGAAGGGTGTCTCTCGTGCCACGGGAAGATGACCGGATTTGTTGCCGCCCATGATCCCGCAACCATCGGCTGTGCTGCCTGCCACCTCGGCAATCCATGGACGCTGGACAAGAAGCTCGCCCACGCCGGCATGACTCTCACGCCCGGCAATCTCTCGGTCGTTGCGCAGACCTGCGGCGCTTCCAACTGTCATACAGACCCGGCGCAGCGCGTACCCGCCTCACTGATGAACACGATGAGCGGCGTTGCGGCGGTGGACAAGTTCGCCTTTGGCGAGAACACCGACCTTAACGCACGCTATGACGTGGCGGCTTTGAGGCACACTGCCGCGGACACACATCTGCGGAACCTTTGTGCGTCCTGTCATCTCGGCCAGGACAGATCCATCCCGGTCCCATCAACGAGACGGACCGCGGAGGGGGTTGCTCCGCTTGTCATCTCACCTACGATCCCGCTGCCGCAAACGAATTGCGGGCACGCCCCGGTTCCCCGGCGCCGCTGCATCATCCGGACATCTCTGTCCAGGTTCCGAAGGAAGCTTGCTTCGGCTGTCACAGTCGCTCCGGGCGGATTGCAACCAGCTACGAGGGCTGGCACGAGACCCTCATGGACGAAAAAACGGCGCAGGCATCTCCCGGCTGGCCCGCGCAGTTTCGCCTCCTGGCGGATGGACGCGTCTTTGAAAAACACTCTGCCGACATTCATGCGGAAAAGGGCATGACCTGCATCGATTGCCATCAGGCATCGGAAGTCATGGGCGGCGGCGGGACCCATGCCCATGAACGCGACGCCATCAAAATCGCCTGCGTGGATTGCCATGCCGCGGGCAAGACCGCTACGAAGGAGTACGGCCAACTCGACCCGGAGACGCAGCAGATCGTCGCTATGCGTCAACTGAACCAACCGGACCGCAAGTTCGTGGTCAGCGAATCCGGCGCCGCGGCCTATCCAAATGTGTTTCTCGACGCTGGCGGACATCCCGTGCTCTCTCTGATGGACTCCACCAGAGTCCTGAAGCCCAAACCGATGGCGGAAGCCTGTACTGCAGCCATCCATCAGAGGCTGGAGTGTTCCGCCTGCCACACTCCATGGACTCCGCAGTGCATTTCCTGCCATACCTCCTTCGATCGGAACACGCAGGGCTGGGACTATCTCGCCGGCAAGTATGTCGATGGCAACTGGCAGGAAGAGCCGGCGAACTATCTGAGCGATGCGCCCGCACTGGGCATCGAGCGCATCTCCACGTCCGACGGCCAATCAGCAGAACGCATCACCACCTTCAGCCCGGGGATGATCCTGCACCTGGATCTGCCTGGCGGTTCTGCAGAAAAGCGGCCGGAATTCCGCCGCCTCTTTGCTCCCGCGTCGGCGCACACGACAGCGACCCACTCCCGGGACTGCCGATCCTGTCACACTAATCCGGCCGCTCTCGGTTACGACGAGGACAACTCAAATATGTCGTCACGGGCCGAACTGCCGAGTGGCAGTTCACCCCGCGGTACCCTGTCAGTCCGGAAGATGGTTTGGCCGCCGATGCATGGATCGGATTCTTGCAGGAGCGCAGCGGCAGCGCGGCGACACGCAAAGGGGCCCGCCCGTTCTCGCTCGATGAGCAGCGAAGGATCCTTCTTGTGGGCGCCTGCCTTGCGTGTCACAACGAGAAAGACCCACGAATTGCCCGGGTCTTCGCCGATTTCAAAGACTACCGTTCGGCTCTGAGTCCGAAATGCGTCTTGCCCTCCTGGTCGGATCCATCTCCTCAACCCGAAGGACTGACACAATGACTTTTCGAATCAATCCTGTGAGAACCGAAGGCGATGAAGGCCACTGTCTTTGCTTTATCTCCAGGCGCAGATCGAGAAGAGAGAGGCAACTGTTCCGATGATGAACCTTTCCCGTCGACGCTTCCTGAAGATCGGTGCCGGAACCCTGGCCGCGGCCGGCTCGCTGGATGCCTCGCTCCATGTCCTTGCCGGCTCCGGCAAGCCGGCTGAGCGCGGAACTCGCACGGTACCGACCTTCTGCAATCTTTGCTTCTGGGAGTGCGGCGCGATCGCGACCGTGCGTGACGGCAAGCTATGGAAGATTGAAGGCAATCCGCTCGATCCACTGTCTCGCGGCCGTCTCTGCCCACGCGGCACTGGGGGAGTCGGTGCGTATTTCGATCGCGACCGCCTGCGTTCTCCGCTCCTCCGCGTGAGCGAGCGCGGCGAGGAAAAATGGAAGGCGGTCACCTGGGATGAAGCGCTCAGCTTCATCGCCGACAAAATGCAGAAGATCAAGGCGCAGTATGGGCCGGAGTCCTTCGCCGCGTTCATCCACGGCCTCGGCGGACGATTTTTCAAACACACTCTTCGCGCTTATGGAACAGAGAACATTGCCGCCCCCTCGTTCGCCCAGTGTCGTGGCCCCCGCGATGTCGGCTTCACGCTCACCTTCGGTGATGGGGTAGGTTCCCCGGAGAGAACCGACATCGAGAACGCTCAGTGCATCGTCCTGATCGGATCGCATATCGGCGAGAACATGCACAACACGCAGGTGCAGGAATTCGCCGACGCTGTCGGAAAGGGCGCGAGCATCATCGTGGCCGACCCGCGCTTCTCCGTTGCCGCCAGCAAGGCAAAGTTTTATCTTCCCGTAAAACCCGGCACCGATCTGGCACTGCTGCTCGCCTGGATGAACGTCATCGTCAGCGAGAAGCTCTACGACAAGGAATACGTTGATAAGTACGGCTTCGGCTTCGAGCAGTTCACGGCGGAGATTCAGCCGTTCACGGCGGAGTGGGCCTACCCGGAAACCGGCATCGATCCCGATGTGATTCGCGCGACAGCCCGCGAGATGGCGCGCTACCGCCCAGCCACGCTGATCCATCCGGGACGTCACTCCAGCTGGTATGGCGACGACGCTCAGCGCAGTCGCGCGATCGCGCTGCTGAATGCACTGATGGGGAGCTGGGGGCGCAAAGGTGGCCTGTACATGCCGGCAGAGATGGAGATTCCGGGCTATCCCGTTCCGGCGTATCCGAAGTCCGCAAAGCCTCCGGTGGACAATCCCAATAACAAATATCCATTCGCGGACGAAGCGATCAGTACCGGGATCCGCGAAGCCACCCTGACCGGCGCGCCCTATCCGATCAAAGGCTGGCTGGTCTACGCGACGAACCTCCTCTACTCTCTGCCCAATCAGGCCGAGACAGTTCGAGCGATTCAGAATCTCGATCTGTTCGTTGTTGTCGATACGATTCCGAGCGAGATTGCCTGCTGGGCCGATGTGGTTCTGCCTGAATCCATCTACCTGGAGCGTTACGACGAGCTGCACTCCGAGCCCTTCTGGCAGGCGTTCATTGCGCTGCGCCAGCCGGTCGTCGATGCGCCCGGCGACCAGAAGCCAAACTGGTGGATCGCCAAAACGCTCGCTGAGAAGCTTGGATTGGGTGCGTACCACCCATGGAAGGACATCGAGGAGTACCTTGCGGCGCGCCTCAAAGCGGCGGGCTACAGCCTCGAAGACCTGAAGCGCGACGGCGTTCTGCTCGACCCGCAACGGCCAATCTACTTCGAAGACGGAGCACCGGCCGTGTTCGACACGCCGTCAAAGAAGATCGAATTTTATTCCGTGCAGTTGCAGAAGGCGGGTTTCGATCCGGTTCCGAAATACACACCTCCGGAACCGCCGCCGCAGGGCGCCTATCGGCTCTTGTTCGGTCGCGTCCCGATGCACTCCTTCAGTCGCACCCAGACCAATCCCCTTCTCCTGGATCTTCAGAGCGAGAACTCGGTCTGGGTGAATGCAGGGGAAGCCCAGCGGCTTGGCTTGAAGAGCGGCGACTATGTGCGTCTTCGCAATCTCGACGGCGAGGTCAGCAACAGGATCCTTGTCAAGGCTACGGAACGCATTCGTCCGGATTGCGTGTACATGACCCATGGCTGGGGACACACTTCCAGGATGCTGCGCAGCGCCTTCGGCAAAGGCGCAAGCGATTCCCAACTGATCACCCGCTACAAGACCGATCCGCTGATGGGCGGCACAGGTATGAATGTGAATTTTGTCACGATCGAGACGGAGGTCTGACGATGTCCCGTTTCGCCATGGTTATCGATACCCGGAAGTGCGTCGGCTGCCAGGATTGCGTGGTGGCCTGCAAGACCGAAAATGGCGTTCCGGAAGGCTACAGCCGCGACTGGATCACGGAAGAGGTCCACGGCGCCTTTCCCACGCTGCAGATGGAGATTCGTTCGGAGCGATGCAATCACTGTGACAATCCTCCCTGCGTCTCCTGCTGCCCAACGGGAGCCAGCCACGTGCATGAGCTGGGCGGGGTGGTGCTGGTCGATCACGACAAGTGCATCGGCTGCAAAGCCTGCCTCGCGGCATGCCCTTATAACGCACGCTTCATCCATCCCGACGGCTATGCGGACAAGTGCACGTTCTGCATCCACCGCGTCGAGCGCGGCCTTGACCCGGCCTGCGTTTCCGTCTGCCCCACCCACTGCATGCACTTCGGAGATCTCGACGATCCGCAGTCCGAGGTGAGCCAGCTGCTGAGTTCGCGCCCGCATCACGCCTTGATGCCGGAAGCGGGAACCAAACCATGCATTTTCTATCTGACTTAGACAAACATGAACATACTCACTGAACTAACCGTTTCTCGACACAATCCGCTGGTTGATCCGACTCTTCATGTCTGGCAATGGCAGATCCCGATCTACCTTTTTCTCGGCGGACTCGTTGCCGGGCTCATGATTATTGCCGGCGTGCGGCTCATCGCGATTCGCCCCACGCAGCGCGAAGCCCTTGTCTGCTGTACGATCGGACCCCTGGCAGGTCTGGCGTTCCTCAGTGTCGGAATGTTTGTGCTGTTTCTCGACCTCTCCCACAAGCTGTATGTCTGGCGTCTCTATACGACATTTCAGATCACTTCGCCCATGTCCTGGGGCTCGTGGATTCTGCTTTTGGTGTATCCGGCCCTGGCCGCGAACGCGCTGGCCCATCTGCCTGAGGCTGTTCCGGCCCTCGCGAAGCGCTTTCCCGTTTTCATTACGTGGAGCGATTTCATCCTGTCACGTACACGCCTGGTAGTGGCCGTTGGCATCGTCAACGTCCTGGTTGGAATTGGCCTGGGCATTTACACCGGCATCCTTCTGGGCACACTGGGAGCGCGCCCTCTCTGGAACAGCGCCCTGCTGGGCCCGCTCTTCCTGTTCTCCGGCCTTTCTACGGCGGCCGCGCTTTTGCATGGGATTCTAGTCCTTACTTCCTCCGGCGAGGAGTTACCGGCGTTCGCCGACTTCCTGCTCTCCTCACTGACGCGGCTGGCTCAAGCGCGTCCTCTCGATCAGAAGGTCGCGCCCGTTCTGGCAGGCGCTGACAACAGCTTCCTCACCATCGAACTTGGCTTGCTCAGCCTGTTCCTGATCGGCCAGCTCACATCGACCGCCGTCCATCAGCAGGCCGCGTCGCTTCTTCTCAGCGGTCCCTACGCGGCCGTCTTCTGGATCTTCGTAATTTCCCTGGGCATCGTTCTGCCACTCATCCTGCAAACGCTCGATTTGCAGAATTCCATTCGCCACACGCTCGCGCCGGCTGTTCTCGTGATCTTCGGCGGAATCGCACTTCGCTTCATCCTTGTTTACGCCGGCCAGCAAAGCCATTGGGTTCACGCACTGAATTGACAGAGGAAGAACTTATGAACTCGGAACTACACACTCCACAGCCCTACTGGAATTCTTACTGGGCCGGATTTGGGCTTGGCCTGGTGTTGCTGGCGTCCTTCGTCATCATGGGGCGCGGATTGGGAGCCTCCGGAGCCTTCACAACTGCTGTAGCCACCGCGGTGCACCAGGTTGACCCGGCGCATGCGGAAAACAACCCCTTTTACTCGGAATACCTCGGCGACGGCACGCGCAGCCCGCTCAAGGACTGGCTGGTGTTCGAGGTACTGGGTGTGTTTGTTGGCGGATTCCTTTCCGGCGTACTTGCCCATCGACTAAAGCTCACCGTGGAACAGGGGCCTCGCAGCACGACGCCCCGTCGACTGGCTTTCGCATTTGCAGGTGGAGGCCTGATGGGCATTGGCGCAAAGATCGCTCTCGGCTGTACCAGCGGTCAGGCACTCACCGGCGGCGCTCTGCTCAACGTCGGCAGCTGGGCCTTCATGTGGTGCGTCTTTGGCGGCGCCTATGCGATGGCTTACTTCGTCAGAAAGCAGTGGATCTGATATGAACGCTCCCTTCTACAAATTCGGACTCTTCGGCGACGAGGCCAGCTTCATCATCGCCTTCTTCATCGGCATCGGCTTTGGGTTCTTCCTCGAACGTGCCGGCTTTGGCAGCGCGCGCAAGCTCGCAGCGCAGTTCTATCTCCGCGACCTTAGCGTTCTGAAAGTGATGTTCACCGCGATCATCACGGCAATGACCGGACTTTACGTGTTCTCGCGTCTCGGAATATTGGATCTGTCGCTTGTCTACTTAGTCCCGACCTTTCTGATTCCTCAGATTGTCGGAGGACTGCTGCTCGGTGTCGGCTTTGTCATCGGCGGCTACTGTCCCGGCACTTCGTGCGTCTCCGCCGCCACGGGCCGCATCGATGGCATGGTCTACATTTTCAGAATGGTTGCAGGGCTACTCGGTTTTGGGGAAGTCTACCCCCGGATCGTCGGTTTCGCGCATTCCACTCCGATGGGGCAGATCACTCTCCCGAAGCTCTTTGACCTCCCGTATGGGCTCCTTGTCTTTGCAGCCGTGCTGATGGCCCTGGGAGCCTTTGCGGCCGGTGAATGGGCCGAGAAAAAGTTTGGAGGCAAGCAGCCCGATCCCGAAGGATCCATCATCGGCGCATCCCGTCGACTCACTCCCGTTCGCGCCCTCGCGCTCAGCCTGGCCGTGATCGGACTCTGCGCCGCCTTCGCAGGTGACCCCTACCGCGGCCATCACGCGACCATCGCCACCAGGGATCTGGAAATGCGCGTCGGTAAAGGCGCAGATCTGATTGAGCCGGTACAGCTCGCAGACTGGATCATTCAGGACCGAAATGACTTTCGCCTCGTTGATCTGCGCTCGCAGAAGGACTACATCGCCTATCACATTCCCACGGCTGATAATTTCCCTCTCGCCTCTCTCGCGCCGGACTTCGCTGCACACAACGAAAAGATCATCCTCTATACAAATGACGGCAGCGAAGCCGCAAAGGCATCGTTTCTTCTGGAGGCGCAGGGTTTCAGATCAACCTACGTCCTGGACGGCGGCCTGCGGAACTGGCAGGACTCCGTCTTGTTCCCCGGAAAATCGCCGGGGACCAGCGACACAGCCTTTGAGAGGCGGGCAGAGGTAGCGAAGTTCTTCGGTGGTGCACCGCAGGGCTCCAATACCGAGGCTTCGGCCGTCGCGACGCCAGCACTGCCCAGGGTGGCGCCCGCTCCACTTCCAACCGCGCCCCCGACCGGCACTTCAACAGCGCCGCCCCGAAAAAAGAAAGAAGGCTGTTAAGAAATGCCGCTCCCGGTTTCTTTCGCTTGAAAGGCGACCCATGATCATCCGCCACCTGTTTATCTCTCCCGGTCACAATTTCTTCGGTCACCATGGCCAGGCCGCGGGAGAACATCCCCTGTGCGCCATGAGCGAGATTGAGTGCGTTGCCGAACATGGCGTTCGCGGGGATCGCTTTTTCGATTACGGCAACAACTACAAGGGACAACTCACATTCTTCGCCAGCGAAATATTCGATGACGTCTGCCGGAGCCTGGGGGTACAAAGGAAGTCCCCGAGCATTGCGCGTCGAATGTCGTCACGGCGGGAATCGATCTGAACTCCCTCATCGGCAAAACCTTCACCGTCCAAGGGTGTAGAGTTCGAAGGGGTCTGCGAATGCAAGCCCTGTGACTGGATGGACTCCGCAATCGCACCCGGGGCGGAAAAAGCACTGCAGGGACGCGGTGGATTGCATGCGAGAATCCTCTCCAGCGGCGCGGGCATCGAGGTTCGCGTTGGCTGGATCACACCGCGATCGCATCCGTTTTGTGCGTCCTGCGATCGCATTCGGATGAATGCCGGGGGATATCTTTCCCGTTGCCTCATGGATGAAGGGGGGGTCCCGATTGCCGAGTTGATTCGGACTACGGACGAAACGAGCGCGCCATTCGCTATGGATCAATATCTGTCGAGTAAGAAATCCCCGGCAGCCATGGTTCGCACCGATTCAATGGCATCGATTGGGGGATAATTTGCTGCGCACGGGCGACGACGCTGGATGAGGCGGGACGCCGCCAGGATGTCCGTTCTGTCCACGACCAGGTTTCCAGAAGCGGCTTGGGCCAACTGGGCCGCAAATGTGATCACTTCGCCGAACTTCGCCGAATTCAATTCCTGCCAATCAAAGTACGGACTGCAGGAACTCCTTTGTTTCTTTTCTTGTGTTGAGGAGCAAGGCGTAGCTCCTGGCCGCAAATCAGGATCTTGCCCGAAGGGTTGTAAGCATGTGCGCGCCGCCAGGCGGCTGGTCATTCCAGACCATGCAGACATCGTTCGCCATGCTTTTGGATCGTGCTGGCGCAAGCTACCGCCTCCTGACCCAGCCCATCGCTCACTGGTGTGATCGCGAGCACATACAGGCGTTGTGTTCTTTCTTCTGAATAGTCAGAAGTAGTTCATTCCTGTGTGCTTCAGTCCGGAGCTTTGCGACTGCGTTCTGAGGGATGGTGTGAATGCGCATTTTCAAAGATGCAGGACATCTCTTCCGTCTTGCGGGTTTGTTCGCGGTTGGAACCCTGGGGTTTCTTGCGGCCCGCAGCTTTATTGTTCCGCGCAGCTTCGGGCAGTACGGGCACTACCGCGGCGCAGCCATTGCGGAGATTGCTGCTCACCCCATCCGTTTCGCGGGGCACCAGACCTGCGAGGCGTGTCACGCCGATGTCGCCCAGACCAAAGCGGCCGGTAAGCATGCGCAGGTGAACTGCGAGGCCTGCCACGGTCCGCTGGCGAAGCATGCCGACGACCCATCGATCGATCCCGGCAAGCCGGACACGGCGGTGCTGTGCGTGCGGTGCCACGCGGCGAGCGCGGCCAAGCCGAAGGATTTCCCCCAGGTGGATGCGGAGCAGCATGCCGGCGGTGTGCCGTGCCAGACGTGTCACCAGCCGCACAGTCCGGCCATTGGCGCAGGAGAAACTAAATGACCATCACGCGACGTCAACTGCTGATCCTGCTGCCCGCCGCCGCTGTCGCCTGGGAATCGGTGCTGGCCGGGACGCCGGAAGCTTCGCCGAACTACACCATGACGGAACACTGGTGGGGCATGCTCATCGACATCCCCAAGTGCATCGGCTGCGGCAACTGTGTCCGTGCCTGCCAGGCGGAGAACGATGTGCCCGACGGATTCTTCCGCACCTGGGTCGAGCGCTACCACGTCGATGACTGGCATCTTGCCAATCCTCAGGTCATTTCCCCCGACGGCGGCAAAGAGGGCTTTCCGGTTGCGAAGGAGGATGAGGGCAAATACTTCTTCGTGCCCAAACTTTGCAATCAATGCGCAGATTCGCCCTGCACGCAGGTGTGTCCGGTAGGCGCGACCTTCATCGCGCCGGACGGCGTCGTCCTCGTCGATCAGAAATATTGCCTGGGCTGCGCTTACTGCGTCCAGGCCTGCCCGTACGGCTGCCGCTACATCCATCCGGAAAAGAAGGTCGCGGATAAGTGCACGCTCTGCTACCACCGGATCACGAAGGGGTTGACTACCGCGTGCTGCGAGGCCTGTCCGACCGGGGCGCGCCAGCTGGCCGATCTGAAGAATCCCAACGATCCGATTCACGCGTTCCTGAAGACGCACAGCGTGCAGGTGCTCAAGCCGCAGATGGCCACCGGCGCCAAGGTTTTCTATAACGCCCTGGACGGCTCGGTGCGCTAACCGCGGTACCGGAAGGAGACTCCGAACATTATGCCCGGCGTGGAAGGCTTTATGTATCCGAACGAAGTGTCGCTCTACTGGAGCGTGCTCATCGTTCTGTATCCCTTTATTACAGGGTTGGTGGCCGGCGCCTTTATTCTCGCCTCCCTGGCGCGCATCTTCCGCGTTGAGGCGGTGAAGCCGACGTACCGGCTGGCGCTGCTCACCGCGCTGGCGTTTCTCATAGTCGCACCGCTCCCGCTCCAACTGCATCTCGGGCACCCCGAGCGCTCCTATGAAATGTATCTGACGCCGCACCGCTCCTCCGCGATGGCCATGTTCGGATTTGTCTACCTCTGGTACCTGATGGCTGTTCTCGTGGTGGAGATATGGCTGGACTTCCGCGCGGACATCGTGGCGCTCTCGCAGTCCACTACCGGCTGGAGACGCGGGATGTACAAAGCCATGACCCTTGGCTCCGACAACGTGAGCCCGGCCGCGCTGGCCATCGATGAGCGCGTCGGCTGGCTGGTGACGCTCATCGGCGTTCCTTCCGCATTTCTGCTGCACGGGTATGTCGGGTTTATTTTCGGGTCGATCAAAGCCAATCCCTGGTGGTCCTCGCCGCTCATGCCGGTGGTCTTCATCTTCTCGGCCATGGTTTCAGGCATCGCGGCGGTGATGCTGCTGTATATGGCCACGACGCGCATGCGGCGCAAGGTGATCGACATGCGCTGTGTGGACGCCATTGCGATGTACCTGTTCTATATCTTCGTCATCGACTTCAGCCTCGAGATGCTCGATCTCGTCCACCGCATTTACGAGGCGGACGAATCGTTTCGCAGCCTCGACTTCATGGTCCATACCAAACTCTACTTCTCGCAGATCGTTCTCCAGATTTTCATCGGCACTCTCATGCCGCTTGTGCTCCTGTTCCTTACTCAGGTCATAAAGTTGCCGGAAGTCGTGCGCAAGCGCATCTACGCCGTCGCCGGATCGCTGGCCCTGGTCGGCGTCTTCGCCATGCGCTGGAACGTCGTCATCGGCGGCCAGCTGTTCTCCAAGAGCTTTCTCGGCTACACGACTTACAAAATGGCTCTGGCCACGCGCGAGGGTCTGCTGGTTGCGATCGCCCTCACCCTCCTGCCTCTGCCGATTCTGGCGGTTCTCGTTAGAATCCTCCCGCCGTGGCCGGAAGCCGAGCACGCATCGATTCGCGAAGCTGTCCAGGCGCCCTAACGGCGCACTTCGGCGAGTCTTCACAAAGGCGGTGAAGACCATGAACGATCTTTCCGATGCTGTCGAGCAGCTCACGCAAACTGTTGTGGATTTGCAGCGCCGCGTCTCCGCACTCGAAACCTCTGCTCCGGCCGCGCCGCCCCTCCGCGCCCACCCCCCGACCTTCACTCCCGCTCTGCCGGCCGCCGCATCGGCATCGACTGCGCACGAGAGTGGAGTTTTCTCCGTCCTCGGTAAAGCCATGCTCGGCATCGCCGGTGCCTATCTGCTCCGCGCGCTGGCGGAATCAACGGCACTGCCCCGCCTGCCCGTGGTCGCGGTGTCCATCGCCTACGCTTTCCTGTGGCTGGTGCCGGCTACTCGTGCCCCCGTAAAGGCCTGGTTCTCCAGCGTGGCATGGAGCGTCACCTCGGCCCTCATCCTCGTTCCCATGCTCTGGGAGCTCACCCTCCGCTTCCGCATCCTGCCCAGCACCGTTACGGCCGCCATTCTCTGCGCCTTCGCGATCAGCGCTTCCGCGCTCGCCTGGAAACGCCACTTCACCGAGGTCGCGTGGGTGGCCGATGCCGCCACCGGCATCGCTGCTCTGGTTCTGGCCATCGCCACGCGCGACCTCGTCCCCTTCCTCTTCGCCCTGCTGCTCATCGCCATCGCCGGTGAGGTCGCCGCCGCCCGTCATCGCACCCTCCGCGTTCGCCCCCTGGTCGCGGCCGCCGCCGACCTCGCCCTGTTCGCCCTCGTCTGGGTCTACTCAGGCCCCGCATCCTCCCGCGCCGACTATCCCTCCGTCGCCATCTCTCTGCTGCTCGCCTTCGCCCCCGCTCTGCTCCTCATCTATGCCGCCAGTGCCGCCGCGCAGACCCTCCTCCTGCGCCGTGGCATCTCCGTCTTCGAAATCGCGCAGACCCTCATCGCAGCTCTCCTCACCGTCTGGACCGTCCTCGCCTTCTGGCCCGGGCATGGCCCGCTGCTTCTGGGCTCCCTCTGCCTCCTGGCATCGGCCGCCGGTTACGCCGTCGCCTTCGCCTGGTTCGACCGCCGGCACGCGCAGCGCAACTACCACGTCTACTCGACGGGAAGCCTAACGCTCCTTCTGGCGGGCAGCTTCCTCAGCCTGTCGCGGGGCTGGCTTCCCCTCTGCCTCGGACTCGCCGCCGTCGCCTCCATCCTTCTCGGCACGTACGCCTCGCGCCGCACATTACAGTTCCACGCTCTCGCTTTGCTGGCCGCGGCTGCTTTCTCCTCCGGCCTCCTGGTCTTCGTGTTGCGCGCGATGGCCGGAGTCTTTCCTCCCTCCCCTGGCTGGATCGTCTGCCTCACCACGGCCTGCACCGTCATCGGCTATGCCGCCGTCGCGCGCACTGGGGAAGAACCGTGGCCCGCCCGTGTGCTCCGGTTGCTCTTCGCGGCTCTCGCCGTCTCCTCCGCAGGGGCGCTCCTGGTGTGGACGTTCGTTCGCCTTACCATGTCCGGAGCCGCTCCAGCAGCCGAGTCCATCGCCGTTCTCCGCACCCTTGTCTCTTGCGCCGCCGCGCTCCTGCTCGCCTGGTGCGGATCGCGCTGGCAGCGCAGGGAACTCATCTGGCTTGCGTGGACCACTCTGGCGCTGATCGCCTTCAAGCTCCTCTTTGAGGATCTCCGCCACGGTCACCTGGGATTCACCGCCGCATCCATCTTCCTTTATGCGGTCACCATCCTTCTCGTCCCGCGGCTTCTGCATAGCAGAAGCAAAGCTGGCCCGTGTGGAGCTGAATAGCGCCCACGCTCCCTTCCACACCCCGGATGCATCGGGCGATGGCGAAATGGCTGACCTGACTGGCTGCGGTCAACCGGCTTGTTCCGAAGGCCTCAGGCGGGAATCCCGGACGGCGACTCCAGGCCCGTCGTCACCGCCATAAACCAGCGAACAACATGAGGTTGAGGGCGCACTCGCCGTCTGCGTTCAGATGAACTCGTCGAAGTCGCTGTCCGGGTTCGGTTGGGGTTCGTGCAGGAAACATTCCGCCTGCAGGACGCGGTTGGTGTGCCGCCATCTTTCCATGATTTCGTCACGTGTGCCCTCCCAGCATTCCGGCTCATCCCGCGTGCTCTCCGAACAGAGCAACCAGTACATTCCGCTTCGCGGATCCTTAAGAACCATAAGGGTGACGTGGACCTGAGCGTGAGCGATCTGCAGGGTACCTTCTTGCGCCTGCGTATGCAGCCCTGCAAACGGCTCTTTCAGCAACTGCCTCGGGTTGTGCGCGACGTTTCTCGCCAATTGAAACCTGAAAGCGATCCGCGAAGCGACGGGAGTTTTTCCGGCGTTTTTCGCGACCCTCTTCCTGACGCAGGTAGCTCTCGATCGCATCGCTGAGAACGGCCGAGAATCCCTTCTGGCCTCGCCGCGACGCGAGGGAAAGCAGAGCACTCCGGTGTTCCGGCTTCATCTCAATGGTGGTTCTCATGTTTCGGTTTTACATGCATGTACATGCATTTAGGGCGGCCGGCGAATCTCAGGAGCCCGAGGCGCTGGACCAGAAGGCGTGGGTGCGGGATGGGATGCGGTCGGGGTATTCGCGATAGAGTGCGTTGAGGGCGCGGAAGAGGGCTTTGGATTCGGCGTCGAGGCCGAGCAGCAGCGTCGAGCGGAGGATGCGGGTGAGGCGGAGGTGGTTGTGGTTCATGGGCCAGAGCCAGTTGTGCGCGCGGGCGACGAAGTCCGGTGCGCGCTCGATGGCGATGCCGGCCGGGGTGGTGCTCTGGCGGAATCCGTAGAAGCGCATCATGCGCTGGAAGGACTGGCGGAGGCGGTCCTGCATAGCGATGGAGGAGTGGAAGATGCGGGTGGTGGCCGGGTCAAGGATGGGCGCATGCGGGTTGGCGCCGGAGGGCTCGGGCAGGGGAAAGAGCCACTGGATGAAATCGTGGATGGCCTCGAGGTGGTCGTCGTCCCACGCGAGAATCTCAGCGAGGGTGCGGCCTTCATCGTCCGGCGCGCCGTCGCGATAGAAAGCGACGAGCGGGGATGAGGACGTGGCAGTCAAAGGTGGTCCAGCCTTTCCGGAATCATTCCCCGCTCGAGCCTGGGGAGGGCGCGCGGGAAAGGAAATTCTCTCCACCAGAGCAGAGTAACGAGTTTTCGAGCGGTCTGACGCCATATTCACTGTTATCCTGTGAATGCTTCTTTTTTAGCGATCCACACCAGTCCAACCTGCGCGGCAAGGCGCGTACTCCTGGACAGCCTGGCCTGAGCGCGGTCGCTCCGCGACCGAGTCGAATGGCGCGAGTCCCTCAAAAATGGCAGACGCAAAACTCCAAATCATTCCTTTAGGCGGTCTCGGCGAATTCGGCATGAACTGCCTCGCCCTCCGCTACAAAGACGACATCGTCGTCATCGACGCCGGCCTCATGTTTCCGGAGTCCGAATTGCTGGGCGTCGACATCGTCGTCCCCGACATCTCGTACCTCGTCGAGAACAAGCCGCTGGTCCGCGCCATCATCCTGACGCATGGGCACGAGGACCACATCGGCGGGCTGCCGTGGATTCTTTCCGAGCTGAACGTGCCCGTTTACGCCACCGAGTTCACCCTGGCCTACTGCGAAGGCAAACTCGAAGAGCACGGCCTGCTCGACGACTCGGAGCTGATCGAGATCGTTCCCGGCGAGAAGTTTTCGCTCGGCGCCTTCACCATCGAGCCCATCCGCGTCACGCATTCCATGGTGGACTGCGTAGCTCTCGCCATCGAGACTCCGGTCGGCATTGTCGTGCACACCGGCGACTTCAAGATCGACCTTTCGCCGCCGGACGGCAAGGCGTTCGACCTGCACCGCTTTGCGGAATACGGCAAGCGCGGCGTGCTGGCGCTGCTGCAGGACTCGACCAACGTGGACCGCTCCGGCTACACGCCGAGCGAATGGGCGGTGAAGCCGCGGCTGGACGAGATCTTCTCGCGCACGAAGAAGAAGCTTTTCTTCAGTTGCTTCTCATCCTCGGTCTACCGGATCCGGATCGCCTGCGAGCTGGCGCGCCTTCACAATCGCAAAGTGGCCATCGTCGGCCGCTCCATGCTCGAGTCCACCGAGATCGCGCAGGACCTCGGCTATCTCGACTTGCCTTCTTCGCTGATCATCCATCCTGGACAGGTTTCCGACTATTCGCCCGAGCAGATCATGATCCTGATCAGCGGCACGCAGGGCGAGCCGATGAGCGCCCTGAGCCGCGCCGCGGTTGATAATCACAAGCACGCGCGCATCGCACCGGGCGATACGGTCATCCTGAGCTCGCGCGTGATTCCAGGCAACGAGAAATCGATCTTCCGGGTGATCGACCACCTCTGCCGCCGCGATGCCGATGTGATCTTCGACGACGGCTCGCACGGGTTGATCCATGTGAGCGGCCACGCCAGCCAGGAAGAACAGCGGCTGATGATCAACCTGCTGAAGCCGAAGTTTTTCGTCCCCATCCACGGCGACTACCGCCACCTGAAGAAACATGCCGAGCTCGCCCAGCAGCTGGGCGTGGTGGACCTGGCGCTGGTGATCGAGAACGGCGAAATCCTGGAGCTGGACCGCAACAACGCTGCTAAAAACGGCAAAGTCACCGCGGGGCGGGTCTGCATCGACTCAGGCTCGGCGAGCGACGTCGTTGAAGATCTCGTCATCCGCGACCGCCGCCATCTGTCGGAAGACGGCTTCGTGCTGCCGATCCTCACTATTAATAAGTTGAGCGGAAAAGTGGAGCGCCAGCCCGAGCTGGTTTCGCGCGGCTTTGTCGGCGCCGAGCCGGGGCTGATGGAAGGCGCGCGCCAGGTCGTGACGGCGACGCTCGACGCCTCCAGTCCGGAAGAGAAGGCCGACTACGGCGTGATCAAAGAAAAGATCCGCATCGATCTGAAGCGGTACATCCAGAAGAACACCAGCCGGCGCCCGCTGATCATGCCGGTGATTCTGGAGATTTGAGCGCAGGTCTTCACTGCAAAGGAGAAGCCCCGGTCTGTCGACCGGGGCTTCTCCTTTGCGCTACGCTTTGAACGCTACTGCACGAGACCGTTGCTATTGCTATGGTTGCTGTCGGGCGGCGGCGTGACGTTGGTGACCTGCCAGCCGCTCGAGCTCTTTACCAGCGTAGCTGTGGCCGTCTGTTGCCCGGAGGTGAGAGCGGCGATTTTCGGGAAGGCCGTGTTCATCTCCGCGGAGCTGGCCCAGTCCGGCAGGCCCGTCACAGTATCGTGGTAGTTGACGGTGTACTGTGTCGCGTCCGCGTCGGGCGGCGTGAAGCTGTCGACTGAACTGACCTCGCGATGACCGAAGCAGAAGTTGCCGTAGCCGGGTTGCGAGGCATCGGCGGTCCAGGTGGAACGGCCCTTGTCGGAGAGATCGTAGTCGTTGACCTGCTTCGACCCGACGAGGAAGCGCTTCTTCTCCTGAGGAGTGCGGACCAGAAGGCCGGCATCGGTGAGAGCGTCGAAGCCCTTGGTCTGATCTTCGTTGTTGGTATCGGCCTGAGCGGGAAACTTGACCGGAGCGGACCAGACGCAGACATGTTGAGCACTGTAATAGTTGTTGAGCGCGGACTTGAACGCGCTCGGATCCACGGTGTTCTTGTGGCATCCGGCGGCAGCCAGACAAAGCGCAAGGCCCGTGAGGCCGATGATGTTTTTTGTCATTCGTTGATTCTCCTCGGCTTTGTAGGATGCGAAAGGCCAACCGCGAGGGGGCGCCGCGGCGAGGAGATACAGAGGCAACCCTTTCCACCTCGTGCCAAACAAAAAGCCCCGGCGAACCGGGGCTTTTTGCTGTTTCAGCGGGACGAACCTACACCTGCGCGTGTTCTTCCTGGTGCTCTTCCTCGTCCAAGCCGTGGCGGCGCAGCAGCGTCGGCAGGTTCTGCGAGAAGGCCGAGCGCGGCATCACCATGTCGCAGCCGGCCTCGATGGCCTTCGCCTTCAGATCGCCCTGGAGGTGCGAGAGGAATCCGATGACCGAGGTTCCCTTCTTCACCTTCGATTTGATTTTGGGGATCAGTGTCAGCGGCTTGGCGGCGGTGTTGTTCAGGTCGAAGACGATCAGCGAGGGCCGCTCTTCTTCGGGAGCCTCGACGATCTTCGCGAGGGTTTCGGGGTCGTTCTTCACAAAGGCGACCTTGATGCCGAGCTTGCGCGCGGTCTCATTGATCTTGGCGAAGAAGAACAGGTCCTCGATGAAGAAGAGAATGCGCGTGGGCGCGTCCTCACGGATCGGCGGCGGTGGCGGTTCCCACGTGGCCTGATGCTCGGCGTGGTAGCCGTTGCCGTTCACGTTGCCGTTGCGGAACTCAATGGTCGATGGAGGCGAGTCGGCGACATTGCCATTGACCGTACGATAGCTGTGGTCCATAGGGCCGACAAACGTACGCTCGCGACGCTGCTTGGTGCGGCGGCGCCCTCCGCCCTGGCCGTTGCCATTGCCGTTGCCGTTGCTGTTGCTGAAGAAACGCTGCTGGCTCGAGGGCTGCGGTTTGGGCGGCCTCTGTTTGAACACCGGGGGCGGTTGCTGATTCTGGGGCTGGGCCTGATTCTGGCCCTGGCCGCTGGCCTGAGCCGCGCCACCCTTGTTCTTGTTCCGCTTGCGGCGACGACGGCGGCGACGTCCGCCACCGCCTCCCTCATCATGGAATTGACCCTGATTCGGTGACTGCGCCTGAGCCTGGTTTTCCGCGGGCTGAGGCTGGTTCTGCTCTGTTGTCATGCCTGCACTTCCTGTGCGACTGTCTGTTCCTGACTCCAGCTTGCGTTTCTCGCCCGGATTTTTCTGGGCCCGGGCGGCCGCTGCGCTTCTTGGGTGATGCGCAACAACCTGACTCGCCGGGGATCAGTAACATTGGAAAGTTGTTATGTTCCGGCCTAAACCTGCATTACTACCGCAACGCACACGACCGGAAAGTTTATACAGCGACGCAATACAATGGACTGGGTTCCAGGACCCCAACGGCTCCCGCTCTGTTGACTGAGGAGTGAGACGGGGGAACGCAACCGGCTGCCACGCCGATCAACGGAACGTACTGGAGTTGCCGTCCGATGCCGATTCAACCCTCGGACCCGGTGTTTTCTTCTGTAACCGCGCTAGCGAGAACGGAGAATGATCGACCGGGGTGATTCCTGACTCTCGAGAATCGCGGCGAGCCTCGCGGTTTTATCAGCGTGGCATCAGCCGCTCGATAGGTAAAAATAATAGTACTCCCTCGCAGCAGAGCCTGACAAGTCCTTTGATGCCCCGTCTGTCAACGCAATCCGCAAATGGGAATCCGGTTATGCACAGGGCGGCAGGATGCCCAAAATGGAAAAGCCACCCGATGGATGGCTTTTCCGCGTGACAGCCAGTCACTGGCCTCCCTGAAGTTGCCCTTGATCTTGAAACGTACAGAGAACCGATGGATCAGGACATTTTGTCATCCCGGCCGGGGCAGAATCTCGAAGGATGTGCTCTCGTCGGCCGGAATCTTGTTCGCACCGGCCCTCTTTCGGGGGCCTGGGCGTCGCTGGCGGTAATAATCAGTGCAATCGGGAGGCCTTTTAGCCGATCCAATTGAATCAAGGATTTGGCGCTCTTTGGCAGGTTCCTTTCATTCCGAATCCCGTAGAACTCCCGAGCCGGTGGTCCTGAAATCCATAATACGGACGATCGGTTTATGGAACCGGGATCGCTACGTTTGGCAGTGGGGGCAGTAATGGGTCCCCCGCCCAGCGAGCACAATGCGCCGGATCGACGTCCTGCAGACCCGGCAGGGCAAGCCCTCCCGCCCGTAGACTTTGTGCTGAATCTGGAAGAACCCTGCCTCTCCGTCGGCGTCCACGTAGTCGGACACCGACGAGCCGCCGGCCCGGATGGCTGCCAGCAGAACTGTCCGCAGCGACTTGTGCAGACGGCTCAGACGCTCGCGGCTCAATCTCCCGGCCACGCGCGTCGGCCGGATTTTGGCCCGGAACAGGCTCTCGTCAGCATAGATATTGCCGACGCCATGCAGCAGGGACTGATTCAGCAACGCCGCTTTGATGGCCAGTTTGCGGCCGCGGAAGAGCCCGGCAAAGTCGTCGGGGGAAATTGTCAGGGGTTCGCGCCCGGGTCCGGCGAAGCTGGCCCCCTCCATGAACTGCAGCCGCCCGAAACGCCGAGGATCGACAAAACGCAGCTCGCGTCCCGACGCCAGTTGCAGGATGGCGTGCGTGTGTGGCGGAACCGGAACCTCAGGGGCGGAAACGAGGAGCTTCCCCGTCATCCCGAGATGCACGAGCAACTGCCTGGTGGTCGCGCGACCCGACTTCGCCGTGAGGTCCACGACGATATGCTTGCCCACCCGGCGCACTTTGCCGATTCGGAACCCGGGAAGCGCGGAGGCCATTTCCGCGGGCGGCGTTTTGAACGGTTCTTTATAGTGGCTGAACCAGGCCGAGACGATACTGTCGCCGCGAACGCGCCGGTTGACGCCGTTGGCAATGGTTTCTACTTCGGGGAGCTCCGGCATGGGGCAAATTTGAGTGTACAGCCAGCCGGGCTCAGGGCGCCCGCGTGCGTCCAGGATTCCGGCCGTTTCGTCCAACTGGCGTCCGAGGATTTCAGGAAGAGAGGACGATGCGCCAAAACCGTTTTGAGTTCGAAATGATCATGATGGTTGGGGTGTTGGCGGCAGCGCTCCCCGCATTCGGTCTGAGCCATTGCGCCTTCCAGCGCGCCGGTGGCACCTACACCGGCGGCTGCGGCCCGCTCTTCGATCAGACGCCTGCGATGACGCTGGCCCGCGAAGCGGCCATCACCACGGGAGTGTGGAGCACGGATGTGCGCCCAACGTCCGCCTGGATCGGCACCATGACCGACGATGGCGACACCGACTCGCTCGAGCTGGAAATTGACGCCGGCGGATCGGGGGTTCTGCGGACAGAATATGGATGGTTCGCCGTGACCCAGTTTGTGGCATCGGCCACGATGAGCTTCGACCTCGACGCCTCGCAGGAAATCCAGCCTAACGCGCTCGATGCCGAAATCGTTCGCAGGGCGACCGCGATTCTTTCTTCCGACAACGTCTGGAACCGTGCCGACGATCGCAAGTGTCCTTCGGCCGCGACCACCTGGAGCATCTATTGCGCGACGGAAAAGGCGACCATCGAGGTGACCGGCGGCTTCCACCACCGTCGCCCGGCTCTGGAGACCGTGCGGGAGATCGTGGACCAGCGCACCCAGGGCCGCCCTTACCACCATCGCCTGATGGATTACAACAACGATCCTTCGACACAGCTCAGCAATGTCGAGAGCCTCTTCTCCGCCGCACTCAGGCAAATCGAGCGCGCCAACAGCCGTAGACGCGCATCGCTCCGGCGCGCGCCCTTGACGCACGCCGCTATCTGCCCGGATAGTTGGGATTCGTCTTCCTGACTATCCATCGATCGAGGCAAATCATCATGCGAACCGGAGCAGCGTTAGCGGGGTTGTTGTGCGGAGCCATGGCGTGTGCGCAGAACCCAGCTGCGAAGAACGACCCGCTGGCTCCCTTCGTGAAGGTGAAGGCCGACACGATCGTGCTCGAGCATGTGCGGGTCATCGACGGCACTGGCGCGCCGGCGAAAGAGGATCAGCGCATCGTGATCGAAAACGGAAAGATTGCGAACGTGCTCGGGGGAATGGGGAACCAGCTCTTCCCGGCAAACACGGAGCACATCGACCTCACCGGCAAGACCGTTTTCCCCGGCCTCGTGGGCATGCACGAGCATCTTTTCTATCCGCTGCCCGACGGGGGATCGGGACTGCTGCCGCTCTATGGCGAGATGGCCGACTCCGCGCCGCGGCTTTATCTCGCCGGAGGCGTCACAGCAGCGCGCACCGCGGGCAGCCTCGAGCCCTACACGGACATCTCGGTCAAGCAGGCGATCGACGAAGGCAAGATTCCTGGACCGAAGCTCTTTCTCACAGGACCGTACCTCGAAGGCGCACCGGCCATCGGCCCGCAGCTGCATACCCTCACGGGTCCTGACGACGCCGCGCGCACGGTGGACTACTGGTCCGCCGAGGGCATGACGTCGTTCAAGGCCTACATGCACATCACGCCCGAGGAGCTGAAGGCGGCCATCGACCACGCGCACGAGCACAGCATCAAGGTGACGGGGCATCTTTGCTCTGTTGGATTCAAAGAGGCAGCCTCACTCGGCATCGATAACCTCGAGCACGGGCTCGTGGTTGACACCGAGTTCTACTCGCAGAAGAAAGAGGGTGTGTGTCCGGGGCAGCATCCGCCGCAGGCCGAGCTGGCGAAGTTGGACGTGGAAGGTCCGGAGATTCAGGGAACGATCCGGGACCTGATCGCGCACCACGTCGCCATCACGTCAACGCTGGCCATCTTCGAGAGCTTCGTGCCGAATCGTCCGCCGATGAATGAGGAGATGCGCGTCCGGAGTTCGCTCCTGCCGGACGCCTGGGGCAGCTACGTGACGACGCGCGCCTCCATCGCAGAGCACGCGGCGGACGCCACCTGGACCACGCTGCTCAAAATGGAGATGCAGTTCGAGCGCGACTTCGTGAAGCAGGGCGGTCTGCTCATGGCCGGCTGCGATCCCACCGGCTACGGTGGCGTGCTCCCTGGCTTCGGCGATCAGCGCAACCTCGAACTTCTGGTCGAAGCGGGCTTTACTCCTGAGGAGGCCATCCACATTGCGACGGAAAACGGCGCAAAGTGGATGGGCGAAGACAGCCGCATCGGTACGATCGCTGTGGGGAAGGCCGCGGACCTGGTGGTAGTCGATGGCAATCCTGCGGCCCATATTGCCGACGTCGAGAAGGTCGACACTGTTTTTAAGGATGGCGTGGGCTACGATCCGCAGAAGCTGATCGAGTCCGTGCACGGGCTCGTGGGACTGCGGTAAACGCGGGCCAACTCCATTACGGCTGCGTTCCGGAGCTCATCTTCGTCCGCAGGCGCGACTCCGCCTCGTCGCTCCAGTACTTCGCCTTCAGGTGGATGAACACCGACGAGTACGGAAGGGTCGAGTTGGTCTTGAGCACCAGCACCTGGAACATGTGGCTGTCCTGATCCACCCTATCGATCAGCTTGCCGTGCGCCTGCGACTGCACCGGATACGCGCGAAGCATGTCAGCCAGGTTCACCCGAAACTGCGAGATTCCCGGCGCATCCTGATCCGTAACGAACGGCAGCTCTGCGTCGGTATAGATGTCCGGGCGCAGATGTTCGGAGTTTTCGATTCCGGTGAGAACAACCCGCAGAACCAACGTGGGCGGCGCGTGCGTATCGATGGTCTCGATGCCCGGCGAGCGTTGCAGGGGATAGGCCGAATCGACAATCAGGATCCAGTTGCGGTGGCCGAGCAGCGGCAGCGCGTGCGCAACTTTGGCCTGCCAGGATTCCGGCTCCTGCGCCCGCGCTATATGCGGAACAGGCGCAGCCAGAAACACGGCAACGGCGACGAGTTTCCTCAGCATCGGACGAGTATCGCAGAATGCGCGCGATGGTTTTGCGCGCGAACACTGGGAAGGACGGCCGCACAGGCTGATTCGCTCAGGAACCTGCACGGCCGGCCCGCGCCCGCAGCCGCTACGCTTCCTTGTACAGAGCGGCTCCCGCAATCGTTCCGATGATGCAGGCCAGGAAGTCACCGATAGTCGCGTACAGCGCCAGGTGGTGCGGGTACGTACCAGGAATCACCATGAAGAAGCAGTTCGCCACCAGCGAAGCCAGCACCCAGGTGACCAGCCCGGCATACACCGCCGTCTTCGGTCCGGCGCCAAACCGCGGCCGGATCGCTGCGTAAATCCACACAGCACTCAGCCCGATTAGCAGCCCAACCAGGTTGAACTCGACAATCTGGATCGTGATCAGCGGGGGTCTGCCCAGCGTCTGCATCGCCAGGTTCCATTGCGGACCCAGCCAAAAGGCCTGGATCAGACTCTCGATGATGTCTCCGACGATCCCAGCTAACAGGCCACCCAAAATCCAGCGACCGACGTTGATCTTGCCCATACAGCCTCCTTTGTTTTTGGGGGATGCGGCAGTATAGGCCTGCACCAGAAAGTGTGCAATCGTTTTTATTTTGGCGTCGCGGGAGACGAGTCAGCTCTTAAGAATGCGTTCCTCAAGCATGACGGTGACCTGGTCGCCCACCCGCTTGCCAATGGCCTGCAGGATCTCGCTCTTCACCGGCAGCTTGTGCCGCCCATCACCCATCGCCATGAAGGAGCTGCGAAACGAAACACCGTTCACTGTGCCGCGCACCTTGACCAGCCCGCGCGTGCCGAAAAAACTCACCGATTCCGGCCACACGACGTACGTCCAGCCACCCTTCGCTGGGCTCTTTTCGAGTTTTGCCCTGAATACTCGATCCAGCTTCATCGCTTCCTCTAAATGGATGACGTCGGCGTCCATTCGAATGGAGATCGAAGTGGCTGTCAACTGCAAACAGATGCCCGCTGCGCGGTTGGCCTACTGCAGCAGCGACATCGCCACGCTGGTCATGGCGGTCACGCCCGTGCGCAGCGTCGGCTGGGGCAGCGGCTCGAAGCGGCTGGTATGCGGCCCCGGCAGTTCCTTACCCTCCGCCTTCGCCGCCGCCAGCTTTGCCGGATCCATCGCGCCGAGGATGAAATACGTCAGCGGGATCTCGTGCTTCGGCAGCGCGAACACGCCCACATCCTCGCTCGCCATTCCGCGCGGCAGATCGATCACGTTGCTCGCGCCCAGCGTCTTCACCAGGGTCGCCTTGATCTGCTCTGTCTGCGCCGGATCGTTATACAGCACCGGCGTCGACTCGTCCTCCAGCACGGTCACCGTCGCCGCCTTCTCCGGAGGCAGCCCGGCCGACGCCGTGATCCCTGCCGCCATCTGCTTAAGTCCCCGGATGACAGTATCGCGGCTCTCGTCGGTGAACGAGCGCGTCGTCAGCTCGAGCTTTACTTCGTCCGGAATGATGTTGCGTTTCGTCCCGCCTTCGATGTGCCCGACCGTCACCACCGTGGGATCCTGCGGGTCTTCTTCACGGCTGACGATGGTCTGTATCTGCGTGATGTACAGCGCTGCCAGCGTGACTGGATCGCGCCCGGCCTGAGGATAAGCGCCGTGTCCGCCGATCCCGTGGATCACCACATCGATCGACGTCGAGCTGGTGGCCGAGGGCCCGCTTCGAATCCCTACCGTTCCGGCTGCCAGCCCGTTTGTGTCGTGCAGGCCGATGATGCGGTCCGGCCGTCCGAAGCGCTCGTAGAGATGATCCGCCAGCATCGCCTTCGCGCCGTCAATCGTCTCTTCCGACGGCTGGCCAACGAGCATCAGCGTTCCGTGCCACTGGGACTTCATCGCCGCCATCGCGCGCGCTGTGCCGATCAGCACCGTCGTATGCACATCGTGCCCGCACGCGTGCATCACGCCCACTGTCTGCCCGGCCCGGTCCTTCATCGTCACGTGGCTCGCGTAGGGCACGCCCGTTTCTTCGACGATGGGCAGGGCGTCCATGTCGGCGCGGATCATCAGCGTCGGCCCTGCGCCATTCTTCAGAATCCCGACCACACCGTACGCCTGCGATCCGTCAGGATACTTTCCCACGCGCTCCGTCACCGTGTAGCCCGCCTCGCGCAGCGCGTCGGCGAGGAGGTGTGAGGTGCGCGCCTCGAAGTGCGACAGCTCAGGATGGGAATGAATGTCCTTATAGGTATCGACGAGCGCGGGCAATTCGGAATTGACGAAGGAGGGAACGTCCTGAGCAGCGGCAGCCGCAGCCAGGAACACGAGGGCCGGAATCACGAAGGCTCGCATGAAAATTTCCTCGGGAAAGAAGTGGGGGACAGTATACGGGATCACGCCGCGAACGACGTTCAGCCTCTGTAGGGCCGCAGCGCCAGCACCGCGTTCAGTCCGCCGAACGCAAAGGAGTTCGACAACGCCAGCTGTGGTGTCGACGGTTCATTTTGTAACAGTACGTGATCCAAATGGAGGGCTGGATCCACTTTCGACGCGCCCTCCCCCAATCCCGCGCTCGCGGGCAGCAATCCCCGCTGCAACCCAAGCACCGTCGCCAGCAGTTCCATCGCCCCCGACGCCCCGATCGCGTGCCCGTGGAGACCCTTGGTCGAACTCACCGCGATTGTCCGCGCCCGCTCGCCAAAGACCCGGTACATGGCCTCGGCTTCCACGCGATCGTTCGCCTCCGTGCCCGTCCCGTGCGCGTTGATGTACTCCACCTTGTCCGGACTTGCTCCCGCATCCTCGATCGCCTTCCGCATCGCGGCCGCCGGCCCTGCGGGGTTCGGCTGCGTGATGTGGTGCGCGTCGGACGACATGCCGAACCCAACAATCTCGCCGAGGATCTCCGCGCCACGGGCCTGCGCCGAATCCAGCGCCTCAATCGCCAGCACAGCCGCACCCTCGGCCAGCGTCATGCCATCGCGATCCTCGGCGAACGGCCGGCACGCCGTCGGCGAAACCACATGGAGCCCATCCCACCCTTTTAGAAATGTCAGCGTGAGCGGCGCCTCATGCGCGCCGGTGAGAGCTGCTCTTACCGCGCCCGAGCGCACCATCTGGAACGCCAGCCCAATCGCATGCCCGCCCGAAGCGCACGCCGTGCTGAGGGTGAAGGCGGGCCCCGTGATGCCATGTTCCATGCTCACGAGACTCGTTCCCGCATTCGCCATCGCGCGCGGCACCGTCAGCGGATGGACCCGCGCCCCGCGCGCATACAGCTTCTCGTACTCGGTCTCTTCCGTTGTGCGCCCGCCCGTGGAGCACCCGAAGATTACCGCGATCGCGTCGCCGGGATACGCGCCTACAATCCCCGAGTGCTCGACCGCCTGGCGCGCCGAAGCGATCGCAAACGCCGAGGATCGCTCCCCGATCTGCCGCTGGTTCGCCATCAGCCACTCCTGCTGCGGGAAATCCTCCACCGTCCCGGAGCGCGAAAAACGCAGGTCCGCAGGGCGATCCGCCATCTCGCGAATCCCGCTGCGGCCGGCAAAAAGGTTTTCGGCAAAGCTGGCCACATTCTGGCCAATGGGCGTGATGCAGCCCGCCCCGGTGATCACGACCCGCGTCATGCTCTGGCTTGGGAAGTGGCGCCCTTCTGGCGAAGCGCGTCTTCAATTCCCGTCACCATGTCGTTCACCGTTTTGATCTGGCCCAGTTTGCCCTCCGGAATCTCGATCTCGTACTTCTCCTCGATGTCGAAGGCCAGGCTCACCCGGTCCAGCGAGTCCAGTGCCAGCTCGTCGAAGGTGCTGTCGAGGCGTATCAGATCCGGTGGAATGCTTTTCTGTTTCGCGATGAGTGCGATGCACTCGCCGGCAATCGAATTCATGGCTGCTCCGTGCCCGTACCAGGAGAATACATGCTCAGGATGCCCCGCCCTGCTGCGCCCGATCAAGCGGTTGCGAAGCGCTCCGCCTGAATCCCACCAAACCGCTCGCTCCGGGGCGAAGAAGAAACGAAAACCCGAGTAGAATGGGCGGATGCTCTCCCCGGTGACCCCAGTCCCGGAGATCCCACTGGACCTCCCTATTCCCGACTCCCTGCGATGGGCGCACCCGCTTGTGCAGGAGTGGTTCGTGCGCCGCTTCGGTACGCCCACTGAGCCGCAGGAACTGGGCTGGCCTGTCATCCGCGACGGCAGGCCCGTGCTCATCTCCGCACCCACCGGCTCCGGCAAGACCCTCGCGGCGTTTCTCATTTGTATCGACGGCCTCATCCGTAAAGCGCTCGAAGGCCGGCTGGGCTGCGAAACGGAGGTCGTCTACGTCTCGCCGCTGAAAGCGCTCTCGAACGACGTCCAGAAGAACCTCGAAACGCCTCTGAAGGAAATTCAGCAGCTCGCGCTCGAGCGCGGGTACCTCTGCCCGCCGGTCCGCGCCGCTGTCCGCACCGGGGATACGCCTGCGGCGGAGCGCCGCTCGATGCTGAAGACGCCACCGCACATTCTGGTCACCACGCCGGAGTCGCTCTACATCCTGCTGACTGCGCAAAAGAGCCGCGAGCACCTGCGCCGCGTGCACACCGTGATCGTCGACGAGATTCACGCCATCGCGGATGATAAGCGCGGATCGCACCTGGCGCTGAGCCTGGAGCGCCTCGACGCTCTCGTGACCGGCGAAAACACGCTGATGGCCGGCGCCAGCCTGCTTTCGTATCCGTCACCGTTACGTATTGGTCTTTCCGCCACGCAGAATCCTATCGAACTGGTCGCGCAGTTTCTTGGCGGTGCTCGCGGCGACGAAGTCGAGATTGTCCAGGCAGGGCGGCGCCGTTCGCTCGATCTCGCCATTGAAGTCCCGACCGACGAACTGGGCTCGGTCGCGACGATGTCCATCTGGGAGAGCGTCTACACCCGTATCGCCGAGCTCGCGCTCGAACATCGCTCCACACTGGTCTTCGTCAACACGCGGTCGATGGCTGAGAGGCTCGCCTTTCAGCTCGGCGAGCGCCTCGGCGTGGAAAACGTGGCATGCCACCATGGCAGCCTCTCGCGCAAACTGCGACTCAATGCCGAACATCGCCTTAAGCATGGCCAGGTTCGCGTGCTCGTCGCGACCGCGTCGCTCGAACTCGGCATCGACATCGGGACGGTCGATTTGGTGTGCCAGATTCAGTCGCCGCGCGCCATCTCGGTCGGCATGCAGCGTGTCGGCCGCGCCGGACACTGGCGCGGCGCCATCCCCAAAGGCCGCTTCTTCGCGCTGACCCGCGACGATTTGATGGAGCAGGCCGCTATGATCCGCGCTATGCGGTGCGGCGTGCTCGATCGCCTCGAGATTCCGCCGAAGCCCTTCGACGTGCTGATGCAGCAGCTGGTCGCCACCTGCGCATCGGAGACGTGGGAAGAAAAGACGCTCTTCGAAGTGTTTCGACGAGCGCAGCCTTACCGCGATCTCCCGTGGGAGGAATTCGACCAGGCGCTGCATCTGCTGACCGAGGGCATTGAATCCAGCCGCGGCCGCTACGGCGCCTACCTGCTGCGCGATCGCGTGCAGGGACGTGTGCAGGCCCGCCGCGGAGCGCGCACGACAGCGATCACCAATGGCGGCGCCATCCCGGACGCTGCTCTCTTCCCGGTGATTTTGCAACCGGAAGGGGTACAAATTGCCACTCTCGACGAGCACTTTGCCGTCGATTCTTCGCCCGGCGACGTCGTACAGCTGGGCAACGCCAGTTGGCGCATCCAGACCATCGAAAGTGCCGGCCGCGTTCTGGTCGAAGACGCGCACGGAGCCCCGCCCACGCTGCCCTTCTGGTTTGGCGAGGCGCCACAGCGTACGCGCGAGCTTTCGGAATTCGTCGCGGGGCTGCGTGAGGAAATCGACGAGCGCACCCGCAACGTCCTGCCCGGCTACGTCAGCCAGGCCAATCCAGAGGTCGCCGAAGCGGCAGCGTTTCTAAAAAGCGAGTGTGGCGTCGACGATTCCGGCGCCGAACAACTGATCGCTTACGTTGCCCAGGGCCGCGCCGTGCTCGGCGTCGTTCCATCTA
>Ga0224555_1000614_pt1 | contig 54750 bp, 40 predicted proteins | sample 714S23034metaG_FD_180687 | JGI IMG/M metagenome (GOLD analysis project Ga0224555, IMG submission 180687) | Peat soil microbial communities from Stordalen Mire, Sweden - 717 S2 30-34 | ecosystem: Environmental > Terrestrial > Soil > Wetlands > Peat | place: Sweden: Norrbotten County, Stordalen... | reverse complement strand
GCACGGTGATGGTGCAGTTGTCGTTGGCCGGCATAGATGTACTAAAGTTGACATACGTCTCAGTGCAACTGCCGTTCGGATAGACGCTGATCGGCGAACTCGTTCCTCCGTTGATGATCGTGAAGGGTGTGCTGCCGGTGAAGGTGAGCGGCGCGTTTCCTATGTTGGTGAGCGTGATCGCGGGGTTTCCATTCCCTGACTGATAGCCGCTTTGCGCGGTGGTCGCGGGAAAGACGTAAGAAGAAGGACTGATGCTCACCGCCGGCGCGGCAGGAGCGTTCACCACAACGCTCTGCTGCACCTGCGTTGCCGCCGCGTAGGTGGAGTTGCCGGCCTGGTTGGCGTCGATGACGAACGTGCCCACTCCGGTGACGTTCAGCGAGGTGCCAGTGATGGAACCCGAGCCAGTGCTTGTGTTGTCGATGGTGAAGACGATTGAGTTGCCCGAGGCGCCGCCGGTGGCGCTAAGCGGAATGGTCAGGCCGGAGGAGTAAGTCACCGGCGTGGTGGGTGGAGTGAAGTTGATAACCTGCGCGATAAGCGTGGATATGCCGGTGCCCGACAACTGCACGATCTTGGCGGAAAGTTCATTGTTGGCGTCTTCAACGGCGAAGGTGAGGGTTCCCGTGCGTGAACCCGTCTGCGTGGGGGCGAAGGTTACGTCCACGGTGCAAGTGGCGCCCGCGGCGATGCTGCCGCTGGTGGTAAGGTTGCAGGTGCCTCCGGAGGCGACGGCGAAGTCACCGGTAATCGCACTCACGATACCGCCAATTAAAGAGCCGTCAGCAGTCGCGCCATTCGCCCTTGCCGCGTCGCGGCCAGGTGCTCCGGGAACAGCCAACGCTTGGTTCGGATCGTAGAAATACACGGGCACAGTGCCGGTGTTGATCAAGGTGACGGACAGGGCCGTGCTGGTTGTGTTCAGGTTCTGGCTGCCGAATACCAGAGCGCCCTGCGGACCGGCACTTACTACGCCGGAACCGGAGGGAATCAGCAGATCGCCATACAGATCAAGGCCGATGTAATTGATGGAGGAGGTGAAACCAAAACCAGTGGCTTGACCGGGCACTGTGCTGCCAGTTCCGCCGCCGGCGATGGTGGTAATGTTGCCCGACAGGTCCACCTTGCGAACCAGAACGACTTCATTTCCGGGGATATACACCTCTCCAGCTGCATCGACGGCCACGCCTCCGGCGTTGATCTCCGCATCGATGGCAGGGCCTCCATCGCCGGTATCGCCTTGCGTTCCGTCGCCCACGATGGTGGAGATTTTGCCGGTCGCGGCGCTGACCATGCGAATACGGTAGTTATTCAAATCGGCGATGTAGATGTTGCCGGAAAGGTCGGAGGCCACAGTGGTGGGCGCGTTAAGTTCGGCGGCCGTAGCCAGAATGTTATCGCCGTTATAGCCGTGGTTTTCACCGCTTCCAGTGTTTGGGAGACCGGCAAAGACCGACCCGCCGCCCGAGGGGGTGATCTTGACCACGACGTTTTCATTGTCTGTTGCAACGTAAAGGTTGCCGGAGGGATCGAAGGCCAGTCCTCCGGGCGTGAGGAATGCTTCAACGCCCGGGCCGGAACTGTAGAATTTGGTGATGATGCCGGTCACGGCGTTGACCTTGCGGATGCAGTAGTTGCCGTAATCGGAGATGTAGAGGCTGCCTTGAGCGTCCACCGCGATCGCGACCGGATCACTCAGAGTGGCGTCGAGAGCTGGGCAGCCGTTGCCCGAAGAGTCGGTTTCATCGCCGCATGCCGCCGGGTTCGTGGCGTCAAACGTGGAAGCATAGCCCGCAAAGTCGGTGATATTGCCCGATGCGTCCACCTTGCGCACCACGTTCTTGCCGGTGTCGAGAATATAGGTGTTGCCATACGGATCGGCAGCCACGTCGCTTGGAGTGCAGAGAGTGGCGCTGATGGCCGGGCCGCCGTTGCCGGTGTCGTGGCAGCCGTTACCCAAGCCGATCACGCCCGCAAAGGGGCTGAGCCACGCCGGATAGAACTGCAACTGGCCGAGCACCCCGGTGCCGAGGATAGTCACCGTTTGCGGCGAGTTGGCGGCGTTGTCGCTTACCGTCAGCGTGGTTCCGACCAGTCCCGGCAGCTTGGGGAGGAAGTCGACCTGGATGGTGCAGGAGTTGCCCGCCGCCAGCGTGGTTACGCCCAGGCAGGTGCCCGCCGTTTGGCCTTGAGCCGGACCATATCCATCGAGGGAGAAGGGCGTGCCACTGATCGCGGATACGCTATAGGAGATGCCGGTCAGCGCCGAGCCCCCGGTGTTGGTCAGCGTGATGAAAGAGACTCCCAGGCTATTGACGGCGACCGGGGTGACGCTGAACGGCGAGGCGCCGAGGCTGACCGCTGGCGGCGTGGACGCCGTGGCCTGCGGCGGCAGCGCCAGCAGGGCGACACCCGCTGCAAGCGGAGCAAGGATGCGCATGAAGCTGCGCCGGGTGCTTTGAATAGAAAAACGGTGACCAGCCATAATAGCTCTCCTCAACTCAGATGAAGCGGTTGTTTGCAAATCCACCATTCGCCGGATGGGGAACAATGGAGGTGGACATGAGCGCCTGCGTACATAATCGCATGCGCCGGGCGAAACTGTCATCCAACCCAGCGCATGCTGATTTGGATGCCTTACTTGCAATGCATGGTGAAGTTGATCTTCTGCGAGACCTTGTTGGGAGAATCAATTACGAGTTCTTCCCAGCCCTTGAAGGCCTTGAACGTCGCATCGTTATTCGCGCCCAAGTCCCATGTCTCGATTACATCCTCCGAAGTGTTGGCCTTCGGCAGATTCTTTTTTCCGGCGGGAGCTGTGGCGCCATCGCTCCTCTCGAAGTGATACTTGATTTCGGTAGGTTCGGTGGCCAGCACGCCCCAGGCAAATTTCAGTTTTACAGGGCATGAACCCTTGTAGTCGAAGTTCTTGACGATTTTGTTGTTATCGGTCAAGGCCCATCCGCCAATGCGGACCGTCGCTCTGCGCATAGGAGCGATGGCCTGTGCGTGTGCGAGCTGGTTGATTAACGCCAAACAGAAACACAAAGCGATTGCGCGTACAGCGTTGCTGATTTTCATTTTTCTCCTTTGATCTGGATATTTGTTGTGGTTTCCCGGCGGTGAGCTGAAATTCTCCCTTCGGCTTTCTCCAGATTCCGAATTGAATACGAACTGAATGCATCTGCTCTCTCCATGCGCCGGAACTGTGAGACCGCATTGAACATAGTGCGAACACCCCACAGTATCGTTTCAGTCAAAATCGTTTTGAGCGTTTCTTTACCTTGTCTTCGCCCGCCGGCGCAGGAGACGGCACCTGCGATCGTCCGGCTTGATCCTCGGCAGTTTTCGATGCCGCTTCCTGCTCGCTCTTCGCGGGCTGCCCTCGCACCAGCAGGGTGACCGTCTCCCGCTCGACAGTGACCTTGATGAGCCGGCTCATTGCCGGCTTGGCGATGGATTGGGTGACGGGCAAATCCGAAGTTGCCTTTGCCAACGAATACACAAAATCGTATGAATCGATGCCCAAGCCTCATGAGCACTTGGGATTAGCACTTGGGATTCTTGATCAAGTCGCCGATTGATCTATTCGCACGCCACAAAAACAACCAAGCATGAGATTGACCGATCACTCCCGCTCTTCAAGGCTTTTGAGATCGATTCCCAGTTGCAGGCACTTCTTGTAAAGGTGGCTGCGTTCGAGCCCCAGTGCCTTGGCGGCTTGCGTAATGTGCCGGTTGTGCCGGTCCAGTTCTTTGAGCACCTCTTCGCGCTCGAAATTGGATACCCGCGCGGCAAGAGCGCCGCCGGAATTCACGGTGGAGGGATCGTCCGCAGCCGGGCTTTGATGGGTGAGAGTGGAATTGAGATGAGCGGCAGGCAATGCGAGTTGAACGGCATCGGCATCGACCAAGTCGCCAGCGAGCAGCAGAAGCCGCTCGACGATGTTACGCAACTCGCGGATATTGCCCGGCCACGAGTAGTGCCTGAGCGCGTCGATGGCTTCATCGGTAAAGGAAGCGGGCTTCCAGCCGTTCTGCGCGCTGACCTGGCGGACAAAGTGCTCGACGAGCGCGGGAAGATCTTCCGCGCGCTGGCGCAGAGGGGGCAGCTCGACGGGAAAAACAACCACGCGATGGTAGAGATCGCGCCGGAAGAGGCCGGAGTCGACCAGTTTCTCGAGATTGCGATGCGTGGCCACAACGACACGCACATCGACGGTGATTGGCTTAGAAGCGCCGAGGCGCTCAACCTCTCCATCTTCGAGTACGCGCAGCAGTTTGGCCTGCATGGCGAGCGGCATGTCGCCGATCTCGTCGAGAAAGAGGGTGCCGCGATGGGCCTGCTCGAATTTGCCGGTGTGCCGCTGCGCAGCGCCGGTGAAGGAGCCTTTCTCGTGGCCGAAAAGTTCGCTCTCGATGAGTTCGGCTGGAATTGCAGCGCAGTTCAGCGTCACAAACGGGCCTGACGCGCGGTTGCTCTTTTCGTGCAAGGTGCGTGCCACGAGCTCCTTGCCGGTGCCGGTTTCGCCGTAGATGCAGATGCGTGCCTCGCTGGCGGCCACGCGTTCAATCTGCGCCATCACGCGGCGCATGGTATCGCCGGTAAAAACCAGGGAGTGCTTGCCGACTCGAGTACGCAGGTCCTGATTCTCGGTTTCAAGGTGGGTGAGCTTGATCGCGTTGTCAACGGTGACCAATAATTTTTCCGTGGAGAGCGGTTTTTCAAGGAAGTCCAGCGCTCCAAGACGCGTGGCTTTCACGGCCATCTCGATGTGCGCTTGGCCACTCATCATCACCACTGGGGCGGCGACGCCGGCAGCCTTCAGGTCTTCCAGCAGGGCCAACCCGTCACGGCGCGGCATCACCACGTCGCTGAGGATCAGGTCGAATGGCTGCGTGCGCGCAAGCTCCAGAGCGCGGGTGGCGTTGTCGCAGACGACGGCCTCGTGGCCGGCAAGGCGGAAGGCGCGGGAGAGCGAGGCCAGCGTGTTGGCTTCGTCATCGACGATGAGAATTTTTGCGTGGACGGTCATGATTTTGCCTCGCTCGCTCGGGGCAGCGTGATGACGAAGATCGCGCCACCCTTGGGCCGGCCTTCAACCGCGATGGTTCCCGCGTGGTCGGCAACCACGGACTGAACAATCGCCAGGCCCAGCCCGGTGCCATGCTGCTTGGTTGTGTAGTAAGGAGTGAAGAGGCGCTCACACTCTTCGGGCGTGAGGCCCGCGCCGGTATCGGCTACGCGAATCTCCACCTGATCGCCGCGCGGCTCGGCGGAGAGGGTTAGCGTGCCGCCCTCCGGCATGGAATCCATTGCGTTAAGGACCAGGTTCGATAACGCGCGATGCAGAAGTTCAGGATCAGCGTCCAGCGGCATGGGTTCCGAGGAAAGTTCAACGTTGAAGCAGATCTTTACTTCGTTTTGGCCAGCGGCTTCGTACAGGGAGCGCACGCGTTCTACTATATCTTTGGCGTCTATACGCTCCAACAGCGGCTTGGGCATCTTGCTGAAATCGCTGAAGCGGGCGATGATGGTTTTCAGGTTCGCTATTTCCATGGAGAGGGTCTGCGTACTTTCGCGAAAGACCTCGTCGAATTGAGCGGCGGGCAATTCGCGCGCTCGCACCAGATTTTCGACGGTCAGTTGCAAAGGAAAGAGCGGGTTCTTGAGCTCATGGGCAAGCCGCCGCGCAAGCTCGCGCCACGCGGCCACACGCTCGCTCTGCACCAGACGGTCGCGCTGCGCGGTCAGTTGCGCGGTCATGTGGTTGAAGCCGCTCGCCAGCACATCGACCTCATCGCGGCCGCGGACTCGCTTGCGTTCTGGCACGGTTGTTTCCCAGTTGCCGGCGGCGACCTGTTCGGCGGCGCGCGCCAACTGCTCGATGGGCCGTGAGACCCGTGCGGCGATCCAGAGGCTGGCCAGAATTGCCAACAGAATTCCACCGGCGGCGACACCATAGGCAATGGCTCGTATGTGTTGCTGCGCCTGGATCATGTTGGCGCGCGAGATGGCTACTGTGAGTACAGCCAGCACATTGCCGGAGTCGCTTTTAAGAGGAATCGCGGTGGCATTCACACTGTCCTCGCGCTGGCCGGTGAGATACAGGATTCCGCTGGCCGGCTGACCGCTCATGCGCGCGGAGTCGATCAGAGATTGATAGCGGTCCGCACCGGTCACCTCGCCGGCGGGGGCGATCAGCAATTTAGGATCGAATGCGGCTGGCGCAGGCGAGGCGGCGGCAGGCACGGAATCGCTGTAAAGGCCAATCTGCATTCCCGGCGTAACGGGCAGATCGGCGAGAAAGCTTTGGTCGAGTCGCTTGCCGGCGATCAGCCGGAGTTCCGGCTCTGTGCTTGAGCGAACTGCACGCACGGCAAAAATACCCAGCGCGGTGCTGCCGTCGGGCAGTTCTTCGCGCTTCAGAAAAGTAGCAGTGCTCCCGTTTGCGGCAGGCTCAGGATAGCCAAAACGCGCTGGCCACTGCGCCGAGCTGACAATTTTTTCGTCGGGTCCGACGATCTCAAGAAAATCGAGCTGCGACTCCTGCGCCAGCGCTTGCGCCTCGTTCACATACAGCGACGAATCGCCGGAATGTGCCAGTGCAAAGGCCATGCCGCGCACTCGCTCGCTGGCGGCCATGCGGTCCACCGCCGCGGCGACTTCAGCCGAGCGGTGCTGAAACTCGCGCTGGAACTGGCTGACGAAGAGCGCGGTTTCCTGCTGATCGCGCTGCTCAAAGACCAAGCGGATGCGCACCAGCACGGTCCATGCCACCGCGAGTACGACGGCAGCGACGGTCAGCGAGAGCAACAAGAGCAGCTTTTGCCGTAGGTTCATGGAGTATTCCTCATGGCGCGTCCTGGAGCGAAGCTTCGGCCAGCAGCGGAGCGCCATCCGTGCTCAGGCGCAAATCGCGAACACGGCCGCCGACAGCATAGGCGCGAGGAAGATAGAGAAGGGGAATCAGCGTGTGGGCGTCCAGGAAATTGCGCTCCACCTGAAGGAGCCCGGCTGGAGGTTGTTCAGGCACTGGGGTTTGAAGGCCGGCGCCGCGCAGAATGGATTCCAGCGCCGCACGCGGCTGATTGGATGCAAGCGGCAGGGTGCGCAGAGCAAGGTCAGCAGGCTGCGCTCCGCCCGCGGCAACGACGCGCACGTTGAATCCCGCTTCGTGCAGGTTCAGCGCGAGGCGCTGGGCCGCCAACTGCATCGTGCCGCCGTCTTCCGCGGCGAGCGTGAGCGGGGGCGGCGTGAGGCCGCCGTGCTTTTCATGGGATTTATTGAGGTCACGCTCAGTGGGAAAAAGAAACGAGTATCCGGTGAGCGCCGAGGGCAACAGGCTGGCCGTAACCTCGCCCTGCTTTTGAAAGATCACATTCGATAGCGCGCCGCGATCCACGGCGAGCGCGATCGCTGCGCGAAGGTCAGGATTGCCGAGAACGCCGGAGCATGAAACCGAGAGCGACAGCAGCAGAACCGGCGGCGACTGTAGCACGGTGAGCCGTTGTTCATGGGCCTTGCGCAACTGCTCGGCAGGAACTTCCACCAGATCGGCGCGGCCCACGCTGAGATCGAGCCACTGATCGCGGATGGAGCGATGCACGTGAATCTCAATTGCGTCGACGAAGGGCCGCCCTTGCCAGCAGTTGTCGTTCGCGGACAACGTCAGCACTGCATTATTGAATCCATTTAATTGAAACGGTCCTGTGCCGATGTTGCCGCCGGGGTCATTGGCAATCAGGTACTCGTCGCCGGCCAGCAGAGCAGGCAGGTTGGGCATGGGCGAGTCGCCGGTAAAAATTATTGATGAGCCTATGGCATGAATCGCCGACCAGGGGCAGGTTGCGCCGCAAGCGGCGTTCAGCGCAGTAACGACCGCAGCCGCGGTCAGCGGCGCGTCATCGTGGAAATGAACGTCGGAGCGTAAGCGAAATGTCCATCGATGATCTTGATTCTCCGGCTTCCAACTCACAGCAAGAGCCGGATGGGCAACTCCATCGGCCTCCATGCGCGTGAGGCCGTCGAGCATGAGACGCCGCGCAAGGCCGCCGGGCCGCTGCCACGGGTCGCCTTCAATTTCGACGCGCAGAGTTCCGCCGTAGTGAGGGCGGGTGCGCGCCGCCGCAGGCAGCGCCATGGTGGCCAACAGACAGCTAATTGCAACTTGCCGTAACACGGTCAACCTCGTATTCGTTCGTTGCGCTACGCACGACGGCGAAGATACTCTTGCCGTCAGGCGCGGTCCAGAACGCCGTCACGGTTCCGTCCATAGCCAGAGATGCGCTTGAGGGAACGGCCTCTTGCGCGGGCAATTCGTAGGCTCGCAGGCTGTCACTGGATGCCTCGCCGGAGCCGGAGGCAACGATCTGCGTGCCTGCTCCGCAGTCGGAGTGCAGTACAGCGAAATCGCTGCCCCAGTCGCGCGCGCCGGCAATAGTCTTGAGCGCGCCATTCTCCAGAATTTGCACCTTGCCGTCGATGCCGTCAACGAGCAATGCGGCTCCCTCAGCGGGACGAGGGAGCAGAGCAGCGGTGTAGAACGGAGGCAGGTCCACACCAAGGCTGGGAGAGAGCACGCCTGTGAAATAGTTGCGCGCGGTGTTGTAGAAGGCCTTGATTGTGGTTGAGCCGCTTGCCGTGTCTTCTTGCGCGATAGGCCAGGGATCGTCGCTGGCGCTGCAATGCACCGTCCAGCCGTTTTCTGGATGCGCGCTGTCATTTTCCGGAGAGGTGAAACTTCCGATGCACTCAGCTCCCACCGTGAATGCGGTAAAGCCTTTGCCGTCGGCTGTGGGCAGGAGCAGCCCGTGTGGATCGCGAGGAGAGGAGTTTCTCTCTGCGATTGCAAACTCCTTTTTCTCTATATAACCAACCTCACCGAAGAAAAAAACTACGATTTTATTCTGACGGAGGGCTAATAGGCCGTTCCGAGATTCAAGCACAGCCAGCACAGGGTCGTCGAGCGGGTCATAGAGTGGATATGAGAGTCCATGTGCAAACGAATAGCTTTCCTTGTGCAGCACGATGTGTTCTTGCGCAGGCACGGAGCGATCAATTTCATAGCCCACCTGCACCATCGCCACGCGCGTTTCGTTGCCTTCGATTACCTCAGCCACCCACAGCCGTTCCCGCTGATTCTCGCTCAGAGTCAGGTGAACGGAATTGGCGCTCTCCGCGCCTGAAACCAGTACACCAAGAGTTTTCAAGTCCTGTTCCAACAGCCGCCGGATTGCCGGAATTATGTCGTTGGGAATTGTCGAGAGGTTACGGATGGTCAACTGCGCCTGACCCGGGCCAAGAATCCCGGCCATCTGCCCGGCCATCTCCGCGGCGGGCTTTTCCCACGGGCTGGGCACGGGTGCGGCTCTTGCCATCAGTCCGATCAATCCACCCGCAAGAAGTGCGCCCAGCCAGATCAGCTTCATTGGCTTCATCTTTCTGTCATTATTTCGTTTGAGCGGATTATATCGTTCCAGGCTGTCCATTCTGTACGAATTACTACGGCAAATAATCCTCCGGCGGGATGGAGTGCCCATCTCGCCGGAGTAAATCCTCAATGGCCGGGCTTGGGAGCTGTCTCCTCGGCGGTTTCGCTGTCCATCTCCTGCTTCACCACCGGGCTGCTGGCCATGCTCCTGAAGACGTCGTTGGCAAAGAAGAATTTGCCGTCTGACGGCACCATGAGCACTTGTATCTTGTCGGAAAGACGCTCGGCCACGATCTTGTTAATCAGCAGAGGCGATTTGTTCAGCAGTGCCGCTTCGCTGGTCATGCGCTCGGCGTTGGCCGCGGCCATCAGTCGCACGCGACTGGCCTCAGCTTCGGCCAACAGGTTACGCCGCTGCAACTCAGCCTTGCTGTCGATGACTTTGGCCTCGGCGTCGGCCTCCGCATTCTGGATAGTTGTCTGCTTATGCGCTTCGGCCTCCAGCTTGCTCTGCTCAATCTGCTTCTGCTTGAGCGGCAGCGTGTATTGCATGGCATCGGCCTCGCCCTTGGCTTCGACCACGCGGGATTGCGCCTCGCCCTCGGCCTGCTTCACCTTCTGAACCGCATCGGCCTCGGCCTGCAACTCGGCAATGCGCACCTGCTTCTGCTGCATATCGGTAGTCACGGTGAGCTGATCGTCTTCTTGCTCCTTGAGTAGCAGGCCTTCGAGGCCCTTGGCATACTCGGCGGGCAGTTGAATATCCGAGAGCATTACTTCTTCGACGAAGATGCCGTCGGCGCCCAGCTTGCGAGTGATAACCTCCGCGGCCCGGGCGCGAACCTCTTCGCGCTTTGTCGAGAAGATTTCGCGCACGGTGTACTCGGGCGTCAGTTCGCGCCACGCGCTGGCTACCACCGGAGGCACCAACTCCTTGTCCACGGGCTGGGGCATATGCGCCTGCACACTGTCCAACTTGTTAGGATCGAGGCGATAGCGCACTGTAACCGCCAGCCCAATGTTCAGGCCTTCGCGCGATTGGACGCTGAGGCCGTTCTTCTGCGTCCCAGCCTTCGAGCCCTCTTCCACAAGGCCCGATGTGAAAAGGTGATCGCGCAGATCGAAGGTCTGCACGCTCTCCACCAGCGGGGTTATAAAATGCATGCCGGGGTAAAGCGTTCCCGGCCGAGTGCCGCTGATTTGGCTTACGCGCACGCCGCCCGTTCCGCTGGGCACGATCACGATGCTCGCGGCTATCAGCATTGGCAGGCAGGCCATCAGCGCCAGCGCCGCAGGACCGCGCCACGTAATCTCATTAGGCGCGAGGACTTCTTCTCCGCCGGCCTGGCGGCGCGCAATACGAATGCGAAGCCAGACGTTATATAGTGGAATCGCCAGAGCGGAAGCCAGCAATAGCACTCCCGCAAGATTCAACAACAGCTTCAATGCGATCATTTCCCTTCTCCTTTTTTGTTGTGGTTCTGATCTTGTTTTCCGGTACCCTGCCATGGAGCCAGCAGCAGCCGGACCAGCCCTCCGTACGTCAACTCCTCGAAGAGCAGCCCCGTCACCACCGGCAGCAGCGCCGCTCCCAAACCGTCGATTGCTTCCATCAGCAGATGCATCTCATGCCTCACTTAGCGCAAAGCCATCAGGACTTGTGCCGGCTGATTCTCGCCGTTTAATTCAAACGTCAGCGGTAAATTGAGCTGGATTGGAGCCACATTCGGCGAAACGATTGCCGTCTGGATTGGCTGCGCGGCTGCCACGGCGGCAGGCTTCTGCACATCGCTAAACAGTTGCGCCGTCTCCTCGTTGCGTTCGCCTACCAGTTCCACCGTGTCGCCCACGGCAACCAATTCGAAGAACTCCTCCAGATTGGTTTTGGCCATGCGAATGCATCCGTGCGAGGCGGCCTTGCCGATGGATCGGGGCTCGTTGGTGCCGTGGATTCCGTAACCTTGAATGCTCAGCCCCATCCAGCGCGTTCCAACCGGATTGCCCAGTCCCGGCGGTACGGTTTTGCCGTTGTGGTGATAGGCCGGGTTGACGATGCGCCGCTCGATGAAGAAGGTTCCCGTTGGACTTGGCGTTGATGGCTTGCCCACTGCGACGGGATAAACCTTCTTCACCTGTCCGTTCTCGATCAGCGCCAGTTTGCGGTCTTCCAGACTGACGACGATGGTCCGCTTTACCACACCTTGCGCCATTGCCTGGACTGCCAGAACCATTGCCGCCACGATCACCATCGCCAATTTGCCAAGCATTAAAGCCTTCATCGCATCCTCCTGTTTTGTTTTCAAATTGCCTGCGCCCAGACAAAGTGCAAACCGCATGCCAGACTCAATCAACTGAAAACGAACAGGTTATGGGCTTGATGAAGGAAGAGAATTGTGTCATTTCACACACGCCGTGTATGAACTGACACGGCTTACGGGAGGGACATGCGATTCGGACGTTGCCTCTCTTGACGAAGACAAGGAATCGCATGAAGAACTGCCCAAGCCTCATAAACACTTGGAATTCTTGATTACAGTTTCGATTGATCTGTCCGCACGCCACAGGGACAGCAAGGTATAAAAACAGCGTATGTAATTGATTGTAAACAAGTTATATGGTGCCGGGAGGGGGGGTCGAACCCCCATGACCTTGCGATCGGCGGATTTTGAGTCCGCTGCGTCTGCCAGTTCCGCCATCCCGGCGTGTCAAATCTGGTTCTAAGTAATTGAGTCTAAAGTGGTGGCCAGAGACGGGATTGAACCGCCGACGCCGGCCTTTTCAGGGCCGCGCTCTACCACTGAGCTATCTGGCCTCAGTGCAAACAGTGCGTTGCAATTTCCTGCGCGGATTCCGGCATCGCCGGAGCAGGTGGGCAATCCAGAGACAGTTGGCTGCAACAACTTGTGTCAGTATACCAACTCGACGGTTCCCGCGCCAAACCAGGACGGCAACCCTGATGGCAATTGCGTGGGCGTTGCTGCGTTGCCCAGCCCTCCCCGCGCCGGCCATGGCTGTTCTACACTGGAAGGCATTATGCGCCGACTCGCCTGCTTTTTCGCCTGCTTTGTCCTCGTACCCGTTGCCACCCTCCACGCCCAGACGCCTGCTCCATCGCAGACAAGGGAAGCCAGCGCCGCCCGCGCCTATCAGGCTGCAGTGCACGAGGGTCCGCCGGCACTGCGCATTTTTCTGGAGCAGTTTCCCAAGGGCGCGGACCTGCACGTTCACCTTTCCGGAGCGGTGTATGCGGAAACTTTTATCCGTGATGCCGGCGAGGACGGGCTATGCGTGGACCCTGCGGCACTCAGCTTTGCCAAGCCTCCCTGCACGCCGCCGCTGGTGGAGGCCGCGCTGCTTCCGGCCAACCAGAAGCTCTACGACCGGCTGGTGAACGCCTTCTCCATACGCAGCTTTGTGCCCAGCTCCGGCTTCAGCGCCCACGATCAGTTTTTTACGACCTTTGACCGCTTTGGCGGGCTGAACAAGCGGCACATGGGCGAGTGGGTGGACGAGGTGGCCAGCCGGGCTGCCGCGCAAAATCAGCAATATCTGGAGCTGATGGAGACGCCCACCTTCTCGCACACCGCGCGGCTTGCCCACGAAAATCCGTTGGACGAGGATTTTGCGCAGTACCGGCAGGCGCTGCTCGACCATGGGCTGCGGGACGAAGTTGCTGTCGATCGCGAGCATGTGCGCACGGCCGAGGAATCTCGCCGCCAGATTGAACACTGCGACACTCCGCACGCCGCGGCTGCATGCCAAGTGGAAGTTCGCTACATCTACCAGGTGCTGCGCGGCTATTCGCCTGAGCAGGTCTTCGCGCAGACGCTGCTGGGCTTTGAGACCGTTCAGGCAACTTTGAACGCACACGAACACGGGTTCGTTGGCATCAACTTCGTCATGCCGGAGGACGGCTTCCTCTCCATGCGCGACTACACCTTGCAGATGAAGATGCTGGATTACCTGCACTCCGTCTATCCCAAGGTTCACATCAGCCTGCACGCCGGCGAACTGGCTATGGGACTGGTGCCGCCCGAGGGGCTGCGCTACCACATTCGCCAGGCCGTCGAGCTGGGCCACGCCGAGCGCATCGGTCACGGCGTGGACGTGATGTACGAGGAGGACGCCCGCGGCTTGCTGAAGGAGATGGCCCAGAAGCACGTGATGGTGGAGATTAATCTCAGCTCGAACGAAGCGATTCTGGGAGTGAAAGGAGCGGAGCACCCTTTTCCGATTTATCGCGCGGCTCATGTGCCGGTGGCGCTTTCGACCGACGATGAGGGGGTCAGCCGCATCGACATTACCGGTGAATACGTGCGCGCCGCTCTGGACTACCACCTGAACTACCATGATATGAAGCAGTTGGCACGCACCGGCATGGAGCACAACTTTTTGCCCGGCGAGAGCCTGTGGGCCGCGCCGGATGCGTTCACCACACCGATTGCTGCTTGCGGCGGGCAGGCGCCTGGCGAGGAGAAACCTTCCGCCAAGTGCAAGGCTTTCCTCGACGGCAGCGAAAAGGCCACAGCCCAGTGGGAGCTGGAACGGCGATTTTGGGTTTTTGATGCGAAATGGTGAAATAGACTCTGGTGTGGTGAGTCAGAAGTTCATTGAAGAACTACCACAGATCCTTCGACTCACCACCCCCAGGCTGAAGAGTACGCCTGGGGCCCCGTTCGCTCAGGATGACAGCAGTTGTTGTGCTGCGTATTTCAGGATGACAGCAGTTGTTGTGCTGCGTATTTCAGGATGACAGCAATTTTTGTGATGCTATTTCTGACTCAGGACACTGGTCAAGCAGAGTTATGATGCAATCGACGGACGGACAGAATTGAATCGAGGGATGTTGACCATGATTTCAGCAAGGATTTGTTTGAAGGCTCTCAAATTAGCAACAGCGGCGTTGGTGTTGGCTTTGGGTTCTCAGTTTTTATGCGCCCAGGTTGATCCAGCCCGGGAAGCTTGTACTCCGAAGTTATTTCAACATTCTGTTACCGTGAACGGCTCTATCTTCAAGACCTATCAGGAACATGACGAGTCAACAGAATCCGCCTGCCTTGAGGTCGCGCGCGCCGGACAGGTAGTCTTTCGCAAGGTGGAGGATGAGGGATCGTTCAGCCTTGGCCAGATAGCTGATCCGGAGTTCGGTGTCCCAGGCATCCAACCAGGAACCGATGTGACCGGACGCGGCCATCCGGAGATGATTGTTTCGTATTACAGCGGGGGCGCACACTGCTGCACGAGCATTTTGCTCTTCGAACTGGAACCGCAACTCAAACTTCTTTCAACGTTGGATGTTGGCGACAGCAGCAATTCTCATTTCGAGCGTGACACACAGAATGGCAGCTACTACTTTGTAGGGTCGGATGAGAGCTTTGCGTATTGGCACACCGATTTTGCGGACTCGCCGATACAGAAGGTGATCCTCAAGCCCGTCTCGGATTTAACGGGTAATTTGACCTTTCAACTGGACCAGCAACAGATGCACCGCCGTCCGCCGACCAAGGAGGAGTGGCAGGAAAAGTACCTTCCGCAAGCGAGAGCGGCTTTTGCGCCGGATGCTGCCTTTGATAATTACTATGCCGGTTCGGCATTGTGGGGGCAGATGCTGGGCTGGATCTACGGAGGGGAGTCCAATTGGGCCTGGAAGCTCGTGAACATGACCTGGCCGGCGGAGAAGCCAGGCAAGGATGAGTTCCTGAAGGAGTTCTGCGGGCAACTTTCTCAGAGTACGTATTGGCCGGATTTACAGCAACATTTCGGCGATCCTCCCACGGCCTGCGCGCAGGGAATCACAGAGGCGGCGAAGAAGCCAAAGTAAGGCGGCTCGGGAGCAGTCGATCTTATTTTGTCTCATTTGGAATTCTTGTCAAAGGGTGGAAGTTGGAAAAACGGGGTTAAGTGGTTGAAAGGATAGGAAAGGATAAGGGCTTAATCCTTGCATTTAATTACGGGGAGATTGGTTAAGCTAAGAACATTCAACGAGGAACAACGAGAAGAGAGGTGACAGGAGAGTAAGGAAGTGGCTTTCCTGGTTTTTTCGGACCACTTCCACGGAGTCGCAAGCGTGAAGAGAGGCTGAGTCCATCTTCAGAGAACAAGTGGATGTTTTACCTTAGCGAAGGGTCGCGCATGGAAGCGTTGAAAGCGGCCGAAGGCAGAATGGCATGGGCAGCACAAACTCTGGAAGAGATCAGAAGGTTCTCCGAATTGAAGCGGAGCTGCGAGGGGCCTAGGAAAGCGGTTTGAAATACAGGAAGCCGCTGGTGTTCGCGGCGTTCAAGGAGACCAATTCGGTGAATGCAGGGGTGGTTCCCACAGGGAATCACCCCTTTTTCTTTCTGCGGAGAGTGCGAGGCCGTGGAAGAGCGGGACGGGATTGGCGGAGAAATGGTGTTGACAAAGAAGTGGCAGGCGGCTGCAAGCAGGCCGCGTGGAACAGGAATGCAAGTGAAGGCGGTCAACCCAGGCAAGGCAAAGTTGAACGCAGATGCGGACAAGAAGGTAGGAGAGGAAAGCGCACAGATTGTAAAGGCGCTGTTCAACAGCTTGATCGAAGGCAACACGACGAGCGCAAAGCTGTTGTTCGATCTGGCGGACGGGCTGATTAATTGCGAAGACCCAGTGGTGATGAGGCAACTTTGCAGTTATGCGGAGAAGCTGAAGTCGGAGCAGCAGTTGACTGATAACGAAGCCGATGCAGCCGCGAAGACGGAGCAGGGCGAGGGCGAAACGGTGGGTTGACGGTCCGGCGTGTTTGATGACAAGAGCAGCAAGTTAGCACCCGCCCTTCGGCTACGCTCAGGGCAGGCTTTCGCGGGATTACTGATCCGGCCCCAAAGAAATGCAACACTCCCTCCCACCCATTCCGCAAAAAACGCGGAATGGATGGGGCACAGCGTTTCAAAACTTCTGGGCCGGATCAATAGCGAGTCAGCAAGTTAGCGAGTTAGCAGGTTAGCGAATTCGGCGCGAGTCTGAGTCGGCTGCGGTTCGTTGTTCCAGAAGTCAATAGACATTGCGGAAACAGAGCGGAGAGGATGGACTCTTTGCCTTGTTCCCAGGAAGAAAGAAGAGAGACGAATGAAGCTCACGAATCACGAGGGTTTGCGCGCCAGCGGATGGCTTGGCCTGTTGTTGATTGAGTTGTGCCTGATGGGCCTGGGAAGCTTGGCCCACACGCAGGCGTTCAGCACGACGACGGTTCAGGGAACAGTGTACCTGGCTAACGGCCAGCCGGGAACGGGAACACTGGTGGTTAGTTGGCCATCGTTTACGACGGCGAGCGGCCAGCTGGTGACGGCCGCCAGCACGACAATGCCGATAGCGCCGGATGGATTTGTGAGCGTGAGTCTGGCTCCTAACCAAGGGGCGACGCCGGCGGGGTTGTACTACACGGCGATTTTCTATTTGAGCGACGGGGCGGTGAACACGCAGTACTGGGTGGTTCCGGCGGCGGCCTCGGCGACTCTGGGACAGGTGCAGGCGCAGTTGCTGCCGTCGACGCAGGCCGTGCAGACGGTGAGCAAGGCGTATGTGGATCAGGCGATCGCGGCTGCTGCAGTCGGCACACTGACAGTAGGCTACCTGCCGACAACAGGCGGAACGCTAACCGGGCCGCTTTATCTGAGCGGCGATCCGACACAGCCGTTGCAGGCAGCAGACAAGCACTATGTGGATGAGAACTTTGCCGAGGCGGTGCCGTTGGCGGGCGGAACGATGACTGGGCCATTGACGGCGACAAAGCTGGGAGCGGTCTACCAGGTGGACCAGTTTGCGGGAGCGGATTTTGGCGCCAAGCTGGGAGCGTGTCTGAGCGGGCTGAGCTCGATTCAAGGCGGAACGTGCGATGCGCGAAATTTCAGCGGGACGCTGGCGATGGGATCGAACCTAACGATTTCGACAGGGAATGCAACGGTTCTATTGCCGTGCGCAACGATTTGGACGGCTAATCAGGTAGTGGTGACGGCGGGAACGAGGAATGTGACCTTGCGCGGGTGCGCACTGCGCGGGGCGAGCACGGCGAGCGGGAGCCAGGGCGGGACTGTGTTTTATTACTCGGGCACGGGGGCGATGGTGCAGGTGGGCGACCCGACGTATGTGGCGGATACGATGGGTTTTCATCTGGACAACGTGGCGATCAATATTACGGCCGCGACGAGCGCCAGCGCGCAAGGATTAGCGGCCTATCGCACGCAAGAATTGGATCTGGAAAGCTTGTATTTTCTTGGTAACTCGAACCAGACGGGCATGACGCTGGACGGGACAGGGAATTACACGGGTGGAACTTTCTACGACAACGAGTTCACAGGATTCCGGACGGCGGTGAACGCGATTGGTCACCAGATTACGAATCCGGCGACGACGGATTGGATGAACGCGAGCACGTTTGTGCGGCTGCACATCGACTGCCCAACGAGCGGAGGAAGCCCGGTCAGCGGGACGTACGGGATCAATTTGCAGCAAGGCGACGGCAACACGTTCACCGGAGGGGATGTAGAGGGATGCTCAACGGCATTGCACCTGGGCGCGAACGCGCAGAACAACACAATCGTGGGGCTGCGGAACGAGAACTCGACGAATCAGGTGGTGGCGGACACGGGCAGCTCGTACAACAGTTGGATGACGGGCGGCACGATGTTTACCGGGGCGTTGACCGACAACGGCACGCGCAACAGCTTCCTCGATACATTTCACCGGAGTTTCAACGGGTTGAATGGTGATTGGTACGGGAGCCAGAAAGACGCCACGGTGACCAATCATCTGCGGCTTGGAATCGGGGCGGGCAACGAACGCGGATTACTGAACGAGATACAGACGGATTACGGATACCGCTGGACGGAAGGGTACACGGACGCGACAGCGGGCGAGCAGTTCTATCAGGTACAGGACTTGTTGAACAACGTGAACCGGCTGTCGGTCGGCCAATATAACAATGGGCAGTCGAGCACCAACAACCAGACAGTGATCAATGCGGCAGGGACCGGGGCGGTGGTGCTGAACGGGTCAAACAACTCTGGGACCGGCGGGGTGGTGATCGGGTCGGGCGGCACGAGCGAGACGACTGTGGCAACGGTCAACAACGCGGGAAATGCGCAGTTCAACGGCACCTTGCAGGTGGGCGGAACATCGACGTTCCTGGGTTCGACCACGGTGAAGAACCAGGCGGACGCGGAGATCGACGCGACGCTGTGGGCGGGATTGACCACGAGCCAGAAAGAGTCGTTTATCTATAAGGATTGGAACGGGACCAGCCAGTGGTACATGGTGAAGGACTCGAGCAATAACTGGTCGCTGAACTCGGCCATCGGCGGCCTGGACAGCTTCAAGGCCTACCAGAGCACCAATACCGGCGACACGTACATCAACACGTCGAACTCAACCGGAGTGGTGCGCGTGAACTACGAAACCGGGTCGGGCACGCAATTCAAAGTATACGGAGGCAGCAGCAGCACGCTCTATGCCAGCTTCACGGGAACGACAGCGATTCAATTTCCGGGTCTGGCGGCGAGCAGCGGGCATAACTGCCTACAGGTCGATAACTCCGGATATGTCACGAATACGGGGTCGGCCTGCGGTGCAGGCAGCGGCAGCGGCAGCGGCACGGTCAACTCCGGCACGAGCGGGCAGATTGCCTATTACAGCAGCACGGGCACGGTGCTGTCCGGGATAAGCGCGGTACCGCTAGCGGCAGGCGGAACAGGAGCCTCCACAGCTACCGGCGCGCTGGCGAACCTGGGCGGGGCGGCTCTGACCGGCGCGACATTTACAGGGGCAGTGCAAGATGGGACCACGGTGCTTCCTAATCAAGTGAACCCCGCAGCTTATGGAACAGTGGACCCCACCGGCGTGGCGTCGAGCACCGCGGCGTTTCAGGCGGCAATCAATACCGGGCAGCAAGTGTCTGTCCCGCCCGGACTTTACAATGTATGCGGCCTGCAAATACCCGATTCAATGCAGCTTGTCGGCCCTTCGAACGATAGACAGAGACAGACCTCGGCCTATAGCGGCCTCTTTGCGGCGGCGCTTACGTGCGCGTCCGGAGATATGTTCACGGTGGTTGGGGGAACGAGTCAAACATATATTGGCATTTCCGGGCTGAAACTGATTTCCGCAACGGGCGGCGGACACATCTTCAATTTAGGGAGCAGCGCCTATGTTGTCGATTTTGAAATGACTGACATATTTTTCAGCCAGAATAATCCAGCGAAATCATGGATTGTGGGCTCGGGCGGGATGCAGGAAATGACGATGGATCACATCTATGGAACGGTTGCAGCTGGAAATACAGTTCCCGCCGTTCAACTTGACGGCGCCATCAATGTCATGGATATAGGGGATCTGAACATCACAAGTCCAGGAACAGCCGGATCATACTCGGCCCATTATCTTTTCGAGATCAACCAAAACTCCGGAAGTGCGAGTAACGTTCATATCCACGACTCGCTCTGCGAATCCGCCACGGCGGGATGCTTCAACCTGAATGCAGTTGGCAATGCGTCTATCGACGATGTAGTCAATTATGACCAGCCAACTACTCCTACGGGGCCGTTTATCACAATCGGTTCGGCATCAGGTCAAGTTGAACTAAAATCTGTGACTTCGCTTTATGGCAGCGCATTGATTCCCGATCTCGTTTGTCCAGCAGGGGTATGCGAGTTCCACAATTCAGTGTTTCAAGTTGCTAACTTGGGAGGAATAATTTTCGATCAGAGAATTTGGAATCCTTCGCATTATCTGGATTACACTCCCGCGCAGCAGACCGATGCCTCACTCATGGGCGTCTGGTCCACGAAGGATGGTTTCAGTGGCGGCGGCATGACGGGGAATCTGCTGACCGGAAGCGATGGCTTAACTACCGGATGGTACACAGTGAATGGCGGCGCGGGAAGCGCACCTGTCACAGTAACAGGGATTACGGACCCTCTCGGCGGAACGAACGCAGTGCAAGTAACTTTCGGAATCGGCTCTGGTGCGACCAATAGCGATTACTCGCAATATAAGCAGACGATTACACTGGGGGCGGGAATCTACACCCTTTCCGCCTGGGTGAAGGCTTGCAGCGGAACCGCGACGATTACCTTGAGCAATGAAGGACTCCAAGGGCAGGCGTTCACGGTGGGGGCAGCATGGCAAAGAGTTTTCAGCACGGCGCAGACCTCCAGCGGAACGTCGCAGATATGGCTTGGCTTGTATGGCTGGACAACTCCATCCGCGGGCACGCAATGCCTTGACATCTACGGAGTACAGTTTACGCCGGGCATAGCAATCAACCCCTATGTGAGCACTACGCTGGCAGGAACAGCACTCGCCATTCAGCCACGCCAAGTAATCAATGGACAGCCTGCACTGTATTCGAGTCAGCCACTCGGGACGGGGGCCTTCGCAACCATCGCAAACTACGCGCCGTTGGCATCGCCGGCCTTCACCGGGACGGTCTCAGGCATCACGGCAACGATGGTTGGCCTTGGGAACGTGACGAACAACGCGCAGACACAAGCCGCCATCATGCCCAACACCGTGCCTGCCGCGGGCAAGATTCCGGTGGGAAATGCAGGGGGCACGGCCTACGCTCCGGTTGCTGTGAGTGGCGACTGCACGCTGGCTTCCACCGGCGCCATCACCTGCACCAAGAGCAACGGCACGGCCTTTGGAACGGGGGCCTTCGCAACCATTGCAAACTACGCGCCGCTAGCATCGCCGACATTCACCGGGACGGTCTCAGGCATCACGGCGACGATGGTTGGCCTTGGGAACGTGACGAACAACGCGCAGACACAAGCCGCCATTGTTCCGAACACGGCTCCGACAGCGGGTCAGGACTTAGTGGGCAATGCGGGCGGTACGGCCTATGCTTCAGTTACGATGAGCGGGGATTGCGCGCGCAGTTCCACGGGGGCGATCACCTGCACCAAGAGCAACGGCACGGCCTTGGGGACGGGGGCCTTCGCAACGATCTCCAATTACTTGACGACGGCGAGCGCGACCAGCACCTACGCGCCCATCTTCACGCTGACGACCACCGGCACAAGTGGCGCGGCTACCTACTCAGGCAATGTCCTCAACATTCCGCAGTATGCGGGCGGCGGCTCGATGACCTGGCCTACGGTGGCGGGATTCACCGTATGCACCGGCACGCCCTGCACCGCATGGGGAACGTCAGTTGGTAGTTACGGTAGCGGGTCAGTTCTTTTGGGAAGCGGCGCTGTAGGAACGGCGGCCTATCAAGCTAGTTCATACTTTCAACTTGCGCTCACCAATCCCGTCACAGGACCAGGCAGCGGCGTTACCGTAGGCCATATGGCCGTGATGGGAAACACTGCGGGAACATCAATCACGGACGGTGGAGCAGTTCCGACGCTGAGCAGTTTGGGTGGTGCACCGCTGGCCTCGCCGACATTTACCGGTACCGTTTCAGGCATCACGGCAACGATGGTTGGCCTTGGGAACGTGACGAACAACGCGCAGACACAAGCCGCCATTGTTCCGAACACGGCTCCGACAGCGGGTCAGGACTTAGTGGGCAATGCGGGCGGTACGGCCTATGCTTCAGTTACGATGAGCGGGGATTGCGCGCGCAGTTCCACGGGGGCGATCACCTGCACCAAGAGCAACGGCACGGCCTTGGGGACGGGAGCCTTCGCAACCATCGCAAACTACGCACCGTTGGCATCACCGACCTTCACCGGGACGGTCTCAATTCCGAGTGGCGCATCGATCTCAGGGTTTGCTCCGCTAGTGTCTCCGTCCTTTACTACTCCCGCACTTGGGACTCCAGCAAGCGGTGTGATTACCAACCTGACTGGTACTTGCACCTCCTGCACGGCATCGAGCGCCAATGCAGTGAACAGCAACACGTTCCCGGCCAGCGCAGGATTCACGAGCGGCGGAATGCCATACTTTTCCAGCACTACCGCGATGGCGTCGAGCGCCTTGCTTACTCATTATGGCTTGGTCTACGGTGGTGGCGCTGCTGGCACTCCTGTAAGCCTGGCGGCGTGTGGCGCGAATTTCCCGGTTGTGGGGTCTGCAACTGCCCCGGCCTGTTCTACTATCGGTTGGCTTGCGTCTGCTACTCAGTGGGGTATCCCCTACATGAGCACGGCCACACAGATGAGCACGACTGGAGCCTTGACGCAGTATGGGGTGTTACTAGGTGGAGGTTCGACTACAGCACCTACGGCAACGGCGGCTGGAGCAACCAATACCGTTCTTTTAGGGCAAGGCGCAAGTACAGCACCGTCATTCGGAGCACTACCGCTGACTGCCTTGGCAACTCAAGCTGCGAATACTGTGCTGGTAAATAATACGGCGGGAGCGGCCACTCCAACCGCTGTAGCGCAGGTGGGCATCTCCGGCGGCTCTCCGGTCAAGGCAACAAATACCTATGGCTGTCTTAACGGCTACGATCATCTCGGATGCGTGGTGTGGAGCGAAAAAGCTACCGCGCAAACTACAACCGCCTTTCCAGGCACCTTCAATCCAACTGCTGCGGGATTGTATAGAGTATCTGAAACGGCTTGCATTACCACGATTGGAACGGCAGGCACTGTGCAACCTGTTTTTCTTACAGGTTTATCTCAGGCATATACGGCTCTGCCCGCTGGTAATACAATGCCTTTCACCAGCCCACTCGGCGCTTGCTCCAGCGAAAGATTAGACGTTCGCATCCCAGTTTCAGGTTCAACTTATGGCGTGGAACCTGATTTCTACGTTTCTGGAAATGTCGGGGGCCAATACTCTGTTGATGTGTACGCGGAGTACATGGGGCCATAGTTAATCAAGCGTGGCCACTGTGCTTGCAGCGTGGGAAGCGTGGCGCATTTTTGCCGACATTCTATTCGCGCAAACACATCCTTTGACAGAGCCGAAGCAGTTATCCAAGCGGACGAACGCAGTAAAAGCTCAACTATGCCATCGGGGGGTCAGTCGCAGTGATTCTGGCGGCGACCTTCGATGGCACGACCTACACGCAGTATGAGAATGGCGCACAGATTGCTCCAGGCACACCCGCATGCCGAATCCTGGGCCTATTCCGCATCGTGCAAGTAATTTTCGGCCGAATCAATCGTATTGCTTACCTGGATGAAATGAGGGATTTGTGGAGGAGACAACAGGAGAGAGCGCGGCGGTTGCGAGGGTTTTTTGCCCGGAGGAGATGGACCGGGAGGAGCTGGAGCGGTTCGGACGGATTCTGGATACTCGGCCTGTGAGCCTGCGGGGGCGGACGGTGGGGATGGAGCTGGCCGAGAAGCTGCTGAAGGTTCGGACGCGGGAGGGGAGAACGGCGCCGTTGCGGGCGAACACGGTGCAGCGGGCCTTTGAGCGGCGGCGGGGCGAGCGGAATATTGTGTTGAAGGCGCGGCAGATGGGGTTGACGACCTGGGCGGCGGCGCGATTTTTTCTGAAGACAATCACACATCCGGGGACGCTGACGCTGGAGGTGGCGCACACCCAGGAGGCGGCCGAGGAGATCTTCGGGATCGTGCACCGCTTTGTGGACTATCTACCGGAGGCGCTGCGCGAGGGGCCGTTGCAGATTTCGCGGGCCAATGTGCGGCAGATTGTCTTTCCGGAGTTAGATTCGCAGTACCGGGTGGTGTCGGCGGGCGAGCGGAACGCGGGGCGGGGATTGACGGTGCAGAATCTGCACTGCTCGGAGCTGGCGCGCTGGCCGGGCGATCCGGCGGAGACGCTGGCCGGATTGCGGGCGGCGATGACACCGGGTGCGGAGCTGATTCTGGAATCGACGCCGGAAGGGGTGGGAGGCTGCTTTTACGAGCAGTGGCAGAAGGCCGGCGAGCAGGGGATGGTGCGGCACTTCTTTCCCTGGTGGATGGAGCGGAAGTACCGGGCGAAGGCAGTGAATGAGGCGAGCCTGACGGATGAAGAGCGGGATTTGATGGCCCGCGAGGGGCTGGATCTAGAGCAGATCGGATTCCGGCGGCAGATACGGGCGGATTTTCGCGGTCTGGCGCGGCAGGAGTACGCGGAAGACGGCGAGGGCTGCTTTCTGGCCAGCGGGGATTCGGTCTTTGAACTTTCGGCGATAGACGCGCGGCTCGCGACGGTGACTGAACCTTTGGAACGGCGGCACAACGGGGCGCTGGAGATTTGGTTGCCGCCGCTGACGGGCAAACAGTACCTGGTGGCGGTGGACCCGGCCGGGGGCGGAAGCGATGGGGATTATTCTGCGGCGCAGGTGCTGGAGTTGGAGACGGGGTTGCAGTGCGCGGAGTTTGCCGGGCATGTGGGCGGACTGGAACTGGCGCGGCTGATGACGGAGTTGGCCACGGAGTACAACCAGGCGTGGCTGGTGGTGGAGAGGAACAATCACGGCAGTGGGATTCTGGCGCTGATTGAGAGCGTGTGCGGCTACGTGCGCGTTTATCAGCAGAATGGGCAGACGGGCTGGCTGACCACGTCCATGAGCCGGCCGACGGCGCTGGGACGGCTGGATGCGGCGTTGGTGGAGCGGCCGGATTGCTTTCAGAGCCGGAAGCTGCTGGCGGAGTGCCGGAGTTTTGTGCGCCTGCCGGATGGCGGTAGTGGGGCGCGGCCGGGGACGCATGACGACCGGGTGATGGCCATGGCGATTGGATTGGGGGCACGGGAAGAGCTGCCGAAAGGCAGCTATTAGCTGTTAGCTATTAGCTGTTAGCTTGGGGGTGCTGATGAACGGAAGGCGAGTCGAGGTTTGTGGTTTTTCACCCATTTCGCAAAGAACGCGAAAAGGGTGGGGCACGGAGCATTTGTGGCAGTACGGAAGTTTGGGTAAGAACAGCAAGTTAGCCTCCGCTTCGCGGAGATAGCGAGTTAGCAGGTTAGCGGCTGTCGGGAGATAGACAAGAAAAAATGCTGAAAACGGCCTGAAACGGGAGTGGATTGCGGGGAATCTGGTCTGGGCGCATAGAATTCGAGTGAGGTTGCTGTTTTAGCGAACAAGGGTGAAGCGCAGGTTCTTCGACTCCGCTGCGCTTCGCTCAGAATGACGGGGCAGGGCTTGGCGGTTCTGGCGGTGCAGCATATCCGGCGGATGCGGGGCGGAGCGCAAGGCCAGTTGATGCTGGGCGCCGACGGCCAGGTGTACGTGGTGAAGTTTCAGAATAATCCGCAGCACGTGCGGGTGCTGGCCAACGAGTTTATGGCGTCGAGGATTGCGGCGGCGGCGGGGTTGACGGCGCCGGAGACGGAGCTGGTGGAGGTTTCCAACTGGCTGGTGGAGAATACGCCGGAGCTGGAGATGGACCTGGGCAGGACGCGGGTGCGCTGCACGGCGGGATTGCAGTTTGGGTCAAGATTTGTGGGCGGGCTGATGCCGGGACAGGTGGTGGACTACTTGCCCGAGGAGCAGATGGCCGAGGTGCGGAACCTGGGTGAGTTTGCCGGCATCCTGGCGCTGGATAAGTGGACGGGCAATGCGAATGGCAGGCAGGCGGTCTTCGCGCGCAAGCAGCGGGAACGGCGCTACCGGGCGGTCTTCATCGACTACGGGTACTGCTTTCACGCCGGGGAGTGGAGGTTCGAGGATCTGCCGCTGCGCGGGGTTTACTACCGCAACGATGTGTACCGGGAGATTGCCGGGTGGGATGCTTTTGAACCTTGGCTGACGCGGCTGGAGAGCATGGCGGCGGAGACGGTTTGGGCGGCGGCCAATGAAGTCCCGCCGGAGTGGTATGGCGGCGATCTTAGTGAAATGGAAGCGCTGGTGGAGAAGCTGCTGGCGCGGCAAAGCCGGATTCGGGAGCTGATTGAAGGGTTCGGGAAGTCGGATAGAAGGCCATTTCCGAAATGGGTGGGGATGGGAAAAGATGTTGGGGAGGGATGGAAAGATGAGCGGTGGGAGAATAACATGGGGAGGGTGAATTGAAGGGCAGCCTTCAGCTATCAGCTTTCAGCTTTCAGATTCCGGCCTTGGAAATGGACAACGGCTAGAGCAGGGCTAATAGCTAAAAGCTGATGGCTGGTAGTTTGGACTGAGAACTGAGGATTGAGAGCTGAAAGCTGAGGGCTGAAAGCTTGCATCTATGAGTAGCGAAAGTCAGCGGCGGGCATGCACGTTTCAACTGCTCCGGTATGTGCCGGATGCGGTGCGGAACGAGTACGTCCATATCGGGGTGATCCTGAAAGAGCAGGGCGGCGGGGAGGCTCCGCAAGTGAAATTTACCCGCGACTGGCGCCGGGTGCGCTGCCTGGATCCGGAGGCCGACACCGCGCTGCTGGAGGGGATGGAGAGCGAGCTGCGGCGGCGTTTCCAGGAAGAGCCGGATGGGAAGTTGATGCGTCTGCTGAGCGAGGCGCTTTCGCTGAACGTGCAGATGACCGAACCCAAGGCTTACTTGGCGGAGAGCCTTCCGGCGGGGATGGAAGAGTTGATGCGGCTGTATGTGGAGCCGCCGCCGCGGGAGCGGGTGCCGAGACTGAGCGGACGGGCGGCAATACAGGCCAGGATGAGGACGGAGTTCGAGCGAGCCGGAGTGTGGGATCTGATGCGAAAAAAGATCCCGGCATCGGAGTACACGCGTCCGGGGGATCCGCTGAGGATTGACGTGGGGTACCGGCCGAACGGAATCGTGCGCATGTTTCATGCGGTGAGCCTGGAGCCGGGCTTGGAGATGGCCAAGGTGCTGGCTTTTTCGGCGGCGGGACTACGAATCGGCGTCGAGCGGATGGAGCGGGCCAGCCTGGAGCTGACGGCCGTGATTGAGCCGGCGGTCCGCCTGGGAGCCACCGACGAGGAGCCGGAGCGGCTGGAGATGTATCGCTTTGGCGTGGAGACGATGGAAGAGAACCAGATCCGGGTGCTGACGACGTCGGATTTGGGGCGGGTGGCGGAGACGGCGCGGCGGGAGCTGCGAGTGTGAAAAGACAGAGATCAGGGGTCAGAGATCAGAGATCAGTAACTGCGGTCAGCTGATTGCGAGGAACGGATTTCTTTCATCAAATTATCCGTTGATGACTTGCAGATAATTATCTGTGTTTGATGTAGGATCGATTTTGTTGAGTAACGGCAGTAAGTTTCGGACTGTTTGCTGATAACTGACAACGAACCACTGATCTCTGATCTCTGATCTCTGATCTCTGGCAAAGACGAGGCATGGCCCTTTCGGGGGTTGTGCCTTTTTTGTTTTTGGGCGGCGAAGAAGGAAGGTGCGCGTGAAGGTTGGAGAGCAGTTGCGGGAGATCTGGCGGCAGGCGACAGGGAGCGGGCATAGCGCGGAGATGGCGGCGGGCGCGGCTGACGCGGAGGCGGAGCGAAAGACGCTGGCGCTGCCCGCGATTTTAAGTCCAGTCCAGTTTCCGGGGCAGCACTTGCCCAAGCCGACACCGATGAATTTGCGTAAGTTTGCGGAGACTCCGGTAGTCAGGCGGGCGATCAACGTCATCAAGGATCGCATTGCGGCAATGGACTGGCAGGTTCGGGTGCGGCGCGGAGTGAAGGCGGGTGAGTTGGCCTTTGCGGAACGCAAGCTGCGGGCGCTGCGCAGAACACTGGAAGAGCCGAATGCCTCGGACAGCTTCCGGACGCTGATGGAACAGGTGATGGAGGACGTGCTGACGGGCGGGTACGGGGCCATCGAGATGGAGCCGACCGGCGATGGTGAGCGTCCGGCGATGTTGTGGGCGGTGGATGGGGCTTCGATCCGCATCAATCCGCGCTGGGACGGGCAGCCGGAGACACCGCGGTATGCGCAGGCACTGCCGGGACAACTGGCGTCGAGCGCCATTGAGTTGCGCGACGACCAACTGATGTATGTGCGCATGAATCCGCGCAGCTTTACGCCCTTCGGGCTGGGGCCGCTGGAAGTGGCCTTCGAGACGGTGAACCAGTTTTTGAGCGCGCACCGCTTTGCAGGCAAGCTGGCGGCGAACTCCGTGGCGCAGTATGCGCTGTGGCTGAACGAGGCGACGCCGGCGCAGCACGACAGATTAATTCGTTGGTGGCAGGACGAGATCGAAGGAACCGGGCGGGTACCGCTGATTTCGACCGAGCAGAAGCCGGAGGTACTGCGCTTCGCTCAGGGCACGGACGCGGATATGCGTCTGGAGTGGCAGGAGTTTTTGATCCGCATGGTGGCCAATGCCTTTGGATTGCCGCCGCTGATGCTGGGGCTGGAGGCGGACGTGAACCAGTCGACCGCTTCGGAGATGGCCGACGAAGCCTTCCGCGGAGCGATCTCGCCGCTGGCCCTGCTGCTGGCCGGGCATATTACCCGGGACCTCTTCGGCAAGTGCATCGGCTGGCGGGAGTTTGAGTTTGTCTTCAACGAACTGGGCGCGCGGGACGAGACGACGGAACTAGCGGTGCAGGTGCAACTGTTGCAGGCCGGCGTGTTGACGGTGAACGAAGTGCGGGCGATGCGGGGATTGGGGCCGCTGGGGCAGGATGGCGCGGCGGTGCAGTTGTCGGGCGAAGCGGAAGAAACAGGGAATAGGGAATAGGGAATAGGGAATAGGGAAAAACAACACGGGAGCCGAAGATCGAACACTCTTGAAGCTGGGCAGTAATTCCAAGTCCCTATGTCCCTAGTCCCTTAGTCCCTGCATTACAGAGCGGAGAGCGCATGAGACTGGAAGCGATGGCGGTAAAGATTCCTCAAGTGGACGGACACCCCAACCGGGTGCCGTTCGAGGGGGTGCTGACGATGGTGAATACAGCCAGCGACAAAGCGCCGGCGGGGGCGCGCGGACACCGGGTGATGCTGACGCATGCGGCAGCGGAGAAAGCGCTGCCATCGCTGCTGGGCATGGCGGTGGACTACCGGCCGGGGTGGGACGGGCACGACGCGCGGCACAAGATCGGCCTGCTGACCGAGGCGGACTTGATCGGGCAGCGGCTGGTGGTGAAGGGCTACCTGTATGCGCGGGATTTTCCCGAGGTGGCGGGGGCGATTGAGGCGCAGGTTCCCGAGTCGCTGGGCATGAGTTATGAACTGGCCGACGCGCGGGTGGAAGATATGCGGGCTGAAGTATGGAAGCTGACCCGCGTGACCTTTACGGGAGCGGCCATACTGCTTCGGGACAAGGCGGCCTATCGGGCCACAAGCTTCCGCATGGCGAGTTAGCGAGAAGCAGCTAACAGCACACAGCTAACAGCGGACAGTTAAGAACAGCCCGCCGACAAGTGCAACCGACAACAAAGCTGATAACTGACAGCGGGTAACTGTTTGCTGTCAGCTGTGAGCTGTCAACTAACGAAAGGAATGGCATGGAAAACAAAGAGCAAGAGATAGCGGATCGGCTGGAAGCGGCGACGACCCTGCTGGAACGGACGCTGGGCTGGCTTGAAGAGCGCCAAGGCGCGCTGAGCGGCGAAGTGGAGAGGATCTCGGCGACCATTGAGCAGAGCCGGAGGGAAGCGGAGTTGGCGGAGAAGCTGGCCGCAGCCGAACAGGAGCTAGCCGAGTTGAAGGCGGGGTCTACGCAGAATGTGCTGAACCCGCTGCGCAGGACGCTGCCCTCGACGACCAGCGAGATGCTGGCCAAGCATGGCATCGGCGAGGGCCCGGTGGACGTGCGGGCCCTGGACGCGGCGCTGGCCGGGTTGAGCCTGGAACAGCGCATCGCGGTGAAGACGCAACTACTGCGAGCGGGCGCGATTGCGTGAAAGCAGCTTCTAGCTATTAGCTTCTAGCTTTTAGCAAAAAGCACGTATGGGAAGGCGTATCAGTTGCGGCTGGAATACGACCCTGGGGGAAAGAAACCAGGACCGAGTCCTGCCGGGAGAGATTCAACCACAGCCGGATTCCGGCAGAACAAGCTGGCAGCTAAGAGCTAGAAGCTAGCAGCTAGAACGGCCCCATGGAGGGGGCGGAAAGAGCCTATGAACGCAACCTTTGCAGACATTCACGCGGCAGCAGACTATATCGGGCCGGGCGCTATCGAAGTTCCGTTGTATCAGACCGAAATTTTCGACATCTGCCGGCGTTCGAGCCCCTTCGGGCAGCGCATCAAGCAAGTACCGGCGACCGGGCATCCGTCACGGTTCTTTGAGGAGACGGCGATTCCGAATCCAGGAACGGCTGGCTTCGTGAATCCGCGCAGCATTTCGCCGACGGTGGTGAGCCCGACGCGGGTGGAGCGGAGCGTACCGCTGAAGGCGATCGTTTCGCAGATCAACTACAACCTGTTCGACATCGAACTGGGCGACCAGCAGAAGCAGTTTGCCTATCTGCAGGCCAAAGACCTGGTGGACACGGTGAGCGGCGTGATGGTGGCGCACGACGTGGCGTTGTGGAACGGGAACGACACCAGCCTGAGCACGCCGACGACCACGCAGTACATGGGTGTGGTCTCGCAGATTGCCGCAACTGGCGGCTTGACGACGACCATCGGCACGACAGCTTCGATCGTGGACGGGATCAAGTCGGCAGTAGCGCAGATGGTGGCCTTGAACGGCTACCATGTGCGGCCCACGGCGATCTACGCCAACCCGGTGCTGCTGGACCTGATCGACCGGGAGATGAAGACGGAGTTCAACGTGGTGCTCAATACCGGTCCGATCACCGGCGGCATCTCGGTGAAGATGCTCTCGACGCAGGCGGGCGATCTGCCTCTGATTCCCGATTGGAGCCTGGGCTACACGGGCACGCCGGGATCGGGCACGGCGGTTTTGCCGGCCTACATCGTGACCGAGGATCTGATCGAATACCACTGGCTGGGCGATCCGGCGCCACGCGTCTTCCAACTGGGACTGCCGAATTCTCTGACCTACCAATATGTTGCGGTCAAGTTCGGAGCCGTGGTGGTGAAGGGCGCTAACTACGCTCACTATCAAGTCCTGGTGGACCGGTAGAAAAACAGGGAACAGGGAACAGGGAATAGGGAGTAGAAGACAGTCAGCCTGATTGCTTTCATCGATTCGATTGCGGTGAAAACATTGCTCAACTTTTGCATACAGGCGCGATGAGCACGAATGTCTTTGCTTTCTAACCTTGATCCCTGTTCCCTATTCCCTGCATTTCGAAAGGATAGGTTATGGCATATCTGCAGCCAGCGGATTACCAGAATTACGGCTTGCCGGCAGGAACGACGGCAGATTGGATTACTGCGGCGACGGCACTGATCAACAGCTACTGCAGACGGCCGGACCTGAACGTGATTCAGTACACGGAGCGGTTGCGGGTGACGAGCGGAGCGCAAACGGTGTTGTTGAGCTATCTGCCACTAGCGCCGCTGGGCACGGCCACAACGCCGCTGGTGAGCCTCGAAGGCCGCTATACAAGACCGCGGCGGGGAGAGCTTCCAAACGAGCCGCTGCTGGAGATTGCGCTGGCGTTTTCTCTGCCGGGGCAGTGGACAGCGATAGATCCCAGCACGGTGGACTACGACCCCAATACCGGGGAGTTGACGCTGCCGTGGAGTGTGCTGGGACTGCCTTACAACGAGGTGTCGGCGACCTACACGGCGGGATTGGCGACGATTGGCGACGACGTGAAGACGGCGTGCGCGCAGATTGTGCGCAATGCGCAGTCGACGCCGGCGTTGAACGCGAGCAAGACCAAAATCGACACGATGCAGATGCAGTATTTCTCGAGTTCGCTGGTGGACGAAACAGTGCAGGCCTGGCTGCGTCCTTACATTGCGAACAGGTTGGGGTGAGGGATGAGCGATACGGCGGCGCGCAATCCGGTGGGAGCGCCGCGGATGCTGGCCGATGCCCTGCTGCGAAGCGTGACAGGCACGACGGCCCTTCTGCGGGTGACGGGAGCGATTATAACGAGCAGCCAGTCGGAGGTGGGGCTGGTGGCAACGACTTTTGCCGAAGCGGCGGTGAGCCCGGTAGTGATGCGCAAACTGCGCCCCACATGGCAGGAGAAGGGCGAGTCCAAGTGGGAGCTGCTGGTTTCCGCAACGGGCGTGGAGCAGCAGGTGAATGCGCTTGACCTGGATTCAGCCCAGGCTCTTTTTGCGATGACGCTGACGGTTACGGTGGCGGGGCAGGATTACCTGATTGAATCGGTTGCCGCCAACGAAGCCTTCGGCCAGGTGTACATGTACCGGTTGCTGTTGCGGGAAGCGCGCCAGCAAGCGGTGTGAGAAAAGCAGGGAATAGGGACTCAGGCAGAGGAGCATACGCAAGTCTCGGGCAAGTGTCAGGATTATTGTAATTGCCCATCAAGAGTACGGTATTTTTCTCTGCACTGTCAGGATGCTTCTTTCCCCCAGTCACTAGTCCCTCCGTGGAGCAACTATGCAGAATGCGAAAGATTCGTTTTATATGGCGCTGCGCACGCGGCTGGCGGCGATCAATCCGGAGAGGACGATCCTGCTGCGCGGAGCGGTGCGGCCCGGGATTCTGGCGGAGGAAGCCGAGGCTCCTTTCAGTCAGCTTCCCAACGACGTGTTTGTTCTGCGCTGGCTGGGCCTGGGCGTCGATTTTGATCTGGGGTCCACGATGGCGGCCGAGCAGTGCGAGGTGATTTACCAGAGCTGCGGAACGCAGAGTTTCGGCGGGCTGGACCGCGGCCGGTCGCTGAGCGAGATGGACGAGGAGCTTACGGAGATGGTGCAGCCTTTTTACACTCCCAAGCTCAACTACACGGCGACACCGCCGGCATTGATGCTGACGAATGTGTTTTGGGATGAGCCGGGGTTTGGGCCGATTGTGGCGCAGCGAGATATGTTGAGCCGTTCCGCAAAGGTGATGGTTTACAGCTATCAGGAGCAGGGGGAGTAAATGACGACGAATTGGTATTCGGCTCCCGCTCCAGTAGCGCGGCGGGTTCGAGGTTATTTTGCGCCGGTGAATCGGACGGGGCAGACGCCTGTGCTTTTCGATCCGGCTGAGCAAGGCGGATTCAGCCTGGACGCTCCTCCGGCGCCGTGGATCAGCCTGGGATGGATTCAAGAGTTTACACGCAAGGCGGGAAGCAAGAGCGCCGCGGTGTTGACAGGTATTCCGAGCAGTCCGCTGGAGCAGGTACGCGAAACGCTGGAGGCGCAAGTGAGTTTGGAATTCCTGAGTTGGACCAAGCTGACCATGGCTCTGGCGACGGGCGCGCAGCACATGAACCTGTTGGCTCCGGCGAGCGGAGCTACGGCGGCCGCGGATGGCGCACAGGCAGCTTCGGCGGTGACGGTACAAAGCGGGTCGACGGCAACATTTATCGCGCTGGCTTCGGCGGATGCCGCAAAATTTTCGGCAGGCTCGATCATCGCATTGGACGCGGATTACACGGGGCAGACGGGATTTGTGGGCTCTCCGGTGTCGGGAGCGTATGTGCGCACAGCGCTGACGGATGTGGATTACATCAGGAGAGTGACCTTCAACGTTGCGCTGGTGTCGCAGACCAGCACGACCGGACTGACGCTGGCCGGTCCGTTGCCGGGCGGCGCACCGGCGGCTGGCTCCAAGTTGCAGGCGGTGACTGGATTTGTGGATCGCGAAGGCGGCAGCTTCTATCAGGAGTGGTCGGCGCTGTTTGTGATGGAAGGCAGCCAGGGAGAACGGATCTTCTTCCACTATCCGCGTTTGCAGACGGCGTCCAGCTCGCAGGAAGCTGCATTGCCTTTGGACAGCAAACAGAAGTCCGGACAGGCGCGGGTGTTGCTCAAGGGCCAGTTTCTAGCTCTGCCGGTGACCGATCCTCTGGACGGGGAACGAGTGGTTTGCTATCGGAGTTTTCTGCCAGCGGTTCATGCGCTGGTTTAGCAAGTTAGTAAGTTAGCGAGTTAGCAGAGCAGAGAGATCCAATGAAGATCACGATCAACGGGCAAGACTACACGGCCGCGCTCGATGCAGCGCGGCCGTTGACGATTGAGCGCAAACTGAACGAGCCCTCTGTCTGTCAGCTATGGCTAAGCCTAGCGACCAACGGCAACTTATCGATGCCCTTGCGAAACCAATCGATTCTTGTGACGGGCGACGATGGGACTTATTACTTTACGGGTTACATTGCAGTAACTCCCCTGCCGGAATATGCCGGGTTGGCGCTGGAGGGTCCACGCTACCGGATTGCGATTCAGGCATTAAGCGACGAGCTTCTGCTGGATCAGAACCTGATGGCTCCCAGTAAGGGTGCAACGGGGGAAACAGCAGGATCGCTGCTGACGACGCTGGTGACCCGCACGGGAGTAACACGGTTATCGACAGCAGGGCTTTCGCTGAGTACGGCGATCAGCAACTTTGTACCGGATCCAGGAGCGCCGTGGAGCAAGAGCGCCGGGCAGGTGGCCAGCATGGCGCGGGCCGCGTATCGCGCTGTCAATGGCGCACTGACAGTTTCTCCCGTGCAGACGACCATGCATCCGCTGAACGAGACGGATGGCAGCCTGAACCTGGCGACGTTGTCGTTCACGGCCAGCGTGAAGCGCGCGCTGGCGAACGATGTGACGGTTTGCGGCGAGCATGAGCCGGTGGCTTATGTGACCGAATACTTTTTGGGCGATGGGGCGACGACACAGTTTTATCTGGCACAAGATCCATTTTTTCCCGCTGCCTCCAAAGCCACTATCATCAGCGAACTCTTCAACGAGACGCAGATCAACCAGAGCGTGTGGGGCGTGACGGGCGGGGCCGGCTATCTCACGCTGGGCGCAGGCGGACTGGCGATGAACGGCGGCAACGGAGTCGACGGAGGAACGCTGCTGGCCTGGCTTGATCCGGTGGAGATGGGCGGAACGCTGTTGCTGGAGGCCGTAGGCGTGACTCTTGCTACGAACAGCACCGGAGTTCTGGCTGGCTTCTTTGTTGGCCGGGACACGCAGGCCGCGTGTATTGCGGGTTTTCAAGCAACAGCGCAGGCGGGCACAGGAGCCGTTACGTTGCAGCCGCTGATCAATGGCAGCGCGGTGGGAACGGCGTATGCGATCAATCCGGCCTACCAATATACGCTGCGCGTGCGTGTGCATTGTGTGGAGAACGAACGGGAGTTGGCAATCTATCGCTCCTATGGAGATAGCGGGGAAATTACGGCCGGCGGACAGTGGGATACAGCTCCGGGCAACGTGCAGGTGGAGATCCAGCAGTTTATGAACGGAGTGGGCGGGATGCCGGTGACGCTCTATGACGGGGCGATTACAAGCCTTCCCGGAGCGTGTAATGTGGTGGCGGCAAGCAGCATCAACCTGCTTGGAACCATGCGCGCGCTGAATCTGACCAATCTCGGCTCTGGCTGGGTAGTGAGCACTCCGACAAGCGGAGGCGCGTACACGCGGCGAGTGGGCACGACGACCGAGGCGGCCGAGTGCCATCTGGAGCGGACAGGCAAACTGGTGTTTTATACCGGGTATGCGCCGGTGTCAGGCGAGCAGGTTGCGGTGAGTTATCGCACGGTGGGCAGGGCGGTGGGACGAGCGGTGAACACCGCCAGCCAGACGGCGCTGGCCGCGGCGGGAATGCCGAGCGTGGCTGCGTGGATCGGCTCAGTGACGAATCCGCCGACGCGCAGTTCCGCGGATTGTCGCAATGCTGCATTGGTGATGGAGCAGGCAGCGGCTGGCGTGAGCGCGCTGTGGAGCGGGACTTACAAGGGAACGAGATTCAGCTTCGCCAGCGATGTGTGGCCGGGAGATGCTCTGCTACTGAATGCGCCTTCAACCAGCTTGAACGCACAGGTAGTGGTGCGGACCATTACCGTGAGTTATCGGGCGAGTTATCCCGACTTGGTGGAGTATGCAATCGCTTTCGCCAACGACTGGGCCGACGATCTGGCCATTAAATCGAGCGTGACGGTGCCCGTGGATGCGTGGCTTCCGGCGACGATTGCGCCGACGGTACTGGCCAATCTAACCGGCCTTACGGTGACTACACTGAATGGAACGACGGTGACGATCAATGCCGGCGTGACGCCGCCAACAGGCGGAGGATTCGAGGTTCGGACGAGGGACTTTGCATTCATGCCAGGACAAGACCCGGCTCTGGTGATGCGGTCGACGCAGCCGACGATGACGTTCTCTCGCATCAGCGCGAATGACAGATTTTTTATCCGGATGTACGACGGCTCAACGCCGCCGAACTACTCGGAATTTTCAACGGCATTGTTCATCAATCTGCCGCTGTGATGATCAACGATTTTTTGAGGGAACGTGAGTGGATGGGGTTCAGCAGATGCGGATGATGAATGAATTCGAAGCGCAGGTGCTGAGCGACTTGAGCGTGCTGAAAACACAGATGACGGGCCTGATGGGCGACGGCAACGGCGGACGCGTCGCCGATCTGGAGCGGCGCATGGAGCGGCACGAGCAGAACTGGCAGCGCGCCAAAGGCTTTCTGGCGGCGGTCAGCGTGCTGTTTGCGGTGATTGAAGTGGCGGTGACGGCGATGTTCCGGCGCTGAGCTTTGCGTAATTTCCAAGCTTATTCTAAATTTTTCTCCCAGCGCTTGGGACGGCGATTCTGTTGCAGAACCTTTTTGCGCAGGCGGAGAGATTTCGGAGTTACCTCGACCATCTCATCCTCGGCGATAAATTCGATGGCCTGCTCCAAGTTCAGGGCTTTGACCGGCACCAGGCGGATGGCCTCATCGGCGCTGGAGGCGCGCATGTTGGTCATGTGCTTTTCGCGGACCACGTTCACGTCGAGGTCCTTGTCGCGGGAATGCTCGCCGACGATCATTCCCTCGTAGACCTCAACGCCCGCGCCCACAAACAAGATGCCGCGCTCCTGCAATCCGTTGAGCGAGTATGTGGTGGTCAGTCCCTGGCGATCGGAGACCAACGCGCCAGTGGGCCGCTGCGGAATTTCGCCCTGGTAGGGGATGTAGCCGTCGAAGAGCGCATTCATGACAATCGTCCCGCGGGTCTCGGTGAGCATCTCGCTCCGCAGGCCAATGAGGCCGCGGCTGGGCACGCGAAACTCCATGCGCACGCGGCCCGAGCCGTGATTGTGCATCTTGGTCATCTCGCCCTTGCGCGGGCCGAGCTTTTCGATCACCGTTCCGGTGTAAGCGTCGGGCACGTCGATGGTGAGATGCTCGACCGGCTCCATGCGCGTGCCGTCCACCACCTTGGTGACGATCTCCGGGCGGCCGGCGGATAGCTCGAATCCCTCGCGGCGCATCATCTCGATGAGGATCGCCAGTTGCAGCTCGCCGCGGCCCAGCACCTTGAAGCTGTCCGGCGAGCCGGTGTCTTCCACGCGAATTGAAACATTGGTCAGCAGCTCTTTTTCCAGGCGCTCGCGCAGATTGCGGCTAGTGACGTATTGGCCTTCGCGGCCGGCGAAGGGCGAGTTGTTGATGCTGAACTGAATGGCGATGGTGGGCTCGTCGATCACGATGAGCGGCAGCGGCGATGGGTTTTCAACGCTGGTGATGGTCTCGCCGATGGTGATGCCCTCGACGCCGGCCACGGCTACGATGTCGCCCATGGCGGTCTCGGTAGTCTCGATGCGCTTGAGGCCGCTGAAGGTGAACAGCTTGGTAATGCGCGTCTTCATCAGGCTGCCGTCGCGCTTGGAGATGGTCACATCGTCGCCGGAGTGGAGTGTGCCCTGGAAGACGCGGCAGATGGCGATTCGGCCAAAATAATCGGAATAATCGAGATTGGTGACCAGAATCTGCAGGGTTCCATCGGCGTCGCCGGTAGCAGGCGGAATAGTGGAGACGATGGATTCAAAGAGCGGTTGCAGGTTCACACCGGGAATGGCCGGATCGAGCGTCGCCGTGCCATCTTTGGCCACCGCGTAAAGCACCGGAAAATCCAGTTGCGATTCCTCGGCATCGAGATCAATAAAGAGATCGTAGATTTCGTCCAGGACTTCCTGCGGACGTGCGTCGGGGCGGTCAATTTTATTGATAACCACGATGGGCTTGAGCTTGGCTTCGAGAGCCTTGGCCAGGACATAGCGAGTTTGAGGAAGCGGACCCTCGGCCGCATCCACCAGCAGCATCACGCCATCCACCATCTTCAGCGCGCGCTCCACCTCGCCGCCAAAATCGGCGTGGCCCGGCGTGTCCACGATGTTGATTTTGCCGCCTTCAAAGACGATGGCGGTGTTTTTGGCCAGGATGGTGATGCCCCGCTCCCGCTCCAGTTCGTTGGAGTCCATAACGCGTTCGGCCACCTGCTCGTTGGCGCGGAATGTGCCGGATTGGCGCAGCATGGCGTCCACAAGAGTGGTCTTGCCGTGGTCAACATGGGCGATGATGGCGATATTGCGTATCGTCTGGGTCACAGGGAGTTTTCCTTCTATTGGTTTGGCCGATGGGCTATGGGGTTGGGGGACGGAAATAAAGCAATGTGCCGCACACTGCGGCAGCTTCTATTCTATCAGCAAGAGGGGAAACAGGTTTTTGGGCGGATGGAGCCACGCGGAGCCGAATGAAAACAGGCGATGAAAGCCTCACGGCTCGCGATAAACTGGTTTCGCTTGCTTATGAGCCGTCGAGACCAAACCCGCAAAACAAAGCCGCGCCAAGCAAAAGCGCGCCCAAGCAGATTGATGCTAGCGTGCGCGGTGGTGTTTGCCGTTCTGTTACTGCTGTTGCGGATGCTGGTGTTTGTGCACGGACACGGGCGGCGGTGAGAGTCACCCAATTATTTTGGGACGGTCAGAACTGCGCTATGCGCCCATGGGCACGGAATGCGGACAAAAGGTCTTTGTAATCTTGGTACATCCGGCTTGATCTCCCAACCTTTAATCGCGTAGGCGGTCTGAATCAACTCCTCAACCGCGTCCATGCGCTCATGCACGGGCCGACTCTGCCAGTAGCGATACTCGTCAGCCTTCATCTCATCGAAGCTCGTGTACCTGCGCAGGGTCGATTCCATATCTCTATTTTAGCGCCTAGCGAGATGGTCTGCGTGGTTCCAGATCCGAAAATCCGGACCTGGGGCGCCCGTATTCACTCACGGCAAAACGGGACACGCGTCTAGCGCAGTTACACCACAACGAAGAAGAAATTGAGCCGTTGCATTAAACTCATCCGGGGAATTTGTAGGGTCTTCTCCATTTCCTTTCGGAACGAAGATAATCATGCCCTGTCGTGCCCGAGTCAACAAGACACGATAGGCGTTCTTGCGATAAAGCCGCTTATCGCTATTTTTGATTGCGTTCCACTTGTTATTTGGACCCGGCCGCAAAGCGCGCAGCTGCCACCCATACGAATCATTCCAAATAAAATCGCCTCCCCAGCAGACCCCAATCCAATCAAGTTCAAGTCCTTGTATCTCGAATTCTGTAGCGAATACCTCACATCGATAGCTCGAACGTAGATCGGACTCTTCAGCCAAGTACCAATGCTCCCACGGATAATCCGCATGAAAAGTCGAGTTTGGTTCCAATCCTTCTGCGCGCAAGCGCGCAGCCGCTGACGAACCGATTAGTCCGTATCGATTCGCTCCGATTCCTTGCTCACGCAGTTTCATGCGCACCGCCGTGAGATTCCGCGATAGAAAAATAGGGAATCGTGTAGCTATACGCAGAGATTCCGCCTCCTCTGCGTTTCCATCTATCACATGGTTCACCCACGTTGCGAGGGATTCCGCGCGCAGGCTACGATTCGATGTGCGTAAGTGCAAAACAGAGTTTGTTTGTACATCCATCCTTTTTGTGCCGTCATCAAATAGCCGACGCCCGGCAGTTGAAGGCCCACCCTCCAAGACCTCAGGAGAGGCGTATATCACCCATTTTTTAGTGGCATTCGAGAGCGCCCTTCCCCACTCCTCGAGGCCTGCTTCACCGTCATTGATCTCCTGTCCGCCTCCGACCAGAGCAATCACAACAGCCCAGTCCTCGTGTCGCTCCATTATCTTCAACAGCATCTCAGGCTCTGAATAATCGCGCTTAAACTTCTTCAGGTGCTGGGTGCGATTCCAAGCACGCTGCGCCTCGTCGAAAATAATTGCATGATTCGAGGGATTTCCCTGGTTATCATCTGTGTGGTATCTGGCAAAGACGTGGACATTTTCAATCAGAGTTCTGGCTTCAGTGCGCGCCTGAACTGCATTCGCTCCCCCTCTCATACTCTCTTTCGTAAAAAGGTGTTGCAAAACCTTGACGAGTGGACCGTTCCCGCTCATGAAATGTATTGCGCTGGACTTGTTCTCGTCTGAATGCGCAAGGCTTAGCCCTACAAGGGTCTTCCCTGAACCTGGAACTCCGGTAAGAAAACAAATCGCGTGTTGACTCTCAGAGTGAGCGCTTTCAACATACCCCTGAATTATCTGCCGAACGCTCTCAATTTCGTATTCTGAAGCTTCAGAGTGAGCAATTTCTCGAATTGAAAGACCGCTTTTCAATGCTAAAGCAGCTTCGATAATGCTGGGCACAGGAAAGTATGGACTTTCATCCCATGATGCAACGGATATCTGAATATCTTGGTGTTTTTCGACTGCGTACAGGACCTCTGATAATTCATCCCAAGGAGTAATAATTACCTTATTGATCCAATAAATTGCTAATTGCGGGAAGAGTTCATATTGATTCAGTTCGTCTAAGTTTGGGCTATCTGCCTCGGGACTGACGATAATAGGAACAATCCTTCGATCTGCGGAGGCTTGGTGGAAATAGTGCAAGAGAAGAGCGTATTCCTCAATCTGACGCTTCGCTTGCTGAAACGCATCCCCAGACTTAGCTTCAAGGAGGACTATTTCATTTCCGATAAGCAAGACGACATCGATACGCATCTCTTTGCGCGGAATTGAGAATTCGAGCAGGACTCCCCAATTCCGTGCCGAAGCGACTCGCAAGACGCACTCTTCAAGCGTCTTGCGGAGTAAACCAATATCCCGTTCCCAGGTTAGTGTCTGATCTGTGTACTGGCTTGTATAGCCACGATTTGCATAGGAAACTGCAAGGCAAGAAAGAATTTTCTCATCAGACTGAGCCAGAAACTCTCCGACACTCGCCCGGAAAAAGGAAGCCATGATCCCTTCTTGTTTGACTGTCAGCCTGGGCTCTACCCGTTCCACGAAAAGACACGAAAAAGGTAAGGCACCCAGATTTGTGCGCGGGTCCGGAGACCCGCGCTACAGCCGCTCTGGAGAGCGGTGCTACAAACTACTACCCCTTGCGTGGCTTCACGGCTTCCTTGGCTTCGGCGGGGCCCGAGGCGGGGACTTCGGGGACTTCTGCCTTGGCGGAGCCGATCCCAAGTTTCTTGCGCAGTTCAGCGTCAATCTTTGCGAAGACGTCCTTGTTCTCCTTGAGGAAGGTGCGGGTGTTTTCGCGGCCCTGGCCGATGCGCTCGCCGGCGTAGGCGTACCATGCGCCGGACTTCTCGACGATGTTGTTGGCCACGGCCAGATCGAGCACGTCGCCCTCGCGGCTGATGCCCTCGCCGTAGATGATGTCGAACTCCGCCTCGCGGAAGGGCGCGGCCACCTTGTTTTTGACGATCTTGACCTTGGTGCGGTTGCCGGTGACGGCATCGCCGTCCTTGATGGCGGCGATGCGGCGAATGTCCACACGCACCGAAGAGTAGAACTTGAGCGCGCGGCCACCGGTGGTGGTTTCGGGGTTGCCGAACATGACGCCGATCTTTTCGCGAATTTGATTAATAAAGATGAGCGCCGTGCGGGATTTGGAAACCGTGCCGGTGAGCTTGCGCAGCGCCTGGGACATGAGGCGGGCTTGCAGGCCCATGTGGGAGTCGCCCATCTCGCCGTCCAGCTCGGCCTTGGGGACCAGAGCGGCAACTGAATCGACCACCAGCACGTCGATGGCGCCACTTCTGACCAGGGTCTCGGTGATCTCCAACGCCTGCTCGCCGCTATCGGGCTGCGAGACCAGCAGGTTGTCGATGTCCACGCCCAGCTTTTTGGCGTAGGCGGGGTCCAGTGCGTGCTCGACGTCGACAAAGGCCGCCAGACCGCCGGCCTTCTGCGCCTCGGCAATGATCTGCAAGCAGATGGTCGTCTTGCCGGAGGATTCGGGGCCGAAGACCTCGCTGACGCGGCCGCGCGGGATTCCGCCCACGCCCAACGCAGCGTCAAAGCTGATGGAGCCGGTGGAGATCACGGCAATCGGCACCAGCGCCTCTTTGGACCCGAGCCGGACAATCGACCCTTTCCCAAACTGTTTTTCGATCTGTGCAAGGGCAAGTTCTACGGCTTTGCTGCGGTCATCGGCGATTGCCATGGGGGGCTCCTCCAGCACTCCGCGCCTGCTCCCCTTCAAGGAAGGGTGAGAAAAATCTAAGGCGGGGAAGGCGTTTCGATGGGATTGTAGCAGGGCAGGACGGTCTAATGATAGGAAAAAATAGCGAAGAAACGGAGAAAGTTGACGGGCTGCGAGGAGACTTGTGGCGTTCCAGGGGCTTTCGGGCGCGCCGGAGCCAGGCAATTCAGCTTGCCGGGGCTTATGGAGCGGCGGCCTAGACTGTGTAGGCGCCGATGCGAATCTCGCGGCTGGTCAGATCGTCGCAGGCGCGGTCCAGGGTTTCGTACTCCCGGTCATGGTCCTTGCGGAAGGCGCGGAAGGCCTCTTCGCTGGCCCAGCGGTCGATGGTGAGGTAATTGCCTGGAATGTAGGCGTCCCGCAGCAACTCCGTGCCCCGGTACTCGGGCGAGGCGCCAAAGAGCTGCGCCCATGCGCCCTGGGGAGAATAGCCGGCCTCGAAGGCGGCAATCTTATCCTCGGAAATCTCGAACTGCCATACAACTACGAACATACGCGTATCCGATCTTGACTTTATGGTAGCGCAAAGGAGAGTGCGTTGGCGAAGGGGAGGTAATTGGCAGTGAACAATGCTCTACATTTTTTTCAAATTGGCGAATTTTTCCATCAATTTTTTCATGCCGTGGCTGTTGAAGAGGATGGTGAGCTTGGCGCCTTCACCGTCGCCTTCGCGCATGAGGATTGTGCCTTCGCCATACTTCGCGTGGCGGACGCGCTGACCTTTTTTCAGATTGACCGCGCCGCTGGTGGCAGGGATGTCCATGGCCGGACGGAGCAGAGAGCCAGGCTTGATGGCACCATCTTTTCCGCCGAAGAAGCGGGCGATGTTGTCGATGGAGCGCCCATCAGGCGGCAATGGCGGTGCTTCCGCATTTTTACCCTTTGGATGAGATTCGAGCCCGGTCTGGGGCGCCTTGGCAGTCATCCAGGAGGCTATAAAGGGCTTGCCGGAAGAGTGATTTCCGCTTCCCTTATTCCCGTTTGCCGCGTAGCTCTTGGCAGTTGAGCGCGGGGCTTCCTGGTTTTCATCTTCGTAGTTGTAATGCCGGTCGGCAAAGTCGCTGGCTGCGCCGGTGCGGCGGCTGTAGGACTTGGGGTAACCGGGAGTGGACCAGGCTGATTGGGCAGGAGAACGGCTGCCAAGATTCTCGATCAACTGGCTGGGAACTTCCTCAAGGAAGCGGGAGGGGATGCTCTGTTCCGGTGCGTCGTTGCCGTAGCGGCGGCGGTAATGCGCGCGGGTGAGGACGAGCGAGTTCATGGCGCGGGTCATGCCGACGTAGCAGAGGCGGCGCTCTTCTTCGAGCTCGTCGGGGTTGTTGAGGGTGCGCGAGTGGGGAAAAAGGCCCTCTTCCAGGCCGGCGAGGAAGACCAGCGGGAACTCCAGACCCTTGGCGGCGTGCAGCGTCATGAGCGTGACGCGGGCGTCGGGGTCGTACTGGTCGGTGTCGGAGGCCAGAGCGGCGTGGTCCAGGAAATCAGCCAGAGTCTCGCCGCGGGCTTCGGCATCGTGCGCGGCGTTGGCCAGTTCCTTCAGGTTTTCAATGCGGCTGAAGGCCTCCGGCGAACCTTCGGTTTCTAAGGCTTTGATGTAGCCTGTGCGGTCGAGGAGAAACTTGATCAGCTCGGGGAGGGTGGCCGCGTCGCCGAGTTTGCGAAAGGCGCTCCCACGTCCTTTTTCTTCTTTCGCTGCTTCTTCATCGTCCGATTCTACGTCGGGGTTGGGTGGGGTTGGATTCCCAGGCACCCGGCGCTTCGACTGAGCGGCGAAGGGCGAAAAGCTTGTGGCGTCGAGTTGCTGAAGGCCGTTTCCTTCCGTGTTGGCTGAGTCTTCCGTGGATGCGCCGAACTCGAAGCCGGTATCGGCGTCATTCGCTTCCATTACGGCCACGTCAGCGGAGAGCTTGCCGGCAAAGTCAGGGTCCATCATGGCTTGGGCGTCGAGGATGAGCTGGCGAAAGGACTCGATGGCCATCAGTGCCCGCGCGGGGATGAGCCGGTTCTGAATAGCCGCACCGATGGCCTCCCAGGTGGACTGGCCGGTTTCCAGGGCCAGACGCTCCAGTGTTTCGAGGGAGGTTTTGCCGATGCCGCGGGCCGGGGTGTTGATGACTCGCTGCAGGGCCATGGAATCGTGAGGGTTGCGGATGAGCCTCAAATAGCCGAGGAGGTCTTTAATCTCGGCTCTCTCGTAAAAGCTGAAGCCGCCGACCATGGTGTAGGAGATGTTATAGCGGCGCAGAGCCTCCTCAACCAGCCGCGATTGGGCATTGGTGCGGTAGAGCACGGCGCAGTGCCCCCTTCCGGGGTCTTGCGTCTCGGGCGAGTTTCCCTGGCGCAAAAAAGCCTGAATGCGATCGGCGATAAAAAGAGCTTCGTTTTCGCCGTCAGGAGCCTCGTAATAGCCGATCAGCGAGCCACCCTGGCGATCTGTCCAGAGCTTTTTGCCCTTGCGCTTGAGGTTGTTGGCGACCACGGCTCCGGCAGCTTCCAGAATAATCTGAGTTGACCGGTAGTTCTGCTCCAGCCTCACGATGCGGGCGTTGGGAAAATCCTTTTCAAACTCCAGAATGTTGCGAATGTCGGCGCCGCGCCACGAATAAATGCTCTGGTCCTCGTCGCCCACGGCGCAGACGTTCTTTCGCTCGCCGGCCAGCAGCTTCATCAGCTCATACTGGGGACGGTTGGTGTCTTGGTACTCGTCGATCAATAAAAATCTGTATCTGCGCTGGTAGCGCTCGCGGGCCTCCGAGGAGACTTTGAGCAGGCGAACGGCTTCCAGCAGCAGGTCGTCGAAGTCCAGGGCGTTGCACTTGCGCAGCTCGGCCTGGTAGCTCTGGAAGATGTGGGCGATGCGTTCGCCGTTGGGGTCCTTGGAGGAGAGGTAATACTCCTGAGGATCGACCATGTGATTCTTGGCCCAGGAGATGCGGCCCAGAACCGTGCGCGGGGTAAGCTGCTTGGTGTCCAAGCCCATGCGCTTCATAATCTGCTTGACGATGGCCTGCTGGTCGTTCTCGTCGTAGATGGCAAAGGAGCGGGTGAGACCCTCGTTGCCGACCTTCAGAGCCTCAATGTCGCGGCGCAAGATGCGGACGCAGAAGGAGTGGAAGGTGCACAGAAGCGGCTTAGCCAGCGACGAATGGCCCAGCAGCCGGTCAACGCGCTCGCCCATCTCGCTGGCGGCCTTGTTGGTGAAGGTGACGGCCAGAATGGAGTCCGGCGCGACGCCCTTCTCTTGGATAAGCCAGGCGATGCGGCTGGTGATGACGCGCGTCTTGCCCGAGCCGGCCCCGGCGAGAATCAGCAGTGGGCCCTCTGAGGACTCGACTGCTGCGCGCTGTTCGGGATTCAGATTGTCGGCTAACGGCTGCAAGGGGCAAGTCCAGGCGGGAAGGGTCCTGAGTCTAGTGTACCGGCTGGGGGTCGAGAGAGCAGTGTGCTCACCCAGCAGTGCCCGTCGAGTGCGCCGGCGGTTTCCTGTTACGCGATTGTTGAAGAGAGAGTAACTGCCGAGTGGGCGGTCAATCGCCAGCCTTGGAGTAGTTTTGTGAAAGGGCACGACTTCAGTCGTGCCAAAAGCAAAATGAAAGCGGTTGGGCTTTAGCCACAGAGCTACTGTCAGAGTAATTTCCGGATAGGCGGTAATGCCGAAATCCTGAAGCCAGATGCTCGGTGAGCCAGCGTTTTAAAGGGCCGCGCGGGGCGCGGTTATTGATCATTATTGCAAGAGCTTGATGACTTCCTGCTGCATTCTGTTTGCCTGGGCGAGGGCGGAGATGCCGGTCTGGTTGAGGATTTCGTATTTGGACATTGCGGAGGTTGCGGCGGCGTAGTCGGTGGCCTGCACCGCGTTCTGGGCCGCCTGCACATTCTGCTCCTGGGTGCCCAGCACCTGGCCGATGGCGTTGAGGATATTGATCTGCGAGCCGATATAGCCGTCCTGCGCGGCAACGTCGGAGATGGCGGTGTTGATGCTGGTGAGCGCGGACCGGGCGTTAGCCTGGTTTGTGAGGTTTGTAGAACTCAGGTCCTGGCCCGCATGGCCGGTGTAGCTGAGTGTGGCCGGGGTGGCGGGAGTGGGACCGGTAGCGGGTGATGTGTCAGTCAGGCCGCTTGAATCGATGGTCGTGGGGTAGGCATATTTGGAAACGAAGCTCATGACCCCTGTAGTGCTGTTGAAGTTGGCGGTAATCCAATTATTAGTAATGCCGGTGATTCCGTTTGCGAGATTAGCCAGCGAATCGCCGCCGACTAACGTGAAGACATTGTTCATACCATCGATGTCTATGATTAACGGACCGGTGACCGTATCGCTGCTGCCAATGGGACTCAACGTTCCTTTAGTTATTTGTGCGGTAGTGTCCACCAGGTTTTCGGAGAAGGAACTCAGAGTATCAGCCGGTTGAATCAGCCTGAGTACGGCACGACCCAAAGGCGGTTCCGTTATTGTGAGTGAGGGATCGTCCTGCTGAATGACACTGCCCAGAGTGGCAAGTGAATTGACCAAGGTGCCATCGTAGGTTTGGCCCATGGTATAGCTGTAATCCGTGCCTCCATCGTTGAAGGAATAGCTGCCGGTGAGGATGTCGGCGGCGGCGCTGCCTATCAACCCTCCGGTTTGAATTTGACCCGCGTTATTGAAGCTTTCGGTAAAAGTTGTGTCCTGGTTGTCCGCAGTGTAAGTTACTGTTGAGTTTGTCGAACTCGAGCCGCTGCTTGCTGCTATTGCCGGAGCGTAATTGATGACGCCGCCGGTGTCGCCAACGCAGGAAGAAGACAGGGAGCGGATGTTCAGATTGTCGATCGATTCGCCCGTTGCGGATGAGTCGCCGGTGGCGATTCCGGTGGTAGCGCCAAAGACCTGTTTGTCGTTGTAGGTGGTGGTTGAACCGATGTTGGAGATCTCGGCCAGGATGGACTGGTACTCCTGGTTGGCCGCTGCACCTTGCGTGGAATTGAGTGTGCCGTTGGAAGCTTCCGTGGCCAAGGTTACGGCTCGGTTGAGCAGGCTTGTCACTTGCGAGAGAGCGCCATCGGCCACTTGCAAAAGGCCCACGCCTTCAAGAGCGTTGCTCTGCGACTGAGCCAAGGCCTGCTGATTGGCCTGCAGGCTATTTACGAGCGACAGGCCCGCTGCGTCGTCGGCGGCGGAGTTGATCCTCGATCCGGAAGACAACTGCTGAAGGACAGTGCTCAGACGGTCGTTGTTTTGGCTTAAATAATTCGCCGCGTACATGGCGGCCAAATTGTTTAAGACACCCAGGGACATGGCTCGTACCTTGCGGGGTAGCGCCATTTCCAACAGCGCGCCGCCTGCCTTTTCCGGTCTACGACGGAACTAATAACTCGGACCGGTATCTGTAGACTCGGAGCCATCATCGGCCCAAACCGAAAGTACGTTACCTCTAAGGCAACTCTGCTCGGAGGCGGAACAGATCGTCTGAATAAGAAACAGTCTGATTGGAAAATCAAAGATTGTCTGAAAGAGTCGCCCTACGCAGCTGCTTGAGAAACCGTATTAGCGCCGGAACCAAAAAGGCCGTTCCGGGAGCATCGTCGCCAAACCTGAGATTACTATTCGGTAAACAACAAAGAGACAGCCGGTCGGACTACAGGGGATCCCGATCCTTCTTACGATCAGTATTTTGGGGGCAGGTTATTGTACAAATTGACCATTTTAGACAAAATGTACATTCTCTGTTATTCTGTTCCTATGCCGACCGTCTCCGCAACCCACGCCAAGCAGAACTTCGCCGCAACGATTGATGCCGCGCAGCGCGAACCAGTGCGCATCCAGCGTCATGAGCGCGATATTGCTGTGCTGGTATCCGCAGACGAATACGAGAAGATCCACAAGATGCGCGTGGAGGAATTGATTCGGCTGAGCGAAGAAAATGGACGCTATGCCGAGTCGCAGGGCATGACCGATGAACTGCTCGAGCAATTGCTGGCCGATAAGGGATGAGACAGCGGATTGTAATCGACACGAATGTCTATGTGAGTTCATTTATCCGTCCCGAGTCCGTTCCGGCACGAGCGGTGGCAAAGGCTTGGCAGCAGGCCCAGACGCTGGTTTCGTTGGAAACATGGACGGAATTGCGCTTTGTCCTTAATCGACCGAAGCTGACTCGTTATGTTGAACCCGGTTTGCTGGACCCATTTCTGCGCAACGTGTGGGCAGTGGCTGAACCGATTGTCGTTGCCTTTCCCATCCGCGCCTGCCGCGATCCGCGCGACGACAAGTTTCTGGAGGTTGCCGTGCATGGCCACGCCGATCTGATCGTAACCGGAGACGACGACCTGCTGGCGCTTCATCCATTCCGCGGGATTGCGATTCTGACTCCGTCAGATTATCTGGGGCGCGAATAGAATCGGCTGCGAGCGGTTATCCTGAAGTGACCATGACATCCTCCAAACAACCTCTTCGCCGCGTGGCCGTTTTCTGCGGATCGGCTCTCGGATCCAATCCAGCATTCGTAGCCGAGGCTCGCGCGCTGGGCGCGGCGATTGCCGCAGCCGGGCTGGGACTGGTCTATGGCGGGGCCAATATCGGGCTGATGGGCGCGGTGGCCGATGCGGCGCTGGCCGGCGGCGCGCACGCCATTGGCGTTCTGCCCGAAGTGCTGGTGAGCCGCGAGATCGCCCACGACGGGCTGACGCAATTCGAGCAGGTTCCCACGATGCACGAGCGCAAGGCGCGCATGGTGGAACTGGCCGATGCGTTTCTGGTATTGCCGGGCGGCTACGGCACGATGGACGAGATGGTCGAGGTGGTGACCTGGGCGCAACTCGGCCTGCACACCAAACCCTGCATCCTCATCAATACCGCCGGGTACTGGGATGGGCTGCTGGCTTTTCTCGACACTGCGGTTGCGGCGGGGTTTGTGAAGGCGAAAAACCGCGAACTGGTGCAAGTGGCGGCGAATGCGGAAGAGGCGGTGAGGATGGTGGCGGGGAGTTAGCTGTCTGCTACGCATGTAATTTACTGCTGAAGTGCAATGCCCGTCGAAGCTGTTTCCGCAATCTTCCTCGTATACTCAACCTAGCCTATGTTGACTCACCTCGAAAAAATACTTGCCACGACGCGAGCCACGGTGGCCGCGACCAAGGCGCGCGTTCCTCTGGCCGAGCTGGAGCGGTTGGCCGCCGCGCATCAGCCGCGTGGCTGGGCGGCGGCTCTGCGCCAGAAGGCTGCCAACGGGCTTGCGGTGATTGCCGAGATCAAGAAAGCATCGCCGTCGAAGGGGTTGATTCGCGCCGATTTAGACGTAGCGTGGCTGGCTGAACGCTACTTTGCGGGCGGCGCGGCGGCGCTTTCCGTGCTGACCGACGAACCGTTTTTTCAGGGCTGCCTGCGCAACCTGGAGCTGGCCTCGGCTGCGGTTCCGCTGCCTTGCCTGCGCAAGGACTTCATCATCGACGAGTACCAGATCGTGGAAGCCCGCGCTCATCATGGGGACGCAATCCTGCTGATTGCCGCCGCACTTAACGATGGCGAGCTTCAGCGATTTTCTCAGAGGTCGCACAATCTTTCATTGGATGTGCTGGTCGAGGTTCACTCGGCGGAAGAACTGGACCGCGTGCTCTGCGCGCTTGGCGAGAGAGGCGCGGACGCCATCGGCGTGAACAACCGCGACCTGAGAACATTTGATGTCCGCCTGGAAACCTCGCTCGAGCTGGTGCAGCGGATTCCGCCCGGTGTGGTGCGCGTGGCCGAGAGCGGCATCGCGACTCCGGGAGACTTGGCGCTGCTGCGCTCGGCGGGCTTCGACGCTTTTCTGATCGGGGAGAGCTTGATGCGTCAGTCCGATCCCGGCGCGGCTCTCAAGGCGCTGCTGGCCGGAGCCATCGGAAACGGTACAGCCTGATGAGCATCTGGATCAAAATCTGCGGCAACACTTCGCTCGGTGATGCGCTTGCGGCTGCTGAGGCAGGGGCCGACGCTGTGGGGTTTGTCTTTGCGCCCAGCCTGCGCCGGGTGACCGCGGCCGAAGTGGCTGCAATCACGCCGCACCTGCCGGAAACGGTTGAGAAGATTGGCGTATTCGTTGATGCGACACTGGAGGAGATCGTCTCCACGGTACAAGCCTGCGGGCTGACCGGCCTGCAACTGCACTTCAACGCAGACCCCGATCTGCCAACCAGACTGCGCGAACTACTCGGGCCGGAAGTGCGCATCTTGCGCGTGATCCACTTTCATGCGGCAAGTGCCGCGCAGTGCGTAGCCGAGATTGCCGAATGCAGTCAGAATCCGCACGTGGACGCGGTGCTTGTGGACTCGAGGACGACCGTGGCCGCTGGAGGCACCGGTGTAACCTATGACTGGGTTGAGGCGCGCAAAGCGATCTTTGAAAATGCGAAGGCACGCAAGCGCCTGATAGCCGCGGGCGGACTGAATCCGGCCAACGTGGCCGAAGCCATTGCCACGCTGCGTCCCTGGGGCGTGGATGCGGTCTCCGGCGTGGAAGCCGCGCCGGGCCGCAAGGATGTAGCCAAGGTGAGAGAGTTTATCGTACGCGCGAGGGCGGTAGATCGCGAGATGGAGTGACTGAAATGCGCGGTAAGAGAAGACCAAGCGTCGTATGCACCCTCAGCTCCAACGCCGAGCTTTATCATATTGCGAAGACCGTAACTGGACTGTGCCGGTTGGAGTCACAGGATCGCATCAACCTCACATTGCGGCATTCATCGGCTCTCGGACAAACAGCGATAATTCTTGAATGGGATGGAATGACAGCCGGAATCGATCTTTCGGACCATAGCGACCGGATGCTGCCGGAACTTTCCCATTGCGACCTGTATTTCAAGCGATGCGTAAGAGCGGAAGACCTGAAGATGAGCGACCGCATCCGGCCGTTCGGTTTGAACTACGGTTGCCGTTCAACAAGAGCGACTCTTCGGCTCCTTAGCCTCTACGGTCCGATCGATGTGATCCGCCGCAGTAACACATGGAAAATATTATTCTTAGTTCCTTTGTACTCAGAGTACGAACGCAAGCCAACCCAGGCGGCATCGCCCACAATTCTCTTTCAGGCCAGGCTCTGGGACCCGGTGGATTGCCCGGGAGACGAGCAAGTGAACGACGAAAGGGTCGGGTTGCTTCTGGCGCTTCGCAGCGAGTTCAAGGAGCGGCTAGTCGGAGGATTAGCGCTAACGCCGTATGCCAAGCAACATTATCCGGAATTGTTGACGAAGCACCCAACCTGGCCGTCTCGATATGCTCGCTGGGCGCGTGAACATCTGATCTCTATTGGTTTCAGAGGGCTATTCGGGTCGCTGGGATTCAAGATCGGCGAGGCGTATGCCGCATCTCAATGTCTCGTATTCGAACCCTCAAAGGCGTACATGCCGGCAGATGCGCCACTTGCCCGGTACTGTAATAGAGAGGAGTGCATAGCGATCTGCAACAGCTTCTTGTCTCATCCCGCCGAGGCAATGCAACTCCGCAACCAGGCATGGGATTACTATCGAACCGAGGTGGAACCGGGCGCGCACATGACGAAGCTGCTGGGGTTAATATAATAGCCTCGAATCGATCTCAGGAATTGTTTGCATCGAATCGCAAAGAGCGCCAATCAGGAGGACAGCATGAAGAAGCTCCCACTCTGTGTTTTTTCCCGACCCACCGACCTGCGCGAAGGTCTCTTCGGTAACGTTTTCTATCACACTTTTCACATACTTCCCTACCTCTACGAAAGGGGCATCTTTCCTGCCTGGGAAATCCGTTCGACCCATTATGGCGCGCCACCAGACTTCATCACCATTCCCGGCGTACTCGAAATTGCATATACGCCTCCACAGGCACCATTTCGTCGTATCTCCCTCAACGAGATTCGTCGCCGTCATGCCAAAATCCTCGGCAATGACTGGGAACAACTCAGCCGGATTTGGCACGCTTACTTCAAAGTTCCAGAACGCATTCAGCAGTCAGCCGACCAGCTCTTCCCCCCGGGCCTCGTCCTCGGCCTTCACTACCGCGGCAACGACAAGTTAACTTCGCTCGATGACAGCAACCCCATTTCTCAAGAGGACTTCCTCACCCTTGTGCGCGAGTTTCTAGCTACCGCCCCCCCATTTGACGTAATCTTCGCAGCCACCGATGAGTTTTCCTTCGTCAACAAGCTTCGCGCCGCCGTCACCCTCCCAGTAATCAATCTTGGAGAAGTCGGCTTCCATAAAGCCCTCAATCAAACCACCCCACGCAAAGAAAAGACCGACCGTGCCTTACTCGATTGCGTCCTTCTGTCCCGCTGCAGATGCGTCATAGAGACATCCTCGGCTCTTCCCAGCTTCACGAAGATACTTAACCCCAACATCGAGATTTACCGAACCGCCGCCAGCAAGCTTTTCAGGGCAAACATGCCCTACTTCCCCGGCGCCTACATCCCCATCCTGCCCGTCTCAAGCCCGGAGTCCCGAGCCATTCTCGACGCAACCCTCGTCTCCGATTGGACCCTTGACCCAGCAGCGAAGCGCTTCAAAAAGAAGTTCGTCTTCAGCACCTATCGACCGCTCCACGACACACTCTTCACCATTGCAGAAAAGCTCGGAGCCAGCGATATGATTACTGTTTGTCACTAACCTATAGCCATTGTCCGCAATTGGCTCAGCGACTCGCGAAATCCACGGCGGCATCGATGGCATCGAAGACTTCGGCGCCCATTGCCAGATCGAACTTTCTGGCGAAATGCGCTCCCGATGCTAGAATGCCCGGAATATCTTCCATTCCTAACGTTTTCGGATGGTGCCCGCTCAGGCTCCAGTCGATATAACGCAAGCTGTCTTTTGAAATTTTCAAATCCGGCTGATTGCACAGTATCGTGTGCCAGAGGCTTTCATCAGGAATGAATCTCCTGGAGTAATGGGCAAGGACTTTTCGATTTTCAGCGTTCCGCGCCAATAGCCGCTCCGCAACCTTGCGATTGCCGGTGAACCACGTCGATCCACCATAACATTTCAGGGTCTCCGAAAATGGATTAAACGGGCCGACGAGCAATTTCGACCGAATTTTCCCCACGGGAATCTTGATCGGCTTTCGTCGAGTCCAGGAATACCACGGGAGCCAGAGCTGGACAGCGATATAGCGGTCGTACGCGAGGGGCACCCAACCGGCGCTGTTGAAGGCGTGCGGCGCGTACTGTACGCATGGATCGGGAGTCCAAGGATACTTCACCAGGCGATAATCCATGTAGGCGTCGAAACCGCCCTGGACCAGTTGGTCGAGCACCGCATGGGCAGGCCGCACCGGATAGTCGGTTCCACTCATAAAAACGAACCAATCCGGACTGTCTATGCGCTGGTACATTGCGCGCAGGCCGGCGAAAAACGCAAGGGCAAACGACATCTCGCCCCATTTGGTATCGATATGCGGACGAACGAAGGTAACTTCGCTGGGAAAGTCGAATCCTTCTAGCGAGCATTGGCCGAAATCATGATGGCAGACGATGGGCGGGTTGTCGTACAGTTTCTTCAAGCGCCGCGTGAGCCTGAGAAGCTGTGCGGGCTTATCGTGCGAGACGATAATAAAGCCTATTGTGGCGCCCATCCGTGGAAAATGCTCCTTCTACCGTGCTCTCATTAGAGTGTCGCATATGCGCGAGAAGGTTGCATAGCCGTAACATTTGCGGCCGTGATAATGCAAAACTCAAACCACGATACACTCTCTTGTTGTCGATGAAGCCGTTGTAAGACAAGAAATTATGGGTTTTTCGCATTTGTACTGTCAGAATATTGCGGTAGAATGCCAGCGGATGCACGAACTGACTGATTAAACGCGAGAACGGACTCAAGTAATAGTGCTCCGCCTAGCGGTGCAGTAGCGATAATGGCAGCCATGTCTTTAGGCAAACAGCGGCCACCAAATCCGCGCCCACTGTAACCTTAGTATGAGATTCTCCGAATTATTATTTTGGGTTTGCCTGGATTCGGAAACCCCGTTTCCAGTTAACTCAAGAGATGAACTACACACCCCTAAAAGCCAACTACTATCTAATTCTTGCGATCGAGATCAATGGTTTCAGCAGTTTTCCAGCGAAAGTGCGAGCCTCTTTATTCCATTTGTTAATTTTATAAGGGCCGATCAAAGCCATAAAACGGCGTCGAACCCCATGTTTTATGTAGAGGTCAGTCTTTTCCAATCGAAGGATGAGCCTGAAGGAAGCGAAGGGTAGGCGAAGCCGGGTTTTTGTCCTTTCGGGTTTTGAAAGATGAATTATATTCGTCGTCGCGTTCCGGGGCGGAGGGAATGTGGA
>Ga0224555_1000611_pt1 | contig 54842 bp, 39 predicted proteins | sample 714S23034metaG_FD_180687 | JGI IMG/M metagenome (GOLD analysis project Ga0224555, IMG submission 180687) | Peat soil microbial communities from Stordalen Mire, Sweden - 717 S2 30-34 | ecosystem: Environmental > Terrestrial > Soil > Wetlands > Peat | place: Sweden: Norrbotten County, Stordalen... | reverse complement strand
CCGGATTCTCCGATGCCACCGTGAATCCGCCAGGATCCGCCGTAGTTCCAACCGGGCTCAGGGGTACGTTGCCGAGCGAACCATCCACCAGTCTCAAAACGTGGCGTGCTCCGCTCACCCAGTTCTTACGCGCGGTGGTGCTGCAACTGGCAATTCGGGCTCCGGTTGCGGTACCGAAGGGGTCGGGCACGGCCGTGCTGGTGATTTGGGTGTTGAGGTTTTTGGTAGGGTGGGCCACCGTACCGTAGAAGCCCAAACCCAGGTTGTACGCCCCGAAGTTGTCTAACACTCCGTTCTGATTGACGTCCTCGGGAGAAAAATTCTTGCCGGCTGGCTTCGGCTCCAGCGCCCCGTTAGGTGTACCCGCGGCAACGGAGCCATTGATCACGTCCTCCAGGCCTGAGTCCCCGCTCTTGGTGCCCGGAACGTTCGGAGGCGGGGCGCTCGGATTCGGCAACATGCCCCGGCGATCTGAGAAATACAGCACATATCCGTTCTGCACGGCATAATCCACACTCGTGCCGCTGACTCCGACTCCGGCCGCTCCCGCCAGCCATCGCTTCAGGTTGCCCACATCGATTTCGACGGCATTCATCACGCCGTTGGTGGAGCAGCTATTGTCATTCACCGTGTTGTCCCGAACCTCGCCTTCGCGGGCATCGTAGAAGTTGATGGGATACCAGTTGTACATGCTGATGCTCTGTGTCGCAGTGGCAGCACTGGTGACTCCGAACCATGGACTCGTGCTCGCCGTATCGGGCTGAACTTCCGGAGGCAGCGGGTTTTTCCATGCGGTGCAGATGGTGTGACCCGTGTTCCACCCGGTGCAGGATGGCGCAATACCCACTTGGTCAGGCGTGCCGTTTCCTTGACGGTCAGCCGGTTCTTGCAGCAGCAGAATCGCGTTTGGATTTACATTGTTCGTTCCCGCGGCAGGGGCGCTGCTTCCAGGGAGGGTTGGCGGCGTCGTGTTACGCGCAAACCCCAGTCCCAGCCATTCATTGGTAACCCCGTGCCAGGCGCCCCCAGCGTCCTTGTATTCGACGCGCAGATAGCCATCGATCAGGTTCCAAGATGCGGTGGTCGCGTTCATAGCGGTCGCGTTGCTCGTGACCTCGGTGCCGCCTATGGCGTAGTAGGGATATGCTGGCGCCCCGGCCGGACAGCCTGCCGGTATGTTAGCCGGAGCTACGCTTGCCGGGGGGCAAAGATTCATCGTTAGCGGGCCAGTGGCACTGGAGCCCAAGACCAGCGGGGCGGTGCCCAGCGGCACCAGTGTCTGGTACGCGGCTACCGGCGTTGTGGGAGCGTAGGGCCAATCCGATGTCAACGTAGAATCGGTACTGGCGGTAGGGCAGTTGGTACCGGCGCACGGGGCTCCATTCGGAAACGCATTCGACGCGGTGGCAAAGTAGGTTGTGTATGCAGATCCGGCACCCAACGCAGCCAGACTCGAGGGGTACGACGTCGCAATTCCATATTGGTTGGGAGCCACGTTCGCCAACCGGAAGTTGTTTACATCCGTAGCTCCACCCGGCAATTCCGCCGGATCGTCGGTCAGCAGCACGTGGATCTGCGCCATGTTATATTCCCGCGATTGCGCCAGCTGCGACGACGGGTCCTCGCCCGGCGGTGGTCTGCGAATAATCTGGTAAGGAAACGTGGTGCCGCTCACGAATGGCATCTTAAGGTTCTTGGCGCCCGTCCCCACCTGGTTGGCAGGGGATGAAACTCCATAGTTCCCGTTGATGAAATTAAGGTTAGTGCCTTGGGAAAAGGAAGTCCAAGCGTTGGCGCCGTTATAAGCCGACTGCAGCGGATTTCCCCCTGCACCTTGCACGCTGCCGTCCCCGAAGGAACCGGCGCTGGGTGCATCCATGGACTCGCACTTCCCTGCCGCGTTCAGCGTGGTGCAACCATTGGCTGCGGTCGGTACCCATACCGTGCCGTTATAGTTGGTGTTTGCGTTCCACCCGTTGGCCAACTGGGTCCGAACCATGTTGCCGAATGCCGACACCTTGTTGTGAAAAACCAGGGTGCTGCCCGGCCCGACGAACGGGTACAAGTCCCCGTTGGTATGCACCGGGCCCGCCATGTCAAAATTGGGACCACTGAAGAAGGAGAGATCGCTCTCCGAGAACACGCCGAACTGGAACACAGGAATCAGCGCCACCTGCGCGGTGCGGGTCATGCTCACTTCCTGCCCGCCCATTAAAGCCGCGGTCGCCAGCATGTTGACCGGGATGATCTGCGCCCACAAACCCTGGTTGGGTCCGGATTGAATCTCTCCCCAACTCGGGTTCAGCGCTGCCGTGCAACCCGACGCCGGCGCCACGGAAAAGTCTTTCCACGTGACTCCGACCATCGTCGGCCCATTGGTGGTGGGGAGGCCCACGGCGCAGATTTGGGAGGCTTGGGTGACCATGGTGTTCTGGAAGACCGCGGACAGGTTGGAGTACATGGTCTCGATGCCGCCCTCGGCGCTATGAAAGGCCAGGTCGTTCTGCAAATCGGTCCCACCCACCTTGCCTTCGGTGTTGACCATCATCATCAGCCCGATCGCGATCCCCGACAGTAGCAACAGCATCATCAAGGACGCAATCAGCGTGAATCCTTTGGTGTGCGGTCTTACGCTCTTCATTCTGTAACTCTCCATGGTGTCGCTCCCCATTGTCTTGCTCCCCATCGTCTCGTTTTCTTACGTCTTACGTTCTATTCCCTTTCGCCATCGCCGTTGAATCATTGGGGATAGTTGTTGGTGTACGTCAGATCCCGTGCGCTCACCGAGGTCTGCAAATCCATTCTCTGATAACCGTTTGACTGGCCGAACTGCGAACTCATCAGTGTGCTATCCATCGCCATGTTGAGAATGTTGATCTTGGTGATCTGGTTGGGAAGAAGCCCAGCCGAACCAGACGAACCGTTCAGGAGATTGCAGGCAGTGGTGTTGTCGCCGGGTTTGCACTGATTCACCACCGGTGCACTGGTGGCGCTGTTGAAAAGGTCATAGCTGAACTTCATGTAAACGACGTTTTCCGCCACCGGGATCGGGGAGTGTCCGCTGATTTGCCGCATCAGTCGCGCCGGGGTGACGGTGTTGTCGAGGTAATAGGTAATCACCAGAAGGCGCGCTGGCGACGATCCGGTAGAGTTCTTCACTGCGCTGTTCAGGCCGGGTAATGCCGGGGCGGTTACGCTGGCGGGGGTCTGGTTCATATTCAGCGGGTCGCCGTTGGCGAAGGGGACGGTATAAATGGTTTGGCCGGCACCGTTTGTGCTGACTGAAACAGCACCCGTGACTTCGGCCACCACCTGGCCTCCGCCCAGAGTCATCAGCACCAGATCGCCGGGCGTGAGGCCCACTACCGCATCGTTCACGGCTTGCGGCGAGACCACGGTCGTCGGCAAACAGCCCTCGGTCGCCCAAGTCGCGGGCGCCACGGGCGGCGCGAAGGTTACTACTCCCTTGGAAGTGACCGTCGCGGTGTAGCAGTTCAAATAGAAGGCATTGTCCGTATACACCACCGTGATCACATCGGTGGCTCCCTGCGCAGTGACGAGCGTTGGCCCCATGTTGTATCCCGGGATAAGCCCGTAAAGATAGGCTGTGGCGCCCTGCAGGGGATATGTCGTCGGGGTGCTGGTGGCGTTGTTGATGTAGCACTTCGGCGTCTGATCGCAACCATACTTCGGAGTAAGCCCGCTCTCCAGGGGGATAGCCACACCCTGGCCCAGGCCGGCGCCGGCCAGGCTCAGATCCTTCGTTAGAATGTTGGAGGCGGCGCGAAAATCCTGTTGCATCTCCGCGCGCTGCGAAACCCTCCAGGTCGCGGACACGCCCTGGATGTAGATCTGCACCGCCGCGCCCAGCACAATGGTTCCCAGGGCCATGGAGACCACCATCTCCAGCAGGCTGAATCCACTCTCACGCTTTGTTGAGCGATCACTCATAAGCCCCCTCTTACTGGTACTGTGAAATGTACGAATTCAAAATGTACGTTTTCTGCTGACTGGTCTGGGAAGTGGAATACTGCACGGTGATCGTGACGGCTCGCACCGAAGGCACGGCGTTGCCAGCCGCGTCGTACACCGTCCCGAACGCAATCGTGCGCTGGTAGCCGATCAAAGGGATCATGATATCGTCCGCGGTTTGATAGATCCCATCCGTCCCCGGGTCCTGGAGAGTTTGTTCGCCGGAAGCGGCATCGTCCGCGGTCCCATAGATTCCGTCTGCTCCCGCGTTGTAGATCGGCTGCACCCCATTCAGGAAGATGCCGCAAGTGGCGTCGCCAGTGACAGGGCAGTTGGTGGAACCTGTATTCTGGATGTCGTCCCAGGTCATCTGCGAGGTGTTGCGCGCGGTGAGAAGACTCTCGTACGACTCGTTTGCCAGTTGCTTGGCGATCATGCTCTCCTGCGAGGTTTGTGTCGAAGCCATGGCCAGCCCGAACACACCCAGCAGACTCACCATGCCCACGGTCAGCACGGCCATCGAGATCACAACTTCGAGCAGGGAGAATCCGCGCTCCGCTTGCTTCCGCACTCGATCGCTTCCGCCGCGCCCGATCATTGACGTTGCCATAGATAGCCTCCCGACCCATTGCTGTAGATCCGCCATCCGTGAATGCGACCGGTCCCGCCCCACAGCGTGACCGCCCGCGAACTCGTCAGCTCTCCCGGACGCGCGAGGTACACCACGCCTCCATCCCAACTGCCGTGACAATTTCCCGCCCCGCCTTCTGCATCCTGGGCCGAACCATCCGGGCAGAAGTAAATGGTCGATGCCCCTCCGGTGCCGCCGTTCGCCGTGTAGCCAAAGTCAATAGCCAGCAGCCCTGATCCGTAGCTGTCCGGAGGCGGCGTGGAAGCAAGCGTTGGTTGCGCGTTGAACGTGATATCCGTAGGCAATTGATAGACGGTCGTATTCTGATCGCCCTGAAATCCGAGCAGCGTCGGCGTCACCGTGATGGTGTTTGGAATGGCAGCGCTTGAAAAAGTCACCGAGTATGATGTCCGCTGCGCCACCGCGTTGTCGCGCGCCTGGCGCATTGCCGCCAGCGTCGTGTTATAGGCATTGGTTACGCGCTGCTGCTTCATCACCGGCACCAGGCTGATGAAGGTGATCGACGCCAAAATGATGATGAGCGCCACCACCATGGTCATTTCGATCAAGCTGAAGCCGCTCGCTCGCTGCCCGCGATGCCTCGCATTTGTTTCCAGGCTTCTCATAAGCATTTGCCCTGCCTGCGGCTCTCCGCTCCGTGAAACAAGATCGTCTAACAAGATCGTGTAACTGGAATTGGTCAGCCCGTTGTATCTCCCACGACCCTTGGCGCATCGCAGTTCCGACACCGGTCTGACTAACTTGATGTTAGGAACTGTACCTTGGTACGTCAAAGTACCGGGGTACACCGGCCCTTCGTACACTGGCTTTTCGTAAGGTAATCCCGGGAGAGTTACGAGCGTGCCATGCGCCGCATGTTCGGAATTAGGTCGCTAGTTAGTCCGCGCTCCCCAAAAACCGCATGAACGTTGCTTTAACCTATTCCCTGCTGACAGAAATTGAAAGATGACTGAAGTTCGACCCGAGGTGCCATCTCGAAAGCCGGAAGAAAAACCACAAAGGACAGGAACCAAAAGGAAACGGGCATAAGAAAGAAAGTTTAAATTGGCCCGACAGTGACAGAGGTAACTTGTGGTTGGCTCCGAAGGTCTCTTACCATACTGTCACTATGGATTTACGCGCCCTCGTGGTGTCCCCGGATCAGGATTCAGCCAGCCTGCTCACGCTCATCCTATCCGAGTTGGGAATGGCGGCTGAGCATACGCCCTCGATCTCGCGCGGGTTGGAACTGCTCGACAGCGAGCGCTTCGACGCCATCATTCTCGACTATCGCGCCGACCAGAGTTCGGAGGAGTTCCTGTCGCACTTGCGGCGGTCGGCCAAGAACCGCGCCAGCATGCTGATTGCGGTTGTCGATAGCGAGTTCAACGCGCGCCCCGTGTTCGGGCTCGGCGCCAACTTCGTTCTCTATCGCCCGCTTTCTTCGGAGCGCACCCGCATCAGCCTGCGCGCCGCCCGCGGCCTCATGCGCCGCGAACGCCGCCGGGCTCCGCGCGCACCCCTCAGTTCGACTGCCAACGTCGCCTATCCCGGAGCACCCGAACTGAACGCGGTTTTGACCGACCTGAGCGACGGCGGAACGTCGCTCCAAACCGCCAACCGCATTCCGCCCGCGTGCAAGGTTTATTTTGAGTTCGCGCTTCCGGGTCAGATGCAACTGGTTCGCTTGTCGGGAGAGGTTGCGTGGCAGGACGCGAGCGGCCGCACCGGAATTCGTTTCCTTGACGTTCCCCAGTCTTCGCGCCGCCTCATGCAGACTTGGCTGCAGCAGAATAATGCCCCCGCGGCAAACGGATTGCCGGGCCAGTCGCCGGCAGGCAAGTCCTCGGCGACGCAGTCGTTGGCGCCCCAGTCTGGCGCCGGTCGCGAGGCGAGGGCCGAGTCACAAGATCCGAGCCTCGTCTCCAATGCCGGCAATCGCCGCGGAGAGCAACGTTTCGCCTGCAAACTGGGAGCGGAAGTTTACCGTCTTGGTAGTAACGTCCCCAATCGCTGCACCCTCTCCGACATCAGCGAGGGCGGTTGCTACGTCGAAATGCCAACTCCACTCACCAGGCAGTCGGGGGTGGAGATTCTGGTGCGCACCGCCGACACGAAATTCAGAATCAGGGGGCAGGTACTGGCCACCCATCCCGGTTTTGGCATGGGCGTGCGCTTCGAGTTCCACGATTCCGCCGAGCGCGAAGAAATTCTGCGCCTGCTCGCAGTGCTCTCCGCGGGTGCGTCGTTGGACGAACAACCCCGCTAAGCCGGCTGTTCTTTTTCCGCCACGGCCTGGCGAAAATATTCCAGCGAAAGTTTGAGCCCGTTCTCCAGTTCCACTTTCGGCGTCCATCCGAGCAGCCGCTGCGCTTTCGAAATATCCGGACGCCGCTGCTTGGGATCGTCCTGGGGCAGCGCTTCGAACTTGATCTGGCTCGCCGATCCCGTCGTCGCAATCACTTTGCGCGCGCACTCCAGAATCGTGAATTCCGTCGGATTCCCGATATTCACCGGCTCATGCTCCGCGGATCGCGCCAGGCGCAGAATCCCATCCACCTCATCGCTCACGTAGCAGAAGCTGCGGGTCTGGCTGCCGTCGCCATACACCGTAAGATTTTCTCCGCGCAACGCCTGCCACATGAAATTCGGAATCACGCGCCCGTCGTTGATCTGCATGCGCGGCCCATAGGTGTTGAAGATGCGCAGAATCCGCGTGTCAACGTTGTGATAGCGGCGATACGCCATGGTCACCGCTTCGGAAAACCGCTTGGCCTCGTCGTACACCGAGCGCGGCCCGATGGGATTCACATTCCCCCAATACGTCTCGGTCTGCGGGTGCACCAGCGGATCTCCGTAGCACTCCGACGTCGATGCCATCATGAACTTCGCGCCGCACCGCAGCGCGGTTTCGAGCGCTTCAAACGTGCCGTACGATCCCACCCGCAGGGTTTCGATCCCGTGTTTGGCATAGTCCACCGGGCTCGCCGGACTGGCGAAGTGAAACACATAATCGAGTGCGCCCCACTCGCCAGGCTGGCAAACATCTTTCTCCACAAACTCAAAGCGCGAATCGTTCCGCAGATGCTCGATATTCGCCAGCCGCCCAGTCAGCAGATTATCCGCCGCCACCACGCTATAGCCGTCGCCCAGCAGCGCATCGCACAAATGCGATCCCAGAAAGCCGGCTCCTCCGGTCACCAGCGCACGTTTCTGGTTCGCGGCTTGTGGGTTCACGGCTCGAGTGTTCATGGGTTGCGTATTCACGATTTCAGGCGCGCTCCTTTTTCTGCGGCAGGGCCTTTGCCGGCAATTCCTCGGTCAACGCCGCCGGCCGCCCCACACTGTAATACGAGAATCCGTGCTCCACCATCACTGCCGGATCATACAGATTCCGCCCATCCAGTACGATGGGATACTTCACCAGCGTGCGCAGACGCTCCAGATCAAGCGCCGCAAACTCTTCCCATTCCGTCAGGATGAGCAGAGCATCGGCGCCGGTGGCTGCCTCATATGCATCCGCCGCGAAATCGACGCCCGATTTCAGAACCTCTTTCGCCCGCTCCATCGCCGCGGGATCGTAGGCGCAAACGTGGCAGCCCTCGCGCAGCAGTTCCTGCACCAACAGCAGCGCAGGAGACTCGCGAATATCGTCGGTCCCGCCCTTGAACGCCAGCCCCAGCACGCCCAGCCGCTTGCCGCGGAAGGTCCAAAGCACGCTCCGCACCTTGCGCAAGAATCGGTGCCGCTGATCTTCATTGATACGAATCACTTCTTCCAGCAGCCGGAAGTCGTATCCGCTTTCCTTGGCGACTGCCCGGAACGCCATCAGGTCTTTCGGAAAGCACGACCCGCCATATCCGATCCCCGGATTCATAAATCGCGGCCCGATCCGCGAATCGGTTCCAATCCCGTCGCACACCTGCTGCACATTCGCCCCTACCGCTTCGCAGATCGATGCCACCGCGTTGATGAAAGAAATCTTCATCGCGAGATATGCGTTGGAAGCGTGCTTGATGAGTTCGGCGCTTTTCGTGCTGGTGACGATCAAGCGCGGCGGCGCTTTGGCTATGGCCGCTTCCGGACGCGGAATCGCATCGCCCCGCCCGTAGTACCATCCGCTGGTCAGCGGCCCGTAGATCTGGCGCATGACCTCCGCCGCCCGCTCGCTCTCGACTCCCACCACGATGCGGTCGGGATAGAGAAAATCTGTAACCGCCGTCCCTTCTCGCAGAAACTCCGGATTCGAAGCTACATCGAAGAGCGATGGGTCAGCCCCGTTCCTCATAATAATGGTGCGGATCCACAGGCTGGTATACACCGGAACCGTGCTCTTCTCGACCACTACCTTGTACTCGTCGACGCCGCCGGAGATTTCCCGCGCCACCGACTCCACATACGACAGATCCGCGTCCCCGCGTTCGGTCGGCGGCGTCCCGACCGCGATGAATACTACCTCACTCGCCCGCGTGGCCGCCTGCAGGTCGCCGGAAAATTTGATGCGCTCGCCCCGATGCCGCACCAGCAACTCGGGCAGGAATCGTTCATGAATCGGCACCTCGCCGTTCCTGAGCGCCGCGATTTTCTTTTCGTCGTTATCGACCAGGACAACCTCGTGCCCCAGATCCGCAAAACACGCTCCCGTTACCAAACCCACGTACCCGGAACCGACCACCGCGATGCGCATAGCGAGCCTTCTTTCCTTGAGTTTTCACATGCACCTCCGGCTCGTCGGCGTGCACATTGTCATCATTACTGTAGCAGTCTTTATCAGCGCTGGCAGCGTCTCTATCGTCATCGCCGCGTTTACCGCGCCCAGGAATGGGAATTCGAATCTCACAAAAAACAGTGACCGCCATCACTGCCCCAAGGTTCATTACGTTCCAGGACGGGCGACCTCGCCCGCTGGCCGTGCAAGCTGCCCATCAATCCTGGCCGATCAATCCTCGCCGATCAATCCTCGCCGATTGACTTCCCCCGCATTTCGCGGCAAACTCGCGTCAGAGCCTGCTTTCCGCCGCATCACGGCAGGCTGCCGGAACAAGATATGGTCCCGCAACCTATGTCGAGGCCCGAGTTCCGCCCTGACGATTCGCCCCCTGACTCTATCCGTGTCCTTGAGCGGCACTTTCTCGCCGGTTTTCCGCCCGATCTTGCGCTCGATTTAGTTCTCAACGAACTCGTAGTTCGCGCCGCCGAAGCCACCCACGCCAGCGCCGCCGCCGTGGCCCTCGTCCGCGGCGATGAAATGGTTTGCCGCGCCGCTACCGGACACCTCGCCCCAGATCTCGGCGTCCCCCTCAACATTCGCGACGGACTCTCCGGCGCCTGTCTTCAAACCCGTCAGCCCCAGCTTTCCGTCGATACCGAGTTCGACCCCCGCGTCGACCCCGCCATCTCCCACCGTCGCGGCATCCGCTCCATCCTCATCGTTCCCGTCTTCGACAGTAACGACACCAACGCTGAGTTTGCCGGAGTCCTCGAAATCTTTTCTCACTCTCCGGCCGCCTTCTCCAACTCCGATCAGAAACTGCTCGAAGGTTTCGCCGAAGAGTGCGCCCGCGTTCGCCACGCCGCCATCGAACTCAGTCAGCGCCCGCCTGCGGCAACAGTCGTCCAGCCCAAGAGCGCCCGACCCGAGAGCGTCACGTCCAAGAGCGTCGCGCCCGAGAGCGTTACGTCCGAGATCATGCCGCCCGATTTCGTCGCGCCCAGCCCTCTGCCCGCTCGCCGCACTCCCTACGAAGTTTGGACCCTGGTTTTAGGAGGTCTAGCGATTCTCGCCACCATCGCGGTCAGCTTCCTAATTGGCTCCCGCATCGGATGGCTGCGTCCACCTCAAACTGCATCCAGCAGCCAGATCTCGCAGCCCATCCCCGCCGACTCAACACCGGCCGAGCCAATAAAATCAGCCGAGGCCGCGAAAAAATCCGCGACAAAATCAACGCCAGCAACGCCAGGAAAATCCACCACCGCCGAGACCGACGAACTCGTCGTCTATGAGAAAGGCAAAGTCATCTTCCGCCTGAAGCCCGCTCCCACCAAGCCCGAGCGAGCGAAGAACCGCCACGCGAATCCCGCTGCCACCGGGCGCGCCTCCATCAAGCAAGACAGCGATGCCATCGTAGAAGCATCGTCGACGACTAAGCTCGCGCCCGCCCCAAGCGTCTGGCTGTCTCCCGAGAAGGCCGAAACCCGCATCCTCAGCCGCACCGAGCCTCAATATCCGCCCGAAGCCCTCGCGGCCCACCGCGCCGGCAATGTTGTCCTCGAAGTGCAAGTGGCCGAAGATGGCTCCGTCTCCTCCATCCGCACGCTCAGCGGAGACGCCCTCCTGGCCACAGCCGCCGCCGAAGCCGTCCGCAAGTGGCGCTACCAACCCTACCGCCTCCACGACCGCGCCGCCCAGTTCCAGACCGACGTAACCCTGACCTTCACCCTTCCCAACTGATTGATTGCCCAGTCGGCGATCACCCGGCGCTTCCGCGTGACGGGCACGTGACCGATTGTTCCTCTAAGTTTTCATGGTGTTGGACTCTGGATCGGCGTAGATAGAATGTTGGCTCCATTCAGAGAAACAGTAAAAATCTGAACTTCACTGCCTTATACCCTCCGCCGACCCTCTGACACTGTTCGTCTTCGATTGTCCAATCCTCCGGCTGTGTAAAAGGAGCCGGTGTTTCGCATGAGAGATGCTACATCTCGCAGACTGGCACAGACTGGTCAAAACCGCACGGTATAAAAACAATTTTGAAATTGCCAGCCGCTGTTCCAAATTGACCTGTAATCCGTTTGGACTTGTGCCATCGTGCATGTATGGATAAACACAAGAACGGCCCCAGGCAGGAATCGAATCAAGCGACACTCGCTCGCGTCAAAAAGGAAATGGATGAGCCGCGCATGGCCGCATCCACGCGGGAAAACAGTCAACCGGAGCACGCGGCAGGAGTTGGAAAAGCTGCCGTAATCGAGCGCGGAAAAGATAAAGAGTCGCGCGCCCTGCGTGCGCGGGGAGATGCTCCCGAGGGAGGAAAGTAATGGCCAAGCTAACCACGTCAGTTCGCGATCGGATATCCGCAACCAAGTTCGCTTTCCCCAAGCAACGCAAGGAGCCGTTGGAAAATGCCTCTCACGTACGCAATGCGGTTGCGCGTTTCAATCAGGTGAAGGGGGTTACGGAAGCGGAGCGCCGTGCGGCGTGGAAGCGGATAGAGTCTGCCGCAAAGCGATACGGAGTGGAGGTTCGAGAGCCCGGCTAGGCGGCCTCGGCTTGCGCATCGATCTGATGCGAAGCGTGAGTCTTTTCGCGCCCGCTTTCATCCCAAAGCCGCATGAATGGTATTCAGCAGAGCGGTTCGGGTAAAAGGTTTTTCGAGGAGCGTGATGCCGCGCTTCAACACTTGGCGCTCTGCGATTAGTTCCCCTGTGTAACCTGACATGAAAACGACTTTCAGGTCCGGATGAGAGGCGCTCAGGCGTTCCACTAATTCAGGACCGCTCATGCGGCGCATCACTACGTCGGTCAGCAACAGATCAATTGGGCCCGGATGAGACTGCACCCACTCGAGCGCGGACTTCCCGTCATCCGCCTCGATTACGGTATAACCGTGTTCCTCGAGAAGTTGCCGGGTCAGGGTGCGCATGGTTTCGTCGTCCTCCACAAGCAGGATGGTAGTCCCTTGCCGTTTCGGAGCGACGGTCTCCACTTCAGGTTTGGAGGCAAGCCCGATTTTGTGATCCGCGCTGGGAAGATAGATCTTGAACGTCGTTCCGTGTCCCGGTTCACTGTAGACCATGATGTGTCCTGCGCTCTGTTTGACAATGCCATATACGGTGGACAGGCCCAGGCCAGTCCCTTTGCCCATCTCTTTGGTGGTGAAGAAGGGCTCGAAGATGCGCGACACGGTAGCTTCGTCCATGCCGCTGCCGGTATCGCTGACCGCGAGCAGGACGTATTTTCCCGCGGCCATGGCTTGATGCTGGTCGGCGAAGGGTTCGTCAAATTTTTCCGCTCGAGTTTCAAGAATGAACTTGCCGCCACGAGGCATCGCATCGCGCGCGTTCACCGCGAGGTTCACCAGGATCTGGTCGAGCTGGCCCGGGTCGGCCTCAACCACCGCCGAGGGTGATCTGGACACAATGAGAACCTCCACATCGTCTCCCATCAGTGGGCGCAGCAGCCGGCTGATGTCCTTTAACCGCTCGTTCAGGTCGAGGATGCAGGGTTGGATGGCGGGAGTCCGGCTGAAGGCAAGGAGTTGGCGCGTCAAGGCCGAGCCGCGCTCGACTGTCTTCGTGATGTTCTCGACGTAGCGCGACGGTTCCGCGACGGGATCAAGGCGGTCGCGGAGGAATTCGGTGCAGGCATTGATGATCCCCAGGATATTGTTAAAGTCGTGGGCGACCCCTCCCGCCAGCCGGCCGATCGCTTCCATCTTCTGGGATTGATGAAGCTGGCTCTCAGCCCGTTTCTGAGCCGTGATGTCGCGCGCAATCGCCGACGCCCCTATGATCTCGCCTTTCGCATCGCGCAAGGGAGACACGGAAATGGAGACGTCCAGCTGTCGTCCGTCTTTGGTTACCCGCACCGATTCAAAATGCTCGACGCTTTCTCCGCGCGCAATTTTCTGCAGAATCTCGGGGATTTCGTCCGGACGATCACCAGGAGCCAGAAGGGAAATGTGCTTTCCGATGACCTCTTCGGGCGTGTAACCATAGATGCGCTCGGCTCCCTTGTTCCAACTGATCATGGTGCCGTCCAGGTTTTTGCCGATGATGGCGTCGTCGGAGGAATCGATAATCAGGGCCAGCCTCGACCGGTATTCGCCCAGTTGCTCGACCGTTCTGCGATACAGTTCTTCATGCGCTCGGCGCAGTTCTTCGGCGATTTTCTTGCGATCGCTGATGTCGCGGATCGCACTCAAAACGAACGTTCCATTCTCCGTGGAGACTGGACTGAGACTGACCTCTACCGGGAATTCCGAGCCATTGCGGCGTCTTCCGTAGAGGTCCAAATCCGCTCCCATGCGTCGCGTCTTCGGCGCTTCCGCGAAGTTCTCGCGATGACGGTGGTGTTGGCTGCGATAGCTCTCCGGCACGAGCATTTCGACTTTCTGGCCAATCAATTCGTCGCGGCCATAGCCAAATAGCTCTTGGGCTTGTGCATTAACTTGAACAATCGTTCCATCGCGATCGACGGCGACGATGGCATCGGGAAGCGTCTCCAAGAGATCGCTGGAAAGGAGAACCTCGGCCATGGTTTTGGCCGAAAGTGGGGGCGCGGGCTGCTTGTGATCAGACGAAGGTCGCGACATGACAAGTTGGCGGTGCAAACTATCTTCCTTAAATCTATTTCGGAACCTGCTTACCTGTAAAGGCGAGGAGCGCAAGCGACTGAATTGAAATGAGATATTCGTCTGCGTTTCAGGTGGTGGTCGAGCGAGGAATTGGATTGTGACGTAGTGCACAGCGCTGACGGTCATGCGTCACAGCCTGGTGAGACCGGCCATCGTAATTGTAAGTGTAAGGTTCCGGCTTGGCGTGAGCTGCCGGCGTTCGGGAAGACTGAAGCCTCTTTGGACCGAGGGCCCCAGCCGGAACCCATCGTTATTTCACAACGAGAAGGAGCACGATCATGTTCGCCCGTACCCTCGCTTTCGAAGTGAAGCTGGAAAAGAGAGAAGAGTTCGTGAAAGTAGTAAAGGAACAGGTCCTGCCCATCCTCAAGAAGCAGGTCGGCTTCCTGGAGGTTCTGCCATTTTTCCAGACGAAGGCGAGCGTGGAGAAGGTGTTCGCCGTCACCCTGTGGACTACCCGGCAGGATGCCGAGCGTTATGAGAGAGCGTTCTATCCCACGGTCCTTGACATCCTGAAGCCATTCCTGAACACGCGGGTCGAGGTGAGCTATTCCAACCTTGAGACCACGCTCTGCGATCGCTTCGTCGATGCGCTGGCGGTTTGAGGCGACGGACGACGCTCCGAATCCCCGGCGCAAGTGCTCTGGTTTTTGGGGGACAGATTGAGACCGCAAGTTAAGCGGTTGTTTCTGTGGTCATGACAGCTTCTTCGTTCGCAGGCGAACCTTCTCGAACTCATACGTCCCCAAGCCGCGCTTCGCTGCCATCTGCAGATACGGCAGTGCTGAGACCTCCAGATTCCAGTAGGCTTTGGCGACGTAAGCGTCGAGCGCCACCGGATCAGTTCCGGCCACCAGCGTCTTCTTGAGCACGACATCTTCGAGGTTGCCCCCGGTCGGGCCGTTTCGCATGAGCACGCGGTAGCAATCGATCATGGTCAGAGTCGGGCGCACGAAGTCGGCGAGATCGACGAGACTTTCGTCTATCTTCTGATGTAGTTGATGTCGCGGTCCACCTAGAATTCCATACCAATTTTTCATGCCCAGTGTGGTCCCGGTCAGGCTGTGATGCTTGGCGATGGGGATGTTAATGATTTTGTCGGCATTCAGGAAGGGATCGAACACTGGCCAGTTGCGCAGAATGCTGCCCTCGAGGTCTACGTCTTTGAACCGGGCAGGATCGGGAAGGATAATCTCAGCGCCGGCGCGGCGCGCCGCCTCGGCAATGCCGGAGCGTTCGAAACACCGTTGCGGCTCGTTGCAGCTCACGTCCGTCACGATAACCCGCTTGGCGCCCGCATCCAAGCATTGGCGGACGACCTCGGCGACCACGGCGGGATTTGTATTTGCCGCCTGCTCCGGCGTGCGATCCCAGGCGATGTTCGGTTTGACGAGAACGATGTCGGCGCGGGAGACGAAACGGCGCATGCCACCCAGTTCTTCGATGGCGTGGCGGGCCAGTTGGGCGGGATCGTCTCCTTGGATGACGGCCATCTCGGGCAGTGTCGGATCAGGCGCGACGGTGTGACTGCGCTTGAGATTCATTGCCAGGGCGGCCTCGGGCCGAAAGCTGTGTTCGCTGAGCCAGAATCCCAAGCCGGCAGTGCCCGTGGCAATTCCACCGAGACGGAGCAACTTGATGAGCGCCTCGCGACGACTTAGCACTGTACTCTCCGTGGGCGGCATACACGCTCCCTGCCTTTGCTTTTTGAAACAGATTAAATTCTAATTCTGCTCCGGTGGTATTGTCTGTGGCGTTCCTCACAACTGCGAGTTCGTCGCGTCCTGCATTCGGGACAAGCTCCGGAACAAGGGCCGCTCTAGCCCTGCTTGGATTCACCGCTGTGATCGGCCAAATCGTTCTGATGCGAGAACTCATTGTCGTTTTCAACGGGAATGAGATCTCTTTGGGAATGATGCTGGCCACGTGGCTGTTGTGGACGGCGGCCGGAAGCAGCCTGGGCAGCCGCTTCGTGCTCGGTCGAATTAACCCTCGAATGGCAGTGGCGGCACTCGAATGCCTGCTCGGCGTCAGCCTGCTGCCAACCGTCTGGGCAGTGCGTGCGTCCAAAACTTTTTTCCAGACCGTACCGGGCGAATTGGTCGGCCCCGTGCCAATGTTGCTCATGTCTCTCATTTGCCTGAGTGTGTTTTGCATTCTCTCCGGATACTTATTCGTCGTTGCTACCCGCATGTACGCACAGACGTACGCACAAACGTCCGCACAGACGCATGGACAGGAGCGCGGTGTCTCGCTTTGGGTCGCGTCCAGTTCGGCGTACTTGTTTGAGGCTGCTGGTTCCGCCTTGGGCGGGATACTGGCCAGCGTCGTGTTGCTGCGCTTTCTTGAGTCCTTCCAGATCGCCACTGTCGTCGCGCTCTTAAACCTATGCATGGCTGCAACCCTGTTGTTAGGAGCGGGTCGCAAACGAGTCTTGGCCGTCGCTCTGATTGGGATATGTCTGGCAGTACCTCTTCTTATATATGTTGCGCCATCTTTGGCCAGATCTTCGCAGGCGCGCCTGTGGCGGGGATTTCACTTATTGGAATCCCGTAACTCGATTTATGGCAACTTAGCCGTCATCGAGACGGGCAATATTCGCAGCATCTATGACAACGGCGTGATCCTGGCCAATGTGCCCGATGAGGCTGCCGCCGAAGAAGCGGTTCACTACGCGCTGCTGGAGCATCCTGCGCCGAGGAAGATTCTGCTCATCGGCGGCGGCGCGAACGGCAGCGTAGTTCAGGTCCTGAAGCATCCGACGGTCGAGCGGGTCGACTATGTGGAGCTCGATCCCACGCTCATCGACATGGCGCGGCAGTTCTTCCCCGCTCAGGCTGCTCCTTTTGGCACCGATCCTCGGGTGCACATCCATTACGCCGACGGCCGGCTCTATCTCAAAACCTCTCGCGACCAGTTTGACGTGATCATTCTCGATCTGCCCGATCCGCAGACCGCGCAGTTGAACCGGTTCTATACGGCCGAGTTCTTTCGCTCCGCCAGCGAACATCTGGCGCCGGGAGGACTGCTCGCGCTGCAACTGCGCGCGTCCGAGGATTACATCAGCCCGGAGCGCGCCGAGTTCCTGCGATGCATTCAGCGCACCTTGCGCGAAGTCTTTCCTTATGTTCTGGCGATCCCTGGCGAGAGCGTCCATTTGTTTGGCGCTCTGCGGCCCCGTCTTCTAAGCGACGATCCGCAATTGCTGATTGCACGGCTGAAGGCACGGAATCTGCAAACTTTATATGTGCGGGAATATTTCATTCCGTTTCGCATGATGCCGGATCGCATGGCACAGGTTCGTGAACTGCTGCAGCCTCTGCCCGCAACGCCAGTCAATCGCGACTTCGAGCCGATCGCGTATTACTTCGACATTGTGCTCTGGAGCACGCAGTTCAAACTGGGCTACTCGCGTTGGTTCCAGGCCGCAGTGCACATCGCTTTCACCCGCATCGTCGAAGGCGCACTCGCCATTCTGTTGGGTGTGGCAATTCTTCTGGCATCTGTGCCTCGCGCGAGACGCGCCCGTGCTTCCGCGGCCTACTGCATGGCGGCAACGGGCTTCACACTGATGGCGCTACAAATTTTCCTGTTGCTTGGATTCCAGTCTGTCTATGGCTACGTGTACCATCAGCTTGCAATTTTGATCGCCATGTTTATGGCGGGCATCGCTCTTGGGAGTTGGCTGGGCATCCGTCGTATCTGCTCCAGTGAACGTTCATCATCAGCATTACCATCGCCATTCCGCGTTATGGCTGCCACTCAGTTCCTGCTCGCTCTTTCGGGGACGGCGCTGATCTTACTGGTTCGCCTGCTGTCGCGGATTTCCAGCGGGCCCGCAACGCTGGTGGCGGCGCAATTTGTTTTTCCGGCGTTAGCCGTCTTGGGAGGAATGCTCGGTGGCTATCAATTTCCCATCGCAACGGAAATCTACCTTGGCGGCAGCAGTCCGAAAGCTAGCGCGGGTACAGGCGTAGGAGTACTTTATGCCATCGACTTATTTGGTGGCTGCGTGGGCGCTCTGTTGCTGAGCACTTACCTCATCCCCGTGTTCGGCTTCTCGAAAACGGCATGGCTCAGTGCGGCGGTAAACCTGGCGCCTGCGCTCCTGGCTGCGTTCCTGGCCGGGGTAACGCTGGAGGCAAGGAAGTCTCGGGCGTAGGCGTCTGGGGCGACGTGTCCCCGAAGACGACGGCTGTGAACTGGAAGATGTCTGTGCTTTCATCCTTCCAGCAACCCGCGCGCATTCCTGCTTTGGCGCAGGTTTCCTCGAGAAACTTCTGCCGATCCCATTTTTCTTCCACTGGGACTTGCGGAAGCAGGATGCCCTCATGGGTATCATCCTTCATCAGCAGGCCGTGCTGACCGACTTTGATCTGGCGAACGTCGAGCACGCGACGGAGCGGTGAGAGCACCGAAATTTCGTATTCGAGCTTGGGCAATTCCGAGGCCGACACAGGCGAGAAACGCGGGTCGCGCAGCGCGGCGTATGTAGCCGTGTCGCGCACGGTCAGGTACAAGGGCTTCAACGAGGAGGTGTATCCGATGCAGCCGCGCAATTCTCCCGATTCTTTCAACGTCACGAACGCGCCGCGCTCCTGATTTAACAATTCGCTCGAGCTGGCATCCGCGTCGTAAAGCTTGCCTTCGCGTACAGCGTGCTCTACCGACTTGCGGGCCAGAGCCAGGAGTTCACTTCTCTCATGCACGTTCAGCGAAAACGGCCGCTTGATTAGCTTGCCGCCCGGCGTCTTCAGGAAGACGTCGGCGCTGTAACCGACGACGCGCGAATGGTCTCCCGTGACGTCGCCGGTGTTGGCGTATTTGAGCACTCGGGCCTCGTTCGCTCCCATTCGTTCCGCGGCAATCATGGCTGCGACGATGGGCGCGCCGCCGCAGGCTTCCCAGACACGCTGCTGGAAGTTCTGCGACATGCTGAAGTAGTCCCACTCCTGGAGCGCGTTTAGCGTCTTGTGGTCGATCTTCACCGCTTCATCGTAGGGGTGATAGTGCGACAGATCGGAACTGGCCAGGATCAGCGTGTCTTGCCCCTGAATCAGTTTTGCCAGGGCCACGCCCAGAGCGCGGCTGTTTTCGTAGCTTTGGTCTCCCATGACAATCGGCACCAGCGCAAAATCTCCCAACACACGCTGCAGCCACGGCAACTCCACTTCGATCGCGTGTTCGGCGCCCTCTTTGGTGGGAGTATGGCCGCGACTCGAAAGCTGGATGGTCGGACTCATTTTTGCCAACTGCGCGGCAAACGCTTTGTCTACGCGGACGGAGCCGAGCGGCGTGGCATAGGCGTCGCCATCGTAGACTGAGGTGAAATCAAAAGCTTCGAAGTGGGACGGCGCGATCACTACGACCCGCGAAAATTTCCGTCCCTTCAGCGCAGCGTAAGTGTAGGCAGCTACCGGGCCGGAGTATTGATACCCCGCATGGGGCGCGACGACCGCGAGGATGGGATCGTCGATCGGCGGCTGAGATAAAGAGGCGTGCGCCAGCATGTCGTCGATCATGGCCGTGAGCGCCTTGGGGTCAGCGGGATAAAAGCTTCCCGCGACTCCCGGCTGCCTGACCGCCTGCGGATTGCCGGCCAGGCAAGACTGCGGCGTTACAACAAAAAAGGCCGCGATGAACAAAACCGTTGCCGAATAGATTCTGAAGCGCATTCCCAGACTCATACTAGAAAGACTCATACGCGAAACCCTCCTCTCGCGCTTATGCGTGCCAAATGCCCGGGATCGCCTGGCTGCAGAAAGGACAAGCGCCTTTGCGGATCAGCATCTGGCTCGCCGTGAACCCCATACGTTCCACCACCATGCGGCGGCACTTGGGGCAGTAAGTATTTTGTGCTGGATGTCCGGGCACATTGCCGATGTACACATAGTGCAGCCCCTCGGCGTCGGCAATCGCCTTGGCCCGCTCCAAGGTCGGAACGGGCGTGATGGGCAGGTTCTTCAGAAGATATTCCGGATGAAATTGCGTGAAGTGCACGGGCACGTCCGCGCCCAGGTTCGTCTTCATCCATCGCGCCAGCCCTTGGAACTCGGCGTCGCTGTCGTTGAGGGTGGGCACCACTAAATAGACGATCTCCGTCCATTTGCCCATCTTGCGCAGCGCGACCAGCGTTTCCAGCACCGGCTTCAATTCCGCGACGACGACATCGCGGTAATACGATTCCGTGAACGCTTTCAGATCGATCTTGACCGCGTCCATTTTTCCATAAGCTGTTTTCAATGCTTCGTTCTGGATGAAGCCATTCGACACGACCACACTGCGGACGCCAGCTTCGTGTCCAGCATCGGCTGCATCCATGACGTACTCGCTGAAGATTACCGGCTCGCTGTAGGTGTAGGCGATCGTCGGACAGCGGTTCTGTTTTGCCAGCTCGGCAACCGCTTTTGGAGGAGCATACTGGGCCGGAACCTGTTCCGGGCGCACTTGCGAGATGTCCCAGTTCTGGCAGAACTTGCAGTTCACATTGCAGCCGGCCGTGGCGATCGAGAAGGCCAGCGTTCCCGGCAAGTAATGGAACAGCGGCTTCTTCTCGACGGGGTCAATGTGCGCTGCGCACACGCGCGAGTGCACCAGCGAATGGTAGGTTCCGCCGCGATTCTCGCGCACGCCGCAATATCCGCGCTCGCGGTCTCCCACCGTGCATTCGCGCGGGCACAGCTTGCACTTCACCTTTTTGTTCGGGAGCTTCTGGTAGAACTTTGCTTCGACGGTGAATTGCGAGTCGTCCTGCGCTGGCTGAGCCGACGGTGGCATGGCGTAGACGGGCAGAGCGAAACGGCTGAGGCCGCAGGTTGCTCCGGCGGCTGCTCCGGCGATGGCCGCACATTTCAAAAACGAGCGACGATCGAGCGAGGACGCGGAGATGGCCCCGGGCTTGGCGTTTCGTTCGGCATCCATCTCGTGAGGCATTTTGAACCTCAATCACGCCGTCGTTTACACGTTACTTGCCTACACCTCAACCAGCGCGATGCGTTGGGGATCATTCGTGCCCAATCGATGCTGCGCATCCGCCGCGGTAGCGATGTAGTGGGGCGCTCTTTTATCGGCTTCGAGCGTCTTCAATCCCTTTTCGGCGCGCTTGCGCTCGATGATGCGCCAGCCCGTATAATCGAGCGCCACCGGATCCTGAGAGACGATCAGGGCATTCTCTTTCCAACTGTATTGCGGTTTGTATCCCGGTCCACCTTCAAAGCAGGCCGTCGTCGCGTCACAAATAGTTAAGCGCACTTTTGTTCGGATCGCCGGCAGCATGTTCAGGTCCGCAATATATGGATTGCAACCGTTCGGGTGATACTTGTTGGGATTATGAATGACGCCATACATGTTTTTTAACGCGATGGTGACGCCGGCGTCATCATGATCTTTCAGCACGGGCACATTGACGATCGCATCGCAGCGTTGCGTCAAGATCCTGGAGAGGCGGCTGCCCACACTGCCATAGGTCGCCAGCTCGTCTTCGTATCCCACGCGATCGCTGCCGAAGCATTGCACGCGGTTTCCTTCCGTAACAACATGGAAACCAACATGCCCCAGTTCGTCGGTGTCGCGATCCCAAATCACGATATCGCTTGCTTTGATTCCGGCTTCCTGCAGTCGTTCGCAAATGGCTTCGACGAGCTGGAGGTTGCTGGACAATCCTCGTCCCCCAAGGGCGTTCACCTTGATTCCCACTTTTTCGCCGGGACGAACCAGTTTTTTCCACGGCTCGGAGGGATGATCCAGCTCGAAAAGAGTTTGCATAGAGCGATCGAGCAGGCTCTGCATCCGGCCAGAATCCACCGTGGTTCCGGTGCCGCGCAGCAAGGGATCGCGGGCGATCGCGACCTTCGATTTTAGGGGCGGAGAAGCGTGCTCCGCGGCTTCGAGCAACGTGAGCTTACCGCCCGTGCCGAGGACGACGCCACTCGCAAGGCAATTCTTCAGGAAATCCCGCCGGCTCTTGTTGCTCCCGTCGTCCACGGTTGTTCTCCCTTGGGATAAATTACGCCGCTACGCTGCTCTGGTGCCGTGATTGCGCGATAAGCTATCCGATGGAGGGACGGGCGTCTCGCCCGTCCAGCCGGGCGGGGACGCCCGGCGCTCCACCGGCACGCTTGGATCGATGCCGTCGCAGCACTCATTATCCATACTCCAACCGGACGGCATTTTCAGTGACCAAGAGCACACAACATGCGAGCGGCTTACTTTGCGAGTCGCTGCTCTATGGAGTTCGCCAGTCCCAAAAGGGCCGGTTTTGTTTCCGTTGAATCCTCATAGGCGGTGATGCGCACCAGATAAGGCCCTTTGCGGAAGACCAGGCTTTGGCTGTAGAGGCGGGCGCTGTCTCCCAAGTGAGGAGTGTCGGCATTCGCCGCGGGCTCGGAGTCGAAAATCCTTTCAGCGCCGGCCGCGTTCCCCATGGTGTAGATGTCGACAACGGCGTCGAATTTGTCGTGAAACTTGTAGTCGGCTGTGGACACGCTTTCGACGCCCGCCTTCAGGTACCTCTCCGCCTCGCCGTCGATGTACTTCCACAGGTCGGAGGCCGCAAAGGTACGAATCTTGCCGGTGCTCGCCCAGCCGGCTGCGTCGTTGGAAGCTGGAAACGGCGAGGCGGAGTTCCCCGCGCTCCGATGGCAGGCGGTGACTCCGAGAAATGCCACACACAAACCAATCAACAAGCGGCTGCGAAAAGTCGTGAAATTCGGGATCACTTGGCTATCTCCTTGCGCCGGCTGAGCAGAATCTGATTGGTTCGGGAGCGGCTTTCGCCAACGCTGGTCACGTAGACGGCTGGCCGGTCCTGGACCGGGCAGGCATATTCGCAGGCGCCACAGCCTACACAACGAGCGGGATCGAGGTAGGGTTGTTTCACTTGCTTGACCTTGCCTTCGGCATCCACCACTTCGGCAGGCCGCAGATAAACGGCCTTGGGCGATGTTGGACACCACTCCTCACAGACAATGCAGTCGGTGGCCATGGCCCAGGGCAGGCATCGGCCGCGGTCGTAGAACGCGGTGCCCACGCGGATCGGCTTGGCATCCTGAATCGCGCTGGCCGCCCAGCCTTTTTCTTTCGACGTGATTTCCCAGATCGCGCCCGTGGGACACACCTCGGAGCAGAGCACACAACTGGTTTCGCAGTAGCCAATCCGCGGAACCATCACCGGCGTCCAAAGACCTTCCAGCCCCGCTTCGTTGAAGGCGGGATGCAGGGCGTTGTTGGGACAAGCCTTCATGCACTCACCGCATCGTATGCAGCGAGAGAGGAAATATTCCTCGTCCAGGGCCCCGGGTGGGCGCAGCAAGCGTTCGTGGCGCTCGGTGGCGAAGCCGGGTGTGGCGCGCATCAGGGGGACCAGGGCCACTCCCGCTCCGAGTGTTGTAAGCACTTTGCGCCGCTGCAGATTCACACCCGCGGAGTCTTGCCCCGGGAAAAACTTGAACTGCAGGCCGTGCTCGGGACAGTCATCCACACAATTGAGGCAGAGATGGCACTCCGGCTGACGCCAGGGAACACCACCGATCGGATCGTCGCCGCCCTGGCAGCGCAACAGACAGCGGTTGCAGTCATTACAGTGCGTTGGGCTCTTGACCAGTCCGAGAACCGACCAGCGCGACGCAACGCCCAGCAGCGCGCCGAGCGGGCAGAGAGCGCGGCACCAGAACCGGGTCACGCGAAAATTGAGCGCCACCAGAAAAATAAAGATCGCGCCGAGCCAGATGCCTTGCCGGAAGTAAGGCTGCTTCAAGCTGATAAGCAGCAGCCATCCGAAAAGAAAGTGCAATACGCTGCCCACGCTCTGCACCGGCCCGAATCGGCTGCCTTCCAGGCCGTGCAGGATCGCGCGCAAGGCATAGCTCGTTCCGGGCAGGATCGACAACCCAAGCGATCGCACCAGGAGCGATATCGGATCCAGCCACCCCAAGATGCCAGTACCCATCAGGGCGCCCGCCAAAAACGCAAACAGGAGGTAATACTTCGTGGTTTGCCAGCGCTTGTACCGGTTCGATTCAATCAACTGCTTTCCGCGTTTGCGCTCCGATCTCAGGCTGCCGAAGAAGTGATGGAGCGAGCCCAGGGGGCAAATCCATCCGCAGAAAAAGCGCCCGAGAAACATCGTTGGAATCAGAATCGCGAGGCTCCACAGCAGCCCGCGATACAGTGCGTGAGTCGAGAGCGCATTCGACAATGCCACCAGCGGATCGATCTCGAAGAACCAGCGGATTGGATAGGGAAGCCTGATGTCGTTTGCGGGCGACTGGAGCGATCCCCGGAACTCGGTGTGCAGGAGAAGAAACAGAAACAATAGGAAAAAAACGATCTGCGAAAACCGCCGCATCGTTGTTATTTTGACAGGACGCACTCTGCTCCCTCTCACGGCGCTGGCGATTGGCAAGATCGCCTGCATGCTGCGGCGTTCCGCGTGCAATACTCCAGGTTGTATGTTCTATCGGGCGGCGGTCCTCTTGCTGTGAGCAGGATCACGTGTCTTGGCCCAGGGTGGCCAGCTGGCCGGAAGATGCGCTGCGTAGATCAAAATGTTGGGGAACTTTGCGCGTCGAGGCCCCGTACTATAAGCCAGGACAAGTATGGAACTGAAAATCGACGGCCTTTCCAAGACATATTCCAACGGTGTAAGAGCTCTTGACAACGTTTCACTCACCATTCCGCATGGGATGTACGGGCTGCTGGGCCCGAACGGAGCAGGGAAGAGCACGCTGATGCGGACCATCGCAACGCTGCAGGAGGCCGATTCGGGGAGCATGCGGTTGGGAGAGATCGATGTTCTCAAGCAGAAGGATGAGGTGCGCAAGCGGCTGGGCTACCTGCCGCAGGAATTCGGCGTCTATCCGCGGATTTCGGCGCAGGACATGCTCGATCACCTGGCCATCCTGAAAGGAATCGGCGGCTCCAGGGAGCGGAAAGAACTGGTCGCAGCCATGTTGAGGCGGTGCAATCTTTACGATCTCCGCAAGAAATCTCTTACCAGTTTTTCCGGCGGCATGCGGCAGCGGTTTGGCATTGCCCAGGCTCTGATCGGCAACCCGCAACTGCTGATTGTGGACGAGCCTACGGCAGGTCTCGATCCCGGAGAGCGCAACCGCTTCTACAACCTGCTGGCCGAGGTTGGAGAGCAGGTCATCGTCATTCTCTCCACGCACATCGTGGAAGACGTAACCGACCTCTGCACCAAGATGGCCATCATTCACGAGGGGCGGGTGCTGTATGAGGGCAAGCCCGACGAAGCGGTCGCGCAGCTTAAGGGCAGGGTCTGGCAGCGCTCCATCGCAAAATCCGACCTGCCCAGCTACGAGCAGCGTTATCGCGTGATCTCAAACCGCCTGGTGGGCGGACATCCTCATCTTCATGTTCTGAGCGCCCAGGCGCCGGAGGACGGGTTCGCACCCAGCGTCCCCGACCTGGAGGATGTCTTCTTCACTTGCATCCGCGGGTGGAACTGAGGGACGCATGTTTCTGCACATCGCGTGGTTCGAAATCCGCTACTGGCTGCGTTCGTGGATGCTCTGGATTTTCACGCTGATCATTGCCGCCCTGTTTTTCGGCGCGGTCAGCTCGGACCATGTCACGATTGGAGAGGCGCTCAGCAACACCTACCGCAACGCGCCGTTCGTAATCGAGAACTACTATGCGATGGTTGGGCTGCTGGCGCTGCTGATGGTGACCGCCTTTGTGAATTCGGCGGCGGCGCGCGATTTCAGCCACAACACCTATCAGATCATCTTCACGACTCCGCTCCGTCGCCGCGACTTTCTGCTCGGGCGATTCTTCGGAGCCACCCTGGTGTCCGTGATTCCAATGCTCGGGGTTTCCATCGGCATTCTGCTGGCGAGATACATGCCCTGGGTGGAACCAGAGCGGTTTGAGCGGGTCATCTGGAGCGCTCATCTTAAAGGGATACTTGTCTTCGCCGTGCCGAACGCCTTCTTCATGGCCGCGATTCTTTTCACCATCGCGGTGCTGGCGCGAAATGAGATCGTCTCGTTCGTGGGAGCATTGCTGCTGCTCACCGGCTACGGCGTTTCGGCTGCCCTGCTGAGCGACATCGAGCGCGAGCATATCGCCGCCCTGCTCGATCCGTTCGCCGTTCGCACGTTTGCCCTCGCCACCAAGTACTGGACCGTGACCGAGAAGAACAACATCTCGCTGGGCATGAGCGGGCTGATGCTCTGGAATCGTTTGTTGTGGATTGGCGTCGGCGTGCTCTTCCTCATCTTTGCCTATTACCGGTTCAGTTTCGCGGAAAGGCGGCAAAAGGTCCGCAAGGCGAAAGATGTTCCGGAACCTGCCCCGACGTCGGTCGTTCTTCCCGCGGTCGTTCTTCCCACTGCCACGCGCCGCTCCAGTTCGTGGGAGATATACGTCTCTTCCGTCAGGATTCATGTCGCGGGCATCCTCAAAGGCACTGTCTTTATCGTGATTCTGCTGGCGGGCCTGCTGAATTGCGTGCCGTCCATGGTTATGAACGCGCGGGAGGGATACGGAAACAGTACGCTGCCGGTTACCTACTGGCTGCTGGAGGTGATTGCCGGTTCCCTGTACATGTTCCTGATCGGGCTGATCACGTACTACGCGGGCGTTTTGATGTGGAAGGATCGCGATGCGCACATGGACGAGATTACGGACTCGCTTCCGGTGCCGGAGTGGATCTCATATGCCGCCCGCTTCACGGCGCTAACCGCCATGGTGATGCTCGTGCAATTTCTGGCCCTGGTCAGCGGAGTCATTGTGCAGACCAGTTACGGGCACCATCGCTATCAACTGGGACTCTATCTTAACCAGCTCTTTGTGCGCGATCTCTCGTTCCTTTTATTCCTTGGAGTGCTGGCGTTCTTCATTCACGCCCTGTCGTCCAACAAGTATGTTGGCTATTTCATTTACATTGCTTTTCTGATCGTCAATCTCTTTATCTGGCGGCCGCTCAACGTGGCTTCGAATCTGGTTCAATTCGGGTCCGCTCCGGACGTTACTTACTCGGATATGTTCGGCGATGCGCCCTATATTACGGCCTGGCGCTGGTTCACGTTGTACTGGATTCTGTTCTGCGGACTGCTGGCCATTGCCACCGTCATGTTCTGGCCGCGGGGCACGCAAGGCGGCTGGGCCGAGCGCTGGCGAATCGCCCGTCTCCGCTTTTCGAGGCCCTGGCCGGCGCTGGCGCTGGTCTGCCTGGTGTCGTTCGCTGCCACGGGAGCCTGGATTTTCTACAACACCAAGGTCCTGAACCAGCTGATCGGGCCGAAGGATCGGTTGGCCCGCCAGGCGGATTACGAGAAAAACTACAAGCGGTTTGACAGGCTGCCGCTGCCGCGCGTGCGCAGCGACAAGTACTGGGTCGATATTTTCCCCCAGACCCGCAACGTAACCATGCGGGTGGAGGAAGTGCTTTACAACCCGTATCCGCAACCGCTGACCGAAATCCATTATTCGTTGGATCGGAATTACGACACCGACATCCAGATTCCCGGCGCGGTGCTTGCCAAGGACGATACCCGGCTGTCCTATCGCATTTACCGCTTCACCACGCCGCTCCAGCCGGGCGAATCGCGCACCGCGGTGTTTACCGTCAAGAGCAAGAACCGGGGATTCGAAGACTCGGTCAGCAATGTCGAGATCACGCAGAACGGCACGTTCTTTAACAATTCGGTCGCTCCGACGATCGGTTACGACACCTCGATCGAACTGACCGACCCGAACGACCGCCGCAAGTACGGTTTGGGCGAACAGGAACTGATGCGCCCTCTGGAGCGCAACTGCACCGACGATTGCCGGGACAGCTACATTCGGGATCACTCGGACTGGGCGGACCTGGAAACCGTGATCAGCACCTCGCCCGACCAGATTGCGATTGCGCCCGGATCGCTGGTGCGCGAGTGGCAGGAGAACGGGCGGCGGTATTTTGATTACAAGCTCGACCACCCGGCCCTGCGCTTCTACTCGTTCATGTCGGCCCGCTACGAGGTTCAACGCGAGGAGTGGAACGGCATCAAGCTCGAGGTGTACTACGACAAGGATCATCCGCAGAATGTGCCGCGGATGATGAAATCGCTGAAGAAATCTCTCGAGTACTACACGCAGAACTTCGGCCCCTATTACCACAAAGAGGCGCGAGTCATCGAATTTCCGCGGGTGGGGCGGTTTGCGCAAGCCTTTGCCGGCACCATGCCCTACTCGGAGTCCATCGGTTTCATCGCCAACCTGAACCATCCCGACGACATCGACATGGTCTATTACGTCGTGGGGCACGAGATGGGGCACCAGTGGTGGGCGCACCAGGTGGTGGGCGCTGACATGCAGGGAGCCACGTTGCTGTCGGAATCGCTGGCGCAATATTCGGCGCTGATGGTGATGGAAAAAGAGTACGGCCGCGACATGATGCGGAAGTTTCTGAAGTATGAAATGGACAACTATCTCCGCTCGCGAGGCAAGGAGCGGCACAAGGAAGAACCGCTGCTGACGGTGGAATCCGGGCAGGGATACATCCATTACCGCAAGGCGAGCGTAGTGCTCTATTACCTGAAAGAGATGATCGGAGAAGAGGCGGTGAATCGGGCGCTGCGCAAGGTGATCCAGCGCTATGGTTACAACGCGCCGCCGTATCCCACATCGTATGCGCTGGTGGATGCGCTGCGCGAAGAGACGCCGCCGCAGATGCAGTATCTGATCAAGGATTTGTTTGAAGACATCACCCTGTTTTCGAATCGCACCCTGGATGCCACGGCGGTCAAGCGGGCGGACGGCAAGTACGAGGTCACCATCAACGTAGAAACTCACAAGTTCAAAGCCGATGCCAAAGGCAATGAGATCGAGGTACCGGTGGATGACTGGATCGATATTGGCGCCTTCGCCAAGCCGGAAAAAGGCCGGAAGTACGGCAAGACACTCTATCGCGATCGAGTGCACATCACTAATAACAAGTCCACGTACACGTTCACGACTGCGGAGATGCCGGACGAAGCCGGGGTTGATCCCTTCCTGCTGCTGATCGACCGCATTCCCGACGACAACACGAAAAAAGTCACGCTGGCGAGCATTTCTGCTCACGGCCAGTGAGAATCCCGCCCGGCGGTCTGCATCGGTTGGTGATTTCGATCACTGAAGAACGTCCGATGCGAGTGAAGAATGGAGACGAGAATTCCGGCCGCGAGGAGTGATTATGGTGCTCGAGATTGAGGCGGTTCGCATGGAAGTTCCGGCGGACGCCAACATTATTGTCGGTCAATCGCATTTCATCAAAACCGTGGAAGACCTGTACGAGGCGGTGGCTACGACCGTGCCCCAAGCCAAGTTTGGCTTGGCGTTCAACGAAAGTTCCGGAGCTTGTCTGACGCGGTCGGAAGGAAACGACCAAACGCTCCGCGATTGTGCTGTGCGCAACGCTCAGGCACTCGGTTGCGGCCACACGTTTGTGTTGCTGCTGCAGAATGCGTACCCCATCAATGTGATGCATGCGATCCGAAACGCGCCTGAGGTGTGCTCAATATTCTGCGCCACCGCCAACCCCGTCGAAGTTGTCGTGGCCCGGAGTGAGCAGGGCCGGGGTGTGCTCGGCGTCATCGACGGCAGCTCGTCGAAAGGGATCGAAGGGCAGGCGGATATCGCATGGCGGCACGATCTTCTCCGCAAGATAGGTTACAAGCGGTAGGGTGAAGAGGCGAGGCGATGCAAGCGTCCGTCACATTCCAACGCGGCGCTGTTCTTGCCCGAGTGTTTCTCGTCTTGAATCGCGCTACAATTTGCTCAGCAGAGAGTACATGGGAGGTTGATCATGCCGGTCTACGACTACGTCTGCAAGGATTGCAATAAGACGTTTGAAAAGATCATCACCCTGACAGAGCACGAGAAGGAAACGATCTCTTGCCCATACTGCGCCAGCAAGAACGTGGAGCAGGAGGCGACTGCATTCTTTGCGGTGACCTCAAGCAAGAGTTAACTTACTCTACCTGCAGCTTGGACCAGTAGGCGAGCAGATCCTGCGTAATGGCGGTCAAGCGCTGCTTGATCAAAAGGAAGTGCCATGGACGGGTCCCGGGCGTTTCTTTGACCGCTATTCGAGTGAAGCTCTCAAGCCAGTTGGCACAGGACTGAGCGACAGGACATTATCTTGTCGGGATGGAGACGGCGTTCCCTGGGGTCTGGGGGTGGCTGATCCGATCTTCGATCCTGGACACGAACCTCGGCAGGTGGGCCTTCACCATTTGCTGGATGCCGGGTCCAAACTCGTGGTAGAGGTTACTCCCCGCATCGCCGCCAATCGTCGAACCAAAATTGTTGAATGTATCCGAAGTGGATCGCGCCCCATAGGGACGGTAAGCAGCGTGCATGGCGACCGAAGACAGCACGCCGAGGAAGTACCGCGTGTTCAGCCTCCCCTTTCCGGAGTTGTCACGCGTGACAAAAACGCGCGAAGCTGCGTAGGAGGCCCGCCCCATAAAGCTGTTGCTCATCGAAGCGTAATAACGTGGGTCCGGCTTGAGCAGTGGCGGATACGTGGACTTACCGACAAAGTTGCTGAACCCTTCTTGAGTAAACACCGCTTTATGGGGAGCGGTTAGGCGGGGCTGCAATCCGAGTTCTGTTCCGCGCATGGCGCCCGCGCTCACGCCAACCGCGCCCGGCGTCAAAGGCGAACGCGCATCATTGACCAAAGGGAGAAAGACCAACGCGTGAGATCTCTCGGTTTGGGTTGGAGGCTGTACCGACGACGGAGCATCCGGAAGTGATCTCCAGGCACTTATCTCCTGACGCTGCAGTTCGGGTGAGTTTGAGCCGTCAGGCTGTAATCCCTGAAACGAGTCAGCGGAAGGACGTTTCTGGCACAAGGCCCCGCAAGCAGCCAATAAGATAAGAGAAACGATCCGGATTGGCGCAGTTCGCTTCACCATGGCTCGCTCCTGCAGAGCGGCAAGCGGTTCCTGGACTCACGGGCGATTCGGCTCGGAGGACACCTCGACGCTAGCACTCCACTGGCCGTTCGTCTGAGCAAGAATGCTCACCCTGGGAGGCAGAGACTGCGTCGATGGAAGAGACAATCCGCGAAACCGCCTCTTTATGTACATCATCGCGTCCCTGCAAATGTTGCGAAAAAGATTTTTGGCCAGGAGTGGGCGTGAGGGCCATAATGCTCACGAGGTGGGCTATGCGTTTTCTCCTGGTCGTTTCCGGTCTGCTTGGGCTGGCCGCCTTGGGGGCAGCTCAGAAGCCTGAGATTAAGAGTGGTCCGATCAGGCCAGCCCCGGCTGAATCAGGTCAGGCGATGTTCGTGGAGTACTGCGCTGTTTGTCATGGTGAAGATGCGAAGGGTGCTGGCCCGGCGCTTCCGGCGTTGAAGGTGCCACCGACTGATCTCACCACGCTGGCAAAACGAAACCGGGGAAGTTTCCCATCGGCGCACGTCTCCAACGTCATTCGTCTGGGAGGGGACGTGGTCGCGCATGGTTCTAAAGACATGCCGATGTGGGGTCCAGCGTTCTCATCCTTGGTCCCGCACTCCGACGCGGTTGTTCAACAGCGCATCGCCAATCTGACCAAGTACATAAAATCGTTGCAGGAAAAGTAGAATATTTCTGCTCCGGCTTCGACGCCTTCTGCGCTGCCATCCAGCGGCACGCGAGGGATTCAGATAGTGGTGCGGTCCGGAACTGGTCGACAACATGATCGACGCTGGCGCTGTCTCCGATTGGCATCAGCGCCTTAGGAAATAGATTCTATTGGTCCAGTTCCAATTCCCGGTTTCTCTTGCCAGTCTGGTCAAGGCCCAGACCAAACCGCCGATATCGGCGGGGGAAATTGTTTTTTCGTCCACAAAAATCACGCCGCCGTGCGTTCGCCCTTCTTCCCCCCACGTCTTGAGCACGGGAGGGATCGTCCTCCGGTCATAAGTAACCAGCGTGAAGCCCTGGGCGGCGGCTTCTCGCAAACAAGCGGAGTCCTCCTGTCCCAGGAAGCGCCCATCTTGCGATTCCACCGGCCATTCCACCAGATAGCGAATTTCTAGCGCGCGATTGCGGCGACCGAGACCATTCGCCACGTCCGGTGAGATATGCTCATCGAGAAGAAGCTTGAGCATTTCCGTTTTTCGTTGCTTTCCTGGGAACGAATTCGGCGGCCTGCGGCAACATACGCTTCAGCGCTTCAAAATCCGTCGCCTCATTCTCGGTCATGGCCTCATTGATTTCTTCGGGAAACGCCTCCGCATAGTTGACCGCTGCCCGGACTTTCACTTCTGGCCACTTGAGATGTCTCGCTACGGCCGACACATCTTTCTTATAGCTGCGGACGAGCAGCATGACCTCCCATACGGCGAGCGTGCTCCCTTGCAGGCAGGCTTGCCGGCCCGCGGGCGAATTTCGAAAATCGATGAATCCAAATTCCGACCGGCGCAAGCCTTCCTCCACCAGGCGCGCACTGGCGTCGCTGGGGGTCCATCCATGCCGATTCGCCATGCGTTTGAGACGCTTTCCGCTCTCCGCCGGCAGGCGCATGCTGATGACCATCGAATGGGCTGATCTCATGGCAATCTCCAAATTGTAACTCTTGTAAGCATTGTAGCATATGGGAATCAGCGCTGCTTCCGAGTACCCCAGCACGGGCAGGTCAGAGAGCGGGAGCATTGCCGACGCACCGACACCTGCCAAGGCTGCCTAAGTTTTTCAAAGCTGACTCCAGCCGACCCAGTCCAGTTAGAGCCATGAAAAGCAACACAGAAAACCCCGAGGCCTGATATTTTGCTGGAGAGACAACTATGGCCTCGCCAATCTCCGAAGACAGCCGACCAACGACTGCTGTCCGCGAGCGAGCGGCGGCTAACGACGACATGGCGCCATCTCCCCCTGCGACCTTCCGCTTGCCACCCGCGCTTCGATACGCGCTGGCGGTATTCCTCCTGATGTCGATGGCGGTGAGCGCGCGTCAGGTGGACTACTACTTTTCCCACGGGCCGATGGTTTCCGACCTCCGGATTTTTATGACCGGCCTCGATATGATGCGCAGCGGAGAAGGTCATCAGCTTTACCGTTTCGACGCTCAGGAAGCAGCCCAGTGCCGGCTGTATCCCGCGACCCGGCAGGCCGGACTGCTGCCCTTCAACCATCTTGCTTACGAATTGCTCTTCTACTGGCCGGTCGCGCGCCTGCCGTATCGCGCGGCGTTGATCGTCTGGGCGGTGTTTAATCTGGGCCTTACTTTCCTGATTGCGTGGTTGATGAAGCCCTATACCGGGAACCTGCGGCGGGTCACTGGAATTCCGGTCGCCCTGTACCTGCTGGGGTTTTATCCTGTTGTCTACGTTTTCGGAGAAGGGCAGGATTCGCTCATTTTTCTGCTCCTGGTCGTCCTGTCATTGCGCGCGCTGGATCACGGCCGGGCCTTTCTGGCCGGATTCATCCTGGCGCTGGCTTGCTTCAAGTTCCATCTCGCATTGGCCATCGCATTCCTGGTATTCCTGTTGCCACGGCGCTGGCGGGCACTGGCTGGCATTGCGGTCGGCGGCGGTCTGGTGGTCGGAATCTCTCTCGCCATGGTGGGGCCGAACCTCGCCGCGGATTACCTGACCATGCTACGCAAGCAGGAGACAATGACTCCCTGGGGATTCATTCCCTGGTTCATGCCTAACTTGCGTGGACTGCTGCAGTGGGGACTATCCCGCTGGGTCGATATCGGAGAGATCGTCCCCATAATCCTCATGCTCTCTGCGGTCGTCGGCAGCGCCACGGCATATCTCATCTGGCGGTGCTGGCCGCGGCAGGATGCACGCCGCTTGTACTCCATCGCCATTCTGACCACGGTGCTGGTGAGCTATCACCTGCATATGCAGGACCTGACGATGGCTGCTCTTCCCATGTTGGTTCTGCTCGATCTGGCGGCGGACGGCGAATTTTCGCTGGCTTGGGTTACGTTGTTGCTGGCCGCGGTGGCCGGGCTTTACGGTTACCGCGTAGCGGCGGAGCCATTTCCCGTTTTGCTGGTCCGTGGATGCCTGCTGGCCGTGCCCCTCCTGCTGCTGTGGCTGGTGAACTGCAAGGGCTTTTGCCAAACTCGGCCGCAAGAAAGCGGCCGTGCAGCGAGCACGCCGGTTTGATGTCGCCGTGGACGATCGCTTGGGAATGCGCGGCGTCGAGCGCGGCGATTTGGATTGACTTAGTTTCTGCCAAGAGGATAATGGCGTGTTCTTGGGCACTAACACTAATAGGCTGAAGATTTTTGTGGCCGGAGGGTCGCTGTGAGAATGTATTTGACTTTTCTTGCGAGGCTATCTCTATCCTTCTCCTTGCTAGTTCAGACCGCGACATCCCAAACTCCTACCCCTTCGATGGCGCAGCAACCGGCACCAGCGGTTCAACCGCAACCTACGCAGACGAACTTTACGTCAACGAAAGGATTCGTGCTCGAAGACGAAACGCCCGTAAGGCTGCGGCTAAATCGGACCATATCTTCTGCTGATGCGCACGTGGGCGACACCGTGGATTTTGAGGTCCTGGATGACATTACTGTGAATGGCACGCTCGTCATTCCAAAAGGAGGACTGGCCTTCGCGACGGTTACTGAAGCTCAGGCTAAGCGGAGAATGGCTCGTGGTGGAAAGCTGGACATCAACATCGACTACGTGAAACTGGTTAGCGACGAGAAAGCAGCGCTGCGAGCGGTCAAGGATGTCAAAGGCGGCGGTCACACTGGCGGCATGGTGGGCGGAATGGTAGCGACCAGTCTGGTGTTCTTTCCGGCTGCCCCATTTTTCCTGTTTATGCACGGCAAGGACATTAGCATTCCGAAGGGCACCGAGATCACCGCGTATGTGAACGGAGACATGAAGCTGGACATTGCGAGATTTCAGCCGGCTGCCCCGGCTAATGCGCCGGCGAGCATCGCCAGCGAAAACGTGGGCACCCTGTCTGCGAAACTGCACCTGGAGTCCGATCCGCCAGGGGCTGACATCGAAGTCGACGGCAGTTTCGTGGGCAATACACCTTCTGATGTTCAGGTCACGGAGGGTGAGCACACTGTCACGGTGAAGAGGACTGGATTCAAGGACTGGGAACGAAAGCTGAAAGTGAGTGGCGGGAGCAGTGTGCGTCTAAATGCCGAACTGGAGAAGGCCGCAAATCCATAGCGGCCGGTCGCTCATTACGGCGGGCGCGACCCTTTGTGATTCCGGCACTTGCGTGGTTGAAGTGAGCGGAAGGTTGCCCACGCCTTCGAGCGCCTGTGCACGTTTCTGTGCAAAAACGGGAAAAATTTAATCTCCCATTCATTAAGCGTCAATGATTCAATGGGTTGCGTCTCTGCGTTTTGATCCAGCGCAGCCGGCCGATTGCACCGAAAAGGGGCATTGACAATCTTCGACCAACTCTCTAAGGTTGGTTCCGTCGACGGCTGAAAGGGTTGGCTTAAATAAACTTTTGCCAGTCCGAAGTAGGCTGAGTGATCAGCTCGGCGGGGTAACCCGAAGAGCAGCCAGACCTGAAAAAACCGACCGACCCTGCGAGGGGTAGTTGGGGTTTGGGACCGCGAAAGCGGTGATCGCATCAAGGGCTGTGACGGTGCATGTCTCCACGCTGTTAGCTTCCTCGCAGGAGCTGGCGGCTAGAGCATAACCAATGTCACAGCCTTTACCTTTTCTCCAGCGTTCTTACTGCCGCAAAGCTGGTCGCCCAGAAAAACACCCTTCCCGGCTCGCCCGTTAGCCGACCGAAAATAATTTCTTAATTGTCTTCATCGGAAGGAAGAGCTGGAGTTTGTCATCAGGCAATTCGATAAAACCATATTTTCGATAGAAGCTTGCGGCGCCCCCATCGATTGCTTCTACGAATACTGCCCACGATGCAACGTCTCTTGCTGCAAAGAGACTCTTATCAAGGGCGCTCATCAGTGTCAGCGCACCAAGGCCCGTTCCTTTGTGTTTCTCAGCGACCGCCATTCTTCCAAGAAGAGTTACACCCACATACTCATACTTGCCCGCCTTCTTCCGAATCTCAGCTGGGAGCCGTTCGAGCTTAAGCTCTCTGCTGGACAGCGTGTAGTACGCCAGAATTGTTCTCGGGTCATCCGGGGTTGTGATCACGAAAACACTGGCGAGCCCTCGTTTAGCATCCTGTGATGCCCGCTCTCGAATGTATTGATCGAGAGAAGCATTCCCACAAGAAAAAGCCGCTCGGTCATGATCACCAAGCGGCCCGATGTTGTATTTACTTTTGTCGGCGATCACAGTGCTTACTTCATTTTCCTGTATGCTTTTGCAGCCTCACGTAAAGCCTGATTCGGTTCCGGTGGATTCATCAAGGCTTCTACAAACGCCCGCTGATTGCGCTCACTCAGCGCAATCCTTGTGTACTCCTGAATGGCGCTGGTGGCCGCTCGTTGCATACTTGAGATTGCGAAATCGGTTAGCGTGACTCCCTCGATTGCGGCCGCCCGCTCAAACAGTCGCTTCTGTTTGGGGCTCACCCGTGCCTCGATCCTCGCTTGCTGTGGAGCTGCCATAAACGTACCTTCTCTTTCGAATACTGTACGGCAAATTGCCGTACCATGTCAATACTTGTTAGATGGCTCGACCAGGCCGTAAGAAGAGCCTCGCCCTCACGCGACCGTTCGCAAGCTGCTTCGTAACCGGAGCAAGACCCATCCCAGAGCTGCTATCCCAGCGAGCCAGATGGCCAGGGTCGAATTCACTACCCAGGCCGGCACGGCACCGACGCGGCGCAACAGAAACGGCAGGAAATTCCACGTCGTGATGTGAACATAATCCCACTGGTCCCATGCCATGGCCTCGGTATTCAAGCCCCAGGCGTCCATCTTTCCCAATGCGAAGGCGATGATGTTCTTGAAACGCAGAGCAATCACAAACGTCGGATGTCCGAACGTCTCCATCTGGTAAATTTCGAGCGGCAACCAGAAGGCCAACGATGCTAACTGAATCATCAGGCTGACTGCGATCAGCACCCATCCCGCGCGCCAGGTCGTTTTCCCCAAAGCTTCTCGATAGCGGATGAGCAGCGGCAGAGCAACGAGTGCCACCAGTTCCACCGTGGTCGAAACGTAGCGGTCACCCCAGGCAAAGTCGCCGCCCCAGTAGGCGTATCTCGCATAAAAGCAGATATAGGCCAGCAACAGGAGAAGAGAGGTCGCACCATACGCGCGCACCTCTGGACTCAGGCGCTTCCACAGCCATGTTAGGAGGAAAATTGCCAGCACGAGAAGAGGATCGAAGAGAAAAATGCACTTCTCCGGCTGGAACAGCGCGCCGAGAACGCCGGTGTGAAAGGGCGTGCTCCAGGGAAAGTTCGCGGGCAATGTGGGATCTCGCTGGCGGAATTCCTGGGCGGAGAGGGATACGTAGGTATTGGTAAAGGATCCGAAGCGGTAAAACTGGTAGGCTCGATCGAGCACGAGAAAGAATAAGTAAACGGGAGCGGCGACTTTGCAGTAGGCGAGGAAACGCCGCCACGCTCCTTCGAAGCTTATTCCTTCGAACCCAAGCACGAGTAAGAGAAAGATCCCCGCCGCAATAAGATCCATCCCGGTGGTGAGACGCGTTAGCAGGTTTAGCCCCAGCGCGCCGGAGCCGATGAAAAGCGCGCGCCGGCTGTCGGTGCGCAGCCACTCGTACTGAAATGAAAATCCAGTGAGCGTCAGCAACATGATGTAGTTGTTCTCCGTCATGTTCTGCGTGTAGTGAAGATGGGTGGTGCAGAACATCAACGCCAGCACGCCGGCCACCGACTCTTTCATGCCAAAGCGCAACTGGCCCAGGAACCGGAACGCGATCAGCGCGGTGAGAATGTTCACGAGAATGCTGGTGAGGTAGCTGACCACAATGCTGCGCACGGCAGGGTCGTCGCCGTACTCGGAGAAGATAGGCCAGCGCTCCATCCACGTCCCCAGAAGATCGGCGGGCAGCATCAGCAGCGACTGGCCGATGCCATACGAGCTATAAAGACGCCCGCCCCGGCCGTGCAGGCCAAACTCGGGATACTCGTTGGGGAAAACCTGCGGCTCCGCGGTCCAGAGCCAATGCGTGGTTTGCAGCCGATGCATCGTGTCGGCCGTCCCCAACTCGCCCGATTGCACCACGAAAGCGAGCAGCCCCGCGGTCACACACAAGAGAAAAAGTGGATCACGCAGCCATCGTCCGAGGCGAGAAGTCATCGTTTGGATGGTAATTCGAAAGTTGTAATTTAAGAAGTATGAGCGCCACAGGAGTTGGGCGTGTGCTCCGTCTTACCGGTGCTGACGGCGAACCGTTACCCTCGACTTCTTCTAATGTGCTGCGGTCGCTTCATCAGGACAATCAGCGGGATAATGGCCAGAAATAAAATGCCCATAATGTGAAACACCTCCACATAGCTCAACAGGGAGGCCTGCTGTTGGAGCACCCGATAGAGGAGAGCGTAGGCCTTTTGCCTGGCGGTTACGCCGTCGATGCCGCTTTGTTGGATGAAGTTGGTCATGTGCTCGAGGGCTTGTCGGCTAATCAGATTTGAAGCATTCACGTGGGACGACAGAACGGTTTGATGAAACTGGGAGCGTCGTGTGATGCTAGTGGTCACAAACGAGATCCCCATGCTGGCTCCAATGTTGCGCATCACGCTGTAGAGGCTGGTGGCATAGCCTGTCTCCGCTTGAGGAATCGAGCCCATAGTCAACGTGGTCAGGGGCACGAACAGGAATGCCATCCCCATTCCCTGCGTGATCTGGTACCAGAAGATATCCCACGTGCCGGACTGCAACGCCATATGGGAGTAACCGAAAAACGCCAGACCGGCCGTGGCAAATCCAAAGGCCAACATGCGGCGCTCGTCCCAGCCCTTCCCGAGCAAGTAACCGCATAGGGGCATGAAGAGAGCAGTTCCAATCCCGCGCGGGCTACTCCAGATTCCCGCCGTAGCCGCCGTCCAGCCCAGCAAGGTCTGCATGAACAACGGCAACAACACCAGACTTCCATAGAGCACAAAGCCGAGTACGGTCACCAGGCCGATACCGGTCGCGAAGGTCCGGGATTTTAGAAGGCGGAAGTGCACGATCGGGTCTTCGACGGTAAGCTCACGAATGACGAAAGCAGTGAGGAAGACCACAGCCATGACGGCCAGTATTCTGATCAAATCGGAGCCAAACCAGTCTTTTTCCTGTCCCTTGTCCAGCATGATCTGCAAGGCGCCCATGCCTAACGCCAGCATGCCCAGTCCCCAGAAATCGGCGCGCAGCGATCCGCGCCGGATGTAAGAGGGGTCGTGAATGAACAGGTAGATCAAGATCAAGCTGACAATGCCGACCGGCACATTGATGTAGAAGACCCATCGCCAGGAGTACGAATAGGTGATCCAGCCGCCGATCGTGGGGCCGAGGATGGGCGCCGCCACAATCCCCATTCCCCAGAAGGACATGGCTTTCCCACGTTCCCGCCCCGGGAACTCTTCCAGCAGAATCGCCTGCGACAGCGGCTGCAGTCCTCCCCCCGTGATCCCCTGAAGCACCCGAAAGAAGATCAGCGCGGGCAGGGTCGGGGCCATCCCACACAAAACACTGGACAGCGTGAAGCCAGTCACCACGATCATTAACAGCCGCTTGCGCCCCAAATAGTTGGCCAGCCAGCCCGAGATCGGAAGGATGATGGCGTTGGCCACGATGTAGGACGTAAGCACCCACGTCGCCTCTTCAACACTCGATGAGAGCGAGCCCGCGATGTGGGGCAGGCTGACGTTGACGACCGAAGTGTCCAGCACCTCCATCACGGCGCTGGACATAACCGCTATGGCAACGATCCAACGGTGGCTTTTTGGGGCGAACAGTGACGCTGAGGACGCAGGGATAATGGAGGAACCGGAATGGGCAACTGACTGGAGCGTTGGCTCCAGGACGCCTGCACTTGAGGCAGAAATTCGACTTGAAACGGGCATCTCTGGTCCCGTACAACTGGGCTTTTCAAGCAAAGCCTAGGCTCATGTCGCGATGCGGGCAGTGATCACCGTCACGGTTACGCCATCTACCGGCAGGATGGCAACGTCGGGGTCGGCGTCTTTCCCGAGAGCGAGCCCCCAGAAGCCGCATAGATACACATCAATTCAGATTCCTACTCAGAGCGGCAAATCTATTTTCGCTTGATCGCTGGTGACGTGCCGGCGAAAAAATTCTTGCATTCGGGCGGGCGTTGAGCAGACGGTCCGATTGTTGGTAATCTGTCGCCCACTCAGGGCAACACCGGCTTGATACCGGTAAGCTCGCAAAAATCGACCAACGCCGGATACAAATCACTGCCATATCCCAAGCACGCGTATTCGTTGGTCCAGCTGTCGAGCATCCTTTCGACATCACAATGAACAGTTACAAACCCATGAGGCCAGAAGGGGATACCGCACTCATTTAGACGCTGCTCGATTTGTTTCTTCGGCGGCTCGAAAATGCTGGCGCGGGTAATGACCATCTGAAATTCGCCATTCACGCGGCCGACACGTGCCAACACGCCTTCGCCCACTTTGCAGATGAGTTTGACGGACATTCCGCCAGCCTCTCCTTCTGTGGGGATGCCATGTTCCGAGAAACCTGCCGGGCCTAACTTGCTAGCCAATGAGGGCGGGCAAGCTCCGTCTCCAATAATCTTGATTTCCTTCTTTTCCTTATCAATGTGTTGCAGATCACCGTAGTACACGCGCTCTTTGCTCAGCCTGGTCAGCAGCCAGACGGTGAGCGCAGTATTGAAATCACCGAGAGTGGAGGTTCCATAGCCGTCCTCCAACATCATGCTTTGAGCGAAACAAGTTGCGGAATAATCGTTGGCCAGACCGGGGAAAGACTGGATCGTATAGAAATCAAATTTCTCCTTTTCGACGGTCTTTTTGAGAGCCAGATAAAGGCGGGTGGAACGCTCGTTGACCACACTTTTGTCGGGTGCAGCGCCGAAGAGTTTTTCTAAACGAGGCTGAAGATCGGAGATTTCCTTCGCCGAGACTTTCTCCGCAGCGTGGATGAGATCGGTGGTATCGCGCGAATCGATATCCACGCCAAACATCCGCATCCACTGGGACGGGTCGGCAACTCCGCAGGTTTGACCCATCCCGCGACCACCGAAGGTCCCCAGGGTAGACAGGTTCAGGGAATTCTTCAGATGAGCGGCACGCGCGTAGCTGACAATCTTAAGAATTGTTTCCGAGTCGCCGGCTTCCCCATAGACGAACTTGTGGGGAACCCCGATTTCCAGCAGTCCGCCATGCATAACCAGTCCACCCACAGGTCGCCAGCCCTGTGACCCCGGGTGCGTCCACAGGAGCACAGCTTTGCCGCCTGCCGCGTAATCGCGGATTGCTCCGACCAGATGCGCAGCCCAGACCCAGGTTCCCGAGAAGAGCACAATCATGTCGATCTGCTCGTCGGACTTCATTTTCCGCATGGCGGCGCGGGCTTCCTCTTTCGTGGCCACCACGACTTCGTGCTCCACTACCCCCAGTCCAGCTTGCACGAGAGCTTGCTTGGAACGTTTCACGATGGCGTCATCAATGAATGGCACACCCATGGGGTCCTTGAGCCCATCCTTGTGAACACCGTAGACGATGAATCCGACATTCGGTTTAATCAACACTCCTCCTTGTGGGTAAGAAAATCCGCGCGTGCCATCATGGCCGCGCGAAATATCCGGTACTGGTTCATTTGAGCCGCGTAGCTCGCGGCGGTTGACTGGTTCGGGGCGAGCACAGCAATCTCATGGACAACCTGATCGACCGCCTGGCTTGCATCCCGGTATTCGCCGACGGCGACACCGGCCAGGATTGCCGTGCCCAGGCACACAGCCTCCTGGCACGCCATGACATGGAGGCGGCGGCCGGTGAGGGCCGCGCGCAAATGGAGTCCGAGCGCCGAGCGCGAGCCACCGCCGGTCACGTAAATGTCCCCGAAGTCTCCGGCAGCTTCCGCCAGCATTTCGGTGATCAGGGCCAGCTCACAGGCCAATCCTTCCAGGATGCCCTTATACAGTTGACTGCGAGTGGTTGCTGGATTGAGCCCGGCGATCCCTCCTCGCGCGAACGGGTTGAACTCCGGATTGCAAGTGCCAATCAGGTGCGGAGTGATGCACAGACCGGTGGGACCCTCGGGGGCGTGCGCCTCCAAGAAAGAATAGTGGTCGGCTTCGAGACTGTCGCCCATGGTTTCCGCAGTGACGTGGCCCGATCCATTGCGGTACAGCAAATCGTGAAACCATTTCACCATGATGCCGGAGGGGAAGTAAGCGAGCGTCACGAACTTCTGAGGCACCACGTGGCAGTAAGAATTTAACGAGGCATGCAAGGCCGCGTCGCTGAGGCACGGCTCATCGGAGCCAACGACGATGCACTCGTAGGTTCCAATGGAATCGTAGACGCGTCCCTTGCCGATCACTCCCACTCCCAGCGCACCACAAGGTTGGTCGTGACCTCCGAGTACAACCGGAGTGTCAGGAGAAAGACCGAGATCGCTGGCTGCTTCAGAATTCAGCTTTCCCGCAATGGAGCCAGCGGGGACCGGCACGGGCAACTGTTCTTTGCTCAACCCGGCGGCCGTCAAAATTTCTTCGGACCAGCAGCGTTTCCGGATGTCAAAAGCCAGGAAGCGTGACGCCAGGGAGTAGTCAACGTATGGAGGAAGCCCCATCCGCTGCAGGATGTATCCGATCAAGGAGACGAAGCATGCGGTCGAGGCGAAGATATCCGGCCGATGCTTGCGTAACCAAATGATCTTCGGGATGGAATACATGGGATGCATCACTAACCCGGTGATTTGAAACAGGCGTTTGCGACCGATTGCTTCTTCGCACCAAACGGCTTCGGTGACAGCGCGGTTGTCCTGATTGAGAATTGCGGGGGCCACAGGTCGGCCGTTCGCGTCGAGCGCAACAAAAGTCTCGCCATGCGAACTGAGGCAGAGTGCTTGCACAGGATCAGCTACGTCTCTGGCGACTGCCTGGCTGGAGGCGCAAATTGCGTGCCAGAATTTTTCGGGATCCATCTCCGCCATTGACGGGCGAGGAAAATCGGGTGTGTATGCCGAGGTGTGTTGAGCCAGAATCTGTCCGCTGACCGCGAATCGCACGGCTTTGCATGCGCTTGATCCAATGTCGATGGCCAGCAGGCTCATGAGGGCCGGGTTACTCCTTCACCATTTCCGAGATGTTCTGCGAAACGAATGAATTCGTTGGCAAACTCTTCAACCATTGCAAAAACCGGCTACAAGAAATTTCCCACTGGAGCCGTCAGTTCGCGCTCGCCAGGCGCCGATTCAACGACCCGAGCGACTCCTCCGCTGATCGAGACTTCTTTCACGCCTGAGAATGCTTCGGGAATCTTAAACAACATGATCAGGAAGCGAACCGCCAAGCGCGACTTGGCTGGAAGCCAGCGGTAGGTCCGTTCGCCGAAGAGCGAACCTTGGTCGACCGTTTCGCGGCGGGGAATGGCGTCGGGCGTAGTGCTGAACTCGATGCCTCGACAAAATGTCCGCCCTTTCCAAGGTGGCACAGTGCGATTGTTTCTTTCTTCCCAGTTGCCAACCCAGGGAAAATCCGCTCTTCGAAACGCGTACACGACCAGGAAATTTTGAGACGGGTTGCAGGCGCTGACAAAAGCGATTTGCAGGTCTGGATCCAGCAGTTGCATCGTGTAGTGCCCGAACCGCTGATCCGGAGTCCGGCGCAAGTCGGTGGTTGCGCGTTGCTTTGTCGGAGCATTAGGCCACATAAACTCAGCATCCGGCTGCAGAAAAATCTGTTCGCTGTAGCTGGCACAACACACCTTGGCATGGGTTGCCGGCATATCAAAGACGGTCGTCCCACATTCGAGGAACGGCGGGCCGAAGGTTACGTGCTCAACCCAGGAAATTGGCCGGTCGTAAGCGCTAAGATTCGTCGCCTGCTCTTCGCAATAAATAATGGGATTCGAGCCGTCGACTGAAATTGTCCTGCGGAAATCGATTTGCGCCTCGGGAAGAGTCTGTCCATAATCAAGGGTTGGCCGGGGAGAATCGGATTTCTTCAGCAACTTCCATTTCAGCGATGGGGCCTCTCCGTGAGTTGAGAGCCCGGCTGCTGTTTCCTCCTTTGACGGCGGTCCAAAATGATCGAAGCTCAAACTGTGTCCAGCGATGCCGGCAAGCAGCTTGCCGTCCGGTGGAGGACCGTAAACACGCCGGTGCTTCCCTGGTGAGTAGTCATCTGGATCGATCGTCGTCCATTGCGGACGCCACAGAGGATTCACCCCTGGAACGCTGTTGAGGCTTAGCTCGCAAATGTGGCCGCCGCCTTGCAGGACGGAAACGTGTCCCCATTCGGCTTTTATGCGATAGCCACCACGGCCGTCCAAAACATTGCTCAATCGTTGTACCGCTTGCGTGTGGCTGCGACGGGGCATTCTATCTTTATCTCCTGGTCAGAGGAACTTTGTCGCCCTTTAGAATGGCGCGCGCTTGCTGTAGAAAGGAAGTCATATTCGGGGCCTGGAAGACATCGCGCCCAAAGAAAGCTTTCGCCGCCCCCGGCGGTTATTACTGGCCGTTGACCACACACTTGTCCAATCAAGCCGAGCTATTATCGAGGGCAATGATCTGGGAAGGCGAGTATTCGCCAATTGGCGGATCATTCCGAGATTGAGCAGCAAGGCATCGACTTGCGCTTCGGCGAAACGGCAGATCTGCGCCAGAGGGTTTTCAGTACCGTGAATTGGACCGAGCATCAAAGTATGATCGAAAGCGACCACTAGCGCGCGATGGTCCACGCCCCCCAAAACCCTAAGTAGCCGAACTTTCTTGCCGCAATCGCTCAAAGCTCCCCCTAGGCGGGAAGAAAATACATCGGATAAGGAAAGATCAATTTAGTACGTATTCGAGCGATTGTCAATCTTGTTTGTTTGTATTGGATCGATTCTTTCGAGCAGGAGGCTGCGCCGGATGCGTTTCGGCGACGATCACTTCGATCCCAGCTTCGCGCAACTCATCGATGTACTTCGGGTCCGTTCCATTGTCGGTCACCAGGGTAGTTAGATCGGCGACGGGCCCGGCATAGGCAAAAGACTGCTTGCCGAACTTGCTGTGGTCCGCAAGTCCAATGCGAGTCTTGGCCGCCTTGACGATCATTTTCTTGATCTGGGCCTCGGCATGATTCGCAGTGGAGATTCCATAACCAGGATCGATGGCGCTCACCCCCAAAACAGCTTTGTCCAACCGTATTTCGGACAGGGCACGCTGCGCCCACTCTCCCGAGAAATAGAAAGTGTCCTTCTGCAACTCGCCGCCAGTACACAAAACAGTCACGGCGGCGCTGTGTTGCAGTTGGCATACGATGGTTGGGGAGTTAGTCACCACTGTAAGCCGATTGCGGTTGTGCAAGCGGCCTGCCAGTTCCAACACCGTCGTGCTGCCCTCGAGAAACACGGTGTCCCCATCGAGGATTAGTTTCTCTGCTTCGCGCGCGATGGCAACCTTTTCTTCACTATTGCTGCGCGCCAAGCTTTCGTAAGAAGGCTGAAACTTTGTGCTCGACATTCGCGACACCGCGCCGCCGTGGGAGCGGACGAGCACACCTTCACCTTCGAGAGCCGCCAGGTCGCGGCGAATCGTTGCGGGCGTTACTTCTAGCGTGCTGCACAGCTCAGAAGCGCTGACCGTGCGTTGCATGGTAAGAATCTCGCGAATGCGAAACCTTCGTTCTTCAGCGAGCATGGCGATTATTGGCCCTCCTCTTGGCGCCGAACCAAACGAGTACCGCTCCATCTTGTGGCCCGGTTTTCGAATCCGCAAGCAACCAAAAGATACCGGGTTACCCAATTGTTATCAGCCAACACCAATTAAGAGAATACGCAATGGATTACAAACGATCATAACATCATGTGCTCTCGCAGCGATCTTCTGTCCGGACCTGCCGTGATCTCCAGGAACAAAGACCACGACGAGGGCCGTTCGTCCCGGCCACAATGCCGAATTATCTAAGAACGCTCCACCAGAGTTTGCGCGACGCTTCCTTATTGGATCGGCAAGTCACACGCCACCTTTCGACGCAATTCATAGAAGACTGTTGGTCGCACGGGGAGTGCGCGTGATTGGCTTCGCGCTCATACGCCGAGGCGGCTCCGGCGCGCTAGTTCTCCGAGCGTGGAGTTTGTGCGTGGCCGATAGCCTTTCAGCGGCAAGATGCGCTCGTGAACCGCATCCAGTAACCAGTCGGGTTGCGGGAAGAACATGGCTTCCAGTTCTGCGGCGGGCGTGATCCAGTTGCGAGACCCGACCACGACCGGGGGCGCATCCAGATCATCAAAGCAAAGCTGCGTGAGGTTGGTAGCCACCGTGTGCAGCACACTACCGCGCTCGACTGCGTCACTGGCGAGGAGGACCTTGCCGGTCTTACGGACCGAAGTCACAAGCATTTCGTAATTAAGCGGATTAACGGCGCGGAGATCAATGACCTCTGCCGAGAGGCCAAAGTCTTTCTCCAACCGATCGGCGGCCGCAACCGCGGTGTAAAGGGCCGGGCCCAGCGTAATGATGGTTAGATCCTTGCCCTTGCGCTTGATGGATGGATCCGACAGATGAATCTCATAGTGGTCCTCGGGAACACCCTGCTCGACGAACATCTCGCCGATGTCGTAGGTCTTCTGGCTTTCGAAGAAAACCACGGGGTCAGTTCCAGCCAGGGCGGCGGCCATCATGCCCTTGGCGTCGTAGGGCGTCACCGGATAAACCACTTTCAGGCCCGGGATGTGATGGGCCAGAGCGGTCCAATCCTGCGAGTGCTGGGCGCCGTACTTCGCGCCAATGGAGATGCGCAGGACGACAGGCATGATCAGTTGACCGGCCGACATGGCCTGCCATTTTGACAGTTGATTGAAAATCTCGTCACCGGCACGCCCCATGAAATCGGCATACATGAGCTCGGCCACAACTCTGCCACCGGACATGGCATAGCCCACGGCAGCACCCACGATGGCCGCCTCAGAAATCGGCGAATTGAACAAGCGATGGTAGGGAAGCGCCTCCGTCAAGCCGCGATAGACGGCAAAGGCTCCGCCCCAGTCGCGGTTCTCTTCGCCAAACGCAATCATCGTGGGATCAATTGAAAACCGGTGCAGCATGGCCTCGAAGATGGCATCGCGTATGTTGTATGCCTTCATCTTGGGAACCGGCTTGCCGTCGTGGGTGGGAGTCCGGATCTTGCCGCGGAGCTGCTGCACCCTGGGATTCGATGCGATGTCCTGCAGGAACTCCGGTTTACGATCGTCGAACTTCTCGACGTGCTGGTTGGAAAACATAACGCGGTCGACAAGATCGGAATCGATGGCGATGCGCGGGCTGCGCTCGAGATCGATGGCCAGGCGGAACATGTCGAAGACGATGGCTTCGATGGTTTCGCGGGCGCTGTCCAGCTCGCCTTCCGTCAGGACGTGACCCTCCACCAGCCGCTTCCGGAAAGCGGCAATCGAATCGGCCTTCTGCCAGTGCTCGATTTCCTCCTTCGAACGATAGCTGGAGGCATCGGAAGGCGAGTGGCCGCTGATGCGATAAGTGATGGTGTCGAGCAGAACGGGACCGCGGCCTTCGGCCAGGATCTGCTGCTTGCGGCGAAAAGCATCGATCACGGGCAAGGGATCGTATCCATTGACCCGCTCGGCATGCATCTGCTCGGGATTGACGCCCGCGCCGATGCGTGCGATGAACTGCACGCCCATCGTTTCCCCGCAGGGCTGCCCACCCATGCCGTAGAAATTGTTCATGCAATTAAAAATGATGGGCAATCCTCCGCCCAGCGATTGGTCCCACAGTTTCGAGTACTGATCCATCGCGGAGAAGGTGATGCCTTCCCAGACTGGACCGCAGGAAAATGATGCGTCTCCGATGTTGCAGACGACAACGCCCGGCTTGCGGTTCACTCGCTTGTAGAGCGCGGCGCCGGGGGCAATCGAACCCGAGCCGCCCACAATCGCATTGTTGGGATAGATCCCGAAGGGAGCAAAGAACGCATGCATCGAGCCGCCCAGCCCGCGGTTGAATCCGGTCTCGCGCGCGAAGATCTCGCTGTAGGCTCCGTACACAAAAGTGCGAATGGCCAACTCACGGACCGAGCCGTGGTACTCCCGCTCGACGGGGCGCAGCATGACTCCGTCGCGATACGACTCTAGAATGTTCGACAACTGCGGCTCGGTGAGTTTGCGAATGCTGGAAAAACCCTTGGCGAGAATTTCGCCGTGGCTTCGGTGCGAACCAAAAATGAAGTCTTCGGGCGACAGGGAAAACGCCATCCCCACCGCGGCTGCTTCCTGTCCGATTGACAAATGGGCAGGCCCAGCGTGGTTATACGCAACGCCTTTGTAGGCGCCCTTGGTCTTGATTTCGTTCAGGATGGTTTCGAACTCGCGGATCGCGCACATGTCCTGCCAAATATGCAGAAAATCCTCGGTGGAGTAGTTGACCAGTTCTTGCTCCAGCGTGCGGTTGTAGGTGTTGATGGGGATGTCCGACAAGCGGATCGTCGACTTGGCAAAGACGTCTTTCGGTTCAATAACAATCGATTTGGGCATTCCGCCGAACTCCTGGTAAACGAAACTCCTAATGAACTCCAGCAATCGCTTGTTTCAACCATTCGGAAACTGTGGGATGGACGACGATCAAATCGTACATAACTGCTCCACATTTTCGATCTTGTCGCGAACCACTTTCAGGAACCTCGCTCCCGGCGCGCCATCGATGATCTGGTGATCGAGCGTAAGGGAGAGGCCGATGGAATCGATGAATTCCACTCTGCCCTCCCGGCGGACCGCTTTCAGTTGAATGGCATTGACTCCGAGAATGGCCACCTGCGGCGGATTGAGCAGCGGGGTGAAGGATTCAATGCCAAGGCCGCCGAGGTTGCTGACGGTGAAGGTTCCGCCAGTGAGATCGTCAGCCGAGATCCTGCCTTGCACCGCCTGGGCCGAGAGTTCCTTCATGCGGGCGGCAAGCTCCGCCACGGTCAGTGCCTGTGCATTGTGCACGACGGGAACGAGCAATCCGCGCGGAGTGTCGCAAGCAAATCCGATGTGAACGCCCCGCCCTTGCTGAATCGTTCCATCGACGAACAACACGTTGAGGTCGGGCGCCTCTAACAGCGCTTGCACGACGCAGAATGTCACCAGGTCGTTGATGTTGATGTTGATGCTAGCGTTGATGTCCGGCCCCGCCGACGAAGCCTTGATACGAGCGCGCAACAGGAGTAAGCCGCGCGCGTCGGCGGAAGAATGGAGAGTGTACTGCGCTGTGCTGGCGAGTGATTCGCGCATGCGGCTCGCGATCTTTTCGCGAACCCCGGAGATTCGAGTTTCTGCCGCATCCAGATTGGAGGCCACATCGGAGGCCAGATCGGAAAGAACGACCATCCCACCGATTCCCGAACCCTCCAGCGGAACTTCCACGCCGCCTTGCACCCGCCGGCTTGCCGGGTCAGAGACTTTTGGAGAAGTGTGATAGAGGGCGCGCAGGTCGGCTTCGAGAACCCGGCCGCCGGGCCCGGACCCGCTTACCGCCTGCGGGTGAAAGTTGCGTTCTTCGGCAAACCGCCGCGCCCTGGGACTCAAGGGAGCTGAGGAGTGGCTCAGCAGGGAAGCGTCGGTAATCGCAGACAACTGGTCCCCCGGGTTGGCATCTCGTGCACTTGCGGCCGGTGGCTCCGCAGCGTCTGCTGCGGAAGTTAGCCCTTTCGATTGCGGACGAAACGCTTCCGCACTCTCGCCGGGATTGCCGATGACAAATAGCGGCGTAAAAACGGGCACGAGTGCTCCCTGTTCGAAGAACGTGGCGAGTAAGGTACCGTCAACCGGCGCCGCGACTTCAAAACTCGTCTTGTCAGTCTCAATCTCGACCACGGTTTCGCCGGCAGAGACGGTTTGGCCCTCTTGCTTGAGCCATCGGGCAATCAGGCATTCTTCCACCGTATTGCCCAGCTTCGGCATTTCAACCGCGACTGCCATCTCTGTCGTCCTAATTCCTTTCCGTCGGGTCCTCGTCATTTAGCCGCCGTGCGGGGAGGGCTTGCACGTCGAACGGCCAGGCACATCGCCAAAAGCACCGGCCACCCAGACCCCGTCGGCCCGTGTACGGCTACGAGAGAGACAGGGCGGACCCCGATGTTGAGTCTAGCCCGTTTGTGATCGTATATCAACTCTTATAGAGCTTATCTGATCGATCACGTGCGACCCTAGGTACGCGAGAGAGGCGTAGACAGGACTGCAAAGCGTGTCAATCAATCTCCACACAATCTCACATCTCTGGACCGCAATCCGGAAGATCGACGTAGCGATCATGTGGGAGGCAACCACGCGGATCGCCGTTCCAGTTACCAGTCTCTCTAGAAATTCGTGCTCTTGATCGGGCGTCGATGCGTTGAAATCCTTCTGCAAGGCCGTGCTGTAAGCCTTTTCCGGGCACTTGCGGAAACGGAGGATCTTTCGTTTATTACTCGACTGTCAAGCGTAAAATGCTAGGGCGGGAGGGGCTGGGGGGAGCCCGGGTGGAATGACGACGACGGTGGAACCGGAGTACGACCACGCCAGTGGCCTTCTCCAGGATATGATTCGCCGCAACCGCAACGGCGAGAAATTCGGACTGTACGCCGTCTGTTCCGCTCACCCGAGCGTCATCGATGCAGCCATGCGGCAGTCCATGGAGAACGGCTCAGTCCTGCTTGTCGAGTCGACATCGAGCCAGGTGAATCAGTTCGGCGGTTGCACGGGACAGACGCCCGATCAATTCGCTGAGTTTGTTCACTCCGCAGCTCAACAAGCGGGACTGCGAAGGCAACGCGTGTTGCTGGGCGGAGACCATCTCGGGCCGTATCCGTGGCGGGAGCTCAGGCTTGATCGGCGTGGGGCGAGTGTCCAATTATCAAATCGTTGTCTCCTCCATCATGGGCGACACGGGCAAGATGAAGGGCTCGTTCCATATGCAACAGCGAAGCGCGGGCTTCTACTATGGCAAAGGGAACAGGCAACCACAAAAAAAGGCGAATAATAGCAACCGAACACTTCTACAGGCGGGCGCTGAGAGTGCATCCCTCGTTCTTGGAATTCGAAAAACGGCGTGGACTGATTTCTCATCCGGAGCAACCCGGCGCCAGGTCGGTCCGAGCGGACTTGACGCTGGGTCGTCCGGCATCTCACAACTTCAAAAGATAAATTTCAGAGCTAACTGCAAGACGCGCGGCGACTGGGCGGTGGTGATTTCCCCGTATGTCGTACTAGCATCTCCCAACGCGCCGTCTGGAGCGCCGAAATTCGGATGATTCACCAAGTTGAAAGCTTCGGCCCGGAAGTCGATCTTTTGACTCTCGGCAAACGGTCCGTACGGAATACCGAAAGACTTGATGAGCGCAAAGTCCAGGTTCACGAACCCTGGCCCGCGGATGAAATTTCGAGGGGAATTGCCGTCAATAACACCCGCCGCCGGGTTCGAGAAATCGCCCGTATTGAACCAGCAGTTCACGGTATGGACGGGACTGAAGTTGGGGCACGAGCCGCTGAAGGGATCTCCAGTGACATTCGCGCGACCCTTCTGGCTGTCCCCGTCTGGGTTGACGGCGGAGGACAGAACGGTGAACGGGAATCCGCCATGCCTCGACAGAATTCCACTTATCGTCCATCCTCCCAGGATTTGGCGGCCAGCAAAGCCCAGCGATTGAATCGTCGGTGTCCGCCACACCGCGGCCAGCTTGAACTGCTCCAAAAGATCGGAATCGCACTTTCCCCGGTCAAGCCCAGGTTGCGTCGGATCGGTGTAATTGCTGAAGGCGAAGCTTGCCCCAGAGCCGGCTACGTCAATGCATTTCGCCCATCGGAATCCCCCCAGGAACGAGAGGTTGGCGGTCATCCGCTTCTCCGCTGAGATCACGAGGGCGTTGTAACTGGCCGTGCTGGTGCTTTCGTTGAGGATGACGGGCCCCCCGTAACCGCCCGCCAGCAAGGGGCGAACGCCGTTTATTGCAGGGTTGATATCGCGCGAGTCGAACATGTGGTAACTTTCCGAGGCCTCATATCCTGTGCGTAACAGGATGCCTCGACCGAGCTGCCGCTCAAGAGTGAGGTTCCACTGCAGGGTCGCTGGCGCCTGAAAGTTTGGCGAGAAGCCGACGGCATTTCCCAAGGGCAGCGCAAACACCGTGTTCGAGAGTGGCGGGTTCTGAAGCGGAGGAATGTTTCCGAGGTAGGGAGATGCGGCATACGGATTGTAGGCGCTAATCGGCGCTCCCTGTATTATGGGGCCCTGGATTACTGCGCCCTCGGTAAACGGTTCGGTGCTTGTCATTTCGTTGTACATACGGCCAAATGGCTGGTCGTGATAGATGCCGAAACCGGCGCGAATGCTGGTTTTTCCGTCTCCGAAAACATCCCATGCCAAGCCCACGCGTGGATCGAGCAATTTCCAGTTGTTTGGCGCCAGTCCGTTGGGCACGCCAGGATCGCCGCGCACCAGGAATCCGGCGGGAAGATTGGGATAACGCGTGGAATGAATGCCGGCATTGTAGTCGGCGATATTAATTTGACCCCCGATCTTTCCGCCACCGCCGTCCGGCCAAGGCAGGAAGGGCTCCCAGCGCACGCCCAAGTTCAAGGTCAGTCGCGGCCTAAACCGCCATGTATCATTCGCGTAGAGTGCAGGGCCCTTACCGCGAGGAGCTACATACGATGGCGCATATTGTTCGTAGAAGTCATTGGAACCGAGCATGAAGTCCAGAGGCGCTAGACCCGAGTAGCCATCCCACCAGCCTTGATAGCCGGCAGACACATACGCTTGATAAAGCCTGCTTTGATAGAAAGGCAGCTCGCCGCCAAAATCGAGGGTGTGATTGCCCTTGATATAGGTCCAGTTGTTGGTGATATCTGTCTGGTTCCGAGCAACAGCCAAGGCCCCGTTCCAGTAGGCTGTGAACCAGCCGCCTACATAGAAGCCCTCTTCAGGATCATTGGGAGCCCAGTTGGGATAGTTTGCGCCCAAACCCACCAGGCTGTCATTCTGGAACTGGGACAAACCGGACTCTTGATATATGACCCGGCTCAGCGTTGCTCCCAGGGTGGTCAGGAGGCTGTTTCCAAAACGGTACGACAAGTTCAACGCAGCATGCTGACTGGTAAATACCTGGTTCGCCGCGCCGCTCGAACCGCCGCTGAGGATGTTGCCGGGAATGGCGATGTCCGGTTCATTGAGTCTGTCCCAGAGATAGCTTGCCGATATTGTTATTCTGTCGCCAATATGGTGATCCACCTTGAAAACGAATTGGTTGTCGTTCTCCGACACCTTTGAGGGGTAATTGAATTCCCCGGTTGTGGCATTCCCTGTTGGCACGAGCTTGAGTAGATCGAGCGAGATCGGGGCGTAGAGCGATGGATCGACCTGGTTGCCAGCAAGTGGCGCGCCGGTGAGTGGGTTCGTTAGTTGGGTGAACTTTCCGGGATTGATAGCGCTCGCGGCAACAGCCCAGTTACCAGCAAGCTCGTCAGCGGTGGGACCGAATCCGATATTCGAGGTACTCCCATACCGGAATGTCGTCCGCTGAAATGAACCGAACCAGAACGTCTTGTCCTTTAGCAGAGGGCCGCCCAGGCTAAAACCAAACTGATTGCGGTTCAGCGTGTCCGGAGAAGTGGCAAAGTAATTGGTCGCATTGACATCTCCGTTTCGCAAGTACTCAAATGCGCTGCCATGGATCTTGTTCGCCCCACCCTTCGTGATGACGTTAACGATAGCGCCGCCACGCCCGGCGAATTTCGCGTTATAGGAGTTCGTATCCACCGTAAATTCCTGGACCGCATCGGGATTGGGAAAAACATTGGCGACGTCTGTGTAAGCGTCCTCATTAAGGCCGCCGTCTAAATAGAACGCGGTCGTGTTCTCGCGGGCCTCGCCACTCGACGTAACGAAGCCTGAGTCCACCGTTTCCGGGCGAGTCGCAATCTGACTTGAGTAATTGTTTGCATCCGGATTGTGGGCGCTGGTGTCGGGAGCCAGCGCGATCAAGTCAATCACCCTCCGATTGTCCAAGGGCATGTCTTCGGTAAACTGAGGCGTAATGGCGAAGCTCACTGTCTGACTCCGCGTATCCACCAAAGGCGACTCGCCGGTTACCACAACTTCCGCGCTGGTCGGGCCGATCTTTAAGCGAACGTCCACTGTCCTTGACTGACCGACCTGGATCACAACTCCGGTTTGCTCATAGCGCTGGAACCCGGTTGCCTCCACCCGTAGCACATAGGTGCCAGGTTCCAAGTTAGAGACGATATAAAAGCCTTGCGCGTTAACCTGCGCAACCGTGGCGATCCCCGTGGAAGACTCGGTCACAGCAACGTGCGCTACGGGTACCACGGCACCGCTAGGATCGACCACCTCTCCCGAGAGAGTGGCTGCTGTTCTTTGACCCACAGCCGAAGCCGACCAGAGCATGGCCACGCAGACTGCCAATACGAATGTGCTAAGTTTCCTCATCTCAACTCTCCCTGCTGGCTTCATGAAGCCAAGCCTGCCTTAGTAATAAGGACTGGATTTTTGTTCGCTCACGAACGATCATAGTTCGCGAAATATTTGAGCATTAAACGTCACATTATGTCAAGGAAAAACTAAAAGTGAGTTGAGAAGGATATACAACCGCAAACTTGTGCAGCTAATTGACGATGCACTGCCGCAAGGCGTAAACGCCGGTCGTCGCCTCAGAAAAAGGGGGGAGGAATATTCAGTTCTTCGACGGGACAAAAAGAAAGAAGCAATATAGATGTTGTTAGCAAGTTAAAATGTCCGGTTTTTGTAGCAAGTGAAATGTCCGGTTTCGTTAGTCTCCCGTAGCCGCCGCCGAGGCGGTGGAAAAGTGGGAATCCCGCGCACTTTGCGGGATTTCCAAG